>Ga0265338_10003150_pt1 | contig 23538 bp, 19 predicted proteins | sample 42126metaG_FD_193579 | JGI IMG/M metagenome (GOLD analysis project Ga0265338, IMG submission 193579) | Rhizosphere microbial communities from Carex aquatilis grown in University of Washington, Seatle, WA, United States - 4-21-26 metaG | ecosystem: Host-associated > Plants > Roots > Rhizosphere... | reverse complement strand
GTTGCGGCAGGCAACCAATCTGGTCGAGGACGTGACCTGGCAGCCGCCGTGGATGGAACGGCCGGACCAACTCGGCGAACTGCTCGGCTGGCTTTGGTTCAATCAGCCGCCCGGGGATTTTGCCGCGCTCACCAACCGGCTCGCTCCCGACCGGCTCAAGCCGCAACTGGATGAGACCCGTGAGCTGCTTGCCAATTCCATGTCGCCGATGGATCTCGCGCGCCGTTCATTCGACCCGTTCAATCTGCTGACCATGCCTGCATTGACCAACATCAGCAGCCTGTCCATGGATCAGGGCAGCCAGATGTTCGCTTCCACCGATGGAAAATTTCGTCTGCTTTACGTCCAATCCGCCGTGGACCTGACCAGCTACCGCGCCTGCGAAAGCTGGTTGCAATCCATTCACGCGGCCGTCGCCGGCCTGCAAACCGGGCCAACAAAGGATGATTGGCGTGGGGTTGCAGTGCGCTATACCGGCCGTCCGGTCTTCGTGGAGGAAATTGCCACGAGCATGCAACACGACATGAGCCATTCGGTTGGCGGCACGGCCACGGTCATCGCCATTTTATTTTGGCTCACGCACCGGCGCTGGAAACCCATGCTGTGGCTGCTCGCGTTGCTGGGTTTGATTTTGTTTGCGACGCTCGCGCTCGGCGCGCTGGTGTTGGGAACCATCAGCGTGGTGGCGCTCGGTTTTGCCGCCGTGCTGCTGGGCTTGGCCGTGGATTATGCCGTCGTGCACTATCAGGAGGCGCTTGCGCATCCGCAAATGACCGTGCCGGAAATCCGCCGCGCGATTGCGCCGAGTATTTTATGGGCGGCCATCACCACGATGAGCGCATTCCTGGTCCTGAACCTCGGCGGCCTGCCCGGACTCGGCCAGCTCGGCTCGCTCGTGGCCATCGGCATCGGCGTGTCGGCGCTGGTGATGGTGATGATTTATCTGCCGCCGCTGTTTCCTGGCCGCCGTCAGCCGCGCCCAAACCAACCGCCGTTCCGCTGGTGGAATTATTTCATCGCGCCGCCGGAGCCGCCGGCGGCTGAAATTCCAGCGACAGAAAAAACCTCCCATCGCGTTGCTTTTCTGCTGAGTGGCCTGATTTTTTTGACCGCGTGCGTTGTGCTCTGTTTTCAGCGACCGGGTTTGGATCGAACTGGAAACGCTCTGCAGCCGGCGCACGGTGAAGCTCAAACGACGCTGGATGAAATGACCGCCGAACTTGGCCTGCCGCCGCAACCGCTCTGGCTGATTGTTCCCGGCCGTGACGAAGCGGAGGTTTATCAGCGCCTTGGCAAAGCCGAGGAATTGTTGAACGGCGCAGTGACCAATCACCTGATCGGACGTTATTTGTTGCCCGACACATTGTGGCCGCGCGCTGAATTTCAAGCGGCCAATCGCACGACCGCGGCGGCACTGGGGGAAAAAAGCGCGTTGCTGCGCGACGCACTGTCGAGCGCGGGTTTCAACACCAACGCCTTCGTGCTGACGGAGGAACTGGTGCGGACCTGGTCGCGCGCCGGTTCCAGCATCGGTGTAATCTGGCCGACCAATCACGTCAGCCAGTGGCTGCTGAAACGTTTCGTTGCGCGGATGCCGGACGAATGTCTCGTGATGGGATTGATTTATCCCGCAACCAACCAGGTGGCCGCGGCGGAACTGACGACCTTGTCCAAACAACTGGCCCAAAACCATGCGCTGCTTTCCGGCTGGGAGTTGCTCGGCAATGCGACGCTGAAGCGCGTGCAGTCCAGAATGTGGCAGGTCGTCACGCCGATGGTCGTGCTGGTGCTGCTCTCGCTTTGGTTCGCGTTTCGCCGGCCGATGGAGATTCTGCTCGGCGTGGCGGTGTTGTGTTTGAGCGGACTTTGCCTGCTCGCGATCATGGCGCTGGCCGGCTGGACATGGAATCTGATGAACCTGATGGCGCTGCCGCTGATGCTCGGCACCGGCGTGGATTACACGCTTTTCATCCAGCTCGCCTTGCGCCGGCATGGCGGTGACCTCGTGGCCGTCCGGCGTTCCGTCGGGCGGGCGCTGATGCTGTGCGGCGGCACGGCGGTGGCCGGATTTGGTTCGCTCGCGTTTTCCAGCAACCTCGGCATGGCCAGCCTGGGCAAGGTGTGCGCCGTGGGCATCGGCGCCAACATGCTGCTCTCGGTGTTTCTCCTGCCTGCCTGGTGGCAGCGTTTTAGTCCAAAGTCCAAGGTCCAGAGTCCAAAGCCAGACGGCCAGGGAACAAATTCCGCCCCGGCAAAACAGCCCGCTTTTTATCGTGGCGGTCTGTGGCGGCTCGGACTGGTGGCGGCTAAAATCATCCCCGCCGGGCTGCTGAAAACAGTCGCCGCCGCGCTGGCCGCTGGTTATTGGGTCTTACAGCGCCGGCGCTGCGAGGTGATCGTGCAGAATTTTCTGCCGGTCTTTGCCGGCAATCATGCGGCCGCCGAAAAGGCTGCCCGTGCAGCGCATCAAAAATTCGCCGCGAAGCTGGTGGATTTATGGTGCGTTGAAGGCGGCGAAGCTGTGCGCAAATGGCTGACGAACCCGGGCGAACTCGAAATCATCCACGCGGCCCGGCGGCGCGGACGCGGCACGTTGTTTATCACGCTGCATCTCGGCAATTGGGAACACGGCGGGCTGTTGCTGAACCAGCTTGGCATCCGGCTGACGATTCTCACGCAGGCCGAACCGGACGATGGTCTGACCGATTTGCGCAAGGCGGCCCGGGCGCGGTATGGCGTGGATACCTTGATTATCGGCGAGGACAGTTTCGCTTTCGTGGAAGTCATCAAACAACTTCAGGCGGGCGCGGATCTGGCGGTGTCGCTGGACCGGCCACCGGACCGGGGCGGTGTGCCGGTGGAATTTTTTGGTCATCCGTTCGAGGCTTCGCTGGCGGCGGCGGAACTGGCCCGCGCATCCGGCTGCGCGCTGGTTGGCGTGACGATTGTCCGCCGGCCCGAGGGTTACGCCGTGAAGGTGTTGCCGGAATTTGTTTATGACCGCAAAGCGCTGGGCAACCGCGAAGCCCGGCGGGAATTGACGCAGCAAATCCTGCGTGCATTTGAGCCGGAAATTCGCAAGGATGTGGATCAATGGTATCAATTCACTCCCATCTGGCCGCAGGAAAAATGAGGCGGCATTTTTATGAGGAGTCCAGGAAACCAAGAAGCATGAGAAAGGATTCCTGGTTTCTAGGTTTCCTTGTTTTATTGTTCCTCGCCGCCGAACTGCGCGCAGCCGACTACGACGCCCAATTCAACCAATGGTTTGCCGTGCAGACCAATTTGCAAAGCTGGTCCGGCGATTTCACGCAAACCCGGACGCTCACGGTGTTGAACCAGCCGCTGGTGTCCCACGGCAAGGTCTGGGTCAAGCCGGGTGAATTTCGCTGGGAACTCGGCCAGCCGGTGCAAACCATCGTGCTGCGCCGGCCGGACCAGTTGCTCATTGTTTATCCGCGGCTCAAGCGCGCGGAAAAATACCCGCTCGACGCGGCGCCGACCGGCCCGATGAAGGATGCGCTGGCCCTGCTCGACGCCACCCTGCCGCGCGACCGGGCGACGATGGAAAAAAGTTTTCGCCTGCTGTCGGCGACGGAAACCAATTCCATTTTGCAAATGACGCTCCAGCCCAAAAGCGATTCCGCCCGAAAGTTCATCGGCGAGATTGTGATCGGCTTTCACACCAACGATTACATGATTGCCGCGACGGAAATGAGATTTGCCGACGGCTCCAGTTTGCGAAACGATTTTACCAACGTCGTCGTGAACCAGCCGATTGAACCGAAGCTGTTCGAGGCGGATTTGCCGGCGGACTATACCGTGTCGGAGCCTTTGAAAAAATGAGCGCCTCGCCGGAAATCTTGTTGTTGGCCATGCGTTCGCTGCCGCACGGCCCGGAATTCCGTTTTGTGGACCGGATGTTGAGCCTCACCCCGGGTGTGAAGGGCGTGGGCGAATATCGTGTGCGCGGCGACGAATATTATTTGCGCGGCCATCTGCCGGGCGAACCGATTCTTCCCGGCGTGCTGCTGGTGGAAGCCGGCGCCCAGGTGGCCGGCATGGTGGCGCAGGAAGATCCGGCCAATCCGTCTTGGCCACGAATGAAATTGACCGCGTTGCGCGCCGTCAAAATTCTTGGCTCGGCGCGACCGGGTGAAACCTTGCGCATTGAAGTGGTCATCACCGGCCGGCTGGGGTCCATGATTCAGGCGAGTGTTTCCGCCTTCATTGCGGACGCCAAAGTATTGTCGGCCGAACTGGCCTTGAGCGGCACCGGCCCGGCGGCAAAACCATGATCGCCCCGACGGAAAATCCGGCGCGCAGTTTTCAATTTGAACGCGACACCTTTGCCTTCGCGCACGAGCTGGTCTGGAAGTACCACTTCGATCCGGTGACCGGCGCGATGACCACCTTCAAGTCCGATCCACCGCCCGTTTATTATCATCGTTGCTTCGTGCTGGTGCGTGCGACGCGGTTGTTTTTTGATCATGCCCGGTTTGCACCGGGATTGCCGCCGGTGGATGCGGAGGCTTACCGAAAACTCATCCGGAAAATCATCTCCCGCAATCCGCGCCGGGCGGGCACGGAGTCGGAACGGATTGTGATTCCCGGCTTCGACGGCTTGCGCGCGTTCAGCCGGGCGCACGAACCGCTGCTCAAGGCGGAATGCGGCGCCGCATGGGAATCTTATTTTCTGCGCAGCCACTGGCGCATGATTTTTCCGGTCTGGGGCCGGTTTCAGGCAGGCATGGCGGAAAAATTGAAACGTTCGTTGCGCGAACGCGGCATGTCGCTGGTCCATCTGTTCCGTTTTCCGCGCATCACCATCAATCATGGGATTGTTTTGTTTGGTTTTGCCGAGTCGGAGTCAGGCATTGAATTTGTGGCCTACGACCCCAACGTTCCGGCACACCCGGTCAAACTCCTGTATGACCGGAAACGGCGGGTGTTCACCTTCGAACCCAACGGCTATTGGGGCGGCGGTGTGTTGAGCGTCATGGAAATTTTTTGCGACTGGCCGTACTGAGGCCGGGCGGAATGGAAGCTTATCGGCTTTCTGAATTCCGGGCCCGACGGAAGCGTCGGGGCTGGTAGAAGGCGATGCCGAAGTAAAGAGTGCCGCAGGTGTTGAGACCCAAAATATAGCCGATCTTGTAGGGACGCCCCAGGTTGTTTGGCGCATAAATCGGCAGATCATGCCCCATCACCAATCCCGGCAACGCGGCCGGCATGACCGCGCCTTCCAGCAACCCGGTGTGGAAACCGGCGACGTAATCCGGCTGGTAATAACGGGACGACGCCCAGTTATGGGCAAAGCCAAGGCCGAAGCTGAACACAGTCAAAATGATGATTTTGATGATAATCACTTTTGCCATGGAAGGGCGGGCGGGAGCAGTGACTTGCGCTGAAACAGGTTCGGCCATCCGGCAAAGCATGTTCTGACACCGGAGGCCGGGCAAGAATATAATGGTGAAACCGGCCTTAAACCGGAAAAATTTTATTCGAAATCATAATCGGTTTTGACGATTCGAAGACTACGACCAAGAGCTGGATTAAGATTATGACACCGACTCCGAGCTTCCACGCTTGACCTCAATTCTTTCCAAGTCATACTCATAAAATGACTGTTGACGATACTCAGTACTTCGGCCCTTCCACTATGGCTGGATGCAAATGTCCATTGGCGGTTTTGCCAGCGGATTTGGTTTTGACGGTCGCCATCAACCGCATCCGGCAATGACCCCCGAGACGGATCCCAAGATAATCACCGCGAAGCTCTGCGAATTTGCGCGAACCAACTTCGTCGCCGAGGGTGTTCAATTTGATGAAAACAGCCCGTTGTCGGAGGCTGGCATTGATTCCTTTGCACTGGTGGAACTGGTGCTGTTCTGTGAGCGCGTGCTGGGCGTGCGTGTGCCGGACTCGCATCTGACGGGCGCCAACCTGGCTTCGATGTCGTCGCTGGCCAACTGCATCGCCGAACTGGCGCGGAACGGCCAGTCCTCGTCATAAAAATTTCGGCAGCGACTATGCCCGACCTGCCTCGTCAAATTCGTCTGGCCGCCGGCGATTACTTCATGCACGGCCAGGATTGCCGGATGCGGCAGGCCGGCCTGCCGGGCAATGTCTGCTGCGCGGTCATCAAGCTGGGCAACGGCTTTGACGTGGAACGGCTGCGCCGGCGCATTGCCGGTTCCCCGATCATGGACTGGCTGGCGCGCGCGCGGATATTCCGGCGGCTGCCGATGTTGTTTCCGCCGCTCTGGCGGGCCACGGCAGAGCCCAGAGCCATTCTTTTCGAGCATCATCAGCAAAACGGCGTCGCCGACCAGCCGTGGCTGCTGCCGCAAGTTGTTGCCGACCGGGAGTTGCACGCCAACCGCGGACCGGGACTCGCGTTTGACGTGATGCGCCACGCGGACGGCACGAGTCATCTGTTTCTTTCCTGGAACCACACCTATCTGGATGCGCGCGGTTTGGATTTCTTGATCAGCCATCTCAACGCGGACGAAACGGCGAAGACCACGCCCAGCGTCCAGAACTTCATCAGCCCAAAACAACTCGGCTCGGGCTTGTCCGGCTGGTGGCCTAATGTAAAGCAGGCGCGCGGTTCGGTGGAATGGCTCAACGAATCCGGCGCCGAACCGCTTTTCAGCCTGGTGCCGCCCGGTCCGCGGCCGGCGTTATGCCGGAACCATTACCGCGTCATTTATTTCACCGAGGAAGAAACGGCGCGCATTGACGCGCGCTGCCAGCAGTTCAACTGCGGTTTCCGGCGCAGCCATTTTTATCTCGCCGCGTCCCTCCGCGCCTTGCACGCCGTCGCGCTGCAACGCGGAAACCAGGATGGCGCTTATCTGATCCCCGTGCCGCATGACACGCGGAAGCGCGGCGCGAACGGCCCGATCTTTTCCAACCATCTTTCGATTCTTTTTTACCGCATTGAACCCAAATTTGCCGGGCGCATCAGCGACATCCTCGGCGAACTGAGCCGGCAGATGACCAATCAGATTCGCGACAAATTTCCCGAATCCTGCATGGCGGCACTGGACATGTTCAAACCGTTGCCGCTGGGTTTTTATGTCAACCACCTTGGCAAGCCGACGCGCGGGAAATTTGCCACGTTCAGCTTTTCGGATTCGGGCGAAACCTGCGCGGGCATGAAGGAACTTTGGGGCGGAAAAATCCTGGAGGTCACCCATCTCGTGCCGGCCTGGCGTCCGCCCGGATTGATGATTGTGTTTTTGAAATTCGGCAACCGGCTTTCCGCGCAGATTTCGTGGGTGGACGATTGTTTGCGGCCTGCGGAAGTGGACGGTCTGGAACGCGATGTGCGTAAGGCCATACTGGACGAGACACCATGAAAATACTACTGGTGGCAACCAACCGCGAACGCTCGCCTTATCCGGTCGCGCCGCTGGGCGCTTTGTGCGTGGTCGGCGCGGCCCAGGCCGCCGGTCATGAGGTGGAATTCCTGGACATGGGAACGGCGCTGATGCCGGGGCTGGCCTTGCGCCAGGCTCTCGCAAAAAACGATTTTCAGGCCGTCGCCTTCGGCATTCGCAATCTCGACAACTGCTGGTGCTTTGAGCCGCATTCGTATTTTGACGAGGTGCGCGAATTTGCCGATATCATGCGGCAGCGTTTCACCGGACCGTTGATTCTCGGCGGCACGGGCTTTTCAATTTCCCCGCAGGGCTGGATGCGGGGATTGCACGCCGACTGCGGCGTGGTTGGCGAAGGCGAGCGCGTGTTTCCGGAGGTTCTGGCCCGGCTGGAGAAAGGGCAATCGCTCGAAGGAATGGAGGGCGTTATCTGCCCGCGAACTAATTTCGCCCCGTTGACCGCCTCCCCGGCCCGGGCCATTGACCGGCTCGGGGAATTGCCGCCGCCCGCCCACGAGCTGTGCCGTTATTCGCGGTATGCGCGGCGTGGCGGATTTGTGGGCGTGCAAACCAAGCGCGGCTGTCCCTTCAAATGCACCTACTGCATTTATCCAAAACTGGAAGGCCGGCGCTACCGGCTGCGGCCGCCGGAAGTCGTGGTTCAGGAGGTCGCCACGGTGGCAGCGCAGTCGCGGATGCGGCATTTTTTCTTCGTGGACAGCGTTTTCAACGATCCGCGCGCGCACGCCCTTGCGGTTTGCCGGGAACTGGCCCGGCGCAAACTGCCCGTCCGCTGGTCGGCGTTTTGCAATCCGGTGGGCTTCGACTCCGAACTGGCGCGGGCCATGGCGGAGGCCGGCTGCGAAGGCGTGGAATTCGGCCTCGACGTCGCCTGCGACAAAATGCTCGCGGCGATGGACAAGCCGTTCGGACAGGCGGAGACGCGGACCGCGCTGCAGGCGGCGCACGAGGCCGGCCTGCCGTTCGCGATTTTTCTCCTGTTTGGCGGCCCCACGGAAACGTGGAAGGATGTCGAGGACACGCAGAATTTTCTCAACGATTGCGCGCCGGCCAACGCGGTTTTTGCCACGCTCGGACTGCGCGTTTTCGAGGGCACGCCGCTGGCCGCAATCGCCGTGCGCGAAGGCAAATTGACGCCGGAACAGGATTTGTTCCGGCCGGTGTATTATTTGTCGTCCGCCATGACTGAAGACACCGAAATGAAACTCGACCGCATCGCGCGGCGGCGCGAGGAATGGACTTCGCCCGTGGACTGGCGCCGGTCCGTGACCCGCTTCGGGCAAAAGGTCACTGTGATGCTCAATGTGCGGCCGCAGTGGAAGCATCTCCGCAGCTATGGCCGGCACATGAGGAAACAGGAAGCCTGAAGCATCACTGCGCATGAACACTGCGATCCTGACTTGCGACGTTCTGGTGATTGGTGGCGGCGCGGCGGGTGTGGCGGCGGCCACGGCGGCCGGACGCGCCGGGGCCAGGGTGGTGTTGCTGGAGCGGTACGGTTTTCTCGGCGGACTGGCCACCACCGCACAAGTGGGAACAATCTGCGGGTTATATTTGCGGGACGCCATCGGCGCAGAGGCCACACCGGTGGCCGGCGGCTTTGCCATTGAATTTGCCGGGCGGTTGCGAAACGCCGGCAGCACAAATCCCATCCGCGTGGATCAAGGTCTTTGGGTGTTGCCGTACTTTCCGCCGGATTTTGCCCGCGCGGCTGACGCAGTTGTCGGAGAATCCGGAAATGTAAAATTGATTCTGCACGCCACCGTCACGGAAGCGCGTGCGGAAAACTGCCGGGTCGCCGAAGTCCGTGCGTTCGCTTGGAATGAACCATTGCTGGTCCACCCGGCTGCCGTGGTGGATTGCACCGGTGAAGCCATCCTCGCTGCGCTGGCGGGTGCGGATGCTGAAAACGGCGCCACCGATCAGGCGCCAGCCCTGGTTTTTGTTTTGGAAAATGTGGACCCGGGCCTGGCCGGGCGCGGCCTGCTCGAAGTCCGCCGCGAATTGCGGATCGCCGTTCAGGGCGGAAGTTTGCCGGCACTGGGCGAGCGCATGTCATTGATTCCAGGCTCCGGCGCAAATGGTTCCTTTGCTTTCAAATTGAGCTTGCTGCCGGCAACTCCGGATTGCGCTCTCTGGCAACAAGTGACGGATTGGGAGCGTGAAGGACGCGCGCTGCTTGATCCGTTAGTAAATTTTCTCACGCAAAAAGTAGCCGCTTTTCGGAACGCGCGCCTCGCTTCCGTCGCGCCGCAGCTTGGCGTCCGCTCCGGTCGCCGTATTCTCGGCCGCGGCCGGCTGGCGGACGGGGATGTTTTGAACGCCCGAAAGTCGCCGCTCGGAATTGCGCGCGGCTGCTGGCCGATGGAGCGTTGGGGAAAAAGTCCGCGACCGGAAATGACTTATTTCGCCGAGCGCGATTATTATGACATCCCGCTCGACTGTCTGCGTCCGGTGGAATTGGAAAATGTTTTCGTCGCTGGCCGCTGCCTTTCCGCCGAGACCGGCGCGATGACTTCCGCGCGCGTCATCGGCACGGCGCTGGCAACCGGCTGGGCGGCGGGAACGGCCGCCGCGTTTCAAGCTTCGGGCCGGTCATTGGATGATGCGGTCGCGCTGATTCGGAAACAGATGAACGAGCACGATTAGGAGATAGATTGTGATTAAGAATAAAGTTGGATTGGGGGAGGGGTTTCTTAATCTTGTTCTTAATCTTAATCTTTTCCGCCAATGAAAATTTACTTTGACCACGGGAAACTTGATGCGTACAAAAAAGCGCTCGCGTTCGCTGAATGGGCTGAACCGGTTTTGGAGTGTCTGCCCAAATCTGCCGCCGTTCAAAACCAGCTCGACCGGGCACGAACTTCAATTGTTCTGAATATTCCCGAAGGCAATGGCCGCTTCACACCAGCTGATCGCTGCAAATTCTTCGACATCGCCCATGGCTCCGCTTTGGAGTGGGCCGGCTGTCTCGATCTGATCTTCATCAAGAAATTGGTTTCCGAGGCGGAATTGGATGCGGGCAAGTCTTTGCTGAAGGATATTGTTTCTTTGCTCGTCGGCCTGATTCGGAGCAACTCGCCGGATCGGCTTCATGAGGAAACGGTTGAATATCGGGTTGCTCATCGGAAGGAAAATTAAGAGTAAGAGAAAGATTAAGATTAAGAATTTTCTGATGAATATGAACGTTTTTGACACGCTTGCCAAATCCGCCCGTCACTGGCCTGACCGCACCGCCATCATTGATGCCGGCGGTTCGCTGGATTACCAATCGCTCTGGCGCGAAGTCGAAGCCCTCCGTGGCCAGCTCGACCGATTGGGCGTGCGTGAAGGGCAGGGGGTCGGCGTCCGGGCGCGGAACGGACGCGCGTTTGTCATTGGCGCGCTGGCGGCGCTCGGCTGCGGCGCCGTGATCATGCCCATTCATCATCAGATGAAGCCGGATGAACTGACCGACATGCTGGACAAAGCGCCGTTGTGCGTGATCCTTGACGACGGCAGCGGCACGGTGCAGCCCGGCAAAACCATCACCCTGGAAAATCCCGGCGGAAACGGTTTGCGTTTCACGCGGCTGGACAACGCGCAACTGCCGCTGGCGCCCGGCATCAAGGACGCCGCCTTCGTCCGGTTCACTTCAGGCACGACCGGTGCGGCCAAGGGCGTTCTCCTGACGCATCGCGATGTGCTGGAGCGGACGCGCGCCGCCAATTCCGGTCTGGGCCTGACCAGCGAGGACAAAATCCTTTGGGTGCTGCCGATGGCTTATCATTTTTACGTGTCCATCATTCTTTATCTGGAAGCGGGAGCCACGGTCATTGTCAGCGCGGACTATCTGGCGGGCAGCCTATTGGAAACCGCCGCGAAACATGCGGCCACGTTTCTTTACATCACACCCATGCACGTGCGCATGATGAACAGCGACCAGTCGGGCCGCGCCCTGCCGCCATCGCTCAAGCGCGTCATGTCCGTTTCCAGCAAACTGCACCCGCAGTCGGCGCTGGATTTTCTGGCGAAATACAAAGTGCCGGTGTCGCAGGGCTACGGCATCATCGAGGTGGGACTGCCCATCATGAACATCGCGGAGGCCGCCGAACATCCCGAAGCCATTGGCCGTCCCGTGGCCGGTTTTGAGGTGAAAATCGTGGACGAGGCGATGAAGCCGCTGGCGGAAGGTGAAACCGGCCAGCTCGCCTTGCGCGGGCCGGGAATGTTTTCCGGCTACCTGAATCCGCCCCGTTCGCGCGCCGAGGTGCTGCACGACGGCTGGTTCCTCACCGGCGACCTCGCGCATCGCGACAGCGGCGGTCGCATCGTGCTGGACGGACGGACTTCATCCGTGATGCATGTCGCCGGCCACAAGGTTTTTCCGGAGGAAGTTGCCGCCGTGCTGGACCATCATCCGGCAGTGGTGCGTTCGCGCGTTTCCGCCCGGCCCCATCCGCAGATGGGCGAAGCCATTCACGCCGAGGTGCAATTGCGCAACGGCCAGGTCCAGACCACGGTTGAGGACATCCTCGCCTTTTGTCGCCGCCGATTATCAAGCCAGAAGGTGCCGGCCACGCTCGAAATCGTTGCTGAAATCAGCACGACCACCAGCGGCAAAGTACGGCACGGATGAAAAGATTTCGTTAAACCGCGATGGTCTGTTTCGCGCGGTTTTCGAGGAAGTCCCGCCGCCACTTGGCGCGAGACGGCTTGCCGGCCCCGTTGCTGCTGATGGATTCCACAAACCACCATTCACGCGGCACCTGCCATCCGGGAAGCTTCTGGAGCAAAAACTGTTTCAGTTCGTCCTTGGTGCTGGGCCGGTCCGCGGCCACGCAGGCCACAATCAGATCCATCCGGTCCACGTTCCCGCTGGGGACGCCAAAAACCACGCATTCGGCGACGGATTCATGTTCCCGCAACGCCTGCTCAATGATGGTCGGCGACACTTTCCGCCCGGCCACATTGATGTGGTCGTCGGTGCGGCCGCGCAGAAAAATTTCTCCGTCCTTGAGTTCGGCCCGGTCGCAGGTGCGGAAAATCCCGCCGCCCAGCGCAGGCTCCGGCACCGGCCAATACGACTCGCCCACCGCCCGGCTGCGCACCAGAACGGAACCGTGTTCGCTCAATTCCACGTTCACATTTTTCATCGGCCGGCCCACGGAGGATTCATCCGTGCGCGGAACCATGGTTGCGTCGTAGGCGATGCCGCCGCATTCGGTGGAACCGTAAAAATTGTGGATTTTCACGCCGTGTTCCTCGAAGACGGCGCGCTCCAGCGAGAGCGGCAGCGGCGCGCCGGCTGAAATCGCCAGCCGCACATTGCTGAGAATCGCACCGGCCTTGTGCCAGGCGTGCCACAACGCCGGAACGGCCGCCACGGTAAGATTCCAGTGGGCGTGCGCCGCGCATCGCAACGCCACCGGCAACGGCGAGGGCACGAGGTACAGCGGAATGCCGTGCAGCAGCAGCGGCAGCACGAGGCTCGAAAATCCGTAGGAATAAGCGAGGGAAATCACGCCGAGGTTGGGCCAGTCGGGACGCAGCCCCATCGTGGTCACGATGTTCCCGGCGTCGGCGGCCAGTTGTTCCGCTGTGAAGGCGACCGCGCGCGGCACGCCGGTGCTGGCGGGTGTGGTCTTGAGATGACAACAAGGCATCAGCGGCGGAGAAACCGTCAGCAACTGATGATGCGCTTCCAGCGGACAGACCACGGCGCGGGCGCGCCAGCCGCGCAAGACGGCGATGATAAATTCGGGGGAATTGCCCTGTGGATGGACCATCGCCGGGTTTTTCGGCAGCGGAGTTTCCGCCTCCTCGTTCAGTTGAGAAAACGTCCAGCACCGTCCGGAAGCCAAATCGCGCAAGGCAATTTCATTTTGTCTTTCCCGGACAACCGCCTGCCAACGTTCGTAAAGCATCTGAGTTTTTACTTGTAATAAGCCATCATCCGATTCATTTGCAAGCCTGATATTTTGGACCGGGCCAGCCTCTCGCATCCGCCGCCAACGGCCGGCCTACCTTGTCTGGGTGAACATCAATCGCCAAAGCCAGTCGGAACGCAGCAACCGGGAACCCAGCCGGCCATGCAGCGCGGGCGAAATCATCATCCACTGCAACAGCCGCGCCCAGGCCAGCCGCCGCGAAAACGCCGCGTCGCAACGCCGGGCGATTTCCTGCCGGGCCGGTTCCCAGTTCAAACGGCCCTGATGGTAACCGACCAATGGTTCGACGGCCATCTCGGCAGACTCGAAGGCCATGGACATGCCGTTGCCGGTGACCGGCGGCGTCATCGTGACCGTATCACCGATGCAACATTCTTTTCTCGCCGCCGCGCGCTGTGGTTTCAATTGCAGCCCGGCCACCGAACAGAATGAATCCGGTTCAAATTCCGCCGCGGCCAGCCGCTCATGCAGCAACGAGCCGGTCTCGCCGCGCAACCAGTCCGGCTTCGATCCCGGTTGACGGTTTCCTTCGCGCGCGCGAAACAGTCCGCACACATTGACCTCGCCGCCATTGATCCGGTTGACGCCAACGTAGCCGTTCGGTGAGACGTGCATTTCCAAATCCGCTGCCAGGCTTATGCAAGTGTTGCGCGATACATGCGCCTTCATGCCGAACCAGCGAGGATTTTTTTCCACAGACTCGGTGCGGCGGCCGGCAGCCTGTACCACGCCTTCGGCTCCATTGGTTGCAATCCACCGCGAGTTCACGCGCAACTCGCCGCCCAGCTGTTGAAATGTTTCGGCCAGCAGCGCATCCATGACATGGCGTGACAGACAAAGCGCGGGCGCGGGCAGCTGGCGGACCGGCGACCGGTTGGGTCCGCAAATGAACAAGGCCGAACGGGCATAAAATGCGCCGGCCTGTTCAAAACGCGCAAGCAAACCAAACCGTTCGAGCACCGCCTGGCCGTTGCCGCTGATGAATTCGCCGCAAACCCGGTGCCGCGGATACCGGCCCGCCTCCCAGATTGTGACCGGCACCTGGCGCTGCCGCAGGCCGATGCCCAGGGTCAATCCCGCCAGGCCGCCGCCAACGATGATGATGGGTTTGCCGGAGGACATTTGTTTAGTGTTTTCGCCGCGCAATAAACAGGTGGCTGAACAGGCCGATGGGACGTTCGTCCAGCTCCCAGTTTTCCTTATCCGGCCAGAGTGCCGAAAGTTCGTTGCTGGAAAATCCGGCGCGGATGCTGTTGTGTGCGTCGTGACGAGTGACCGGTCCGCAACCGATCGCCCACAGCAGGCGGCCACAAAGTTGCGGCAGCCATGAGCGGCGCGGTTCGAGCGCAATGACCACCCGCGAGGAACGTGCCGCCAACCGGAGCAATTCAGCCAGCGGCTCCGGTTGAAATTGATGAAGAAATAAATTGCTGATGATGGCGGTTGTTGCCGGCTGCGAGGCTTGTTGCAACCAATCCGAGACCTCGGCAATCTCCACGTTGACGCGCCAGCCGAGTTGGTGGAGGTATTCGCGCGTTTGGGAGTCAAGCACGTCCAGCCGGTCCACGAGGGTCACCGTTGCGTCCGGCCATTGTCCCCGCAAACGCCGGGCCATGCTTAATATAAAATGCCCATCCCCGGCGCCCAGCTCGACAATTTGGCAGCCGTTCCGGTCCGGAAAATATTTTTGGAGAACGTCCGCCATGATTTGCGGGTGTCCCATCCAGGCGTTGAGCCGCCGCAGGTCACGGCGCGAGCGCAAGGCGGACTCGTCGCGCGCGGGCAAGCCGTCCAAAAGTTCGGGGAGGACAATGCGTTCCATGAATCGGGTGAAATTATTCCACTTCCAGCAGCGCGCCGTGGCAGCTGAAGCCTGCGCCGAACGACGACATCCACCAGAGTCCGCCCGGTGCGCCATCCGCCAGTGCCGCCTGCAGGACAAACAGAACCGAAGGGCTGCTCATGTTTCCGTGTTCACGCAACACGGCTTCGCTCCAGCGCACGTCGTGGCTGGACAGGTGGAATTTTTTGCGCAAGGCCAGCAGCACGTCGCGGCCGCCCGGATGCAGCACCCAGCCGTTGATCTGCGACCGGGTGATGTTGTGACGAACCAGCGTGTCGGTGAAAACGGTTTCGCAATGTTGCGCCGCCAGCGCCGGAACCTGGGGCGTGAGGATGTTGCGCAGCATTCCGCCTTTCTGCTCGAACCGCAAACAATCGCGGTCTTCCGGTTTCAGGAGCGAGCCGCCGCATTTCCATTTTACCCGGCGTCCGGAGCCCGGCGTAGGCGAGAGGACCGCTGCGCCCGCGCCATCACCAAACAGGCAGGCGCTGATCAGGACGCCCGCATCGTCATCGAGATAGAAGGCGGCGCTACACACTTCGACGCAGATGGTCAGGACGCGCCCATAACTGCCCGAGGCCACCAACGCTTGGGCCGCCTGCAAATTGGGAAGCGCCGCGCCGCAGCCCTGTCCCACCAGATCGAGCGCCAGCACATCCGGTCGCAGGCCGAGTCGTTCGCTCGTATAACTCGTCAGGCCGGGACACAGGTAACCGGTGCAGGTGCTGATGAGAACGGCGTCAATCTCACGCGGACCGGTCCGGGAACTGGCGAGCGCGCGTTCCGCCGCCGCAGTGGCAAGAGCAGGAGCGTTTTTAATGAACCGGGCATGGAGCGCATCCGGCGTCAGCTCGAAGGCCTGATCCAGTTGGTCGAGCGCGAGGTAACGGGTGGCAATGCCGTTCTCACCGGTCAGCACTTTTTTCATGATGGCCCGCGAGCGAAGTCCCATTTTCTGGAACCGGGCGGAGGCTTTAAGGGTCGTCCAACATTCCTGCTGGCTGTAACGGTGCGGTGGCGTGGCCGTGCCGATGCCGATGATAAACATGCGCTGGAATGTAATGCGCCACGTGCAAACGCGCCAGAAAATGGACGGACAAAATAATTTCAGCGGATTGCCAGCGGCGCCGGATCGGTGATCCAGCCGGCGGGGCGCGACATGATTTCCAGCATGCCGTGACCGAACCGCGAGGCCGTGGTGTCGCCGGAAGCCATGCGCGCGACCCTGACGTTGAAAAAATCGTGGAGCGCCTGCGTTATCCGGCCGGGAAATTTTTGTTCAAAGGCCATGCCGCTCTGGTACATCGCAAAAATGCGGCCATCGTAAAAAAATTCAATCAGTGTCATCCAGGCCTTGATGAGTTTGCGCATCTCTCGCGAATAGGCCTCCAGGTCGTCCAGATTTTCCGAAAGCAGCTCGGCCGAGTGCAGCGCCAGGTGCATGCCCGGCGAAAGCATGGGGTCAACAAAACCGAAGGCATCACCGGTCATCGCCCAGCCCGGCCCGTGGCCGCGCGAAGAAACCAGCTGATAATTGGTGTAGGTGGGAATCCCGGTGAGGCGGCGGCGGTTCCGGCCGGCGGCGGACAGCACGGGGTCGCGGCTGATGGCGGCTTCCAGCCGTTCTTCCGGCGTCGTGCCCAGTTGCGCGGCCGCGTCCTTGTTCATCACCACGCCGACGGAAAGCCGGTCGCGCAGCGGGATGCGCCAGCTCCAGCCATCGTCCAGCCGGCCGATGATGACCTGTCCTTTCGGCTGGTTTTCCTCGAAACCTTCGTAGTGGGCGAAGTAGGCCACGTCTTTGCGCGGGCCGACCTCGGCGGGGATTTCCATGAGGTGCGCAAAGAGGCGGCTGCGCCCCGTGGAATCAACAATCAGATCCGGCTGCCTGCCTTGAAGCCACGGCGCCTGCGCCAGCGTGTCATCGGACAATCGCAAACCGTCCGCCCCCACGCGCTCGACCTTCGCCCGCACCCGCACGCGTTTCGCGCCCAGCTCATCGGCGCGCTGGTCGAACAAATTATCCAGCGCCGGACGCGGGGCATTGTAGGCATAGGTTGGCGTGGGTGTGCCGGCGAGCGATTGAAAACAAAACTCGATCTTTTCGTCCGCGTTCAAGGTGAAGGTCACGCCCGGTTTATGCAGGCAGATGGCGGCGGCGCGTTCCTCCAGGCCCAGTTTCCGCAGCACGGGCACGATCCCGGGAATGAGCGACTCGCCGACAATCAGATCGGGACGGCGGCCATCATCGAACAGAGTCACGGCCACGCCTTTCATCGTCAGCAGCGAAGCGAGCGTTGCGCCGGACGGCCCGCTGCCGACGATGCCGACAGTTTTGATTGATGTTTTTATAAATGAAAACCGGTTTTATGGCCTCGCGTCCAACTTGGAATTATTTGCTCTGTTCCTTCGGATAAGTCAATATCAATCCAGTATTCCAGTTTCTGGAGCGGCAAGGCTGCGCGTCGCCAGGCTTGATGATAATGTTAAATTTCAAACGATGAACTCATCGTCCATGTGCGAAACCGACGTCCTCATCATTGGTGCGGGGCCGACTGGTCTGGTGTTGGCCCTGTGGTTGACGCGATTGGGTGTGCGCGTGAGAATCGTGGACCGGCGGGCGGAAGTGGAGGCAACGTCCCGCGCGATCGGCGTGCAGGCGCGCACGCTTGAGCTGTATGACCAGATCGGCATCGCTGACCTGGTGATCGAGCGTGGACGGAAGGCTCTCGCCGTGAATCTCTGGGCGGACGGCCGGAACGCGGCCCGCTTTTCCTTCGGCCACATGGGCGCCGGTATCAGCCCGTTTCCTTACGCACTGGTCTTTTCCCAGGACGAGCACGAACGGTTATTGATCGAGTGTCTGGCCAAATTGGGTATTGAGGTGGAGCGCCGGACGGAACTCCTGGGCTTCGAAGAAACGGCCGGTCGTGTGCGCGCGCGGCTGAAACTTCCGGATGGAACCACCCAAACGTGTGAGGCAGCCTACATTGCCGGATGCGACGGTGCCCGTTCCACCGTGCGCGAAACGTTGGGAATCGGTTTTGCGGGTGGCACCTATGACCACCTTTTCTACGTTGCCGATGTACAGGCAAGCGGAACGGCGATGAACGGCGAGATGCACGTTGCCGTGGACACAACCGATTTTCTCGTCATCTTTCCGTTGAAGGGCGAGGGGCGCGCGCGGTTGATCGGTGTCATGCGCGATGACACCGGACACCGGCGCGAGAACCCGGCCTGGGCTGACGTGAGCAAGCATGTGATCGAGGGGATGCAAATCAACATCGAGCGCGTGAACTGGTTTTCAACTTACCGTGTGCATCATCGGGTTGCCGATCGTTTCCGCAAGGGCTGCGCATTTTTGCTCGGCGATGCCGCGCATGTTCATACTCCCGTCGGCGGACAAGGCATGAACACCGGCATCGGCGACGCGGTCAATCTCGCCTGGAAACTCGCCGCCGTCCTGCATGGCCGGGCGGACGCATCGCTTCTCGGCAGCTACGAACCGGAACGCATTGCCTTCGCCCGGCGGCTGGTCGCGACGACCGATCGGGTCTTCACGGGCGTGATCAGCACCGGAGCGTTCGACCGGCTAGTGCGGCTGAAAATCGTGCCGCGCCTGCTGCCGATCCTTTTCAAGTTCGCGGCAGTGCGGCATTTCATGTTTCGCATCGTTTCGCAGGCGGCGGTGAACTATCGCGGCAGCAGCTTGAGCGAGGGCCGCGCGGGGGGGGTTCACGGTGGCGACCGGCTGCCTTGGGTGAAGGCGGCTTTGAACGGGTTTGAGGATAATTTTGCGCCGCTGACTTCACTGGACTGGCAGGTCCATGTGTATGGCACCGCCGCGCCCGAAATCCAGGCTGTGTGTGCCGGCCGAAAGCTGCCGCTGCACGTTTTTCCATGGCGTCCGGAGATGGGTCGAGCCGGCCTGCGGCGCAATGCCGTTTATCTCCTGCGGCCTGACGGCTACGTGGCCCTGGCGAACCCGGAAGGCAGCGCGACGGCGGTCGGAGCCTATCTCGACGCGCGCAAGCTCACTGAGACGAGGTGAGGAGTCGGTGCGTAACTGTCGTATTTGCCTGCGCGGATTTCGAATCGCCGCTTGACTCGACCTCGTTGTAAAATAAACTCGGATGCGTAAACTGAATTCGGTGCAGTATGGCGGCTGATTCTCGTGCGGTGTAAAAAATATAATTCCTGAAACATTATGAAAAAAAACTGGTTCTACCTGTTGTTTACCGTGGCAACGTTCAGCGCACTGTCCATTTGCGCGGGCGCATCCACCCTTTATCCCGTGGTCGTCGGCGGGCGCTGGGGATTCGTCAACAAATCCGGCGAGACGGTGATCAATCCGCAATTCGACCGCGCGGGATATTTTACCGAGGGGCTGGCACCGGCGAAGATGGGCAAGTGGGGTTACGTTGACGCCGCCGGCAAGGTCGCGATCAATCCACAGTTCGACCAAGCCGATGTTTTCTGTGAAGGCCTGGCGATGGTCCGGCTTGGCGGCGGCGGCCCTGGCCCGTTTGATGACCCGCGCCCGTGGAGCCCGTGGCATGGCGGCGGCGGTCGTTGCGGCTACATTGATGCGTCTGGCAAATACGTCATCAACTTGCAGTTTGACGACGCGGGTGCATTTTCTGAAGGGCTGGCGGCGGTCAAGATGGGTCATTGGGGTTTCATAGACAAGTCCGGAAAAATGGTCATCAACCCACAATTCGACGAGGCTGGCGCATTTTCCGGGGGGCTGGCGGTAATTAAATCAGGCGGTCATTTTGGCTACACCGACAAGGAAGGGAAGCTGGCCATCAACCCGCAGTTTGACAAGGCCCAGTCGTTTTCCGAAGGCCTCGCGGGAGTCAGGTCGGATGGCCATTGGGGGTTTGTTGACAAGACGGGGAAGATTGTGATCAATCCGCAGTTTGACGACGTGGGAAGTTTTGTGAAAGGCCTGGCGCCGGTCCGGCAGGGGAAACATTGGGGGTTTATTGATCCATCTGGAAAATTTATCATCAATCCGCAGTTTGACGAAGCGGCACCGTTTTCCGAGGGGCTGGCGCCGGTCCGTCAGTCGGGACACTGGGGATACGTGGATCCGAGCGGCAAGCTGGCCATCAATCCGCAGTTTGACGAAGCCATGTCCTTTACCGGCGGTTTGGCCCGCGTCAAGACAGGCGGCCGAATTGGTTACATTGACGCCAGCGGAAAATACGTCTGGAATCCCGCGAAGTGAGCCGGCGCGGATGGCGCCAGCTTATTTAGCGAAACATTTCCGTTTGCGTTGCGGCAGGCAGGGATGCTTGAAAGGCTGAATCGGCTGGATTGCTCGATGCTGGGAGCCGGCCGAAATTCCGCCACCATCTCAACCAGCGCAATGAGTCGGTCACCGGATGAATGTGACTGCTGCGGCTGCGGCAAATGACCTGGATCGGAACGAACTCGACCTGCCGTCCCGCCGCGAGGAAGGCCATCAACGTTTCGGATTCAACCTCGAAGTGTTCCGTCTTAAGCGGCAGGGCCGCCCAGCTTGCCAGATGAATCAGCCGCAAACCGCATTGCGTGTCCGGCAGGTGCCGGTTGGCCAGTCGCGACAATTTGCGGCTCATCCACCGATTCACCTGCCGCCGCAGCCAGAACATGGCCCGCGCGTTGTGCATGCGGTTCCCGACCACCAGCGTTGCCCCGGTCTGATCGGCGCATCGCAGCAGCAACGGCAAATCCTCCGGCGCGTGCTGGCCGTCGCCATCCAGGGTCAAAGCCCATTCAAAACCTTGCTTTCGTGCCAGCGACAATCCCGTCCTGAGCGCAGCGCCTTTGCCGAGATTTTGCGGATGTTTGACCACCACCGCGCCAGCTGCGCCAGCCAGGATCGCAGTGTCATCGGTCGAGCCGTCGTCCACGACCAACACCGAAGGAAGATATTGGTGCACAGCGGCGACCAGAGGCGCAATGGTCGCTCCCTCGTTGAAGCAGGGGATTACCGCAGAACAATTAATCGTCGCAACCATCGGCGGAGCTTGCGTTGTATTCCGTTGGGAATCTAGGCCAAACTGTGCCGGACGGGCGGATTTTGCAATGTTGAACTGGCCAAAAACCATCTTCTGTCTGGCGGATTTTCCGTTGCCTGACCGTCACACACGATTATACTTTGGTTTTGAACTGAACCATGCGAGTCATACTGTAAGCGCCCGATCAGGCCGGCGAGCGGTGAGCCATCAAGTGCCGGCACCATCGCGCCGCCAATTTTCGCGGTAATCAAACCTTCATGTTATTTCCAACCCCAACTTCGCCTCGAACGGCGCCGCGAGTAGTCATCACGGGAGCAGGGATCGTCACGGCGTTGGGCATCGGCTGGAAACCCAATGCGGAGGGTTTTCGCACCGGGAAAGTGGCGTTCCGTCCGGTGTCGCAATTCGATGTCAGCCGGCAGCGGGTAAAAGTCGCAGCCGAAGTGGACCTGCCCAAAACCCTGCCGGCGACTCAACTCAACCGTCGCCAGGTTGAGCGGCTGGACCGTGCCGGCGTGATGCTGGTTTTGGCCGCGCATGAGGCGTGGCAGCAATCCGGCTGGCAGGCCGCCGAAAATCTGCCGTTGGTTCTCGGCACGACAGCGGGTGGCATGTTGCTCGGCGAAGCTTATTACCGGCAGGCGGTGCAGCAACCCCGGCGTCATCGCCAGCAGGCCACCCGGGCCGTTCACTATCAGCCGCAGGTCCAGGCGCGAACGGTTTTCGACGCCCTCGGTTTCAGCGGGCCGGTCACCATCATCTCAAATGCCTGCGCCTCCGGCAGCAATGCCATCGGCCATGCTTGGGACCTGATTCGTTCCGGCCAGGCCGAACGCGTGGTTGCCGGCGGTTACGACGCGTTGGGCGAACTGGTTTTCTCGGGCTTCGATTCTTTGCAGGCCCTTTCACCGACCATCTGCCGGCCGTTCGATGCCCGTCGCGACGGGCTGGCTCTGGGCGAAGGCGCGGCGGTCGTCACGCTGGAAACACTTGAAGGCGCGCGTTGTCGCGGCGCCGCCGTCCTGGGTGAACTCATTGGCTACGGCACGTCCATTGACCAGCATCATCTCACCCAGCCGCAACCGCAGGGCAACACCACCTTGATGGTGATGAAACAGGCCTGTGCGGTCGCCGGGATCACCCCGGAGGAAATTGATTACGTCAACGCCCATGGCACGGGCACGGTGCTCAACGACAGTTCCGAGGCGTTCGCGATCAGCGAATGGGCGGGCCGTCGCGCCGCCACATTGCCGGTCAGTTCCACGAAAGCCAGCATTGGTCATCTGCTCGGGGGCGCGGGCGCGGTCGAGGCGGTGGTCTGCCTGATGGCCCTGGGCGAGCAATGGCTGCCGCCGGAAATCGAATTTGAAATTCCCGACCCGGCCTGCAAGTTTTCGGTGGTGAACCGGCCGCAGGCTGCGCGTATAAGCGTGGCGTTGTCCAATTCGTTTGGCTTCGGCGGCGTCAATGCAACCTTGATTTTGCGGAGGTGGGCATGAGCCGGATTTTCATCGCGGGACTCGGAGCGGTATCGCCCGCCGGTTGGAACGTCGCTGCCTTGCGCGAGGCGTTGAACCGGGGCGAGCCCTTGCCCGTGCAATCCCTGATTCGACCTGGCTGGGAGAAGCCGCTTCCGGCTCGCCTGGTGCCGACCCCGTCCATCCGTCCGGAGTTTCTGGCGCATCCACGGCTGCGCCGGACCAGTCCGATTACGCACTACACTGCTGCCGTTGCGCTCGAAGCCGTCGCTGGACTGCGCGCCAATCCCGATGCGAAAAGTTGCCGGCTGGGCATTGTCGTCTGCCTGCAATCCGGCTGCGTGCAATATTCCTGTCGTTTTTACGATGAGACCTTGAAGAATCCGGCCACGGCCAGCCCGCTCATTTTTCCCGAAACCGTTTACGCCGCGCCGGCCAGCCACATCGCCGCGTTGCTGGAAAATGTCGTGGTCGCCTATTCGCTGGTGGGCGATCCCTCCGCGTATCTGCAGGGAATCGCCCTCGGTGTCCAGTGGCTTGAGGAAAATCGCGTGGACGCGTGCCTCGTCATCGGGGCGGAAGAAACCAACTGGATTACGGCGGACGCGCTGTGGCATCTCGACCGGCCGGCCATCGCGGCGGCCGGCGCCGGGGCGTTGTGTTTGAGCCGCGATCCCAAATTGTCAGCCGGTGTCGAATTGGCCCTCATCACCGACGCGCACGTGTACTCCGCGCGGCGCAACCGGGCGCAAGCCGCGCAAGCGATGCGGGGGCAACTTGATTCTTTCGCCGGACTGCTTTGCGACGGCATCGGCAACCGCTCGCGGGCGGACGTTGCGGAGCGCAATGTGTGGAGTGATTGGACCGGTC
>Ga0265338_10003148_pt1 | contig 23541 bp, 14 predicted proteins | sample 42126metaG_FD_193579 | JGI IMG/M metagenome (GOLD analysis project Ga0265338, IMG submission 193579) | Rhizosphere microbial communities from Carex aquatilis grown in University of Washington, Seatle, WA, United States - 4-21-26 metaG | ecosystem: Host-associated > Plants > Roots > Rhizosphere... | reverse complement strand
GGGAAACAAGAGAGTAGGAGAGAATCAGGAAGCAAGAAAGGACCAGCAGAAAACGTCTCGACATTGCGTTGCGCTCCATGTTGCCTACTATCAAAACATAAAGCGATCGCAGAGAGTTGGCAAATCGTGACAAAGCACGACCCTCTGCTTGCTGCCAAAATCACGCGATTGGTTCTGTCAATTCCCTTTCATTGACTCGCCCTCACATCCCGCCTAACATAACCCGACTGCATGATCGGCCAGACCATCTCGCATTACCGCATCGTCGAGAAGCTCGGCGGGGGCGGCATGGGCGTTGTTTATAAGGCTGAGGACACTTCGCTCGGCCGTTTTGTCGCCTTGAAGTTCCTCCCAGACGATGTAGCCGGCGACGCGCAGGCGTTGGAGCGCTTCCGCCGTGAAGCCCGCGCTGCTTCCGCGCTCAACCATCCCAATATTTGCACGATCTACGAAATCGGCGAGCACGAGGGCAAGCGCTTCATTGCCATGGAGTACCTTGACGGTGTGACGCTCAAGCACATGGTCATGGGGCGTCCGCTCGAGAACGAGACGCTGCTCTCCCTAGCGATTGAAATCGCGGATGCGCTCGACGCCGCTCACTCCGAAGGCATCGTTCATCGCGACATCAAGCCCGCGAACATCTTTGTAACCAAGCGCGGCCACGCCAAGGTTCTCGATTTTGGGTTAGCGAAGGTCGCGGTGGGTGCCGGTTCGTCGAGCCAGGTAGCTTCCGCCAATACCATGACCGGCACGATCGACGACCAGCATCTGACCAGCCCGGGAACGATGGTCGGTACGGTCGCGTACATGTCGCCGGAGCAAGCCAAGGGCAAGGAACTCGATGCCCGCACTGATTTGTTCTCGTTCGGAGCGGTGCTCTACGAGATGGCCACTGGCATGTTGCCGTTTCGAGGCGACACGTCGGCTCTGATCTTCAAAGCAATCCTCGACGCCGGGCCAACGCCGGTCGTGCGTCTAAATCCGGATGTTCCCTCGAAGCTGGAAGACATCATCAACAAGGCGCTCGAGAAAGACCGCTCACTACGCTACCAGCATGCCTCCGAAATGCGCAGCGATCTGCAACGGCTGAAGCGGGATACAGACTCGGGGCGCGCCGTGTTGACTTCGAGTGCGTCCAACGAATCGGCGGCACCTTTAGCTGGACCTCCCAGTTCTGGCCGCCACATCGCCGTGCAGACTACGGCTGCGATGGATTCAGGACAAAAGCCCGCTGGCGGGAAAATGATCGCGAAGGTTGCAGCCCTGGCGGCCGTTGCTGTGATCGCGGTCATCGGATTCGTTCTTTGGCGAAACAAACCCGGTGCCGCGCCCGCAATAGGCTCCCGCGGTCCAACGACCGTCGCAGTGCTTCCCTTCCAGAACATGAGCGCGGACAAGGATGTTGATTTCCTCCGCCTTGCACTGCCGGACGAAATTGCTACGGCGCTCAGCTATGTGCATTCGCTGACGATCCGTCCTTTCGCTACCACCGGCAAGTACACCGCATCCACCGTGGATCTGGAGCAAGCCGGACGAGAGATGCGCGTCACCGACATCGTTACTGGACATTACCTAAAGGAAGGCGACCAACTTCAGATCACGCTTGAAGCAGTGGACGTCGCCAACAATCGTACGGTGTGGCGCGACACCCTGAACGTCGGCGCCCAGGACATGATCGCCATGCGGAGTCAGATCACGGCAAAAGTTCGACAAGGCCTGGTTCCGGCACTGGGAGCAGGCGGCGAATCCGCCGAGACCGGCACTCGTCCGAAGAATGAAGAGGCTTACGATCTTTACTTACGCAGCGTGTCTTTGCCGCATGATTCGACTCCGAACAAAGACGCGATTGCCATGCTGGAGAGGGCTGTGGGCATGGATCCCACATACGCACCCGCGTGGCGCGCGCTGGGAGAACGCTATTACTACGACGCCCACTATTCGGATGGCGGCGCAGCCATGTTTGAACGTTCGACAGCAGCACACGAGAGGGCACTCGCGCTCGATCCCGATTTCAGCGAGGCCGCTGGCCAGCTCATCACGAACCGCGTCGAACGGGGCGAACTGGCCAAGGCTTATAAGGACGCGAAGGCGCTGGTTGCGCGGCATCCCGAGAGCGCCATGGCTCATTTCGCTCTGAGTTACGTGCTCCGCTATGGCGGGGTATTAGACGAAGCGGCCCATGAATGCGACGCCGCCTTGTCTCTGGACCCGGGCAACTATCAATTCCGTTCTTGTTCGTTTGTGTTTGATCTACAGGGAAAATCCGAGAGGGCGATGGACTTTCTGCGCCTCGATGTAGGTTCAGAGTGGGTCCGAGCCAACGTGCCTCCGCACTTCCAGCGCGCCGGCAACCCGGCAGAGGCCCGTGCCAATGCCGAAAAGCTACCTCCCCATGATCCGCTCAGCCCGGTGACCAAGGCCTGCATCGACAAGTCATCACCGGCTGAACTCGAGCAACGGGTGCGCGAATCCATTCCAGCGACTCTCGCCGATCCTGACCCTGAGAACAGGTATTGGAACGGGAGTGTCCTGGCTTCGTGTGGGCAGAAGGACGCTGCAGTGCGCCTGATTAAAAGCGCGATCGAAGGCCACTACTGCGTTTACCACGCGCTGCAAAGTGATCCCCTGCTGGCATCGCTGCGAGGCACATCGGAGTTCAACCAGTTGCTCTCTTCCGCAAAACAATGCCAGGACAATTTCCTCGCGGAGCGCGCACAACCCTGATTTTCGATTTTCTTCCGGACAAAAAATTGTGGGACGCGAAAATTTTGCGCCCCACGTCGGGAAGAGAGACATCGTTTCGAGCACTGCCCACAAATTCAGGAAGCACTCGCAAATTTTTTAGCGGTGTCCGCCGTGTGACGAGCCACCACCGTGTGAAGAGCCACCGCCGTGAGAGGGTGCTCCACCACCGTGCCCGCCGCTCGGAGCGGAACGTCCACCGCCTCCGCCGTAGCTCGGAGCAGATCGCCCGCCTCCACCGTAGCTAGGCGCCGACCGGCCACCACCGCCGTAGCTGGGTGGTGCGGGTCGAGAGTAGCTCGGTGAGGATCGGCCGCTGTAGCTTGGCGGTGAAGGCCGTGAATAGCTCGGTGACGGCCGTCCACTGTAACTTGGCGGTGCGGAACGCGCGTTCCCACCGGGATATCCGCCGTAGGAGCGCGGAGTCACAATCGGCTGCCTCATGTTGAGTGACGGCCGCGAATTCCCGCTGTAGCCGCGGCTGTCCGAATTCGGATAACGGGAGGAAGATCCGTACGACCCGCGATCCTGCATCGGGCTGCTCCCGCGGCCCACTGACTCAGGCGACGACGCGCGCGGCGGCATGGGAGTGAATCTCTGCCAGCCACCGTTGTTGGTGTTGCCACCTTCGCGAGCGGGAGCCGAGTTCACTGTGTTGCCGGGCCGTTGTGCCGAGTTGAAGTTGGTGTTGCCACGCGCTTCCATATTAGGTCGCGTACCAAACGAGGTATTCCCGCCCGAGCGGCTGAAATTCCGGAAACCCTGATTCGAGTTGTTGTTCGTGTTGTTACCAGGCCGCGAATTTCCAAAGGAGGAATTCTCTCCTCCTCGAGTCGTCGCGCGGAATCCAGGATCAGCGACACGAGCATTGCTCCGGCTCTCGAAGCCGCGTTGGTTTCCATTGACCGGCGAAACCCCGTTCTGCCGCATGGCATTCGAGAGTTGTGTCTGCTCGCGCTCAAATGAGCGATTTGCCGCGACTCCGGTTCCGCGAGGCGAGAAGAAATGATTTCCGCCACGGTTCACCATTGTGGAAGCCGCCGCGGGGCGATTGCTGGCGCGCAAGCTCTCGCGATTCGGAACCACCGGGATGTTGCCGGTCGAGAAACGCGCGTTCCGTAGAACGTCGTGGCCTACAGACTGGAAGCGTCCGCCGCCTCTGCCAAACTGGTTGCCCGCAACTGAAGTTGCGCCGCGGAAATTACGATCCTGCATCGCGCGCCGTACGTTGGAGAAGCGGTTGCCGCCGTGCAAGGGTCCGAAACCCCAGCGATTACGCCCGTTGTATACGTTGATGTTGGTGACGCCGAACCGGCCGCGATATCCACCCCACCAGGGATAGAAGCGGTCACAGGGTCCAACCGGGAACCAACCGATCGATCCCCAGCCACCGCCGAAGCCAAATCCACCGCCGAATCCGAAGAACGAAACATAAGCGGGAGCCCAGATCGGCCGGTAGTACGGATAGCCATATACGGGACCAGGCCACCATGCCCACGCGCCTTCATATTCAAACCAGCGGCCGTAGTGATAAGGAGCCCAGCCCCAGGGATCATAGGAAACCCAGGTCCATCCCCAGCCCGGTTCCCAAACCCACCGGCCTTCACGATACGGAGCCCAACCGGCGCTGACCGTCGGAACCCAAACGGAACCGTAGTCGGGCACATCACGCCAGCTGCCGTAAGAATCGAGATCTTCTGATCCGACGTAGTAGTCGTTCGTGTGGCGACGCGATACTGAATTGCGAATCAAGCGGTCGCGATCGGTATTCCACTGATCCCAGTCATCCCGGGCCGGTGCTTCGCCGATCCGGTATTGCGTCTGATCGCCAGTTCCCTTGACAGTGATGAACTGGTTGGCGCCCACACGGGTGCCCCCTTGCGGAGTTGTGATTTCAACTTCGCCGCTGCGCACCAGTACTTCGGTGTGATCATCGGCGGTGACTAAAATTCGAAAGCTCGCGTCGCGGCGATTGGTACGAATCGAAACGTTGGGCGTGTCGATTTCTGCATCGGCATCGCTGTTCTTCATGGCCGTATAGTTCGCCATGCCGTGTCCAAGTTGAATCTGAATTTGTGAGCGAGTCAGGTTCGTAATGTTGGCTTGGGTATGTTCCGCGAGGCGAAGAATGTTGGCATAGTCGAGCTGAAGTTCGGTGCGGGACTTGTCGCCGGTTGAAACCCGGTCACCAGCAACGACCGGAGCGTTCAGCTGCGCTGCGGACCAGTCGCCCGAATCTCCGCGCTGTGTCGAAACGTCACCATGAATCAAGCTGAGGCGAGCCACCCCACCGTTGTTGGAGGTCTCTGTCAGATTCTGATTTCCACTCGGATACCCGGAACCGGACGGTCCGGAGTTCTGAATGTTCGGGCTCGGCTTCGGCGGAAGTTCACTCATGGGCTCCCGGTCGTCGGGAGACTGCATGGAATCCTGCGCGCTCGGGCCCTGATCCTGATATTGGCCCTGGTCCTGATACTGACCTTGGTCCTGCGACTGCATCTGGTCCTGATCGGGAGACGGATTCTGCGACAGGTCCGGGTTCTGGGCAAAGATCATTCCCGGGGCCACAAAAATCATGATTGCTATGAATGCTGCGACGAACTTGAACTTGGTCTGCATAAGTACCTCCACCTGGCTCGACAAGAATCCTGTCAAGAACAATGCAGCCCGGGTGCCATTGGGAAAGGGGGAGGAATAATTCCTGCAACTCTATTTCTTTTAGTGGTTTACGAGCAGAGGCCGAGACCAGAAAAATCGCCAAATTCGCCGGCTTGGTGGCCGGGTTCCACCATGGTGGTGGTTTTCGGCCAGGAGGGCAGTCCTCAAGGAAGAGGGTGGAGCACCCCGCCTAATATCTATGAGCTTCCTTCTGCCTCGTTGTCATCGATTCCGATTTTCGACAGCCGGTAGCGGAGCGCGTTCCGGGAAAGGCCAAGAAGGCGCGCTGCCTGCGATTTGTTTCCATTGGCGCGCTTGAGGGCTTCGCGAATCATCTCATCTTCCCACTGATCGAGTGTCATGCCGTCGGGCAAGAACCGATCGCCGGCGGCGCCCCCACGATTGCGGGGCAGGTCGAGTTGCACGTACGCGACATCAAGCTCGGGACCGGCGGCCAAAGCGCAGGCACGCTCAATCACATTTTGCAGTTCGCGGACATTGCCAGGCCAGTAATGCCCGAGCAGGACTTGCATGGCGGCCGGAGTGATACCGCGAAGTTGCCTCCCTGAGTCTTTCGCGAAGCGCGCGAGAAACAGATTAGCCAGATCGGGGATATCTTCTTTGCGTTCGCGCAGCGGCGGGATATCGATGGGAACCACGTTCAGCCGGTAATAAAGGTCCTCGCGGAAGGTTCCGTCTTCGAGGGCGGCGCGGAGATCGCGATTCGTTGCGGCGAGCAGCCGGACGTCCACTTTGACGGTGCGGGTACCTCCTAGCCGCTCGAACTCGCGCTCCTGCAACACGCGCAGAAGTTTCACCTGGATTGCCGGCGGCACGTCGCCGATCTCGTCGAGAAAAAGAGTGCCCTTATCAGCCAACTCGAATTTTCCTGGCTTGCTGGCTGTAGCTCCAGTGAATGCCCCTTTTTCGTAGCCAAACAGTTCGCTCTCCAAAAGGTTCTCAGGAATCGCCGTGCTGTTGATCTTCACGAATGGGCCAGAGGCGCGTCGCGATTTCTCATGAATTGCGCGCGCGATGAGATCTTTTCCGACGCCGCTCTCGCCTCCGAGAAGCACAGTCGAGTTGGTGGGAGCAACGCGCTCAACCGTGGCAAGTACCTCCTGCATCTTGGGACTGCGTGCCACAATATTCGGATGGCTGTATTTCTGGCCCAGAGCCTCACGCAGCGAGCGGTTCTCTTCTCGAAGCCGAGAGTGGTCGAGTTCCTTATGAACGACCATGCGGATTTCCGCTAGTGAGAAGGGCTTGAGAACATAGTCGCTAGCTCCCGCCTTCATTGCTTCGACCGCGGTCTCCACCGAACCGAATGCCGTCATCACAACGATGGGTAGGGCAGGATTCTCCTGCTTGGCTGTTTGTAGAAACTGGAGGCCGCTCATGCCCGGCAGCTTCAGATCAGTAAGCACTAGATGAACAGGCTCCGAAGTGAGGAGTTTCAGGCCCGTTTCGGCGTCACCGGAAGAAAGAGTTTTGAACCCGTACTCGCCGAGATTCAACTCGAGCAGCCGGCGCATCTTGGCTTCGTCTTCGATGATGAGAACTGTAGGCATTGTCAATTAATCGGCGTCACGATCAGCGCTGGCGTGGGCACGCGTCGTCTCGGCCGCCCAGGACGAACGCAATTCGTCAGTGTCGTCAAGCGGAAAGAAGATTGTAAACACTGCGCCACCTTGCGGAGCATTTTCTACGTGGATCGATCCATGATGCCCATCAATGATTTTGGATACGATCGAGAGTCCCAGCCCCACGCCGGTTTTCTTGGTGGTCACAAAAGGATTAAATATTTCCTCGAGCAGTTCACGAGGAACCCCGGGTCCAGTGTCGGCAATCACGAGTACTGCACCCTCGCGACCCTCATGCTGGGCCAGGCGGACGTCCACACGCAAGGTCCCACCTTCCTCCTCCATCGCCTCGAAGGCATTTTGTACGAGATTCAGAAACGCCTGTTCGCAGAGGCTTTCGTCGAGTGGAACCGGCGGCAGTTGCGCGCCATAGTGCCGTTCCACTCGCACTGGCTTTCCTTTCCAACGGCTGGCGACGATGTCAATCACGCGATCCAACAGCCCCTGGAAGTCCGCCGGCGCCAACTGCGCGTGCAAGGGGCGCGCAAAATCCAGAAACTCGGTGACCAGTGCGCTCAAGCGATTCACTTCTGTGGAGATGTAACCGGCAAGCTCGCGTGCAAGAGCGTCCGAGGCTTGCAACTTCTGCGTGAGCATTTCCGCCGAGCCTTTAATGACGCCGAGAGGATTGCGAATTTCATGCGCCAGCCCAGCAGACAGCTGCCCGAGAGCCGCCAGTCGCTCGGACCGCCGCGCCTCAGCTTGCGCCTGCTCCAGGCGCCGGTTCGTCTCCGCCAACCTCTCCGCAAGTTCTCGATAAAGCTGGGTCTGGTGCCGACTCTGCAGTGAGAAACGGTTCACCACCATGGCCGCGAGAAAGAAAAACATGATGCGCAGGCCCAACTGACCGAAGGCGTCAGGCGTCAGATCGTAGTCTTGCATCGCTGGATACAAATAGGAGCAGTACGCAGCCGAAGCCGCCAGCGTCCAGATCAGCGTCATCCACGGACCGCAGTAAAGAGCGGCGGTAACGACCGGCAAGTAATAGATCGGATAGTAGCTGCTGTTGATGCCGACTTCACCCGTGTGATCGATCAGGATGGTCGCCAAAAGAATCTTCAGGAGAACCACGTAAAACACACCGCGCTTTTCAAAGCGCGAGACAATCTTGTTCTCAAGAACCTGGACCACGCCGATGGCCAGCAGTACGACCTGCTTATGCCATTCGAGTTGTGGAGGCAAGGCCGCGAGCCCGCCAAGGAAAACCAGCCAGATCGTAAGCCAAAGTGCATCCAGGCGGGTAAACCGCTGAGATTCGGCATCGAGAATAGGAGGCACGGTGTCCACGCAGCTTCCATCCAACCCCAGAACACCCTCTGCCGTCAATCAGGAGACCCATCAGTCTTCCGGCCGGCGCGTATTTGCGAGAATCGCAAAGTGATTCACTGGGCAGCGCATTTTCAGCGCGCACCACCTCTCATATAAGTATTTCCAATCCCGCAGATAAATAGATTCAATTTCCGTAAGATGGGTCTAACGGCTACTGTTAGGATGCCGCTGCGAAATCTGGCGAAAAACGATGACAAAAGTCGAAGCGATTATTCAAGTTTCCAAGCTTGATGCCGTCAAAGACGCCCTCCACGAGGTGGGCGTGGAAGGCATGACGGTCCTCGAAGCGCGCGGGCACGGCCGTCAAAAGGGCCACACCGAGTTCTATCGTGGACGCGAATACTCGGTAGACTTGATCCCCAAGGTGAAACTCGAGATCGTGCTGGCGGATGACGCTGTCGAAAAAGCGGTGCAGGCAATCGCCAATGCGGCGCGAACAGGGAAAATCGGGGATGGCAAAATTTTCCTTTCGCGCATCGACGAAGCAATCCGTATTCGCAATGACGAGCGCGGCGAGAGTGTTCTGTAAGCCAGCGATAGGCTACAAGCGCTTCTCGAATGATTGTTTTCGCAAATGGCAGAGTCCCGAATGACCCTTGCGGCCACGGTCAACCCCGAGTTGAGGGACCTCTACATACGGGAATCCGCCGCGATCCAGGAGGAGTTTGGCGTCATCGGCGACGGGCGCCGCGCACTTGAACGCCGGGCCGCCCTCGTCGATTCCATTGTTCAGCGTCTCTGGACTGACATCATTATTCCTTCAACGGGCGGCGCTCAAGACGTGGCGGGGCTGCCCAAGAACTTCACGTTGGTTGCCACCGGAGGCTATGGCCGCGGCTGGCTCTTTCCTCACTCTGACATCGATCTACTCTTCCTCCGCGCCGGACCCGATACCGAAACTGCGTTGAAAGATCCCATCCGCCAGTTCTCGCAGGAATTGTGGGACCTGCGGCTGAAGCTAAGCCCAGCTACGCGCAGCCTCGCCGAATGCGAGCGCCTCGATCCCAACAATCTGGAGTTCGCTATCTCACTGCTGGACTGCCGCTACCTCGCTGGCGACCGTGACCTGTTTGCGCGGCTGCGAGAAAAGACCATTCCCAAGTTAGTCGCGAAAGAATGTCATGCGCTCATCCAAAACCTCGGCGAGTTAACGCGGACCCGTCATCACAAGTTTGCGAACACAGTGTTCCATCTGGAGCCGAATGTCAAAGACGGTCCGGGCGGCTTGCGCGATTACAACGTAGCGTGCTGGCTGGCCTTGATCTCGGCCATGGAAAAACTGCGCATGTGGCCGGACGCCAACACGCTGCTGCCAGTTTCATCGCGAAAAGCATTCGATGCGGCTCTCGACTTTCTGATGTCGGTACGCTGTTTCCTTCACTTCCGTTACGGGCGTCACGACAACACGCTCAGCTGGGACGCGCAGGAAGAAGCCGCTGCCCGCAAGATTGGCGCCGCAGACCAGGACATCGCAGGTGCCGCCGATTGGATGCGCCTCTACTTTGGCCATGTCCGTAGCGTCCATCGGCTCTGCACACAGTTACTCGAAGAGATCCCTGCCGCGTGGTCGTCCCTCTATCGTCAATTTCAGGGCTGGCGCACCAAGATCGCGAGCAGCGACTTTTCTGTCGTGGACGGCCTGATCTTCCTCCAGCAGCCTGCCAGGATGGAAGACCCGGAAAAATTGCTCGGCCTGTTCCATTTCATGGCGGAGCACGGGTTGAAGCTCAGTACGACCACGGAATATAAAGTGGAGCAGGCGCTACCGGCGCTCGCAGCTACACCGCCTCGCGGGGGCGAACTTTGGCTCTACCTGCAAGAAACGTTGCTTCAGCCACATGCCGCCGATGCTCTGCGGGCGATGAATGCCCTTCGCCTTCTGACTCTTCTGCTGCCGGAATTGAAAGGCATCGAGGCGTTAGTGGTTCGGGATTATTATCATCGCTACACCGTCGACGAACATTCCTTCCTCGCGATCGAACATCTGCATCGATTGAAAGAATCAAAATCCGAATGGGACCGGCGTTTTGCCGAACTTCTCGGCGAACTGGAACAGCCTGAGCTGCTGTATCTTGCTCTGCTGCTCCACGATTCCGGGAAGGGTGTGCCCAATGACAATCATGTCGACGCCAGCTTGCAATTCACGGAAACCTGCGCGGAGCGCCTCGATCTCGACGCCGCGGACCGCGACACGGTTCGCTACCTCGTGGCCAGCCACCTGGAGATGTCTGCGGCGATGCGTCGTGATGTTTTCGATCCCGCCAACGTGAAATCCTTCTCCGAAAAGGTCGGCGCTCCCGAGCGCCTGAAGATGCTGTGCCTGATGACCTATGCTGACATCAAGGCCGTCAATCCCGAGGCCATGACGCCGTGGAAGGCTGACAATCTGTGGCAGCTCTATATCGCCAGTGCGAACTATCTAAGCCGCAGCGCGGATGAGCGCGTCCATACACGCGAGGACGGGGCCAACCTTGCGCACCTGCATTCCCTGGCGCCCGTCGCCGGGAAGAAGATCAACATTTTCCTCGAGGGAATGCCGCAACGCTACCTGCGCATTCACGGAGCCAGTGACGTCCTTGCCCATGCCGAAATGGCTGCCCGGCTCGGCAAGGATGGAGTCCTGTGCGAACTCAAGCAGGCCCGGCACTGGTATGAGCTCGTCCTGATCACTACCGATCGTCCATTCCTGTTCGCGTCCGTGTCGGGAGCGCTCGCCGCCTGGGGAATGAACATCGCGAAGGCCAACGCCTTTTCCAATGCCGCCGGCATCGTTGTCGACACTTTCTATTTCACCGACCGCTTTCGGACTTTGGAGATGAACATCCAGGAATGGGATCGTCTGAAGAAGAGTATTGCCGACGTCGTGAAAGGGGAAACCGACGTGGCGCGCATGCTGCGCGACCGGCTAAAGTCTGAAAAAGCTAATGGAACCAAGGTGAAGATCACAACCCAGATCGAGTTCGATGACCAGTCTTCGAGTCACAGCACGCTCGTACAAATTCTGACGCAAGATCGCCCGGGGCTGCTCCACCGGATGTGCTCCTTAATTTCAAAGCATGAGTGCAACATAGAAATTGCGCTGGTAGAAACCGAAGGGCAAATGGCGATCGACGTCTTCTACCTCACCTCGGCGGGAGCAAAGCTGACGAAAGATCGTCAGACCGCACTCGGTCACTCCCTTGCCGACGCACTGGCAGCCAAATAAGTCGGCGGTGACTCGGACCGCGAACCCAACCTGAGGCAACCGTAACGTACTAGTTCTCCCGGTCTGCGTAGTACCCTTCCCTCGTCTGCACCGATAGTTCCTTGTTCTTTACTTGCAAGAGCAGATGATGATACCCACTGGCCGAGCTGTCCTTATCCGGCGTGTATCCCATGCTGTACTGCGTGCGAAGTTCTTCGACGATGTCGGTGTAAATCTGATCCATTGCCTGTTTCTTGGAAACTTCAAAGAAGCGGCCGCCGGTTTCTTTCGAAATCCGTTCAAGGATTTTCTTCCCGTCGACTCTGGGACCTTCTGGGGGACGCTGGCCACCAGGAGGCCTGCCTCCGCCGCCGCCCGGCCAACCCCCGCCTCCTCCGGGCCAGCCGCCCCCACCTCCTCCGCCGGGCCAGCCACCGCCCGGACGCCCCATCCCGCCACCTCCTCCACGATGATCTCCGCGGTCATGATCCGCAAAGTAGATCGAGTACACCACGGTATCCGCCCGCTGCGCCGCCTCGATTGAACTTTCCAACGAGGTCTTGCTTCCACGGTCTACTCCGTCCGAAAGAATGATGACTGCCTTGCGCCCCGGCTGCTTCTTCATTAACTCGTTTGAGGCGAGGTACACCGAGTCGTATAACAAAGTGCCGGCTCTTTCGCGCTCGTGACCTCCCCCCGAACCCGGAAGGGTGGTGCGATTGGTTTGATCCCGATCCGGCTCAGGAGTCTTCAGAAGGTCCAACGCTGACTGCAGTTTCTCTCGATTCGATGTCAGATCCTGCAATAACTCAACCTCTCGGTCGAAGTGAATGAGAAAAGCCTTGTCCTTGGCCTGCACCAGCATCTGGTCTAAAAAGCTGTGACTGGCGTTGCGTTCCTGGTCGAGCACTTCTCTCTGGCTCCAACTGGTATCGACCAGTAGCCCGAGCGTCAAAGGAAGGTTCGCTTCCTGCGAGAAATATTTAATCGTCTGCGGCCGCCCGTCCTCCTGCAGGATGAAATCATCTTTCGTGAGATCACGAACGATTTTGCCGTGTTTATCCCGCACCGTAACGGGCAAGGTGACGACTTTTACGTCAACGGCGATCGTCGCCACCGAGCCCTGCCCCTGCGCCGTCTGGCCAAAAACTGGAGCAGCCGCCAGTGAAAAGCTCAGTGTCAGTACCAGCGCTCGGAGTAACGGCTTGAATGCCCATGCATTTCGCATAGTAATTCCCTGATATGAATGAGGGAAATTCACCCTGGAACCTCCGTTCAACGTTGACGAATTCGAATTGCACCGGATTTACAAATGAAGGCTGCGTACATCGCTAGTATCGCACCCGCCCATGCGGGGAAAGCCACGGTCAAGCGATAAAGAAGGCTCGCGGAAGCTGGCACCGCTGGCTCTTGCGCGCTCTGTTCCTCGCTCGTCGTAAGTTCCCATGCGATCATGACGGTCTTGGTGGTTTGTCTCTGTTATTCGATCCGCCCGCCCACCCCAACGCGGGAAGAGGTGCCGCTGCGCACGAAGACACACCAATAACGCTGGATAGAAGACTGGATGCGAAGCACCCGATGTGCAGTTGCCAGAGTGGCCGCAAAAGCAGCGTGAAAGCTGGGTAAAACTTCGTAAAGACTGAATTACTGCGCCTTCAGCGATGCTAGAGTGGAGGTAATGCTAAATTCCTGGAAGAAGCGGCTATTGTTGTGCCTGCTGACGGTTTCGCTGGTATCAGCCTCTCTGCGTCCAATCCAGGCTCAGACAAAACCGGCCGGCGGAGGAACAGATGCCGCCGTCACAAAGGCTGTGGGGACCATCAAGAGTGCGAACGCCGATTCGATTACAGTGGCGGTTGAATCCGGCGGGGAAATTACGGCCGCCATCGCAGCTTCCACCAAAATTCTCCGTGTCCCGCCGGGCGAAAAAGATCTGAAGAACGCTACCCCCCTGCAGGTTCAGGATCTGCAACCAGGGGATCGGGTGCTCGTCCGTGGTCTGGCAACCGCCGACCCGCATGCGATCGCTGCCCTCGCAGTCATTGTGATGAAGCAAGCGGATGTCTCCAGCAAACAACAGCATGACCGCGAGGATTGGCAGAAGCGGGGAGTCGATGGAGTTGTCAGTAAAGTGGACCCCGCCGGCACAATCACAATTTCTTCGGGCGGTATGGGCACTAGTCACGACATCGCTGTGCACTTTACCAAGACCACGGTCTTGCGGCGCTATGCTCCCGATTCAGCCAAGTTCGATGACGCCAAGCCTGCCCCGGTCGATCAGATCAAACCGGGCGATCAGTTGCGCGCCCGGGGCACCCGGTCCCAGGACGGCGGCGAAATTGCCGCCGACGAAGTCGTTTCTGGGACATTCCGTAACATCAAGGGAACGATCACGGGCATCGATGCGGCCAGCAACACGCTGACTGTCCAGGATGCAATCGGCAAAGCGACGGTCACTATCAAAGTTGATTCCGATTCACAGCTGAAAAAGCTTGCTCCTGAAATGGCCCAGCGCATCGCCACACGATTGAAGGGCGCCAATGGAGACCAACCGGCAGGCGCAAAGAACGCGCCGACACAAAATGGACCTCCAGCGGGTTCGGCCGCGCCGGGTATGGAAGTTCATTCGGGAGTAGAATCGCACAGCAATCATGGGCCCGGCGGCAATGGTCCGCCTGATCTGCAGCGCCTGCTGGCTCGCCTGCCCGGCAGCAAGTTGACGGATCTGCAAAAAGGCGACTCCATCATCGTTCTCTCGACGCAGGGCAATGATGCGGGCACAGTCACAGCCATTCAGTTGCTAGCCGGAGTCGATCCTATTCTGGCAGCCGCGCCGAATCGCTCCCCATCCTCACTGCTCTCACCGTGGTCGCTGAACACCTCGGGCGGAGAGGGCGAGTCTGCCCCATAACAAAATTTCATGAGTGTTATCTGCCTGGAAAGCCAAGGTATAAGTTGAAGAATTTTTCAGTCCCGATTTTATTGATATTGATTGCATTCGGCGCCTTTGCGTGGGCACAATCGCCGGCGGCCACGGGAACTCTGCGCGGGCAAGTCAGTGATCCCTCCGGGGCTGTGGTTTCCAATGCAACTGTAGGCGTGCTGCAATCAGGAGGCCCCACCCACTCGGCGGTCACCAACCGCAGTGGCGTATACGAAATCGGGAATCTGCCGCCCGGCAAGTACACCGTCACGGCAAATGCGCAGGGCTTCGCAGTCTTTGTCCAGAGTGACGTGGATGTGGCAGCCGGCCAAGTCGCGCAGTTCAACATTGCACTCGATATCAATGTTGAAAAAGAGAAGGTGAACGTAGAGGAGCAGGGCCCGCAGGTAGATGTAAACCCCGCCAACAACGCCAACGCCATCGTCCTGAGCGGCAAGGATCTGGAGGCGTTGCCGGATGATCCCGACGAACTGCAACAGGACCTCGAGGCTCTCGCCGGACCCTCCGCCGGTCCGAACGGCGGCCAGATATACATTGATGGTTTCACGGGGGGCCAACTTCCTCCCAAAGCATCCATTCGCGAGATCCGCATCAACCAGAATCCGTTCTCAGCCGAATATGACAAGCTGGGATTCGGGAGAATCGAAATCTTCACCAAGCCCGGTACTGATAAGTTCCACGGGCAGTTCTCCGTTCAAGGCAACAGCTCAGGGCTGAACACCCGCAATCCTTTCCTGGGTACCGCAGAACAACAGCCCTATGATTCGGTCATCTACATGGGGAACATCGGCGGCCCAATTAGCAAGAAGGCGTCGTTCTTCTTTAGTGTCCAGCGGCGCAACATCGACGAAATTGCTGTCGTCAATGCCACCGTACTCGATTCGAATTTCCAGCCGACCCCGTTCAGCGCCAGCGTCCCAAACCCGCGAATCCGCACGAATCTCAGCCCGCGTATCGACTACCAACTCACTCCAACCAATACACTGACCGCACGCTACCAGTATTACAGTGACTCTGAACAGAACGCCGGAGTTGGAGGTTTCTCTCTTCCCTCCACGGGATATGACACGACTTCCTCAGAACACACGCTGCAACTCAGCGATACGCAGATTTTCGGGACGAAGGTGGTCAACGAAACCCGCTTCTCCTACATCCGGGACAACAGCGTGCAAAACCCGCTGAGCTCGGATCTTTCCATTAACGTGCTGGGCGCTTTCACGGGCGGCGGCAGTAGTGCCGGAGCGCAGACCGATCACGCGGAACATTACGAACTTCAGAATTACACGTCGATGGCTTTAGGGAAGCACTTCCTGAAATTCGGTGGACGTCTGCGCGCGATTCATGAGGTTAACGCGTCGGCCTCCGGATTCAATGGCACTTACACATTCCCCGACCTCACTACCTACGCGAATGCGCAACAAGGGCTGGCGAACGGCATCCCAAGCCAGTTCTCGATCAACGCCACTCCCAGCGGAGCCGTGGCAATCGTCCCGGCAATGATGGTCGATACCGGGCTGTACATCCAGGATGACTACAAAATTCGTCCAACGTTGACGCTGAGCTATGGCTTGCGCTTCGAAACACAAACTGCCATTCACGATCATGCCGACTGGGCCCCCCGCGTTGGATTTGCCTGGGGTATTGGTGGGAATGGGAAAACCGCGCCGAAGACTGTGCTGCGCGGTGGGTTTGGACTTTTCTACGACCGCTTTGGGGAAGATTTGATTCTGAACGCGGACCGACTGAACGGCGTGACGCAGCAGCAGTATCTTGTATCGAATCCGACTTTTTATCCAACCGTCCCGCCCGTGAATACATTGCCCGCGACCACGCAGTCGATCTACCAGATCAATTCCCAGCTCCGGGCCCCTTATCTCTTGCAGACAGCCTTCAGTCTGGAGCGCCAGGTCACAAAGAACGCCAATATCACGGTTTCCTACCTTAACGCGCGCGGGGTGCATCAATTACTTTCGGTAAACGCGAATGCCCCATTGCCGGGCACACCGTACTCGCCACCGGACGCGCAACCGGACCCGACTAAGGGCCCGATCTATCAATACATCTCTGAGGGGATCTTTAAGCAGAACCAGCTGATCACGAATTTCAACATTCGGGCGGGGACCAAGTTGTCGCTGTTCGGCTTCTATTCTCTGAACTACGCGAATAGTGACACTTCCGGCGCCTCCAGTTTTCCATCGGATCAATACAATGTGAGTCTGGACTACGGCCGTGCCTCGTTCGACATTCGGCATCGCGTGTTCGCTGGCGGCACTGTCGCTCTGCCCTATGCCTTTCGACTCAGCCCATTCATGATTTTCAACTCGGGCTCTCCGTATAACGTCACCGTGGGACAGGACTTGAGCAACGACTCCCTGTTCAATGACCGGCCCGCATTCGCGACTCCCAACTCAGGCACTTGTACATTCCCGACCGCTGCGGCTTGCCGCTACACAATCCCGCCGACTTCCTACACTCCGATTCCCGTCAACTACCTGACTGGCCCCGCGCACTTCACACTCAACTTGCGGCTTGCGAAAACTTTCGGCTTTGGAAAAGAAACAGGAAACAATGCCACTGATCAAGGTGGAGGCCCGGGCGGCGGACCAGGCGGGGGTCACGGTGGCGGGGGACCGCATGGCCCGGGCGGCTTCGGCCGGGGTGGTCCAGGCGGCGGCCCTTTCGGTGCTCCCACGACAACGCGACGCTATAACCTGACCTTCAGCGTCAACGCCCGAAACATCCTGAACAAGGTGAATGCCGCCACTCCAATCGGCACGCTCACGTCTCCGCTCTTCGGACAGTCTAACGCTCTCGCCGGCGGCCCTTTCTCCAGCGCAGCAGCCAACCGCAAAATCGAATTGCAGGCGAGTTTCAGCTTCTAGGAGCCGCGATGGGACACAGTGTTTGGTGGCACTTCGGTTCTCGGATTCATCGGAGTGAATGTTAGGTGGAGTAATCCGCGTTAATCCGCACATACTCCGCCGTCAAATCCGTGGTGAGGAATTTTGCGGACTCCCTGCCCCGCCCTAGAACGACGCGCACATCGCAAACCGGCTCAGCCAGAGCTCGATGCGCATCCCGCTCGTCGAAAGTGCAGGCAACTCCGTTCCGGCAAACTCGCTGCTCCCCAATGAAAATTTGGACCTGTGCCGGATTCACTGCGATCCCGGATCGTCCCACTGCCGCCAGGATACGTCCCCAATTCGGATCCGCTCCCGCCCAGGCCGTCTTCACTAGAGCCGAATGCGCGATCGTCCGCGCAACAGCCATCGCTTCATCACGGCTGCGAGCCTTCTGTATGTGGAGTCGAATCACATGCTGTACACCCTCACCATCGCTGACGATCTGTTCGGCCAGCGATTGGCATACCGATCTCAAGGCACCGGCGAATTTCTTAGCGACCTTTTTCAGCCGAACGCCGCTCGCCCCGCTTGCCAGCAGCAGCGCAGTATCGTTCGTGGACGTGTCGCCATCAATCGATATGCAGTTGAGCGACTCATCGCTCGCTTGGCGCAAGAGTCGCAGCAGTTCGCCCGGAGTGGCCTCCACATCGGTGAACAGATAAACCAGCATCGTCGCCATTTGCGGATGGATCATCCCCGCTCCCTTGGCAACTCCCAGCAAAGTGATCTCTTTGGTCCCAACACGAAAGCGCGACGAGCCAATCTTCGGCCGAGTGTCCGTCGTCATGATGGCCCCGGCAAAAGCGTGAACGCCCCGTTCGCTGGCGGACCGTTTAGCGATAAGCTCCGGCAAATTTGCGAGGATTCTCTCGAACGGTAACGGGACGCCAATAATGCCCGTGGAAGAAGGGAATATTGCGGAAGGCGCAACTTTCAGAATCTTGCCCACGCCACGGCAGACTCGCTCACAAGCCCGAATTCCCGCGAGACCAGTGGCACAGTTTGCATTCCCAGAATTTACGAGCACCGCACGGACGCGTCCCCGGCTCGAAAAAAGAGCCGCGCGGCCCACTTCGACTGGCGCCGCCACAACACGGTTCGTAGTGAACAGTGCTGCTGCACTCGCGCCATCCGGGGCTTCGGCGAACGCCAGATCAGGCCGCCCGCTGATCTTGATGCCGGCCGCCAGGGCTGAGAAAGAAAATCCCAGCGGCAACAGAATTTTTTCAGGAGAGCGGCGCAGTCGCAAAGAAGTCATGCCTGAATTTTATAAACCCAGTTCTTTGGAGGCGGCAGAATGGCAAATGCCGGCAGATTGCCGCGGATCATCGCTACCTCGTCGCAGTTCGAAAGCCTCGGACACTGATAACAGTCCTTGTGGATCTTGTCCGGCAGATCAGTGTGCGCCGCCGCCGTAAAGCCCATGCGCGAGAAAAATTGCGGAATGCGTGTGAACAGGCAAACACAAGTGACTTTGTGCTTCTCGGCCTGCGCGAGCAGCGCTTTCACCAGTCGCCTACCGCCGCCATTGCTTTGCCTTAGGGGATCAACCGTGATCGAACGGATCTCGGCGAGATGCACGCCGTACAGATGAAGAGCTCCGCATCCAATGATCTCCCCGCCATCTTCAAGCACGACAAAATCCCTGACATTCTCACAAATCTCTGCCAGCGTGCGCGGCAGGAGAGTGCCGTCGCCCGAGTAGTTGTTGATCAGGTCGTGAATCTTCTCTGAATCTGGAAGAATTGCGTCACGCGTGCGCATGGACCACCTCGCGCCGCGCGGACTTCCGTGCGTTCCTGGAACTGCTTGAACTGCGTACCGTTTGCGCTTTCCTGCCAAGCCTTCGCGCGCTATCAGCAGTCCTGCCCGCCGTATTCAACGCCCACTCCAGCGACGCCACCACCTGATCGACATGCTTCTTTTCAATAATGTACGGTGGCAGGAAACGCAGCACAGTCTCATGCGTACGATTGATGATGATGCCGTTGTCCAGCAATTGCCGGACAACGGCCTTCGCTAGTTCGGCCGAATCCAACTCCACTGCCTGCATCAGCCCGGCGCCGCGAATGTCAAGAATCGACTTGTACTTCTTGTCGAGCATCTGCAGTGCTGAGTGAAAATATTCGCCCACCGTATTGATATGCTTCAGCAGCCGTTGCTCCTCGCGCAGGAACTCGATTGCCACTGCGCAGGCCAGTGGTCCGCCGCCAAAAGTTGTTCCGTGCATTCCCGGATGCATGCACCCGGCGACTCGCTCCGTGGTCAGAATCGCACCCAACGGCAGTCCGGCCGCAAGGGGCTTCGCTACCGTGACCACATCCGGCAATACCGCGTAATGTTGATAAGCGAAATGGCGACCGGTGCGGCCCAACCCGCACTGAATCTCGTCAAGTATGAGCAGCGCGCCGCTGCGGCTGGTCAAGCGACGGGCCAACTCCAGAAACGTGCGATCCACCGGATCGACGCCACCTTCCCCTTGAATCGTTTCGATACAAACAGCGCACACGCTGGAATCGAATTTCTTGTCAAGATCTGCGAGATCGTTGAATGCAACGAACTCCACGCCCGGCATCAGAGGAGCAAACGGAGTCCGATATTTCTTCTGCCCGGTCGTAGCCAGGGAGCCCATCGTGCGCCCGTGGAAGGAATTCTCCATGGCGAGAATGCGCCACTTCGGCTTATGTCCGTTGTGGTTGTTCATCTGCGCGAAGGCGCGTGCTATCTTGAGCGCGCCCTCCCAGGCCTCGGTCCCGCTGTTGCAGAAAAATGCCCTGTCCAGTCCTGAAATCCTGGTCAATATCTGCGCCAACTCCGCCTGGTACTCGTGAAAAAACAAGTTGGAGATGTGAATCAGGCGCGCTGCCTGTCGCCGGATCACCCTCTGAATCGCTGGGTGATTATGCCCGAGAGCGTTGACGCCGATCCCGCTCAGGAAATCCAGATACTTCTTGCCGTCCGCATCCCAGAGATGGACTCCCCGCCCGCGAACAAACAGAATCGGCTGGCGTTCGTAGGTCGCAAGCAGAAGCTCGCTTTCCATTTTCGATATCGAAGCAAGACTCATGCCCGCAACACCTCCGTACCGCATTCAATCTTCGTGAAGTAGAACAGCGGCAGCACCTCCACCTGCGCCGCTGGAAGAATGCGCACGCGCCCCACGCCACGCTTTAACGCCTGCATGCAGGCCTCGAGCTTCGGCATCATTCCGCCGCTAACGACAGAACCTTGAATCAATCCAGCCACGTCGGTTGTGTTTAACCGCTGCATGACTGAGCCGTCGGAGTGTTTCACTCCAGCCACGTCGGTAAGAAAGATCAGCGCATCCGCCGCGCACGCAATCGCACAGGCTGCCGCCATCTGATCCGCGTTCACGTTGTAGTACTCTCCGTCGCCGCCGAGCGCGACCGACGACAGAACAGGAATTCCACCTTCCGCCCAGATCGCGCGAATCCAGCGAGGTTCCGAGAAACAGATTTCGCCGACAAACCCCAGGTCGTGGTCGGCATCCTGTTTCTTCCGGGCTCGGAAGATGCCACCATCCCCACCGCAGAGACCGATCGCCGGCTGTCCGGCTGCCGCGATCGCGGCCACCAGACTCTTGTTCACGATTCCCGCAAGCACCATTAACGCCACATCGCGGGTCTCGGCATCGGTAACCCGCAGGCCATGCACAAACTCGCTTTCTTTTCCCATCAGCTTCAAAGTGCGAGTCAGGGCTCCTCCGCCACCGTGGACCACCGCCACCTGATGCCCGTCCTGCGCCAACTGCACCACGGCCTGCGCGCACTTCTGGAGAGTCGGCTTGTCCTCAACGGCCGCTCCGCCGATCTTTACGACAACCTTCATTGCAGGCCCTCCGATTCATCGAACCCATACATGAGGTTCATGTTCTGCACCGCCTGTCCCGCCGCGCCTTTCAGAAGGTTGTCGAGACAGGAAACCACGACCAACCGCCTTCCATCCTGCGCCAAAGTGAAACCGATATCGCAGTAATTGGTATGAACGGAATTTTGGATTTCAGGCAACTTCGAATCCTCAAAAATCCGCATCCAGCGCTTCCCCCGATAGATATCGCCGAAACAGCTTTGAACTTCTCCCGCCGTCATCTCCCGATTCAGGTGCACATAGATCGTCGACAGGATCCCGCGCGGAATCGGCAAAAGGTGTGGTGTGAAGATGAGTTGCGCCGCATCCAAGCCCAACTGCTCCAGGATTTCGCCGGTGTGCCTGTGCCCGAATACCGAATAAGCAGAGAAATTGTCCGCCACGGAAACAAAGTGCGTGCGCGCAGTCGGCTCTTTTCCCGCTCCCGACACTCCCGACTTCGAGTCCGAGATAATACCCCGCTCCCTGTCGACCACACCCGCTCTTACCAAAGGAGCCAGCCCCAGAATGACCGAGGTGGCATAGCATCCTGGATTCGCAACCAGTGCAGCGTCCGCTATCCAGTCCGCATTCAGCTCCGGCAGACCGTAAACGGCGTCGGCATCGAGTTGCATAGCGACCCCGTTGTCGCTATCCACAAAACCGTAGACGGCCCGGTGGACAGGCTGCTTCAATCGCCAGGCTCCGCTCAGATCCACGACGCGCAGGCCCCGTGATATTGCCTCAGGAACCAGCTCACGCGAGACCGCATGCGGAGTCGCCAGAAACAACAACTGCACGTCGTTCTGCTGCAACGCCGTCCAGGAGAACGGCGCTACGGAAGAATGCCCGTTTCCATTGCCATTTCCAGAAACAGCCAGCAGAGATGGCTCCGTCCCCTTGCCTTCTTCGCTCTCAGTACGGCGCCGGAAGAGGAGAGGCTTTTCCACGTGCGTATGCCTCGCGAGGACGCGAGTCAGTTCCAGGCCGGAATAGCCGGTCGCGCCGAGAACTGCCGTCTTGAGTTTTGCCGCCATCCTCTTGCTGTGCACTCCCCTTAGCCCGCTAGGCGATTGAGGCATATTTATCCATTGTGATGCATATTTATTCATTAGTATCACTGCCTGTATGCGATCGTGTCAACCCGAAAAGCAGAAAATAAGAATCTCTGGCCCCAAACCTGACAAGGACGGTCTCAACGGGTTTTGAGCCCGAAAGTGCTCATCTGTTCCTCCCCGTTCCGCATTCTTTTTTGATGACAGCAAGAAGAAATTTCTATTGGACTCCCCCAATTACGGCATTTACTGTGAACAGCAATTTGCCGCCTGCGAGTGGAGACTTGCGACAGGATTGCATGCTGCATTCCCCCGAACCGCGCCATCCCGCACGATTACGGTCGCGAGACCGGTTCCACCTACATCGACCCACAGCATTGATACAGGAGCAATCGCATGAGGAAGCAACTAGAGAGCCGCTGGCCGTCGCTGGCGGTACTTCTGCTGTTGGCGGGAATTCTCGCCGCGGCCGCGATTCCGAGCTTTGCCGACGACACTCCCAAGCCAGATCCGGCTGGAATCGCCACAGGTGACCGCACCTCTGCGGCCGACGCTGCCGGCAATCCGTTTGTCGTGGCTGAGCCCGCCGACAAATCGGCTCCGGATTACGCGAAGAACAAGAAAGACTTCGATGACTACCAGGCGCAGACCGCGAAAGAGCCGCTGGCGGTCAAGCTCGCCGACGACGTCGGCCACCTGCGTGTCGCCACCAATTTCGCGTGGACTCTCAATACCGGCTACCTCGTCCTCTTCATGCAGGCCGGATTCGCCCTCCTGACCTGCGGCCTTGTGCGCAAAAAAAATGCCGCCCACCTGATGATGTTGAACTTCGCGGCTTACGTCTTTGCCTTCCTGGCGTATTACGCAGTCGGCTATGCCTTCCAGTTCGGCGCCGTCGGCATCAATGCGTCTCCCGCCAATCTCGGAGGCCTCCCCCTATTCAACAAATTTCTGATCGGGAGCGGCCAGTGGGGGTTTCTCGGCGGCAAGGGATTTTTTCTGACCGGGGCCGCCTATGACGCCACCAGCAATGTCTTCGCGCTCTTCGAAGTCGTCTTCATGGAAACGGCGGGCTACATCATCGTTGGCGCCATTTGCGAGCGCATCACCTTCTGGGCATTCCTGTTATGCGAACTTTTTGTGGGTGCGATCCTCTATCCGATTTATGGTTGCTGGGTTTGGGGCGGAGGGTGGCTGTCCCAAGTCGACTCTACTA
>Ga0265338_10003147_pt1 | contig 23545 bp, 24 predicted proteins | sample 42126metaG_FD_193579 | JGI IMG/M metagenome (GOLD analysis project Ga0265338, IMG submission 193579) | Rhizosphere microbial communities from Carex aquatilis grown in University of Washington, Seatle, WA, United States - 4-21-26 metaG | ecosystem: Host-associated > Plants > Roots > Rhizosphere... | reverse complement strand
GCTGCGCATCCCCCGCACCACCCGGCTGCAGCAGGTCAGCCATGCCCGCGCGCACCTCAACCACCTGCCGGACGGGCCCGAGCAGGCGGACCGCGACGCGGCCTTCGGCGACGCCGACCCGCTTGCCGCCAGCGCCTGGATCTACCAGCACGACGCCGGCGCGGCGCTGCCTACAGCGACGCGATCCACTCGTCGGTGCCGGTGACCAGGGCCTGGCGCGAGAACGCCAGGCTGTCGAGCCGCCCGACGATTCCGTGCTGGGGTCACGCGTCCGCTATCCCGGGCACCACCGGCGGCAGCGTCGACCACGGGAAGTTGATCCACCGGTCAGTCCGCTTCCACACGTAGTCGCACTTGACCAGTGACCCCGGCTTCTCGTACACCACCGCCGAGCGCACCTCGGCCACGTGCCCGGCGACGAAGTCGCGCACCAGCTCGATGGTCTTGCCGGTATCCGCCACGTCGTCGGCGATCAGCAACTTCTTCTGCGAGAAGTCGACCGCGGACGGCACCGGCGGCAGCATCACCGGCATGTCCAGGGTGGAGCCCACCCCGTTGTAGAACTCGACGTTCATCAGGTGCAGGTTCTTCACCGACAGGGCGTAGCCGAGGGCGCCCGCGACGAACATCCCCCCGCGCGCGATCGCCAGGATCAGGTCGGGCCGGAACCCGTCGGCCGCGATCACCTGGGCCAGCTGCTGCGACGCTTCGCCGAAGGTCTCCCAGGTCAGCGTTTCCCGCTCGGGGTCCATAGCCCCGACCCTAACCGGTCAGCGGTCCAGCCGGCCGAACTCGCCCGCCGGATCCGTCAGGCGTTGACGGCGGCGGCGCGCCCCTGATGATATCGGCATAGCCCGCGCGCGTACGGCCGTCGTCCACCGCAGGACACCCGCCCCGGGCCGGGAAGGAGGCCGCGGTGACCGCGACTTCGGTCAGGGAAGGCTCCGACGCCGGCCAGGTCGGCCCGCCGCCTCCGTTCGACGCGGACCTGCTGCCCGTCATCAGCGCCCTCCCGCCCGGTGCGCTGGCCGGGTTCACCGCCGATGACATCCCGCGGATGCGGCAGGCCCCGCCGCGGGCGCCGCTGCCCACCGACGAGGACCTGCGCCGGGGCGGCGCGTACGAGCTGAGCAACGAGCGCGTGCCCGGCCCGTCCGGGGCGCCCGACGTGCCGCTGCTGATCTGCCGCCCGACCGCGGTCGAGACCCCCGTGGCCTGCCTGTACTACATTCACGGGGGCGGCATGATCATGGGCAGCCAGCGCAGCGGTGGCTTCGCCGGGATGTTCGGCCACGCCGCCGAGCTGGGCCTGGCCGTGGTCTCGGTCGAGTACCGGCTCGCGCCCGAGACCCCCCACCCCGGGCCGGTGGAGGACTGCTACGCGGGCCTGACCTGGATCGCGGGACACGCCGCCGAACTCGGCATCGACCCGGCCCGGCTGATCGTGGGCGGGGTCAGCGCCGGCGGCGGGCTGTCCGCCGCGGTGGCCTTGCTGGCCCGCGACCGGGGCGGCCCGGCACTGGCCGGGCAGCTGCTCGGCTGCCCGATGCTGGACGACCGCAACGACACGCCGTCGGCCCGGCAGATGGCCGGACTGGGCGCCTGGGACCGCGCGGCCAACGCGGTCGGCTGGACGGCGCTGCTTGGCGACGCGCGCGGCGGCCCGGACGTGTCGCCTTACGCCGCCCCGGCCCGCGCCACCGACCTGTCCGGCCTGCCGCCCGCGTTCATCGACGTGGGCTCGGCCGAGACGTTCCGGGACGAGGACGTGGCCTACGCCACCCGGATCTGGCAGGCCGGCGGGCAGGCTGAGCTGCACGTCTGGCCGGGCGGCGCGCACGGCTTCACCGGCCTGGTCCCCGGTGCCGCGCTGTCCCGGGCCGCGCTGGCGGCGCAGCGCGACTGGCTGCGCCGCCTGCTGGCTTAGCCTGGCCGGCCAGGGCAACGAGCACGTCCGGGCCGGGTCGGCGCTAGCGGACGGCCGCCTCCAGGGCGGCGTACTCGCTGTCCGACAGCGTGATCCCGGCGGCGGCCACGTTGTCCTCCAGGTGGGCCACGCTGGACGTGCCCGGGATCGGGAGCATGACCGGGGAGCGGTGCAGCAGCCAGGCCAGGGCCAGCTGCGACGGCGACGCGCCCCGCTGCCGCGCCAGCTCCGCCAGCGGGCTGCCCGGCTCGGCCAGGCTGCCGGTGGCGAGCGGGAACCACGGGATGAATCCGATGTCGTTGGCCGCGCTGTAGTCGAGCAGGTCCTCGGCGTCCCGGTGGGCTAGGTTGTACAGGTTCTGCACGGTAGCGATAGGCGTGACCGCCTGCGCCGCCCGCAGCTGGTCCACGGTCACCTCAGACAGCCCGATAAAGCCGATCTTCCCCTCGTCCTGCAGGCTCTTCAGCTCGCCGACCTGGTCCTCCAGCGGTACCTGGGGGTCGATCCGGTGCAGCTGGAACAGCGGGATCTGCTCTAGGCCAAGGTGGCGCAGGCTCATCAGGGCCTGCTGGCGCAGGTACTCCGGCCGCCCGACCGGCTTCCAGATACCGGGACCGTGCCGCGTGAACCCGGCCTTAGTCGCGATGACCAGGTCGGCCGGGTAAGGGTGCAGCGCCTTCCTGATCAGCTCCTCGGCTACCACCGGGCCGTAGGAGTCGGCGGTGTCGAGGAAGTCGACGCCCAGCTCGACGGCACGGCGCAGCACCCGCACGGCCTCGTCCGGATCTTTGGGGTCGCCCCACACGCCAGGGCCGGTGAGCTGCATGGTGCCGTATCCGAGACGGGTTACCGGGAGCTTGCCACCGACCGAGAACTGGCCCGATGCCTTCGCGGGCCTGCCTTGTGCGGCCATAACCGATGCTCCCTTCGATGCGGAATTGGACGCCTGGACTAACAGCGCCGGGTGCGGCGGCTGTTCCCGGCGGCGGCACCCAGGATCCGGGCGAGGTCGATCGCGCGCCATCCCGGCTGCGTCGAGACGTTGGCCGGGATGAAGACCTCACTGGCCGGCAGGCGCGAGACCGACACTGGCGTCCCTACCTGTGCTGGCCGAATTTTTGACATCCCATCAGTTCCCGTCATTTCGCCGCCCTTTATGCCCGGTGTCCGCGGTCCGGGGCAGATAGGAACTCGCGCTGATCAAGGCGAGACATGCCTGGACCGCCGTCGGCGGGGTATTCACTATCCCCGTGAGCCAACTAACTTCCGGTAACCAGGTACTGCCCGCCGAGCCCGGAATGTGCGGCGGCTGCCAGCATGCCTCGGTCAAGGGCACCAACCGGGGGACGGCGTACCTGCGCTGCACCCGCGCCGCCTGGGATGAGCGGCTGGTCCGTTACCCGCGGCTGCCGGTGCGCGACTGCCCCGGCTTCGCCGCCGAGGGCGACGCGCCCGACGGCCCGCACGCCTAGGCGCTATTGCCGTTGACTAAGTCCACCATTATCGTTGACTCAGTCAACGATAATGGAGGCGCCTGATGGCCGCACCGGCCCCGGTGGTCCCGGCGGGCGCTGGGCCCACGCCCGGCCAGGTCGCGCAGGTCCGCGCGTTCAACCGCTTCTACACCAACGTCATCGGCGCGCTGCACGGCATGTACCTGGACACGCCGTACACGCTGACCGAGAGCAGGCTGCTGTTCGAGGTGGCCAGGCACGGCACCGTCGGGGTGCCGGCGCTGCGCCAGGCGCTCGACATCGACGCCGGCTACCTGAGCCGGGTGCTGAGCCGCTTCGCGGCCGACGGCCTGCTCACCAGGCACCGTTCGGCGGCCGACGCGCGCCGCCAGGAGGTCCGCGTCACCGCGGCGGGCCGCGCGGCCGTGACCGAACTCGACCGCCGGGCCGCCACCCAGATCGGCGCGCTGCTCGGTGAGGTGGACTGCGCGCCGCTGCTCGACGCCATGGCCGTCATCACCAGGGCACTCGGGCAGCCGGAGCCAGCGGCCGCCCAGCCCGCCGGCCGGCCCGCCCAGACCGCCGGACAGGCAGGCCCGGTGGTCGCGCTGCGCCCGCTGCGCGGCGGCGACCTGGGCTGGATCCTGCAGCGGCACGGTACCCTCTACGCCGCGGAATTCGGCTGGGATGACACCTTCGAAGCGTTCTGCGCCGCCGTCATCGGCGAGTACGCCGCCCTCCGGCACAGCCGCCCCGGCCGCGCCGCGGGATGGATCGCGGAAGTGGACGGCGTGCCCGCCGGATCGGTCTGCTGCGTCCCCGACAGCGACGCCACCGCCAGCGCGGCCACCGCCCGGCTGCGGCTGCTGATCGTGGAGCCCTGGGCCCGCGGCCTCGGCCTCGGTGGCCGGCTCGTCGGCCGCTGCCTGGACTTCGCCCGCCAGGCCGGCTACGCCGACATCGTGCTGCTGACCTACAGCCAGCTCGCCGCCGCCCGGCGGGTCTACCAGGCGGCCGGCTTCACCCTGGACAGCGAGCACCCCGAACTGGCCTTCGGCCAGCAGTTGACCGCCCAGTCCTGGTCGCGCCCGCTGTGAGGCGAATGCTTGGATAGGGCCATGGCCGCCGAGCAGGACCTCCCGCGGGTGGTGAGCGCCAGCCGGGACATCGCGGCGCCCCCGGAGCGGATCTTCGAGCTGATCGCCGACCCGTCGCTGCAGCCCGGCTGGGACGGCAACGACAACCTGGCCGCCGCCGCCGACGGGCAGCGCGTCCGCCGGGCCGGCGACGTCTTCACCATGACCCTCACCACGGGCAGCGCCCGCGAGAACCACGTGGTCGAGTTCGAAGAGGGCCGCCGCATCGCCTGGCGCCCGTCCGAAGTGGGCCGTGCCCAGCCCGGTCACCTGTGGCGCTGGGAGCTCACCCCGCTCGGTGACGCCAGCACCCGCGTCACCCACACCTACGACTGGACGCTGCTGACCGACGCGAAGCGGCTGGAGCGCGCCCGGCGGACCACCCCGGACCGGCTGCGGGCGTCGATCGACCGCCTGGCCGCCCGTGCCGAATCCACTGAGTAACCGCAGAAATATGTAAATACGCTATTCCGAACGAATTCGGCTGACCCTAATTCGGAATTCTCCTGCCCATGCCACGCAAACCAATTCCCGGTCTTAGAGTAAACAGTACGACGCGGTTCTCGCTCCTTTACCGTGCATTCAGCGGCGGTCCTGAACCTTGGCCGCCGCGCACCGTATTCGTTCATAGTGAGGAGCGATTCACGTGAGACGTACCTGGCGTGCCGCCTCGGCCGCGCTGGCCGGCGGCGCCGCGCTGGCGGCGACGATGCTGTCGCTGTCGCCCGCGCAGGCCGCGACCACCGGGCCGACCGCCGCTGTACCGCCCGCGCCCAGCCCGGTCCTGTCCGGGGCCTGGGTGAACACCAATCACGCGACCAGGAGCACGGAGGACCTGGTGGTCGCGGCGACCGCCAGGGGGATCACCGTCGACGGGTTCGGTGCGTGCGCGCCGACCGCGTGCGAGTGGGGCCGCATCCCCGCGATCGCCTACGGTCCGAGCGCCGGCGCCGCCATCGGGACGTCGTTCGCCGCCCAGTGGGACTTCGGCTTCGCGCGCACCGTCGTCGAGGCCAGCTACGCCGCGCCGAAGAAGGTGCCGACCCTCACCGTTCGGGAATTCACCACGTTCACCGACGGCAGCACACGGGCGAACTACTCGGTCACCGAGACGTTCACCAAGGGCGCCCCGGTCGCCGTGACGAGGACCGGGACGAGCGCGGTCGACTACCCGCTGGGCGACTCGGTGAGCCCGGACCCCGCGCTCCCGGCGGTCTGGATCAACCCCGCGTCCACGGGCAACGTCCGCGCGGTGATCCTGACCCGCACCGCGTCCGGGGCGCTCCAGGTGCACGCGTACGGCTACTGCTCCCCGGTCCCGTGCAGCTGGGGGTCGGTGGGCGGCGTCGTGTTCGGCACGAGTATCGCCGCGACCACCGGGAGCACCTTCCTGGCGCCGTACAAGTTCAACTTCGCTGAAAAGCTAATCGACGGCAGCCTCAACGGGGCCGGCACCCAGCTGACCCTGCGCACCTGGACCGAGTTCACCGACCACAGCGGCCGGTCCAACTACCTGACGACGGAGAACCTGGTCCCGCTGCGCTAGCCGGAACTTCTGCGCTAGCCAGAACTTTCGCGCTAAGGCGTGTTCAAGAAGTGTCCCTTGGGGCTGGGCGGCCTGGGTTCCACTCGTTCCCGGCCGCGTGGTTGTGGCAGCCAGGGCCCTATAGCGCCATGCCGCTAAGTTAAGGGACCTGTGGTGCCAGCGGGGTTCAGGTGCAGCCAGGGAAACCCTGCCGGAGAGCGGGAATCGAAAGCTTTTCATGATCACGGAAGATTACTACCGTGATTACGGTAGTAATCTTCCGTGATCATGCTCTGGCCTGCGTCGATGTGACGATTGGGGTTGCGGTGGCGCGGCCTGGCCGCGGGTGATGCCCGACAAGCTAAGTGGCATTGGCCTATAGCGCCATGGTCGCCACAACCACGGCGCGCTGGCCGTGCCTCGCGGGCTTCTTAGGCACGCCTTAGCCGGAACGGCGGGGTGGCTGACCCACCACCCCGCCGTTCCTATGATCTTGCTATGCCGGATGGCGGGGGAGAACTGGTCGCTGGGCGTTACCGGCTGTCCGGGCAGCGCGGCGCGGGAGCGGTGTGGCAGGCCCGCGACGAGGTGCTTGACCGCGCGGTAACGCTCAGGGAAATACCGCTTCCGGCCCGGCCCGCCGCTGAGCGAGCGGGCCAGGCCGGGCTGGCCGGGCTGGCCGACCGCGTGCTGGAAGAAGCCCGGGCCGCGGCCCGGCTCGATCACCCGAACGTGGTCACGGTGTACGACGTGGTCGCGGACGAAGGCGTCCCGTGGATGGTGCTGCGGTTCGTCTCCGGCCCCTCGCTCGGCGACGAGGTCGCTCGCGGCGCGCTGCCCTGGCAGCGCGCGGCAAAGATCGGCGCGCAGGTCGCCGACGCCCTCGGCTACGCTCACGAGGCCGGGATGGTGCACGGCGGCCTCACCCCGGACGACATCCTGCTGGCCGGCCCGGCCGCTGACCGCGCGCCGGTGACCGCTGACCGCGCGCCGGTGACCGCCGACCGCGCGCTGGTGACCGGCTTCGGCCTCGCCCGCGTGGCCGGCCTCGTCGTCGAGCAGACCGGTCCCGGCCCCGGGCAGCGCGTCGGCGCGGCGCGCTACCTGGCGCCCGAGCAACTCGACGACGGCGCGGTCGGCCCGCCGGCCGACCTGTGGGCGCTCGGCGCGGTCCTCTACGCCGCGGTGCAAGGCCGGCCGCCGTTCGACGGCTCCACCCGGGCGGCGACCGTGGCCGCGATCCTCACCAAGCCGCCCGCGCCGCCCGAGCAGGCTGGCCCGCTCCGCAGCCTGATCGAGGCGCTGCTGTCCAAGGACCCCGGCGAGCGCCCGGACGCGAAAACCACGGCCGTGCTGCTGGCTGCCGCCCTCGAATCAGCGGAGCTGCCGTCGTCGCCCGCACCGCCAGCGCCGTCGCCGTCCGCCCCCGATCAGCCGGCTCCCGCTGGCCCGGCTCCCGTTCGGCCAGCTCCCCCTCAGTCGCCCCCGCCCCCGCCCCCAGCTCCAGCTCCAGCTCCAGCTCCAGCTCCAGCCCCAGCCCCAGCCCCAGCCCCAGCCCCAGCCCCAGCCCAGCCCCGGGCCGGCGGCCTGGCCGGGCTGGGCGCCTCGCTCCGGTCAGGCCCCCGGCTGCTGGTGGGCGCGATCACCGGGATCGCCATGGTGCTGATCTTGATCCTGGTGGTCTCGCTGTTCTCCGGCGGTCACGCCCGGACCCCGGCGGCCCTGTCGGGGACGCTGGCTGGCACGCTCACCGACCCAGCCGGGTACCAGGCCCGGGCAGTGGCGATCAGCGCCGACGGCAAGACCGTGGCCGGCGCCTTCGCCAGCGGCGACCCGGGCGCGGGCCGGGTGGACATCTGGACGACGGCCAGCGGCCGGCCTGCCTCGGTGCTGGCCGATCCCGCGGCCGCCGGCCGCGTCGGCGTGGCCTTCAGCCCAGCCGACGCGAGCAGCCTCGCGGTCGCCGGGAGCGGCGGGGTCGACCTGTGGAACCTGGCTTCCCGCCAGTCCCGTCGCTACGCCGGCCCCGGCCACCAGGCCGCGGTCGGCGTTACCTACGCCAGCGACGGCCGGTCCGTCGCCGTGTCCGCCAGTGGTGGCGTCATCTACCGGCTTGACCCGGCAACCGGGCAGCGCCTACCCGGGTCCTATGACCTGCCCGCGACGGGCACGGCCGGTCCGCTGGCGCTCAGCCCTGACGGCACCCGGCTCGCGGCGGTTGACGCGAGCGGTGCGGTGCACCTGTGGCGGCTGTCCGGCGGCGGCCCGGCCGTCTTCCCCGGCGCCGCGGTCGGCAGCGCGCTCGGCACGGCGCTCGGCACCGCGCTCGGCGCCGGGCAGGCGGTGGCGTTCAGCCCGGACAGCAAGACCCTGGCCATCGCCAGCGCCAACGGCCAGGTCCGGCTGCTTGACGTGGCCTCCGGGACCTTCACCGCCCCGTTGCGGGTACCGGGCAAGTCGCCGCGGTCGGTCGCGTTCACCCCCAACGGGGCGAGCCTCGCGGCCGGCAACGCCGACGGCAGCATCACGCTGTGGGACCTCGCCACCCGTCAGCAGGCTGCCCTGCCGGCCGCGGTCACCCCGGCCCCGGCCGCGGTGACCGGCCTGGCATTCAGCCCCGACGGCAAGGTTCTCGCCGTCAGCGGCCCGTCCGCGGCCATCGACCTGTACAGCATCAGGTACGCGGGTTCCTAGGCGCTCAGCCGGTGTAGACGCCGGTCGGCTGGTCGTGGTACCCCTTCGCGCCAACCGCCCGGGCAAGCGGGCTGCGCGGGTCCTGGCCCGCCGCCAGCGCGTCCAGCACCGTGCCGAAGTCGTACCGGGGTGACCAGCCCAGGTCAGCCCGCGCCCGGGCATTGACGTACACCCGTCCGATCGAGGGGAACATCCGCCAGCCCCGGCGGGCGTACTCCGCCCGGTAGCCCGGGAATAGCCGCGCGACCACCGCCGGCGCGTCCCGGTTCAGCTCCGCCAGGTCACCCGGGCTGAACGGGGTGCTCGCGCTGACGATGTACCGCCCGAACCCGATCCGGGCCGCCTGCTCCATCGCCCGCAGGTGCGCGTCTACCGCGTCGGCCACGTCGACCCGCCGGTACAGGAACTCATTGGCCTTGACGTTGGCGTCGTCGTAGGCCTCGCGCACCGTGTCGCTGTCATCCCTCTCGGGGAAGAACCGCGCCGTTCGCAGCACGATCACGGGCAGCCGGTGCTCGGCGTGCACCAGCTCGCACAGGTCCTCGGCGGCGGTCTTGGTGGCCCCGTAGATGTTCCGCGCCCGCGGCACCACGTCCTCGGTGATCCACCGGGCGGGCTCGCCCGCGCCCGGCGCCAGCGCCCGGCCGAACGCGCTGGTGGTGCTGGTGAACACGAAGCTGCCGACTCCGGCCGTGACCGCCTCCTCGAGCAGCGTCAGCGTGCCGGTGACATTGGCGTCCACGAAGTCTTGCTTGCCGTGCGAGGCGATATGCGGCTTGTGCAGCGTCGCCGCGTGCAGCACCGCGCCGGCTCCGGCCAGGCAGCCGCGCACCAGCGCACGGTCGGCGACCGACCCGGTCACGGTCGTATGGGGCGACGGCCGGAGGTCGATCCCGGTGACCGCGTACCCGCGGTCCCGCAGCACCCGGACCAGCGCCTCGCCCAAGTGACCGGAGCTTCCCGTCACTACTACCTTCGCGGTCACGGTGGCCAGCGTACCGCCGGCCAGCATCGCCCGGCATCGCCCAGCGGCGGTCGTAGCGGGTTGGCCTAGCAGTCGGACCGGGTTGGCGTAGTGGTGTGGACGCGTCCGCTGGGCAGTGTCCAGCGGACGACTCCCGGTTCTGGCTGGTCGACCCGCCAGCCAGGTGCCTGCTTAACCCGGTGGTGCCGCCGGCACCTCGGGCCGAGGTTGCACTGGCCGGTCGGGCCCGCCGGGTAGGGGACCGCGTGGTCAAGGTCGGCGTGCACCGCCTGGGCCGCGCAGCCGGAAGCGTCGCAGGTGACGGTGCGGCTGCGGATCAGGTGGCTGAGCGCACGGCTCGGGGTATAGCGGACCTCGGCCGCCGCGTGGTCGCAGCTCCCCCTGGCGACGGGCCGGAGGGTGAGGCTGAGCCCGCTGAGGAACCGGGCGAGGTGACCGGCCTGCTCGGTGGTGGGTCCCCGAGGCCGTTCGTATGCTCGGTTATTCAGCCGAGCACGGGGCTCCAGACACGGCCCCTGAGCCCGGCCGGCCCCGGAACCCGCCTCCGGCCGCCGCGCCTCCCGCACCCGCGCCTCCCGCACCCGCGCCACTGGCCAGCTCGGCTGAACGTTAGGGTGTGCCCGGGACAGGAGAACCAATGATCATTGACTGTCACGGCCACTACACCACGGCCCCCGCGGCCCTGCAGGAGTTCCGCGACGCCCAGCTCGCCCGGCTGCGCGACCCGGCCCAGCCGGTCCCGCCCGAGCCGGAGATCGGCGACGACGAGATCCGCGCCACCATCGAGGGCAACCAGCTGCGGGTTGCCCGGGAGCGCGGCCACGACCTGACGGTCTTCTCGCCCCGCGCGTCGCACATGGGCCACCACGTCACCGACCTGGCCACCGCGGCCGAGTGGGCCCGGGTCTGCAACGACCTGATCTACCGGGTGACCACGCTGTTCCCGGATAACTTCGCCGGCGTGGCGCAGCTGCCGCAGGTGGCGGGCGAGCCGCTTGACGCCTGCGTCAGCGAGCTGGAGCGGACCGTCAACTGGCTCGGCTTCGTCGGCTGCAACCTCAACCCCGACCCGTCCGGCGGCTACTGGGACTCGCCGCCGCTCACCGACGAGTACTGGTTCCCGCTGTACGCGAAGATGACCGAGCTCGACGTCCCGGCCATGATCCACGTCTCCAACTCGGGCAACCCGGCCGTGCACACCCTCGGCGCGCATTACCTGAACGCCGACACCACGGTGTTCATGCAGCTGGCCAGCGGCCGGCTGTTCGAGTGGTTCCCGACGCTGCGATTCGTCATACCGCACGGCGGCGGGGCGGTGCCCTACCACTGGGGCCGCTTCCAGGGCCTCGCGGCCCGGGAGGACCTCCCGCCGCTTGAAACCAACGTGCTGGGCAACGTCTGGTTCGACAGCTGCGTCTACCACCAGCCCGGCATCGACCTGCTGACCAGCGTTATCAGCCCGGACAGCATCCTGTTCGGGTCGGAGATGCTGGGCGCCGTGCGCGGCGGCAACCCGGACGGCGGCTTCCCCTGGGACGACACCAAGCGCTACATCGACGCGGCCAGGCTGTCGGACGAGGACCGGGCGAAGATCTTCGAACGCAACGTGCGGCGGGTCTACCCCCGGCTGGACGCCCGGCTCAGCGCCCGCGGCAAGTAAGCAAGTAAGCAGCGCCCGCGGCCGTTAACCGGCGGTAAGCCGGTAGCCAGCGCCAACATCAACACCAGTTAGCCGAACGGGTGCGGCTGACCCTGCCCGGTCAGCCGCTGAGCGAGATCCTCGCGCTAGTGACCGGCCCGGCCAGCCAAGGGCGGCGATCAGCTCCCTGAGCCAGGGCAGGTTCCCGGCGTCCGCCGCAGTCACGGCGGCCGGGTCGAGGGCGCGGCGTGCGGCCTGGTCCGTCGCCATCCGGCGGAGCAGTCCGGCCCGCAGCGCGTCGTCCGTCGCGGTCACCGGCCCGGGCCGGCTGAGAACTCCAGTTCCGGCTCGTTGACCGGGCGCCGCAGCAGCCTGACGTCGGCCTGGTAGTACGGGGCGGTTCGCCACGGCCCGCGCACCCCGGCCCGGGGCAGGTGCCCGAACGCTCGGCGGAGGTAGCCGGAGGTGAGGTCGAGCAGCGGCCGGGTCGCTATCCGCGGGCCGGGGTCGGCGGGTCGCACGGTGTCGTAGCCGTGCGCGTCCATGTAGCTGAGCAGCCGGGTGAAGTGCTCGCCGAGCGGGCCGACGCGCAGGGTCCATGAGGCGTTGGTGTAGCCGAACACGTAGCAGAAGTTGGGCACGCCGGACAGCATCGTTCCCTTGTAGGCGACCGTGTCCGCCAGCCGCACCGGCTCGCCGTCCACGGTCAGCGCCATCCCGCCCATCGCCTGCACGTTCAGCCCGGTGGCGGTGACGATGACGTCGGCCGCGATCTCGCGCCCGTCGGTGAGCTGCACGCCGTCCTCGGTGAGGGACTCGATGTGGCCGGTGACGACCGACGCCGCCCCGTCGCGGATGACGCGGAACAGGTCGCCGTCGCCAGCGATGCACATCCGCTGGTCCCACGGGTCGTACGGCGGGTTGAAATGCTCGTCGACCGGATAGCCGGCCGGCAGCAGCTTCGCGTTGATGTCCCTGATGACCTTGCGGGCGGCCTGCGGGTAGCGCTGGCACAGCCGCCACAGGGCGACCTGGCGGAAGATGTTCAGCCGGCGGGTGACGGCGAACGCGCGGTCGCTGCCGAGCAGCGCCGTCAGCCGGCTGTTGAGCTTGTCCCTGGTCGGCACCGGCAGCACGTAGCTCGGCGTCCGCTGCACCATGGTGACGTAGGCGGCGGTGGCGGCCAGGGCTGGCACCAGGGTGACGGCGGTCGCGCCGCTGCCGATGACGAGGACCCGCTTGCCCGCGTAGTCCAGGTCGGGCGGCCACTGCTGCGGGTGGACGACCGGCCCGCTGAACCGCTCGGTGCCCTTGAACGGCGGAGTGAAGCCCTGGTCGTAGCGGTAGTAGCCCGCCGCGCAGAACAGCCAGCGGCAGCTGAGTACGTGCTGCTGGCCGGTTTCGTTATCCAGCACGGTCACCTGCCACCGGGCGGCGGCCGACGACCAGGCCGCGCCGACGACACGGGTGCGGTACCGGATGTGCTTGTCGATGCCGAAGTCGGCCGCGGTCTCGCGCAGGTACGCCAGGATGCTCCCGGCGTCCGCGATCGCCACCGTCGACCGCCATGGCCGGAACTCGTATCCGAAGGTGTGCAGGTCCGAGTCGGACCGCACCCCCGGATAACGGAACAGGTCCCAGGTCCCCCCGGACGCGTCCCGCGCCTCGACGATCGCGTAGCTGCGCCCGGGATGGTCCCGCTGCAGGTAGTAGGCGGCGCCGATGCCGGACAGGCCGGCCCCGACGATCAGCACGTCAACTGACTCGGGCACGTCCACGCACCTCACCTCCCCGGAACTTCTCCCAAGTTATCCGTGCCGCCCCGTGGTGAATAGAAGCACGCGGTTTGGACAGGTGCCGTTCCATGGCGCATCAAAGGACGGACGTGAGGCGCCGCGGCGGCTGGCTGCCGGGTGAGCAAGGGGACCTGGAGGCGTGGCTGGCCGGGCACTCCGCGCGGGTGGCGGCGAACGGCCAGCACCGCCCGCTGCACCCGGTCATCGAGGAGTTCAAGGCGCTGATCGACGCCGACCCGGTGGTGCGCATGTACCTCAACCAGATGGTCGCCCAGGTGCCGCGGGGCCGGGAGTACCGCAAGCGGCACCTGCAGAGCGTGCAGCAGATGCTGCGGCTGATCAACGAGGTGCTGTCGATGGCGCCGGAGTACAGCGACGACGCGATGGTCATGCTGCCGCTCGGCGCGATCCTCGACTGGACGATGGGCACTCCCGCCGGGTTCGCCGCCTACCGCGACGGGCGCGTCAACGCGATGCTGCGGAAGATCCTCGCCGCCTGGAGCGAGTTCCTCAGCAGCGACGAGTCCCGTTACGTGCTCAACTTCCGCAAGGCGGCGCAGGACTGCCTGACCGCGCTGCCCGGGCAGCAGCCGGGCTGACGGCGAAAACACGGGGGTGACCGCGGGCCCGCACGGGGATAGCCTAAGGGCCATGACCATGCCGCAGCACCGGGCTGACCTGTTCATCAATCCCGTCGATGACCCCCGCGAGGGCGGGCCGAGGCTGGGCGGCGAGCGCGCCACCCTGTCGGAGTTCCTTCGCTGCCAGCGGCTCACCCTGGAGCTCAAGTGCGAGGGCCTGGACGCCGAGCAGCTAGCCCGCCGGTCGGTCGAGCCGTCCACGATGTCGCTGCTTGGCCTGGTCAGGCACATGGCCGAGGTGGAGCGCCGGTGGTTCAGGATCCGCTTCGCCGAGCGGGACGAGCCGAGCCGTTACCAGATGCCGGACGACCCAGACGCCGACTTCAACGGCGCCGTGGCCGACCCGGCCCTAGTCGACGAGGCCTGGGCTGCCTGGCGGGCGGAGACCGCCTTCGCCGACGCGTTCATCGCCGACCATGACTTCGACTACGTGGGCAATGACGGCAAGGGCGAGCCGGTCTCGCTGCGCGAGCTGCTGGTGCACATGATCGAGGAGTACGCCCGGCACAACGGCCATGCGGACCTGCTGCGCGAGCGCATCGACGGCCGGGTCGGCCAGTAGCAGGGCCCGCCAGCAGGCGGGGTCGCCGCACGGCCGGTTGGCTAAGGTTCGTCGCCGGGTGTCACGGGGCCAGTCGGCGCCGACGGGAGGCGGCGCCCGGAGCCCGCTACTCCCGACGCCGCCACCCCGTGCCCCGTACCGCCGCTGGCCTGCCGGGCATCAGGCGCCGTCAGGCCCCATATCGCCCGCGCCCGGGTGAGCCGCACTCGTCACCAGCCAGCGGCGGCCCCGTTAGTCATACGGAGCGGCCGCCGTAGCGGATTGGAATTTCCGCGGCCGATTTTCGGTCGCCGCGTCCTCGTGCGTGTCGTAGCTTGAGGCGGCGCGGGCGTCCCAGATGTCTTCCTGTCGCATGCCGCTCACGATCGTCGCCGGGCACTGGTGGCGCCCTCGGCCTGCTGGTGGCGTCGCTGGCCCGCCGTGGCAGCCAGCCGCACCCGTTCGGATGAAAGCCTTTGATCATTCAGAACGGGTGCGGCTGACCCCGTCCCGGCACGAAAACTCACCGTCCTCGCCGGCGGCGTCGTGCTCGGCCTAAAGCCGCCGGTTGATGTCGTCCGACCAGGCCTGCGCCCACCGCCGCAGGTCCGTGCTTTGGCGGCCAACGGCGGCCCCGCGCCGCGCACCGGGCCGGGCGCTGGAGACAATGCGGTAGACACGCGAGAAACGAGGAGAGTCGATGAAGCTCGGCATTCACTTCATGAACTTCACCCACCCGGATGGGGCGGCCCCGCTGCGGGCGGCCGTCGCTGACACCGCGGTCGCCACCGACGAGGCGGGCATCGTCCGGTTCACCGCGATGGACCACTGGTTCCAGATGGAGCACTTCCAGACCGCGCACGACGCGATGCTCGAGGGTTACTCGGTGCTCAGCTTCGTCGCCGCCAAGACCGAGCGGGTGCAGCTCGGCCTGCTGGTCACCGGCGTCACCTACCGTTACCCGGGGCTGCTGGCCAAGACCGTCACCACCCTGGACGTGCTGTCGGGCGGGCGGGCGTTCCTCGGCATCGGCGCGGCCTGGTACGAGCGCGAGCACCTGGCCCTGGGCGTGCCCTACCCGCCGGTGGCCGAGCGGTTCGAGCGGCTGGAGGAGGCGATCCAGGTCTGCGAGCAGATGTGGAGCGACAACGACGGCCCCTACCACGGCAGGCACTACCAGCTGGCCGAGACGATCTGCGTGCCCCGGCCGATCCAGTCGCCCCGGCCGCCGATCCTCATCGGCGGCGGCGGCGAGAAGAAGACCCTGCGCCTGGTCGCGAGGTACGCCGACTCCTGCAACCTGTTCGGCGCGGGGACGGACGTCATCAAGCACAAGCTGGAGGTGCTGCGCGGGCACTGCGAGGCCGAGGGCCGCGACTACGACGCCATCGAGAAGACGATCATCGGCCGGGTGGACCCGTCCGGCGACGTCAGCGGGTTCCTCAAGGAGATGGAGGAGTACGCCGCCCTCGGCGTTGACCTGGTCGAGGTTGCCCCGGCCATGCCCGATCCGGCCGGCTACGTGCGGCTGCTGGGCGAGAAGGTCGTCAGGCCGCTGGCCGAGATCGGGTAGCCGGCGTGGACGGTGCCGGCTCGGACGGTGCCGGCTCGGACGGTGCCGGCTCGGACGGTGCCGGGCGGGCGGTGCCGGCTCGGACGGTGCCGGGCGGGCGGTCGGGCGCAGCGCCACCGCCGCCACGGCGACCGAGGCCGCCCCAAGCCCCGCGCCAGCGGCCAGGGCGAGGCGGTAACCGCTGGCGAGCGACTGCGGGCTGAGGCTGTCCCCGGTGTGCCAGGCGGCCAGGCTGGTGAGCAGGGCGACGCCCAGCGCCGCGCCGACCTGCTGCGCGGTGTTGAACAGGCCGGAGACGACGCCGGCGTCCGCGTCAGTCGCGTCCGCCATGCCGAGGGTGGTGACCGCGGGCAGGGTCAGCCCCGCTCCTGCGCCGAACACGATCAGGGCCGGCAGCAGCCACGTCGCGTATCCCGCGGGGGCCGGGATCCGGGAGAGCGCCGCCAGCGCCGCGGTGATGAGCGCAAGCCCGCCGAACAGGGGCCGCCGCGCGCCGTAGCGGCCGATGAGCCGGGCCGAAAGGCCGAGCGAGACCACGCTGCATGTACAGGACCACGATGACCTGAAAGCCCATCGCCGCGCCGATGACGAGCAGCTGCGACAGGTTGGCACCGGACACGGTGCGGGACGCGAGGACCCGCGGCGGGAGCAGCGGCGCGTGCCCGGCGGCCTGCAGGGCGCGTTGGCGGGCGGCGAACGCCGCCAGCAGGGCGGCCGCGATCAGGCCTGCCCACCACTGCGCGCGGTCGGCGATGGCGAACACCCCCAGCATCACCCCGGAGGTCGCGAGCACCGCGCCGAGGACGTCCGCGCCCGCGCGCAGCCCGATTCCCCGCCCCAGCCGCCCGCTGAGCAGCAGCAGGCTCGCCGCGAGGGTCATGCCCCCATGCTACGTCGGCCGCCGCCGACCAGGCGCCTCCTGACACGCTGCCCGGGCGGCCCGGCGGCTCAGGCCAGGTAGCTCCTGACCTGCACGTCGACCGTGACCGTGACCGGGTCCGGCAGCGCCGCGACGCGGCCGGCCAGGGTGGCGGGGTCGATGTGCCGCGCGCTCGGGCCCATCGCGACCAGGTTGGTCAGGTCCGCGTGCCCCAGGCGCAGCGGGTAGCGCACCGGGGTGAGCGTGCCGCCGGAGAAATCGCGGTGGGCCTGGGCCAGCCGCGCCGCCTTGTGCTCGTCGATGCCGATCAGGCCGAGTGCCGAGCGCAGCTCCCGGTGGTGGTCCGCGCCCGGGGTGGCGACGATGAGCTGGCCGCCGGGGGCGAGCAGGCGGCGGGTCTCGGCCGGGTTGCGCGGCCCGAAGACGCTCAGCACCAGGGCGGCCGAGCCGTCCGCCAGCGGCAGCGGCTGCCAGGCGTCGGCACCGACCGCGACCGCCCGCGGATGCGCCCGGGCGGCGCGCCGCAGGGCGGGGGCGGACCGGTCGACGCAAGCCCCCAGCCGGCCGGGGAGCTCGTCAAGCACCCGGGCGAGGTAGTAGCCGGTGCCCCCGGCCAGGTCCACCACCAGCCCGCCGGTCCCGGGCCGGAGCCGGGCGGCAAGGCCGGCGACGGCGTCCGCCACCGGCTGGTAGTGCCCGCCGCCGAGGAACGCGTCCCGGGCCGCCACCATCGCGGCGTTGTCGCCGGTGCCGGGACCGGCCCGGCCGGCCGCCAGCGTCACGTAGCCCTGCCGGGCGATGTCGAAGCTGTGCCCGCGGTCACAGCTGACCGCGGTGTCGCCCGCCCGGACCGGGCCGGCGCAGACCGGGCAGCGGAGCGCGGCGGCGACGGCCGCGAGCACGGGGGTCCTGGCCACCGGCAAACTATAGTGCCCGGCCCGGCCGGAGCCGGGCGCGCCGGTCCCGGTCGCCGCGCCGGGCCCCGGTCCCGCGCCCACGCCCGGCCTCCGGTTGAACGGGCGGAGCGGGCATGAATAATCAGGAACATCAGAAATCTCGCGGAATAACGGAAGGGCCGGCACTCGATGCGCGTCATCATGCTCGCCCCGCCAGGGGCGGGGAAGGGAACGCAGGGCGAGCGGATCGCCGCCCGGTACGGGGTGCCGCACATCTCCAGCGGTGACCTGTTCCGCGACGAGGTGGCGCGGCGCACCGACCTCGGGAACACGCTGCGCGGTTACCTGGAGGCCGGCGACCTGGTACCCGACGACCTGGTGCTCAGCCTGGTCATGGACCGGGTGGTGCAGGCCGCGCAGGCCAGCGGCGGCTACGTGCTCGACGGCTTCCCGCGCACGCTGCCGCAGGCCGAGTCGGCGGCGAGGATCGCGGCCGACACCGGCACGAGCGCGCAGGCGGTGCTGTACCTCCACGCGCCCGAGGACGTGCTGATCAGCCGGGTCGCCGACCGCGGCGAGGGCCGCGCGGACGACTCGGCGGCGGTCGCCCGGCACCGGCTTCAGGTCTACGCCGAGCACACCAAGCCGCTGCTCGACTACTACGCCGGCCGCGGGCTTGTCGTCCGGGTGGACGCCGCGCCGTCCATCGGGGAGGTCAGCGAGCAGATCTTCGCCGCCCTGGACCAGCTAGCGGGCTGAGTACCAGCACGTCGAGCACGGGGGCGGCGGGGCTCGCCCCGCCGCCCCCGCGGGTCCGCGCCACCTTCTGCCAGCCCCAGGAGCGGAAGGCGTGCTGGGCCGCGCTGGCGGCGGGTGGCACCGTCAGCGTCGCCCGTTCCTCCGGCCGCCCGCCCAGCAGCAGGTCGTGCAGCTCCCGGCCGATGCCCTGGCGCCGCCAGGACGCGCGCACCAGCAGCTCGGCCAGCGCGAAGGTGCGCCCGGGGTGCTCGGCGGTGACCTCTTCCGGCAGCGGCGTGGTCAGGCCGTGCCACCAGGAGGCCGACGGCCGCAGCGGCAGGCCGGACGCGAAGCCGACCAGGTACCCGCCGTGCCGCGCCTCCGCGAGGGCGAAGCCGGGCTGCCGCCGCCGCACCCGGGCCTGCCGGGCGGCCTCCGGTCCGGGTGCGGTGCCGCGGGCCGCGCTGTCACCGTAGACCTCGGCCGCCAGCGCCAGCAGGTCGCCTTCCCGCTCGGCGGCGGCGACCCCGTCGAGCAGCCGGTAGGCGATGCCGGGGACGGTCAACCGGGGGTCCGGCTAGTACCTGGCGGCCTCGTCGAGCCGCACCCCGGCCTCGTCGAGCCGGGCGAGCATCTCGGCCGGGTCGGCGTAGACCCGGTAGGCGCCGGCCCGTTCCAGCTCTTCCCGGCCGTACCCGCCGGACTGCAGCCCGATGCCGAGCGCGCCGGCCCGCCGCGCCGCCAGCAGGTCCCAGACGCTGTCGCCGACCACCAGCGTGTGCCGCGGGTCCGCCCCGAGCAGCGCGGCCGCCCCCAGGAACAGGTCGGGGTCCGGCTTGGCGTGCTTCACCAGGTCCCTGGTGACCATCGGGGTGTCCTCCGGCAGGCCGAGCAGCTCCAGGGCGGGCCGCGCGGTGGCGGCGTACCCGCTGGTGGCGATGCCCCAGCGGACGCCCGCGCCGGTGAGCGCGGCGAGCAGCTCGCGGGCGCCGGGCAGCGCGGTGACCGAGGCGGCCTGCTTGCGGTACTCCTCGGCATGCGCCTGCTGCAGCAGGTCGATGTCGCCCGGGGACAGCGATCGCCCGGTCTCCCGCAGCAGGGCGTGCACGAACAGGCCGCCGCTCATCCCGATGCGCCGGTGGATGCGCCAGACCGACAGGTCGATGCCGATCGCGGTGAGGGCAGCGCGCCAGGCGATCACGTGCTGGTAGACGCTGTCGATGAGCGTCCCGTCGAGGTCGAACAGGAACACGGGCATTGGTGGTTGCGGATAGTCCACGGCAGTCATTCTGGCACCATCCGCGGTGCGGCTCGCCGTCAGCCCGCGGTATCCGGCATAGCTTTTCCGATTCGCGTTGCCAGCTGCCTGAACGCTGGCCCGGGTCGCCTATGCTGAGGCGGGTGCGCACCAGGAGCCCCCAGAAGCGGAAGCTGCTGATCGAGTCGGTCGCCTTCGGCCTCGGCTACGCCGCCACGCTGATCTGGATCGGCTCGGCCTTCGTCGGCAGCTTCGGCGACTTCGACGACGCCTACCCTTACTGGCCGGCCATCCGCGGCCTGCGGACCGACACGGCCGGCGCGCTCGCGTTCGCGGTCGCCGTGGTCACCCTGGTGGTCAGCCGTTACCTGCAGCTGCGGCGGCGGGCGGCCAGCCCGGTCCAGTCGGGCACGGCGGCCGGCCAGTCGGCGGGCGGCCAGTCGGCGGGCGCGGCGGCGGTGCTGGCGGTGGCCGACGTCGGCGCGGTGCTGGCCACCGGTGTCGTCATCTACCTGTCGGTGAACGCCGCCATGCACCCGTGGACGCTGCCGGTCCAGCTCTCGCACCTGCTGCCGTGGCCGACCGAGGGCACCGTCCGGGTGGCCTGCCTGGCCGCCTGCCTGGCCGCGATGGCGGCCAGGCGCTACCTGCGGGCGGCCGGCACCCTGGGCGGTGACCAGCCGGCCGCGGAACCGGGCGGCGACCACCAGGGGAGCGAACCCCTGGGCCTAGTGCGGTAGTGCACCCGCCGCCGGGACGACATCCGCATCCGCGCGATGCGCGCCCGGGTCGACGAGATCGCCGCCGTCTACGGCCGCTAGACCAGGTCCACCGGGCCGCTGGCCGGGCGCCGGCCGGCCGCGCAGCGCGACCAGCACGCAGCCGGCCAGGATGAGGCCGAAGCCCGCCAGCGACCAGCCGGTGACCGGCTCGCCCAGGATGACCGCGCCGGCGACGAGCGCCACCGCCGGGTTCACGTAGGTGACGGCGGTGGCCCGTACCGGCCCGGCCTCCTTGACCAGGGCGGCCATGATGGTGAGGGCGGCGGCGCTGCACACCACCGCCAGGACCGCCACGCTGGCCAGCACCGACGCAGACGGCCAGGCGGACGGCCAGCCGTGCGTCGCCGCCACCACCGGGGCGTAGACCGCGGCCGAGATCGCCAGCCCGGCCGCGGTGACCCCGGTGCCCGGCAGGTCGGGCATCCACCGGGCGAGGATGGCCGGGCCGAGCGCGTAGCAAAGCACGACCAGCAGCACCTCGCCCGCCGCGCCGAGGTCGGAGCCGGTCACCGCGAATCCGGCCAGCGTGGCCACGCCGGTCATGCCGAGCGTGATGCCGGCCCAGTTGGCCGCGGTCAGCCGTTCCGGCCGGCCGAGCAGGAACGCCACCCCCACCCCGGCCAGCGGCACCGCCGCGATCAGCAGGCCCGTGGTCGAGCTTGGCAGCCGTTGCTCGGCCGAGCCGAGCAGGAACTGCGGGACGGTGATCTCCGCCAGGGTGAACCCGAGCAGCGGCCGCCAGCGGCGCAGCGCCGGCCGGAGCTCGCCCCGGGCCGCCGCCACCGGCAGCAGCACCGCGGCGGCCACCGCGACGCGGGAGAACACCAGCATGGCCGGGCTGAGCTGGCCCACCGCGATCTTGATGAGCAGGTAGGGAATGCCCCAGGCCACGCCGAGCGCGATAAACAGGAAAACGCCGCGTCGAGTCACGATACCTATCGTTCCCGCGGTAAAGCATCATGTCCAGCTAGACTATTTGCGTGAAAAGCGTTAGCTGGGACTTCACGGTTGACTGGCGCAAGCTCCGGCTGCTGCACGAGCTTGACCGCCGCGGCACCATCGCCGCGACCGCCGAGGCGATGCACCTGACCCCGTCCGCCGTCTCCCAGCAGCTGGCCGGGCTGGCCAGGGACATCGGCGTGCCGCTGCTTGAGCGGCGCGGCCGCACGGTGGTGCTCACCGGCCAGGCCCGGCTGCTGCTTGACCACGCCGAGGGCATGCGCGAGCTGGCCGAGCGGACCCGGGCCGCCCTGGACGCCTGGTCGGACGGCACCGTCGGCCGGGTGCGGATCGGGTCGCTGGCGACCGGCATCACCGCGCTCGTCGCCCCGGCGATCGTCCGGCTCGGCCGCGAGCGGCCCGGGCTGACCATCCGGGTCAGCGAGCAGGAGCCGGCCGAGGCGCACCAGCTGCTCGACGCGGGCGAGCTGGAGATCGCGGTGACCGTCGACTACCCGGGCGCGCCGTCCCGGCAGGACGCCAGGTACCGGCGGGTCGACCTGATCGCCGACGTGATGGACGCGGCGGTGCCGCTCGGCCACCCGCTCGCGGGGCGGGCGTCGGTCGAGCTGACCGAGCTGGCGGGCGAGGTGTGGGTGGGCGCGGCCGACAGCGACGCCTGCCGCCACATCGTGACCGGGATCTGCGCCGCGGCCGGCTTCGCGCCGGACATCCAGCACTACTGCCGGGAGTGGGACGCCGTCGCCGCGCTGGTGGCGGCGGGCACCGGCGTCTCCCTCATCCCGCGCTCGGCGCAGCCGCTGCGCCCGCGCCTGGCGATGCTGCCGGTGGTCGGCGCGCCCGCCTCCCGGCTGCTGTATGCCCTGGTCCGGGCGGGCACCGAGCAGGACCCGGGCACCGCCGCGGCGCTTGACGGGCTGAGCGCGGTCGCCGCCGCCCGCCCGGATGGCAGGGCCGCCGGACGGCATTTCACTCCTTAACCGCCGCCGGTAGCCCCACTTAGCCGCCGGTAGCCTCATATTGTGAGTGATTGACTCACTTACCGCATATAGTGGGGAACGTGACCGGCAAGCGCAGCGCCCACCAGCGGTTTCCCGAGGTAATCGAGGCCGCGGTGCGGGTGTTCGCCCGGGACGGTTACCGGGCGGCGCACATGAGCGACGTGGCCCGGGAGGCGGGCCTGTCCGAGGCGGCGGTCTACCGCTACGTGGACAGCAAGGAAGGCCTGTTCGTGCTGGCGATCAGGCACGCGCTGCTGCTCGAGCCGCTGCCCGGCGCGGACGACCCGGCCGGCGCGTTCCCGCGGGCGGCGCCCGCGCTGGAGGAAATGATCAAACAGGCGCGGGAGTTCGTGGCGGCCGAGGTGCCGTTCGGCTCGCTGGCGCAGGCGCTGCGCACCCCCGACCCGGCCGACGCGGCGGCCGAGCTGGAACTGATCATGCGCGAGCTGTTCACCCTGGAGGAGCAGACCGCGCGGGCGGCCGACATGATCGAGCGGTCCGCCCGCGAGCTGCCCGCGCTGGCCGACCTGCTCAACAGCGGGCTGCGCGGCCCGGTGCTGGCCGCGCTCACCCGGTACCTGGACAGCCGGGTTGCGGCCGGGCGGCTGCGGGCCACGCCGGACACCGCGGCGACCGCCCGGCTCGTCCTTGAGACGCTGACCTGGTTCGCCCGGCACCGGCACTCCGACCCCTACGGCGCCGCCCTCGGCGCCGCCCTGGCCCAGGAGACGGCGGTCGACGCGCTGCTGCACGCCCTGGTGCCGGCGGGCGACCTGCCTGCCGGCCTGAACACGAGAGCGGACCGCGACCCGGTGGAGCAGAAGTGAGCAACGCGATCGAGGTATCCGGCCTGACCATGAGCTACGGCTCCCGGCAGGTGCTGCGGGGCGTCGACTTCGAGGTCCGCGCGGGCGAGGTCTTCTGCCTCCTCGGCCCGAACGGCGCGGGCAAGACCACCACCGTCGAGATCCTCGAGGGCTTCCGGCGGCGGGCCGGCGGCACCGTCCGCGTGCTCGGGATGGACCCGCAGGAGCAGCCGTCCCGGCTCCGCGAGCGGATCGGCATGGTGCTGCAGGAGTGCGGCTTCCCCCGCCAGGCCCGGGTGGCGGAGCTGATCGA
>Ga0265338_10003145_pt1 | contig 23553 bp, 33 predicted proteins | sample 42126metaG_FD_193579 | JGI IMG/M metagenome (GOLD analysis project Ga0265338, IMG submission 193579) | Rhizosphere microbial communities from Carex aquatilis grown in University of Washington, Seatle, WA, United States - 4-21-26 metaG | ecosystem: Host-associated > Plants > Roots > Rhizosphere... | reverse complement strand
GTTCACCGTGCGGCCGTACAACCCGCAGCTTGTGACGGTCGTGCTCAACAACCGGCCCTACTCGCGAATCAATTCGATTTTTATACAGGTGCTCAAGTGGTTCGTGCCGGTGCAGACCACGGGCGCGAACAGTTACCTCCAAGACTTTTACGACCTCGGCTACTACAAGATTGTGCCGATGCTTTCGAACGCTGGCAACGGACTCGGCTCCCCCATTCCCTCGGAAATCATTGATCGCGTGCCGCTCGGGGTCCTGTGGACCAACTACACCTTCGGCTTCGGGCAACCCATCACTGGGCAGGAACTCGACCAGGTTGCCGAGACGACTGGATGGCAGGCTCCAATCAGCAACCGCCTCTGGGCACCCTCGCAGCCGACTGCGGTGTACGACACGGGCATTCTCATTCCCACGAACCTCTACACAATCGACTACGCGAACGGCCTGGTCACGTTTCCGTCTTACATACCGAGTGGTCGCATCACTGCAGACTTCGTCACCAACGAGAGCGTCCCGGCGGAAATTCGGCACGCCACCGCCCTTGTCGCGCAGTGGCTCATAGCACAGGCGACCGAGAACCCGATGGGCATCCAGACCCTCAGCGTGCAGACGTACTCCGTGACGTTCGGCGAGGACAACCAGACGAAGCGGCGCTTCGAGCAGCTCCTCAGGCCGTACTCGCAGCAGCTCCCGAGGTTCCTATGATATGCAGAACAGCCTCCTAAATGAGACGGTCGACGTGTACCGCAGGGTGTCGACCGGCCGCGACTCGCTCAACAACCCGACGTACGGCGTCCCGGTTACCGGCGCGGGCTGGAACCTGATCTACCTCGCGATGCCGTCGAAGCTCGCGTTCACCGACAAGCGCATCGAGTTCGCGCGCGGCGGCGAGCGCGTGAAGCCCTACGGCACGATGTACTTCTCCGCGGACTTCCCGCTCGTGCGGCAAGAGGACCGTATCATCACACCCGACAACATCCAGTACGTGGTCTCGTCGATTCGCGTCGCGTACAAAACAGCGAAGGTGATCGACCACTACGAGGCGATCGTTGAGCTCCCATAGTATGAGACTCACAGAACTCAATCCGGAATGGACTGACAACAAGACACACTTGCGTTTTGATTGTCCGCGGTGTCGTGGCAGTCGCCTATACATTCCCGTGGCGAAGATAGACCCAGAAGATATTCCGTGGGGAATGACCGGCACGACGTTCGAGGACATCTCGCTGTCTCCGAGTATAAACTTTACGCACGGAACGGGGAGCGGTATCGACTGCAATGCTCATTTCCATATTCGAAACGGAGAGATACAAATGACATAGTATGGAACGAGAACTTCAGGACCTGGACTTCATCGAGAACGACCTCATCGCGCGTGAGGCCGGCGCGACGACATTCAAGGAGTGGTGGGAGTTACGGCAGCAACGCAATCAACTCAAGGCCGAGCGCGCAATTCTACGCGAAGCGATAGGGAAGGCGCGCGTGGAAAAGACGAACGACGCAATTAGAGACGAAGATATCACCGACGCGCGTTCGCTCATTGCTCTCTACAACAAGCGACACAAAACCGCGACCCAGACAATCAAAGCTCTGATGAGGAAGTTCACCCTCGACCAGCCGGCTGCCGCTCGGGTATTCTGGACCGAGACCAAGCGTGACGATACGAACGCTGTCCTAGATATCGGGAAGGAGATTGGATTCGATACCTACAAGGTAATCCTCTCTCCCAGCGCCTGCCCGGTGTGCGTCAAGAAGACCGACAACGGGGCCAAGATATTCAAGGCCGCGGAGCTCGAGAAATCGGGACACGGCCACAAGCCCCCCTTCCACCCCAACTGCTACTGCGTGCTGGTGCCGTGGGTAGACTAACGCCAAACCAGAGCCAGAACTCTCTATAATGATTAAGAGAATATGGCAAAGATATCTGGAAAAATCACCGGGGTTAAGCTGAACGCCCTAGAGAACCTAGGGCGAAAGATTGGCAATAGGGTGAAGCAGTACGACGTGATCATGGGCCGCCGCATGGAGCTAGCGACGAACATGGTGTGGCGCATAGCCCACCAGAAGCGTCCGTACATCTCGAAGCAGCACCAAAAGCGCGGATTCCGAACGCTCTCTGGAAACATCCATCACAACCGCGTGTCAGACCCGAACGCCCAGCTCGGCGTCCCGGTCGACACCGGATTGCTGCAGAGCGCGGTGAAGAAGGAGGTCACGCACGTCGGCCACGGAAAGTTTCAAGGCATGGTGTACGTCGACCTCGGGATTGCGCCGTATGGCATCGACATGGAGTACGGTACCTCGAAGGTCCACGCTCGCCCGTTCATGCGGCCGGCCGCGGCCCTTACGAAGGACGCTATCCGCAAACTATTCGCCCTCAAGGCCGAACTAAAGTGATATGCTAGAAATACTTCAATGGATAGTCACGCAGATGACGGGGGACGCGATTCTCACGGCGATTGTTCCAGTAGACAATATCTACACGGGACCAGTCGACGTGCTCAACGAGACGCAGCCGGAACTCCACATGCCGATGATTGTGCTCTCCACGGTCTCGGAAGTGCAGCGCACCGTCCCGCAGGGTGCGCGCGACACGCAGATACAGATGGACATCTGGTCGCGCAACTCGCAACTCGAGGTGGAGAACATCTACGAGGAAATAATCAACCTCCTCTCTTTCCAGATTGCCAATCAAGGCACGGCGCACATATTCTGGGATCGGCTCGGCGGGTCGATCGACATGTTCGAGGAGGACCGCAGGATATGGCATCGCGCCGCCACCTTCACTTTCTGGAGCATCAAACCCTAATTATCAAAATTACCAAGTAACAACTATTTATGACCCAACAGTTCCAGGCCGCAGGTACTCCGGTGAACAACCGATTCGTATTCAACAGCGGACAAATCGACTTCGGCAACACACGCGTCGTCGCAATCGACAACATTTCCCTTTCGGTGGATTGGACGGACCTCGGTCTCTACATCATGAATTCCGTCAAGATGGCGGACATCGTGCGCCACTCGTTAAAGTGCACGCTCAGCGGGAAGCTCAAGAGCTACCCGCTCGAGATGGACATGATTGCTGCAGGTTCTTCCGCAATAGGCGTACCCGACAACGCAGATACGCTCGACGGGCAGCCGACGCTCCAGAACCCCGTCGTGACGCTCTTCGACCGCAACAACAAGCAGATTCAGTACCAATTCTCAAACGCCCTCTTCAAGAGCACGAAGTTCACCGGCAAGGCGGAGGACTACGGCGAGTGGGATTTCGAGATGGTGTCGATTGACGTAACCGAGGTAGCAACCGCATAAGCGTATGGACGGTCTCAAACTCATTAACCCCGAGCAAACCATACAAATCGGGGATGCGATATACACGGTGCACAACGCTACGCTCGAGAAGGTGATTCTCTTTCAGGCTTACTTCAACAAGCTCACGGATGCGAAGGATCCCGCTGTGGAGAAGAAGGTCGCGGCGTACTGCCTATTCCTCATCTTACAGGGGGCGAATCCCGCCATTCCTAGTCTCACGGAAGAGTGGGTGCAGCAGAATGCGCCCGACCTCGAGATGGCGGACATCGTCGAGCAATTCGCTTTTATGAGCCGGCAGAAGGTGGCATTGCTTCGGGGGATACTCCAACGGAACGCGCCGGAGCTCGAAAAAGCGAAGGGGGAAACGACTGGGGCGTCATCTTCAACGTAGTCACCGCACGCACTGGGTGGACTCCGCAGGAGATATCCCAGCTGACCCTCGGCCAGCTGAGTTCTTACCTTTCGTACTGGGTAGGGAAGGCGCCGGCGAAGTCGGCGGACCAGGGAGTCACCGACCTCGACATGTTCAACATCATGGCAGGCATACCGAAAGTGATTAGGAAAAAATAAAACTATGGCTGCATTCGACGAACTCAAGATACTCATAACGGGCGACACGTCCGGCATTGAGTCGTCGATGAAAAAGGCTCTCAATGTCGTTCAGGGTGGCGTTGAGGCGATGAACGACGAGACCGTGGACTGGACCGCGATATTTAGTCGCTCAGTATCGCCCGCGATTATATCGAGCGTCGCGTCCGTGTTCGCGTTTGCAATCGCGCAGTCCGTGAACTTCCAGACGGCCATGGCGACGACCGGAACTGCGGCGGGCGAGACGAGTACTCAAATCGGCCAGATGAGTCAGAGTGCCCTCAACCTCTCCACGACGGTTCCACAATCCGCGCAGGACATCGCTAATTCGATGGCGCAGGTCTCGGCAATCTTTGGGAACGTTTCGGACCAGCAGACGGTGGTAGCGGCCATGTCCGAACTCGCGACCGCAGGTTTCGGCAGCCTCAACGACATCACTTCGGCCTCTATAGATATATTCAAGCAGTTCGGTGTCACCACCACGGACCAGGCAATACAGGTACTCACCGACCTCATGCACAGCGCAGAGGCCGCCAAGGAAACGATACCCGACCTCGCGAACCAGTTCAGCGGATTCTCCGATCAGCTTCCCGCGGTGAACAAGAACGTTGATACCTTCAACGGCCTTATTTCCACGTTCGGCGCCGAGATTAAGAACGTCGGCGCGTCCGGCACGGAGCAGATATTCGCTGTGCTCGCGTCTTCTTCTCAGAGTGCCGTCGGTCCTATGGAACTTCTCGGTACGTCATTCGGTGCAATACAGAAGTCCTTACTCACGGACGGAGGGCTTTCTGCGATACAGAGGACGTCGGATGCGCTGCTCAAGATGGGTCCAGGTGCCTCCCTCATCGCGACGAACTTCGGGCTTTCCGCAACGCAGGTCGGGCAGTTCCAGACAAACGCCTCTCATCTTCCGCAAGTGGCAGCAGATGCGAAGGCGATAGCGACGAATTCGCAGACCATTGACCAGGCGTTCCAGCAGGCGGATGTGGGCACAAACCAGTGGTTTACCGACTGGAACAAACTCAAAGCGCTTCTCATCAGCAGCGACATCGCTTCGGTGTTTGATGGAATCGCCATTGCTATTGGCAAGGTTCTCGATCTTATAGCGGGTACTGGAGGATTGAGCAATCTCTTAAAGACCGCTCTCAATCCAACTGGGAGTGCCATAGGGTTCGGAATCTCTCAACTAGAGGCACTTTTCGGGGGATCCAAGGCACCGAACGACGCTCTCACGAGGGGTTTGCAATCCACTGGGGTGGGTTTTAGCAACGACTCCCTTTCCCGCATTGACCAAACAGCCGCCTCGTCGGGTCTCATGGACTCGCTTTTGAGTGCACTCTCTACAGGTATTAAGGGAAACCAGTACACTCAACTCGTGAACACATTCCATCTCAACGTGCCCGCAGGTGCTGGCGGACTAAACGCTAAACAAATCGCCGCCCAGCTTTATAGTCAGTTCCAAGGAACGCAATAATATGTCAGCACTTAAAATGTATCCGTACATAATCCTCGACGGTAACAAGTACCCCGTCGCCATGAACACGTACAACCGGAAGTGGCAGCGCGCGTTCTCCTCGCAGCTCGCTGGCAACATCGTGCGCCTCAACTTTATCGACAAGGGTCCCGGCATCCGTGTGTATGACATGACGCTCATCCTCGCGAATTGGGCGCCGACGTCGCTTCCCTATCTTGATGGAATCACGCAAAGCTGGGACACGCAGGAGCAGGCCCTCGAGACGAGTTACGGGAAGATTGCGCAAGTATTGCAGTTCGTGGATCCGATGGGCCTCTCACCCGGGCCGAGCGCCCAATACGGTGTGTACTTCACCAACTTCAATCTCATCATTCCGCAGTACTCGACGGTCCAGAAGCCGTACCTACTCGCAGAAATTGAAGTCACCGAGGCCACACAGCTGGTAAACTAATCATATGCTCGCCCCCGATATCACGTTCCGCCGAAGCGTAACGCCGTACGACGTGCTCGCGGCCGCGGCGTACGTGCAGTCCACACTCGGTGGGAACAACCTCCCGGTGCTCCAAGGCGAGAGTTCCAACATACTGATTTTCCGTATATACAACAATTACGCCGCGGCGGCCGGCATCGCGTCGGCCGTGAACGTGCGCGTGACCACCTTCGACACGGTCGACCCGGGCTCGCACACGGCTACCAAATCCGTGAGTGCGCAGGAGTGGATACGTGTATACGAAAATGGCTATGGAGAAAATGCCACACCGCCCGGTCTATACTCACGTTACATCGGCCTCGACACCGCCGTCGGCGCACAGGGGAACTTCTACGTCCCCGAGTTCGGAAGCGCCGGGACGTCGACGCCGCAGATACGCGCGGGAACTGACACGAACGGCGTCGGGTTCATTGAGATAGCCTCTTACTCCGAGATACCCGACGCGGTTGGCACGGCGTCCTACACCTTCGGCATCTCGATAGAGTACGAATGGTCCAGCTAATTTTATGATCGCAGACAACATACCATGCACAAACAAGACGCTCGAGGAGCGTGGGTTGCCCGCCGATTCGTTCTTTGAGGTCGAGTTCGATGATGGCTCGAGTCTTACCGAAAAGGAAATCAACTGGTCGGCAATCGCCGAGGAAATGCGCGTCGCATACTTCGGTGCCACTAAGACGGTGTTCGTGTGCAAGTTCCCTGTCTCGACGTTGTGGGTGCATCACGGGGATCTACGCGCGCATGTCGACGTTCCGAGCGGGTGCCAGGCATACCAGGCCGTGCGCAGCCAGGCGCTCATATTGGACGGCAAGAGGCAGACCAAGATTCTGGGTCGGGCGGTCGGCATCATCAAGGACGGTGAGGTCATTGAGGAGCAATTCATAAACGAAACAGAGCACGAGGTCTTCGGCACCAGAAAATAATATGAGCACCACTGGCACATTTAAGGACTTCGCTGCGACGCTAACCACCTCGGGATACAAGTGGCTCACCAGCACGCTGCTCGCCCTCCAGCAGAGTTTCACCGTTCGACCGTATTTCACGTGCCAAATCGTCGACGACACCATCCAGCCGAATGCACAACTCTTCAATGGGAGCGGTCTTCCGCTCAACCGGGGAGGTATGGTACTGGCGCCCGATGGTGCGATGCTCGCTGCCGGATTCGACGGTAGCGGTCACGTCGTATTCCTCAAGGCACCTGATTTGAATGCGGTCGCTGGTGTGTGGCCCACGTCCGTGACACTGGATACCAGTTCCGGACTCACGCCCACAACGAACCAAGTGGCGATATCAGTGTCGGACTGGTTCGCCGGCAGCTACCGTGTCGACGTCTTCTATTTTAAGAACCTCATTAGCGACGCCACCAACGTGCAGATCGTGCACCAATTCTCCGATGACGGTGGTGTGACGTGGAGCTCAAACACCACGACTGCCAGCTCCATGCCGAACACCAACTACCCCACTGACAACCTTTCCATAACAGCTCTCCAAAGTAGGAACGTCGGAGGCATCATGTTTTCGGGGTGCGCGTACATCAAGCCGAACAGCCACACCTTCGCTTCTGGATTTACAGGCTACGACATCTTCTATGTCTTCCAGGACCAATCCTCCGCTTTCGGCACTCAGGTGCAGTGGGCGTATAACGACGCAGATTCGTTCGATTGGACGATACAGGGGCTCACTTCCTTCTACCTCAATGGGGTTCAGTATGTCGCGTTCTCTGGCTTCCATAACATTCTCGGGTCCGCAGGATCAAACCAGAACTTCTCAATATGGGTGACGGCGATACTGAACAGCCTCAACAACACCAGCGCCGACCTCTGGGCACCTCCCATACCGGTCATGCCTGTCGGCTCCACCAATTCATTGAATCAAAACCAATTCCTCGACCCCGTGGCGACGGTACAGGGTTCGATGGCGTACATCACCATGCGTGCGATTCTTGTCGACTCTGTCTCGCAAACGGCGCAGGGCAGCAGTTCCGCGGTCGTTACGACGCACACGAATTGCATGCTGATACAGTCCGACGACGGAAAAACGTTCTCGTACCCTTCCGTGTTCGTGTACACAGACGGTACCGAATTCAACGCTGGCACAACCGCCTCCTTCGTTCCGCAAGGCGCGTATTGGTACTTAGGGGGGAGCGCAGGCTATTTGTGGCAGTACGTGCAGAACAGCATCACCGCCGATATATCTTCCGACATCATCGGGTACTCGATATCGGAGCAGGCGGGGCAGCCCTCAAGCATTTCGATAAAACTCGGCAACGCGAACAACAAGTGGGTAGGCGCTTCTCCCACTGGTCCCGGCGCCGCAGCAATCATGCGCAATCGGAAAATTGTACTGTGGCAGGGATACTACGCCTCAAACGGCATTCCAGAGGTGGTGCCGAGGAATATCTACTTTATAGACGACATACAACAGCAAGTCTCTGGAACCTCCAACGACGTGCTCATCGTCGGTCGCGACCTTTACAAGAAGATGAAAACTACCGTCACCCGCTTCGGATACCAATTCGTCGGGCCGGTATTCTATACCGACATATTCGACGGGACGACGAACCAGAACTGGAATCAAATCGCTGGAACGTGGACGTTCCAGGCTGCTCCCAACGCCGTGTCCGGATTGAACTCGGGGGCCGAGGCGACTATGGTCCTCGCCAACGTGCAAAACAACACCTTCGGCCATCTCATGCGCGTCTTCTTTCTAAACACGCAGCTCGGAACCGTGTACGTGTATGGCATGTACGTCGATTCAAATAACTGGCTACGCTGCGAAATCGACACGTTACACAGCACGTGGGCGGTGGTGAAGAACGTCTCCGGTTCCAAGACCACGATAGACAGCGGTTCTCTTCCTACGACGATGACTAACCTCGATTGGTACATGGTCGTCGTTCGAAGATACTCGTATTGGGACTTCAACTTTATATTTTCGCCGGGCGTCAGTTCGGGTAACGAGCTCTCAACCTACGACCCCGCTACGCAGTCCTATCTCCTCAAGAACAGTAGTAGTGGTCACTATTCGATACAGTCGAATGTTGCAGCCACCCCCTCGATGCAGGGCGCGTTCTCGGTTGGGCTCGGAGCAAGCGCGAGTGTGACGCAAGAGTTCCGGTACTTCCAGCTTGCGATATACAACAACTCCAATAACGTGGGCGAGGTCACGAGGGCCTTCGCGCGCCTTGCCGCGATATTCTCGTTCAAGATCGTGTACACGTTCCGGGAACTTCTCTACACAATCTCCCAGATAAACGGAACCTTCACCGTCACGAATCGCGTGCTGCGTGTAGCGGCTGGCAACACTGCGCTTTTGAGCACGAACCAGATGTCGAACGGTGAGATATCTTTCCAGGCGAAAATCGCAGCGTCGGCTGCAAGTGCTGCAGGATTTCAGTTCATATTTAGGTCAAACAGCGCCACAAGTCCCACCACCGCTTATTATTTCCATCTCCTATGGAACGGCACGACGGGGACGGGTTCACTGGTCACGTGCCGGTTCGAGCGTCTTGCCAGCGGGACCACGTACCGCTTCTATAACAGTGCTGAGGATGTGGAGTATAACGCGCAGTTTTCGAACACGGCCCAGCTCAACATCGACCCGACGGTGCTGCACACCTTTCGCATCGTAATGATAGACGGCCAGATGTTCGCCTTTATTGACGGCATTATGGTAGCAGCATGGAACGACGACAATACGACCCTCGCTTATCTCAAGTCTGGTTACTGGGGATTCTCGGCAGATTCCAACACCACTCTATTCGCGCAAGAAATCGTCGCTCCGATTCTGTGGAAACCGCTTCCCTCGGTTTCCTACAATGCCGGAGACGACATCGAGAGCGATATAACCGCGTTGGCCACATCCCTCATGTTCTGGTTCTTCTCCGACCTCTTCGGTCGGTTCAAGTCGCTCTTCCTAAACTCCACCGACCAGCCGACCTACACGTACGACAACCAGCTCTACCAGCAGAACGTCGACCAGTCCGATAAGGAGTACGTATCGCAAGTGACGGTGCAAGGTAGCGGTGTATCCGCGACAGCCCGAGCCACAACCCTCATGGCAGGCGTGACCGTGCGCGAACTCGTGCTCGTCGACTACACGATTCTCACCCAAGCGGACGCGCAGACGCGCGCGAACAACGCGCTCATCAATGCCAACCAGTACCTCAACCAGAACGCCTCGACGCAGGTCATCAACGTCGGCGCCGAGCTCTTCGACGTGGTCACCGTGGTCAACACCGGCAATAACACCTCCGGAGTGAACGGTCCGACGCGCGTGTATGATCAAGACTTCGAACAGGGTGGCGGCAATAACAACTCTGATTATTCACTGACGATAGATACGGGCAACGTATGAGCCTTCAACCGGGGAACGACACCTTCCAGAAACAGCAGCGCAAGTTGGTGCGCGCGACTTTCAAAAAAGCGTTCATTAGCGCCGTGCACGTCAACTCGAATACCGTGGATGTCAGCTACGCGGAGAACCCTCTCACCATTGTGCGCAACGTCCCTATAGCGAGAAACGTAGACGTCACTCTCCTTTCCTCTGGGCAACGGTGCCGGGTGGATGTGTTTGACGAGACCAATCCAAATGACTGCGTGATGGCCTATACATACTAACCGCCAAGGCAGACGAGTAGGACCTTATAATGAGTGCATGAGTAAAGCGCTTCCTTTCTAAAAGGTATGGCTGAATGGCTCACTCCTAGTAACATAATGTTTGCTATCGGGATTATCGGAATCATCTTTTCCGTTTTCTTTTACTTCCAGAAGCCGCAGATTGACGAGCAGCAGAAGGCTGCGCTTCTCGCGCAACAGGTGATATCAAACAACGAGAATGTTGAGAGGCGCTTCGCAGACATGGGTGGAAATATAAAAGATGCCATGACGCTTGCGGAAAACCACATACACACGGTCGACGTCAAGGTGGATAAAATCGGAGACAATCTCAACACCTTTAGCAGAGAACTCGTGCGACTGAGTACCATCATCGAAGAGCGTATCCCCAACCCCAACAAGCCAATCACCCCTGCTCCTCAGATGATGCTAAAATAATCATATGCCCGAAAAACTTCCCCCGAATGCAGTAATCATAGTCGAACCCACGCCGACCGACTTCGTTGCTGGCGCTGAGACGGGGTTCGTCGAGATTGCGCGCAACGCCCTCGGCAACTGGGTCTCCTCGGAGCCGCCCGGAGAATGGCAGCGCGACATGGCCTCAGGATTCGAGACCGACGCATGTGTCTCTTTCGGCGCAGACGACACGCTCGAGACGACCGGCGACGCCGACATCAAGGCCGGGCGCCTGCCGCAGCCGTTCGTCGATTGGATGAGGAGCAAGGGGTACTTCAACCCCGACGGCACGCTCAACTTCTCCGACCGGTTCACTGCGAAGATGTCTGGCACCACCACCAACGGCAATAGCCTGCCGGCGGTGTGGGCCTCAATAAAGAAGAATGGTCTTGTACCGGAGAGCGTGTGGCCGTTCCCTTTCGCGCAGCTCACCAACGATCAGAACGCGGACTGGGCGACCTACTACGCGACCGTACCGCCCGAGATCGTGGCCCTAGGGCAGGAGTTCGTTGCGCAGCTTGCTGCGAATGGTCTCGGTGTCTTCTACGAGTGGGTGATTGCCACCGGTATAGGCGCCGGCGACGATGTCATACGGCAAGCGCTCACTGTGTCTCCCCTTCACATCGCCACCGCCGTGTGCCCGCCGTGGAACACGGCCGCCCCCATCAACGGCTGCGGTCCGGGATCTGCTCATGCGACCATGCTCGCAGCTATGGAGGTAGACGGGACGCGGGATATCCTCGACCACTACGTTCCTTTCCAGAAGCGCTTCTCGCCCAATTACGTCATCTCGTATGCCATGCGCGGGGTCATCCAGCCGCTCTACGTCGCCCCACAGACCTTCCATTACACGTTCACCAAGCAACTGACGTACCTTGGCGTTACCAACGACCCAGTCGAGCTACACGCCCTCCAGCAAGCCCTCCAAACGGTCAAGAACGCCGCCGGACAGACGTATATGAAGGCGGGCGTTTTCGGCCCCTTCGGACCGCAGACGAAGGTCGCGCTCGGTGTGTTCCAAACCGACCGCGGCATCCATGATATAGACGGGCAGGGCGCAGATTTCGGTCCTGCGAGTCGAACCGCTCTGAACGCAGCATTACTCAACGTAAAATAACAACATGCAGAACGGTATATTCAAGCTGGACCTGGGCACCGCAGCGGACGCGATTGTCGTGACAATCGTCACGGCCATCGTCAGCTCAGTGTTTATATTCCTCTACGGCATCGTCACGGCCCCCGGCTTCGACATCCTAGCAATCAACTTCGCGATGGTCGGGCATCAAGTGCTCAACCTCTCAATCGTGGCGGCCTTCGTGGTCATCGGCAAAGACTTCCTTTCGACGAACCGAGGCAGCGTCCTCAACGTCACTCCGAACACCACGCCCTAAGCACTGCACCTAGTGCAGTAGCATTAAATGGCGCAAAAGCGCCATTTTTTGCGCTTGTGGATAACCCACTTTCACGTGAAACGGGTTCGGAGTAGGATTGTAGGAACGTCGGCTTCCCGATAGGTCAGCATCCGGCGCTCAAAAATAGGACACCATGCAAACAAACACAGCCTAGCAACTGTCATAATTTCCACCATCGCGTGGACCATTCTCCTAGTCCCCCAGGTCGCAGCGACCGAAGTTTCGTACGTCCGGATTCCTTGGGAAGATGTGGCCATTGCTTCGGAGAAGTCAGACCTTGCCGTGCAACAGGACGCGTGGCTCGCTCGATTGGTGACATGCGAGAGCCGAGGCAATCCCGCCGCGATCAACCCGAAGGACCGTGACGGCACACCGAGTTACGGCTTGCTGCAATTCAAGCCCTCGACGTTCGCGATGTTTTCGAGTTCCTATGGGATAGGAAATCCCGCTGATTACATGAATCCGAAAACACAAGAGGAGATTGTCGAGCGTATGATGCAAGACCCCACTGTACGGTGGGGCATTCAGTTTCCGGTCTGCGTAAAGAAACATATAGGGCCGCCACCCGGAGCGGCCGGAAGGGTATAATTATGGGATGGAGATGGGGTGGACAGTGGACACTCTAAAAGAGCATTTCGATGCTCTTCGTGACGCTGATGGAAAAGCTGTAAGCGCTGCTCTCGTTTCTGCTGAAAAGGCTGTCGCTGTCGCAGAAACGAATGCCGAGAAGTGGCGTGAGAATGCGAACGAATGGCGCGGTGCTATGACCGATCGTGAGAAAAACTTTTTACCCCGAGATGAGTTCGATATCTACAAGACTGGCACAGAGAAGGCGCTGAACCTTTCGGTCGGCAAGGGGGAGGGGCTGGCGCAGGGGTGGGCGATTCTGATTGCTGCTACTGGACTCATCGCGACTATCTTGGGCGTTGCGGCGTATTTTCACTAGGAAAAATTCTGAGAGAGTAGGTGGAGAGGATCGGTTAATTACGCGACGAGAACTTGGCGGACCTGCGCCTCAGCGGCTGCCTGTTCGTTGGCGGGGAGGCCGGACTTGATGGTCGCCCATTCCGCGTTCAGTGCCTGCGATTCGCTGGCTGGGATAGGGTTGCCGGTGCCGTAGTTTTTTGCCTGGATTTTCTTAATAAATACGCTTACAGCGTTACTGTGTACATCGTTGGGGCGACCGTCGTTGAAGCGTCCGTCATTGTTGTTACGCCCATCGTTACCGCGACCGTCGTTGTTGTTGCGGTCGTTGTTAGTGTCGTAGTTCATATATTTTATTTTTTTAGGGGTTAAGGCCTCTCCATGCACTCTCGTCACTGCATTATCCACAATGACTCATGGGGGTGCTGTGAAGCCATGTATAATGGGTGGCGCGCGGTGGACCAGCAGTAGGTCGCGAGACTCATAATCTCGAAATCGTAGGTGCAATTCCTACTCGCGCAACAAGGTTATCCAATCACTAAGGCGTGCTAAAAACAGACGCGCCCTCAAGTGGATAGCCTTCTATATATTTTATAAGCCTAGCGAAATTGTCATGACAAACATTGCATTCAACACGGACGGCACGATCACCGTCACGTACTCAGATGGAACGACGAAGGTGTTCACGAACTCGGCCCCCGTGGTCGCGCCGGAAGACACCGAAGTCGACATCCTCTTGTCGGACGGCTCGACGAAGAAATTCGTCCCGGCTGCGTAAGGTACGCCGACAGAATCCACGAAAAAGCCCCGAAAATGGGGCTTTTTCTTATATATGAGTTATCCCCTTTTGCGAGTTGTAGAAGTTCGGCAGTGCCGTATAGTGGCTATAGGAAGGTCGTTAACAGATTAAAAAATAGCCATGAAAAAGGAACCGAAGAAAAAGTGTCCGCATGCAACATCGGTGAAAATCCCGGGTGGATATCGCTGCGTAGATTGCGGAAAAAAATTGAAGTAGCTCGGTGCACGCCGAGCGTCGGACCAAGCGAGGCACACACGTGGAAAACACCAAGCGGCCAAGCGGTTGTTCCGACGCCCGGCGTACAAGTCGGGAGTTATTCGAGGGAGGAAAATCCAGCGCTCGAAAGAGTATCGCCATGGATCCCCTGAGATGACTCAAGGTCGATTTATCAAAGTTCATTGAGGGGAAGGTTTGGAGAGGGGGGATAATCGAAGTAATTGTGGTACTGGCGATGTATAGAACCTTCGTAGAGTAAGTCGCCTATAGTATCCCCTCCCTCCCAGCCTTTCTCTTAAGAATCATGATTATTAAAAACACACTACTTGCGACCATATTCCTCGGCTGCTTGCTCGCATCAAGCGTCGACGAGACGAACACGATTCGCATTTCGGAGGAAACCTCTGCATCTGCAACGATGGCGCAAATAGGAATAACGCAATGACACAACGAAAGAAAATTGACGGGAAGCGTTTCTATACGCTCGGGGAAATCGTTCGAGAAGGGCTTATACCCGGCGTTGATTCAATCGCCAAGATGTCCCGGGTTGTGGCCGCTGATAGATTGTTCAACAACATTCTCCGGTCGCAGTTCGCGCCGGTAGGAAAGATGGAGCGGTACCAAATTAGAGGGTCGAACATTATTCGGTTTCTAAACATGCGTGAGGACAATGGGTAAAAAAATTACAACGGTGCCGAGCTTCACGATGGAAGAAACCACCAATCCGAATGTGATGCGTTTCGTCGACAGACATGGCGACTGGACGCACTACTTCCTCGTCAAAGAGCAGAAGTTCGTGAAGGCCGTGAACCACGTTCTCTCACTCGGGTACAGCAAGGGTCCGCAGTTCCGGGCGTATCTCGAGTCGCACACGAAGGAGGAAATCGCGAAGACCCTCAACGAGCGCGGCGACGAGGGATCGCGTACGCACATGGCGATACGCGACCTCATCAAGGGGCTCAAGATTACCATGAGCACGAAGTACCCGACGGAACTCCGAGGCGGCCGCATGGAGGCACTCAACGACGACGAGTGGGAGAATGTACAGGCATGGATCGAGTGGTGCGAACGTTATCAGCCAAGGCGTATTGCGTTCGAGGACACGATTGCGTGTATCGACTTTGCAGGCACTCTTGACGGGCTGTTCGTCATCACCGTCCCTTCTGGAGACAAGGTGTTCGAGAAGCCGTTCTGGGGGAAGGACGTGCTCCTACTCCCGGACTGGAAGTCGAGCTCGGCGATATGGAGCGAGTACGAGGCGCAGACCGCAGCGTACTGGTCCATGGTCAAGCACGACCCGAGGTTCGAGAAGTTCGTGAAGACCTACGCCGGTCGCATCTTCACCGGTGTGGTAAGGCTCGGGACTCTGCACGCATCTGGGTGGCAATTCGAAGTGTGGGACCAGAAATACACTGAGGGCGAGCACATGCGCCGTTTTGAGGCAGCTCGAGTAATTGCCGACCGGCACGAGCCGGAGTTCAACCCGAAGGTGGAAGAGATCCCCACGCAATTCTTTATCAAGATTCCTAAGGCGAAAGTCGCGCCCATCAAAACGACTAAAAAACTACCCATATGAGTGAAGACACAAGTTGGGAGAACGACATGGCGAAGGCGAACGAGGAGCGGCAGAGCTCGAGCAGCGCTTCCGATTTCCACAAGTTCTCAGTGGGAGAACACGTCATGCGCATCATGACACAGCCGGTCAGAAAGGAGAGTCGCTTCGGGTATGGAGTTTGCTACCCCGGGGCGCCGTATTGCGATCCAGCGAAGTTGCAGCAGGAATACGAAGAGAAGGCGGCGGCGTACGAGTTGGAGGTGAACGCTGCAAGAATTGCAAAGAAGAGTGCGGCCGAGATCAAGATGATTAAGAAACCCTCCCGCACAAACATCGAGCTCAAGTGGAGCGTATGGGCGCTGGTGCGCACCATCAAGGACGAGAAGGGACGGTTGGAAACAGTCAACGAGTTTCGTATCGTCGACTTGCCGCACGGTGTGTCCGAGGCGTTGCTCGCGCTGAAACAGGACAAGGACATGGGTACCTCATTCGACAATTTTCCGATGCCGTACGACGTCAAGGTGACGAAGAGCAAAAAAGAAATGAGGGGGCGCGCGTGGACGCCGAAGGACGTTGAGTACTCGCTCACAGCCGGTCAGATTCGTAAGCCAGTCACGGAGGAAGAGGCGGCCGACCTCGAGAAGAAGTTGCCGATACAGCAGATCCTCGAGCGCATGGGTGAGAAGGCGCGCGAGCGGTACGAGGAGGGCAACGAGGGAGGGTCCGACGATCACGGGGGCGGAATCGAGTACCCGAAGGACGACATCAATCCAGACGACATCCCGTTCTAGGTATGGCGAAGGTCAGAATTGAGATTGATGAGGAGGTGAATTCCGCCTCAGACATGGTCGACCTCCTCAACGACATCGCCACCAAGGTCAAGGAGGGGCACACGATAGGCCACAAGCCGTCGTGGGCCCTCTTCGGGGCGTCCAGCGAGGTCAAGCTGCGCGGCCCAATTACTACCGATAATAGCACTGCACTAGGTGCAGTAAAGCGTCATGAATGACAGAGACACGTGGACGTGCATCGCTATGGAAAAGTTCGGCGGCGGCTTTGTGAAGGCGCTCGCCGCGCTTGCTAGGCACGCGGATGCTAACAATCTTTCCCTCATAAAAGCGAACTGGCCTCGCTACTGGTCTGAGTATGAGGCCGTGGGTAAAGAGTTGGAAGGTAACCCAAGCGTTGCATGAGGTTTATCAGAATGGTATTCGGTTCGCCCTTCTTCGCAGCAGGCATATTTCTCATGTTTGTCGGCACGCTCATCATGGGCTTGGAGACGGCTGGGCGAATGGCTGAAGAGATAAAGGGATTTACCGAAAGAAAAAAGCATGAATAAGCCAAAGGAGAAAGTTAAGAAGGTCGCTACCGGTTCTTCCATCGAAGACACGCTCAAGTCGATTCGAGCGAAGTTCGGCGACGAGAGCATCATGATGCTGAACACGACGCGCAACGTCGACATTGACGCGCTGCCGACCGGGAGCATCGGTCTCGACTGGGCGCTTGGCATCGGGGGCTACCCGCGCGGCCGCATCATCGAGATATTCGGTCCGGAGAGTTCCGGCAAGACCACGCTATCCCTCCACGCGATAGCAAACGCGCAGATGAAAGGAGAGGAGTGCGCATTCATTGATGCGGAGCACGCGATGGACCCGCAGTACGCTAAGCGGCTCGGCGTAAAGATTGAGAAGCTGCTGATTTCCCAGCCGGACAACGGCGAGCAGGCGCTCCAGATTGTGGACGCGCTTGTGCGCGGTGGGAAGATGGGCGTGATCGTGGTCGACTCCGTCGCCGCCCTCACCCCGAAGTCGGAGATTGAGGGCGAGATAGGCGAGCAGAAGATAGGTGCGCAAGCCCGGCTCATGTCGCAAGCTATGCGTGTGCTCACGAGCGTGATTAAGAAGTCGAACACAATCGTCATCTTTATCAACCAGACGCGCATGAACCTCGCGGCACAAGCAACGTGGGGCGCTCCGCCGGAGACGACGTCTGGGGGCAAGGCGCTCAAGTTCTACGCGAGCGTGCGCATCGAAATTAAGCGCATCGCGTACATCAAGAAAACTGCTGATGAGGACCCCATCGGCTCCCGCGTCCGATGCAAGGTCATCAAGAACAAAGTTGCTTCACCGTTCAAGCAGTGCGAATTCGATGTCATGTTCAACCAGGGCATTAGCCGGGAAGGTGAGCTGCTCGCACTCGGCGAGAAGTTCGGGCTCGTAACCGACTACAAGTGGGGAGAGGTGAAGCTCGGCCGCGGACTCGAGAGTGCCCGGCAATTCCTCATCGACGACGCGAAAGTGGAGCGCGACCTCACCAAGGCTGTGATGGCTAAGATGCGGGAAGAATAAGGGTTATCCACTTCGGCTGTGGGCCTCGCACGCTCACAGCTGACGGTACAATCATCGACCCAAACGCCATGAAAGGATTCGGCATATATATTCAAAACGATCTTCTCGAGCCGAAGCACGTGAAGAGTATGCGCAACGCGGTGTGGTTGTATATGTGGCTCATTGACCACATGACTTCCATCAGCGAGGAACAAGTAGGGTTGGTGCTTGGGGGTCGCCCGGTGAAATACGAAGAGGTTGCAGCTGAGCTCGGCATCGCCCGGAATGTCTACTGCGAGTGGGTGGAGAAGCTGAGAGCATATCCGTACATCGAGACCACCAGAACGCCGTACGGGATTGTATTCAGAGTTTTCAAGGCAAAGAAGCGGTTCAAGAAGGGGGTAGAGATGTACGGAAAAGCTAGCAGAGATGTACGGAAAAGCGGGAATGTAATTAAGACTATACAAGACAATAACAAGAGAATGAAAACGTCAAAGACGTTTTCGCCATTACAAGGTAAGAATTCACCACGGAGTATGGAAGTAGTTCCGATAGATGATGACGGGCAGGAGATTCGGCCGCGCCGTACTGGGCCGAAGCCGGAGGGAAAAAATAAGATCGCCATGCGGCTGCAGAGGAAGTTCGTGGAGATGGCGCAGAAGCAGCTCGGGTCCTCGCCGGTCATGGACGTGAAGGGCTACAAGATGTGCCTCTACGCGATGAATACTGGCGGCCTCACCGAGGTGCAGATTGTCGATCTCTTCGACGAGTGGTTCAAGCTGGGAAAGCCGGACGAGGAGACGATCTCCATCACCCGCGCGCTTTCGGCCAGGCAGATAGAGGGTTACAAGGTCCGCAATAACGTGAAGTGATATGACTGCTCCAGAAAAACTAAAGGGAAAGCAGCTGCTTGAGAAGGAGCAGCGGCTCGCGACGTACGCGGGTCGCGACCGTATCGTGTCGTCGCACGAGCTCGCGGAGGAGCTGGCAAAGACCGAGGAGTCGGTGTTCAAGATACTCACTGGCGTGAAGTCGCTCGACCGCATCCTAGGCGGCGGCGTGGAGGCTGGCGAGCTTATCGTGGTCACCGGCCCGACCGGCGAGGGCAAGACGACGCTGCTGATGTCGATCACGAAGAACATGGCGGAGGCGAAGGTCGACAGCGTATGGTTCACGCTCGAGGTCACGCCGCGCCAGTTCATGCAGAAGCTAATCAAGGCGGTCGGGGGCGAACAGCCGAGGGTGCCGCTGTTCTACTTGCCGCATGCCGGGCTCGAGGACGCGGAGGAGGCGTACGTGCGCGAGTGGGAGACGAAGCATCGGCGCCGATACGAGATGGTCGACTGGATCGAGGACAAGATCATCGAGGCGAAGGTCAAGGTCGAGAAGGATGGGCAGCTCCTCAAAATCGTGTACATCGACCACATCCACCAGATATTTCCGATGGCGAAAATGCAGAACGTATCGCTCGAAATAGGCGACCTCGTCGCGCGTATCAAGAACATAGCGATTACGCACAACCTCGCCGTGTTCCTTATCGCGCACACCAAGGACGATCCGCAGGGCACTGCGCGTGAGCCACGTAAGGAAGACATTCGCGACTCCGGTCTCATCACGCGTCTCGCCGACACGATAATCGGGGTGTGGCGCATCAAAAACTCGAACGACGGCACGAAGCCCCGGCGCGAGGAAATTGAGGAAGAGGACAACAAAGCGAAGGTTCGCGTGTTCAAGAATCGCCGAAACGGTACGCTCGGATTCTTCACGATGTACCACAAGGACCACTACATGACCGAGGATTACGATTGGGGCGATGACTTCTCCGACGACGAGAAGGGTGGTAAGAAAAAGGCCGAGAAGGATCTCGACATACCGTTCTGATATGGAAAACGCACAGGAAATAGAGGAGCGCGATTACCGTACTGCACTAGGTGCAGTGGCTAATTCAGGGCTAAAAACCTACGTTTCGGCTATCCACACCCTTGAAAACGTGGTGAAAATCATGAGGCATAATAGGGTGGAGCGTGCATCCAAAGGATTCACGCCCAAAGTTCTTCACAAGATGGTCGCCGATGAAATCAAGTGGCTGATGGCCCGGACCCGCGAAATGCGCGACGCCGAGCTTTTACGCAATGACGAAATGCGCACCAAGGGAACGCCCTTCGTGGAGCGCATGAAAATAATCAACAGCCGCAAGATCGAATGGTGCGACCAGGAAGAGACACGCCTTTCCAGACTTCTCAGCTCGTTTCGCGTTAGGCCGCTCGCCGAGTGGTTTGACGAGGTCGATTACGATGCGGCGAAGGAGATGGGAATGGCATGGGTTATAAGACTAAAGTTAGATTCAATCGCAATACATGGCTAAAAAAACAACGAAAGCAATCGTTCCGGTCGACGTGGATAAAATCGCGATCGACGCGTTCAAGGCATCGAAGTTCAAGAACAAACCGACGGAGCAGGTTATCGAGTCGACCATCGACGAACTCGAGGCGCTTCTCGTACAGCGCGGCAAGGAGGCCCGGGCAGACACCATGCTCATGTTCTGGGAGACGGGTCAGCTGATGCGCAATAAGGAGCGCGAGAACAAGGTCAGCATCAGCGCACTCGTATCGCGTGTCGCGCTCGACAACCGCATCAGCGGCCGGCACATGGGGGAACGCAGCTTGTGGTTCGCCATCAAGTTCTTCGACACGTATGGGAACTTCGAACTCGTCTACCAAACTGAGCACGGCGAGAACGTGTCCCTCAGCAAGGTCAAGAAGCTCTTGCTCACGCCGAAGCCGAAGAAGACGCGCACGTTGCAGCAGATCGCCTACGACCTCGTCGACAAACTCGGCGCGGACGAGGCGCAGAAACTCATCGCGGAGATTGAGCACGAGATTGAGCGCCGGGCGAAGCAGGGCAAGTAACCACCATGCTGTACCCGAGGCACTACATAGCGTGGGACCTCGAGACCTCCGGGCTCGACCCAGCGAGCGCGAAAATCCTTGAGATTGGTGCCGTCAGATTCGAGGATGGGAAAGTCGTTGAGCAAAAAAGCTGGCTTCTCAACCATCACATTCCGATACCAGAGGTAATCACGAAGATTACCACCATCACCAAGGCGCAGCTCGACGCTGAGGGGACGGACCCGGGTGAGGCGGTGAACGAATTCCTGTCGTGGTTCGACCGATACGGATGGATAAACCTCACGCACAACGGCTTCCGCTTCGACATTCCATTCCTGGTAGAAGCGGTCTCACACGACGGTCTGCATAACATCGGACAGGTAATGGAGATTAAGGAGAAGCTGTATCGGAATGGTGTAGACACGGCAGCGCTTTACAAAGGAAAGGTACTTGAAATTGAACGGGAGTGGAACGAGAACTTTGCGCAGTACGCTGCTCGCGTTCTCGAGACGAAGGCCTTCGGAGTGAAATACAACATTGCGCACTGCTGCAAGCAGCTCGACATTGACGCGACCCAGGTGAAGATGCATAGGGCCCTCGGAGACACCATGCTTACTAACGAAATATACAAGAAGCTGGTATGAGAGAAGATAAGGAAGAGCAATATAGGTGCGATGAGTGCCGGAAGAACCTCACGGACAAACGGCACATCCGCATCCTTCTCGGCTTCACGTCGGGATGGATGGCCCCCCCGTTCTTTGCCGGGAAGCCGGTGGCGGAGATATGCGCGCGCAATCCCGAGTATCACTTCTGCAGCGCCGAGCACTTCACGTTATTCTTCAATAGGAAACTCAATGAACTCGAACCCAACACCGCCCGAAGTCCTCGCCGCAGTCATGGCGCACCCGCTGTCTGGCCAGTGCTGGAGGAGACTGGCACTTCGGGACCATCAGTGCCAGGGAAGATTGACGTGGGAACACGCGCTCTTGCACGCGGGGAGGAGGGTCAACGAGACGTGGGCTTTAGTGAGGTTGTGCGAATACGCGCACTCGCTGGGCCAGTTCATGGACACGGGGATACTCGACAAGGGAATCAACCGGTGGATAGCGCTGAATCGTATCGAGAATTGGGACGAAGTGGAAAAGAGGTACTCGCGCACCTCATGGCGACAAGACCTTCGCTACTTGAACGGCTTGTACGGCCCCTTGCGGCTGTCCGGCGAGGGATTATAAGCGTGTTGCCTTAAGGCGTACTCGACGGCATAGTTATGGTAGAGAAAGAATTCCAGGTCATGTTCAAACATCTGTTGGCGAACGATTCGCCGAAGAGGGCTGCTGTGTACGAGCTCAAGCTCGAGAAGGGGCGCCGGCTATCATTCGACCGGGTATACGATCACCAAGTAGGCGCATTGCGACAAGCGAAGTATAAGGGTCTCTACCACAAAATTGCGGACCAACAGGCAACGATAGTGAACGGAAGGCGCATGCACTTCGGAAGTAAAAATCCGTTTGACTGCTTTTTCCTCAAAGGGGTCGAGGCATACGTGGTCGTGATGTTCTACAAGCCGAACTACTTGAAGGCGGCTATCTTTATCGACATTGACCGATGGGTCGAGGAGAAAGAAACCTCAAAGGAGAAGAGTCTCACCGAGAAGCGCGCGAAGGAAATCGCGAAGTGGGTCAAGGTGATACCGTGAGTTGCTCGGCCTACTCTCTGTCTGAAAAACGGCAGAGGTGAGCGCGCTCAATTTTTGGGAATTCCGGTTGGTGTTCATCCGGAGACCTCCCAGCGGCTCCCCGCCCGGTTGCGCCCGGGCAGGGAGTAGACCGAGGAACAGTTTAGAAGTAAAAATAAAATTATGTTAAATACACTCATCGCATTAGTACTCTCGCTTCTCGTTCAGGTGCAGTCACCGAACGTGCCGGTTCAATTCAAGATACAGGCGCTGCAAATCGCGAACCAGATTCTGCTGGTGGCGAAAGCAGAACAGGCCGCGCAGTCGATCACGACAGAGGCCGTCACTCCCGTCCTCGCACCGACTCTTCCGGTCGACACCGCCTCCCCGCCGGCGGATACTGGATCGGTTTCGCAGGACGACCAAGCCACAAGCACTGGTGCCGTCGCCCCGACGTGTTCGTTCTGGGCGCAAGCGGTAAATCTGCCCAACATGGGGTGGCGCGTGCAGTTCGGATGGGTCTACACGCAGGGCGCCTATGCGACCATCTCGACGGGTGGACAAGTGGTCGCATACCCGAACAAGGGCACGACATTCAATAGCAGCGCACTCGCGGGCCCGCTGTACTACTACATCTTCGGTCCGACCGACTACGAGATGGACGTGACTCTCAACGGCGTCACCGGATCGTGCACGGCGCACGCGACTGTACCCGCGACTCCCCCACAGAATTAATATGGAGGCACTTGGCATCAAATGGGTACCCGAGCTGCGCAACATTGCAGACCTCAAGAAGTGGGACAAGAACCCGCGCAAGATA
>Ga0265338_10003144_pt1 | contig 23561 bp, 22 predicted proteins | sample 42126metaG_FD_193579 | JGI IMG/M metagenome (GOLD analysis project Ga0265338, IMG submission 193579) | Rhizosphere microbial communities from Carex aquatilis grown in University of Washington, Seatle, WA, United States - 4-21-26 metaG | ecosystem: Host-associated > Plants > Roots > Rhizosphere... | reverse complement strand
CGCGGCTCAAACATGTCTTGAACGCTAACTACCAAAGTTCCTGCGAAGCAGCTTGGCGATGTGCTTGGCAAGATCCTTGGTGACGCCCAGGTTCTCGCCCCTGAAGCGAACGTTTCCCTCGACCCTGTCAGCCAACACCGTACTCCCATCGCGGGCGGACACCGATGCGCTGACATCGACTTTGGTTCCACCCAATACGGTGGTGGTCTCGCGCTCCATTTGGCTACCCTGCTTGAACTTTTCCACGGTAGCGTGCAGCGAAACCAGATCCGAAACGCTGGCAGCAGCACCGTCACCGCTTCGAAAGACCTGCTTGAATGTGCCAGCTTCGCGCACTCGTTGTACTAGAAACTCGTAGATCGCTGCGCAAAACTCGAGGGGAATCTGCACGTCACCAGCCTCGACCGGTTCGATTTGAATCGCAGAAGCGGAAAGCTTCTGGCCGGATGGTTTTGGGGCTGCCGGAGCCGCAGGATTCAGCTTCTGCCCGGCTCCCGCGGCGCGTTCCCGAGCCCCCGACGCCAACAATTGGGCGCGTTCTTGGTCCCCTTGACCTTTTCGCAATGCGAGGACGGCGAAATGCAACCCGCCGCCGGCTTCCCGGTAGGCCACCGTGAGTATGTCCACGTTGGTTCGCAACAAAAGGCTCAACGTCTTACCGCTTTCGAAGGGAGCGGCGATGGCCGCGGTCTTAATCACGGTACCCGCCTTTCCTCCGGCTTGCGTGGTTTCCGAACCGACCACGACGTCCTCGATAGACGCAATGGGTATTTTGGCGACGGTCGAACCGGTATCGAACTGCATTACGCCATTCTCAACCGTCAGCGTTCCGGATCTGTTGCGGTTGACGTTCTCCAGCCCGATCACATTGCGAGCCATGACCTTGGTTTCCGCTTGCTGCGCGAGTCCGCAGGCAGCAAAGCCAAGCATGACGACAGCGAGGATCGTCAAATTCCTTTTCAGTTTCTTAAGCGTTCTCACAATGATTTCTCCCAAACCAAATCTCTTTGTTGCGCACTCAACGGCGCTGATAATTGGTCTGCACGATGCGTTGTACCAATTGGAATGATTGTTAGTGTAGCGCAGTGGTCAGGGGCCCAGTCTTTTTGAACCAATCGCAATGTTAGTCTTCGACTGGTTTAGGTTGTAGCCAGTTCGCGCCCAGCCCCGAACTCACTGACGAACTCGTTAGGCGTGCTTTCACCGAGAGATTGGTGAGGACGATTTGATCACATCCGACCGGGGAGACAACAGCAAATAGCGCGAATGATGGACCGCATTTCATCGGTTTAATAGTCTCATTGGAGCGGTTCAAGTCCGAGTCTTGAGCTGGCTCGCTGAAGGCGATATCGGAATACTGCGTGGATTGTCGCCAATTTATCAGTTTTGGAAATGTAAATGCCGGTTTGGCGGCCATCCGCCCGGAAGCAAGGTCGCCTTCCCTGGAGAATTCGGTCTGGCATTTGTCGAAGCGGGAATGGTAGCATTGTAGGCATCCCCAAGGGGCTGTTTGAACCCTTCTGTTTGCCGCATGACTTGCTGCTCGGGCCGGTTGGGTGCGTTGCCCTTTCTGGATGTTACGGACGATTGGTCAGGTCATGCGGCGCCTGAAACGCAACTGGGCAATCGAGACGCCGTCGATTGGGGGCTGGTCCCTTGCAATGAGCGAACTACTTCAAAAAAAAGGATCGGTAGCACTTCTGAGCGGCCCCGAGACTGGTAAGATTCAGTCTTGACTGAACGCTCTCAGTTTGGAATCTCACGGCTGGTGCCGATACTTGGCCTGATCGTTGCCATCGCTGTTCTCTATTTCGCAAGAGAGCTTCTCATCCCGCTGGCGTTTGCGCTTTTGCTGGCATTCCTGCTCAGCCCCATTGTCAAGCGGCTGGAAGGGTGGGGGATCCCTCGCGCGGCGGCGGCTGGCCTGGTGCTGATTGTGGCGGGCACTCTGCTGGTGATCGTGGGCTGGTTCGCGATGGGGCAGATGATGCAAGTCGGCGGCCGGCTGCGCAATGATGCGCAGAATGTCCAGCGAAAGATTGCGGCGCTGCAGGGCCGCTCGAATCGCCTCAACGATGCCATCTCTACACTCGAAGATCTGGGCGTCCAGATCAGTAACCAAAAGCCGCCGGGTGTGCAAGCGCCGCTGAAGGTCGAGGTCGTTACCGAGAACAACATGATCCAGGCAATCCGCGAGTATGCGGGCAGTGTTCTCAAGCCGTTGGGCACAGCGGGCCTGGTTCTGATCTTTACTCTGTTCATGCTGATCGACCGCGAGAGTCTGCGGAACCGGCTGCTGCGGCTCTTGGGTGAGCAGAATCTTCAGGCAACCACCAAAGCGATGGACGACGCGGGGCGGCGCGTGAGCCGCTATGTGCTGCTGCAGTTCGCCGTGAATGCGGGGTTCGGAACGGTGATTACGCTGGGCCTCTGGCTGCTGGGCGTTCCGAGCCCGCTTCTCTGGGGCGCGCTGGGCATGATGCTTCGATTTCTGCCTTACATCGGGTCAATGATTGCCACGCTACTGCCTTTCGCGGTGGCGGTTGCTGAGAGCGATGGATGGCGCACTCCGTTTTCAGTGCTTGCCCTTTTCCTGGTGACGGAGGCCATCGTCAGCAACCTTGTGGAACCGTTACTGTACGGGGTTAATACGGGACTTTCGGCCGTGGCGCTGCTGGTTTCAGCGGTGTTCTGGACCGTGATCTGGGGTCCCGTGGGGTTGGTGCTTTCGACGCCGCTGACGGTCTGTCTCAGCGTTCTTGGAAAGCATTCGCCGCAGTTCGAGTTCCTGAATGTGGTGCTGGGTGACGAGCCGGTACTGACGCCCGACGTGATTTTCTACCAGCGACTACTGGCGCTCGACCAGCACGACGCGATGAACATGCTGGAATCGCTGAGTAGGAATACGCCCCTGATATCGGTTTTTGACCGTATTGTGATTCCGGCGCTGGCGTTGGCGGAACGAGACCGGCAGATCGGTCAGCTGGATGCAAAGCGCGAGAATTTCATCGTGCAGACCATCAACGAAATTGTGTTGGAGTTGACTGAGGCTGAAGCTTCGGCCGCGGCGGTGAGAGAAATGCGGCATACGCGGGTGTTTTGCATACCGGCGCGGAATACGGCCGACGAGATTGCCGCGGCGATGTGCGCGCATTTTCTGTTGCAGCAAGGCTTTCCGGCGATCCCTTTCCACGTAACAGATTCACCGGGAGAATTGCTCGCGAGCGTGGGGTGCCAGTCAGACGACGTGGTTTGTATTTCGGCGGTGCCGCCGTTCGCGGAGGCGAGTGTACGGAAGGTGGCCAAGAGCATTGGGGAAGAAGCGAATTCCCCCACGCTGATTGCGGGACTGTGGAGTTATGAGCGCCCGAGCGAGGCTCGAATGCAGAGACTGGTGAAGTCGCTTTCGGCTTCGGTGGCTACAAGTCTGGCCGAGGCGGTGGCGAAGGTTCGGGCAGTTGATGCGCAGTCGGCCGGGGTAATTGAATGAAGTACCGGTCGTTTGGCAGGCGAAACAGCCATCAATTCATTGTTGAGAATCCCGATGAACTTGCGTTACGCCAAGGTTGGTCAATGATCACCTCAGCCGGGGGATCAGTACTGGAGGACTCCGCAAGCTCTAGGAACGCCATTGCGCATATTTCGATACCGCAATCCACTTGAGCGAATTGTCGGCATTTCGGGCAAGTGACCCTCGGCGATCAGATGTCAAGAACAGGATTTCTGACAAGATCAATTCGTAATTAGGGCAAGACTGCCTTGGGTTCTGCAGATTATCGGCTCGCGAAGAATTAGTACTGAAATGTCGGCCAATGTTCGCTGTTCACGCCGATATCGGTTGTTGCTTTCTCTGGATTGCTCCGTTTCTGAAGGTATAGGTTTTGGAACGGCCGAATCGATGAGATTCAGCCGTTTGTTTTGTGGAGTTTAGGAGGGACGTTTTTCGAGGCCTTTTGGAACGGCGTCTGCTGACCCTATGCGACCTGTTTTTTATCGGTAGAGGCAGGTTCGTGGACGACACGGTGCACAGTGGCCCGGGAGATGCTGTGTTCTCTGGCGATGTGGCCCAGGCTCTGACCGAGCCGGTGGTCGCGGAGGATGGCTTCCCTGTCGAGGACGAGCGGACGACGACCGATGTGCTGGCCTTCGAGCTTGGCCCGACGCATGCCGGCCCGGACTCGCTCGACAATCAGACTGCGTTCAAGTTCGGCGATCGCGCCGATAATGACCACGACGGCGCGGCCCAGCGGGCCGCCCGTGTCGATCTGCTCGCGGAAGCTGATGAACTCGATGTTGAGCCGGTTCAGGTCGTCGAGCACCTCGAGGAAGTGTTTCACTGACCGGGCGATCCGGTCTGAGGCCCACACCAGTACAACATCGAAGCGACCGCGGCGCGCATCGTGCATCAGCTCGTCGAGGCCCGGCCGGCGCGCTTTGGCGCCGGAGATCCGGTAGGTATACTCGTGCGCGATCTCGTAGCCGCGCTGGGCGGCCATCTGCCGCAGGTCGAAAAGTTGGGTCTCCGGATGCTGGTCCAGGCTCGAGACCCTCATATACAAGGAGGCGCGCTTCACTGGCGCCGACCCTTCGGGTTGGGTGAGTGCTTGGCTATGTAGTTTCTGATCTGCTCCAGCAGCACGTCGGTCATATTCTGCCCCTGGGCAGCGGTGACCGACTTGAAGGCGTTGTGGAGCTCGATGGGAACGTTCAAGTTCATGCGTTTTGTCCCTTTGTCTTCTGGTTTGGCCGTATTTCTCACCCCCTTTCTCTCGAGGGTGAGTTTATATGGCTATAAGTATTGGCGCTAGCTTAATCCCCACGCTCCGCGGTACATCATGACGATCCCGACCATTGTGTCCCAGTCGATATCGAGGGCTGCGGCTATCGAGCGGAACTGCAACCGGGTCTCCGGCAGCCAGTCGCCGGCCTCCATCGCCGACCATCTCTGAACCTCTATGCCGGTCAGCTCGACCGCCTGTTCGACTGAAAGCGCTGACTTCTCGCGGCCGCTGGCCATAAAGGACCCGAACATCCGGCTCCAGACACCCTGGAAGTACTCGTTCTCATCTGTGGACGGAAGAGATGTAAACGTTGTACCCATATACTCATTACCCCTGAACAGCGAACAAGTCAAGTTCGCCTGGATTTGAACTACTTGCTGAGTATGTGCTCAGAGGAGTACGAACCAAACGTTCACCACAAGGAACATCATGCAAGCTCTATTCCCCAATAACAACAAAGGAAAGAACGTCTACTTCCAGGGCTCACGCCAGATGACATCCACCTCTCGCCGCTACTACGAGATGGAGCTCGGCGCCGGTGTGGGACCATCCCCGGGATTCACCGAGATGTTTGGTTATTCAGAACCACTGCGCAGATTCATTCAGCGCGAAGGATTCGAACCCCAGGCAAACGAAATCCCAAATACCATGCCATCGTGGATGCCGGGTGATGATTATTATACGAACTTCCGCAAGGGAGATCCCTTCGTTAAGGTCGACGATGGTTATGCCCGCCTGCCCGGCGCTGGCTACGAGGCACTCCATCCGGAAGTCGAAGGCACCAACCCCGAAGACTACCCCGACATCAACAAGATGGCCATCCTGGCCGATGTGGCGCCCTACTCCAGGGAGTACAACACCAGGTCTCTCCGTCCTGCCCAACCACAAAACCCTCGCGTGTGCGCGGGCAGGAAGGCCGCTCGATACGCCCATTCGCTCTCAGTTCACCATGCCGGATCGCGCCCTTTTGGGGGCAGGGGCGATCGTGGTTGGGCTTTTCTTGCGGGGTATGTTCCGGTATCGGAAGGGACATATGCGGTCCCTACGGGCATTCGCAGTAAAGGACTGGGACCTCAGCGATCCACAGTGCCGACGAGCTGCATAGTTTCCGTCAATGAAGGCTCGCCAGATTCTACGCAGCTCCATTTGGTTGGCACGAAGATCTACTTCGACAGGAGTACTGGAAGCTTTTGGCTTAAGCTCACTGCGGAAAACTCGGCCAGCCATAAGTGAGATTTGAAGTGGATGCGGTACTCGAAGAGATCGCAGTTCGACCTATTTTTTTAGACCTTTTCGTTTTCGGGTCAACGGGATCAATTGCAAAGTCACGCTATCTTTCTGTAAGAGAACGACTTCGCTCAAATAGCAATTGTCATGGAAGATCTAGAAGGGTTCGATCGCCGAAATTCTTCTTCGGTCACAGTCGCCACGCGTTAGATCTTGACCTGAAGACTTTCCCTCAAGAGTCCGTCCTATCTGATGTGTTTCCAACCGCTTGATCGGAACCAGATAGTCGGCCTTTACTTCCCAAATGACCTCTTCTTTCGTCATCAAATTAGGGTTTGATTAGGGTTCGGAAGCCTAAAAACAGGGGTTTTTGTGCGCTTTAGAATCAATGAGTTACGGAGGCACCAATATACACGCCACACCACGGCTTGCTATTTGAATAGCTCAGTTCTGTGTCTGTAAGTGGTAATCCGCTTGTGCGGTGCGCAGTCTCGTGTTGCGCGTTGAAAAAAACCCGCGCAAACCGGCATCAATAAAGAGAGAGTGTGGTAGACAAGTTTAGAGGCGCATTTATGGCGATCAGGCTCACGGTGGAAGTAAGCGACTCTGAAGTAGAGGGCTTGCTTACATATCTGCAAACACAGAGCCGCCTTTCGGTCGGTCGCCAAATCAGCCTCTTGGAGCGTGCAATGAAATGGCTTGAGGCTAGCGATACTGCGCATTTTCGCTGTGACCCTAATCTTCCTCAGTCAGCTCATCTATCGATTCAGTCTCCCGGTTTACCGTCCGCACCGAGTGCAGACACGCGAGTTCAGCATCGCGCATAGTCGCGGGCTTTCCGAGTAGTTCGCAAAGAGTCAGCACAATCACAACTTCCCTGTCGGTCAACTTCACATCTATCGCCATAATGCCCCCGGTTCTGAAGTCTATGCAGGGACTCCCGAAACAAGCAACTTCGCGTCTAGCCATTAATACCACTTGACACACCATTCTTTAATAGCTACTATAGCTTTGCGTGAATATTACGCGAGGTTATAGTATGACAGAGCAGAATTACCCTAAAACCCTACTCGCGGCGTCTCGATACTTCGCCGATCCCGATGTGTGTGTGGACTTCGTTGCCGCTATGCGCTGGCCTTCTGGCGTCCAGTGTCCGCATTGCGGAGGCAAGAAGGTCTCCTACCTGAGCACCCGGCGCATCTGGAAGTGCATGGCGAAGGCTTGCCACAAGCAATTCAGCGTCAAGACTCAGAGCGTGTTTGAGGATTCGCCGATCACGCTCGACAAGTGGCTGACCGCCGTGTGGATGGTTGTGAACTGCAAGAATGGCGTTTCGTCCTGGGAGATTCACCGGGCGCTGGGCGTCACTCAGAAGTCGGCATGGTTCATGCTGCACCGTATTCGGCTCGCGCTCAAACATGGATTCTGGCATAAGTTGGGCGGCGAAGACGGCGGGCCGGTTGAGGTTGACGAAACCTTCATCGGGCCAAAGCCTCAGAAGATGCACCGGGAAAGACGGCTCAAATTGAATACCGCTGAGCACGATCACAAAGTCGCGGTGATGGGGATGCTTGATCGGGATTTGCGTCAGGTACGGGCTAAGGTCGTTCCCAACGTCAGGCGCGAAGTCTTGCAGCGGGAGATTATCGACGGAATCGAGAAAGGCTCGACCGTGTACACAGACGGCCATGCGGGCTATGACCAGCTTCTGCTTAAGGGCTACTTGCATCAGGTCATCAACCACACGGAAGAATACGTTCGCGGGCAGGTCCACACTCAGGGGATAGACAACTTCTGGAGTCTACTTAAACGGTCCCTGAGTGGCACATATGTCGCCGTAGAGCCATTTCACCTTGACCGCTACGTTGACGAGCAGGCGTTCCGGTATAACAACCGCGCGACCAAAGACAACCCGCTCACGGATCTTGACCGCTTCATGCTGGCTGTGTCGCAGATTTATGGAAAGCGGTTGACCTATGCCGAACTCACCGGCAAGGTGCCGGGCTCACAAGCCTTCTAATTTACCGAAGTGGAAGAAGAGACAACTGAGGGGGAAGCGGGGCGCTTAGCTCGCTTCTCCTTTTTTTCTGCCTCTTCCCGCTCCTTCAGTTCCGTTTTTGAAACGCTCATAATCGTGCGCATGGCTTCCGTAAAGCGGCGGAATTCGGGATCGTCGGGCGGCTTCTTCATGGGGTTATGATACTCCATGAACGAAAACGTCCCGGTCGCCACCCTTAAATGTAAGACCATCAGACATCCTTTTTGCGGTCCAATCGTTCTGCCATATCCCAACCTTCAAGGAATATCCGCTGATCCCCCAGACTGGCCCAAGGGTGATTGGCAAGCAGCAGTTCAGTGCCACGAATGCGCCGCCATTGCTCAGTTTGGGAAACAACACATTCTGTGGGGAACGGCTGATCGACAATCTGACATGGTACGACGGGTGCAAAATCCGTTCTACCGATTCTTATTGAAATGCGACCGACCAGGCTGCGAAGCTCTGATCGAAATATTGACCGTATCGCCGAGAAGCGAATCCGAAAATCATCTACTCGCAAGGCTAGGCGATGGAGTAGACGCTCCGCAGTGTGCAAATGGTCATAATCTAGCTCGCCCAGTGGTCGTAGCCAGTAAGAAACAGATAGCCGATCTTTGAGGGAAGGTTTATTGGACATGTCCGCCTTTCCGGCGGATATGCTATCCTCCGCCTAGCAGACAGAAATTTACTCTGCGGAGGTTTCGAGCAGCGTGAGGGCCAACTCAAGCGGCGAAGAACCGAGCGCAACAACTCAGACTTTCCAACCAACCCGCCTGCAACTGGCGAAATGGCATATCAAGAATTACCTTAGCGCAGCCGTTCTCCTCGGCATTGCGATGTTAGCCGTCATTCTCTACCTTGCGTTCACGGTTCTCATATCTCACCACTTGCCCCGATGGATGCCTTGACGCTCAAACGTCCCGGCAGTAGTCTATAGACGTGCCTTGACGGCACTCCGTTCCGTAAGGAACAGAGCACCGCCCCGGCATCGTTGAATAGAAAGCGTGGCATATTCATCACCACCTTTCTCTTGGCATCGACGGTCTACCTTAGACAAGTTTCCCGCCGATCCCCAAGCTCAATCCAATGCACCTCCAAAGGCTCAGTCATGCACAGACTGGGCCTTTTTCTTTGATCCCGCACGCTTAGTTTCCTATGTGGTTCGGCGCACGTCAAGCGACTGATTGCAAGCGAGTTCACTTTAACTTTAGGCGGATGTTTGGGTTACGGATGAAAAATAAATGCAGATCAGCACAGCCAAATTTTTGATTTATGTGGTGCGGCAAATATATTTATGCCGTTACGGAGTCGGACCAAATTTGGCACGGAAGAGGTCGCTGGTTCGAATCCAGTCGTGTTCAATGGTTTAGCAATTCTCAGATCCTCCCCCTCAACCCAAGATCTAACCCAAGGGTTCTCAGACCACTCTGGCTGCTGGCCGCAAATAGTTATATGTGACCTCGCGTGAATGGCCAGTTTAGGCTGGCCGAGTGGCTTAACTTTCACTTCCATTATGGTTCCCCTCTTCATTAGGAGAGAGACACAAAGGGAGTTACAAGATCGGAAATGTTCATTTCGCAGCCGGCATCATCAGCATGCGCAGATATTCCCGAGTAAGAATGGCGCGCAATCGAGGCGCGATCATCGAATCGCAAGGTATGACCAGCGAGCGGCAGCGGTCGATGGCCGCACGCAGGTCGCGGAGAAATGCCACGCACGATGGGCATGCTTCTATATGCCCTCGCATCTGCTCGCATGTCGCAGGCTCCACTCTGCCATCCAGATAGTCGGAAAGGTTGGCAAACAAAGTGCGGCAATCTTCGGCGCGGCGCTGGCTCCTGGATCGCGCGCCTCTCCGACCTTTCGTCCTGCGCTGCGAGCTACTCGTGACCGGTGCGGCGCCGCTGAGAAGCAGATTCATTTCCTTGCGAACACTTAGGCGCGCCCGATGAAGCCGTATTCTTACCGTTCCCGGCTGTAGTTGCAAGACCTGCGCAACCTGCTCAGTGGTTAACTCTTCCATGTCGTGGAGCACAAGAACAATGCGCAATGGCGCGGGGATGTGCAGGATGGCCTGATGCAACAGATGGTGCTGTTCGGCGTGGAGCAGATTCGATTCCGGGCCTTTGCCGGCATCCTGGAGCAGCAACCCCAACTCATCACCGCTTGGCATCAACTCATCGAGCGAGAGCATATGGGCTGGGGCGTTAGCACCCTTGCGGCGCATACGCCAACAGCGATTTTTGGTAACTGTATACAGCCAGATGGCCATCTGCTGCGGGGTCTCGATCTTTGCCAAGTGACCAACAGAACCCGAGAGCACCTCCTGCATGGTGTCTTCCGCGTCCTCAGGATGTCCGCAAACCTTCATGCTGAATGAATAGACCGTGTTCTGCAGCAACCCTATGGCGTCTTCAACAGACTCGGGGGTGTTGAGGCGCAGCAATTCTGTGGCTTTTATCAGTTCAGGTCGCATCGCATGAGGTCGTCGGATCAATACCAGTATATTCCGGCGCATGTTTGCGGCAGATCCCGGTGATTCGCAGGTTCACCGCACGAAGCGTTTTAAAGCAAAGTCAATGCAATCGGAAACGCGCAGCGTCGCCCGCTTTAAATGCGGCCTCAATCATCTCCAGGCAGACCGAGGATATCTTCTTCAGCCAGTCTCGATCCTCTTCGCTCGAGGGTTTTGATTCGGCGGCCAGCCATGCGCGCAACAACGCCACAGCGAGCCCTACCTCGGCGCCAGGACGGCTTTCCTCCAGGAGGAACATCTGTCGGTATACCTCATCCTTGATCCGCTCGCCGAGGGTTTGTCGGGAGCCGCTGTACCGGGTTACACCTTTTCGAGCCGACATTGTGCCTCACGACCTCGGGACTTCGGGCTGTAATTGCTGTCCTTCAAACCTGCGGCGCGCAGCATAAGCATAGCCGGGCACCAGTCGGTGAAGGCGGATTGCAGCAGGTTGAGTCCAACGAATGCCGTCAACCAAAGCCAATATATCGAGACAAAATGTGCGAGGATCAGCGATATCAGAACCACTGCGCCTCCCATCAGGCGCACTCCACGTTCAACCGTCATAGAGGATCTCCTTCTTCGAAATTGGAATGAAGTTCAGGCCCTGGCTGATGCCGCGAGTGAACCATGTAGTAAAGCACTGGAATTGTGGGCCAGGAGAGGAATGTTGAAGCAACCGCGCCCGCAATCAGCGACAAAGCCAGTCCCTGGAAGATGGGGTCGGTAAGAATTACGCTCGCGCCAACCACAACGGCCGCCGCCGTCAACAGCATTGGACGGAAGCGCGTTGCGCCTGCATCGATCACTGCATCGGCCAGCGGCATGCCCTCTCGAATGCGGAGTTCGATGAAATCCACCAGGATGATTGAATTTCGGACGATGATGCCGGCCCCGGCAATGAAGCCGATCATGGAGGTCGCCGTAAAGAATGCGCCCATCATCGCATGCGCGGGCATGATGCCTACAAGCGTGAGCGGAATCGGGGCCATGATGATGAGTGGAACGATAAAGGAGCGAAACCAGCCAACTACAAGAACGTAAATAAGGACGAGCACCGCAGCGAACGCAAGGCCCATGTCCCGAAAAACCTCGATGGTGATATGCCACTCGCCGTCCCACTTCATTGAGTAATGGTCCGTTGACTCCGGCATCGACGCGTTATACCGTGTCAGCGTGTATCCGGCCGGAAGGGTCAGATGATCGAGTTCCTTGTTCATTTTCAGAATCGCGTAGACCGGACTCTCAATTGCCCCAGCCACATCGCCTGTGACGTATACCACGCGGTGCAGATTCTTGTGATAAATGCTGCGCTCAATCGTTTTGTGATCGACGATCGTCAGTTCCCGCAACGACACCATGCCGCCGTCGGCGCCGGGCAGGCGAATATTGTCAAGCGCCTGTTCTGAAGAACGATCTGCACGGTCAAACTCGACGATTGCCGGCACAGGCTCCCGTGACGATTGATCGTGAATCAGTCCTACCTGAGTCCCTGAGATGGCCAGAGCCAGCGCATGCGCCACATCTGAAACTGCAATGCCATGCTGCGCGGACTTCACTTCGTCCACGCGGATTTCGAGCCTCGGCTGCGCATCTTCGACGTACCAGTCCGTGTCCACGACACCTGGAGTGTGTTGGAAGATCGACTTGATCTGCTGCGCCACCTGGGTCTGGCCATCGAGGTCTGGACCGTAGACCTCCGCCACCAGCGTCTGGACGACCGGAGGCCCCGGCGGCACCTCGCTGACTTGAATGCGCGCACCATATTCGTTGCCGATCGCGCCGAGTACCGGGCGAAGCCGCTTTGCGATTGCGTGGCTTTGCACGCTGCGTTGTTTGGCTGGCAGCAGGTTCACTTGGATATCGGCCTGGTTCGACTGGCGGCGCATGTAGTAATGGCGCACCAGACCGTTGAAGTTATAGGGTCCCGAAGTTCCCGTATAGGTCTGGTAGTTCAGCACGTCCGGTTGCCGCGCCAACTCATCGCCAAGCGCCTGGGCAACTCGCGCAGTTTGTTCCAGCGGCGTGCCGTCGGGCATGTTGATAATTACTTGCAATTCGCTCTTGTTGTCGAACGGCAGCATCTTCACTTTTACGAGTCCCAGCGGCACCAGAGCCACCGAGACAAGTAGCAATATTGCCACTCCGATGAAAAACAGAATGCGATTGCGCGGGGACCGAATTAGCGGCATCATGATGCGGCGATAGAGCTTGGTGCGCCAGTTCTCAGTCTCCGGCTCCAGCAGCTTGGCGCCTGTAAGATGCTTGCCCACGAGGCGAAGTGCAGCCCACGGGGAGACTACAAAGGCAACCATGAGCGAGAAAAGCATTGCCGCCGAAGCGCCGACCGGGATAGGCCGCATGTACGGGCCCATCAATCCGCGCACAAATGCCATCGGAAGTACCGCGGCGATCACTGCAAATGTAGCGAGGATCGTGGGGTTGCCGACCTCGGCTACCGCCTCGACAGCCACTTCACTCATCGGCCGGCCATGATTCCCAGGCAGCCGGAAGTGCCGCACCATGTTCTCGACCACAACGATAGCGTCATCGACGAGAATGCCAATCGAGAAGATCAATGCGAACAGCGTGACGCGGTTGATGGTGTAACCCAGGAAGTAAAACACTGACATGGTCAGCGCCAGCGTCACCGGAATCGCAAGCAGAACAACGCCCGACTCGCGCCAACCCAGGAAGAGGGCGACGAGAAGAGTCACAGACAATGTCGCCAGCAGCAGATGCTCCAGCAGTTCGTCGGACTTGTTTTTTGCCGTCTCCCCATAATTCCGCGTGGTTGTTACCGCTACATCGTTGGGAATCGTGACGCCCTGCATTTCATGCACGCGTTTGAGCACGGCGTTCGAAATATCGGTCGCATTGGTTCCTTTTCGCTTCGCTACAGTAATAGTCACGGCCGGATACTGTCGCGCTCCCTGTTGCGCGCCCGCGCCTGCGTTGGTCGTGCCGAAGGCTACGTAGTCTGACGGCTCCGCGGCGCCATCCACGATCTTGTCGGCCACATCCCGCAGATACACGGGACGCGAGCGAACCACGCCCACAACCACCGACTCAAGATCCTCCCTGCGCGTGAAAAGATTTCCGGCGTCGACGCGAACTTCCTGGTTGTTATCGGAGAAGCTCCCCGCCTGCACGCTGGCATTCGCGGCATGTAAATGCTCGACAATAGCCATGGGTGACAGGCCGTAAGCGCTCAGCTTTTCAGTGCTCAGCACCACACGCATGGTGCGCGGAAGACCGCCGATGATGTTTGTCTCCGATACATCGCCAATTTGCGCGATGTTGTGCTGCATCTCATCCGCGATGGCGCGAAGCTGGTAGCCGTTGTAGTGCTCGCCCCATAGCGTCATCGCCAGAATCGGCACATCGTCAATGCTGCGCGCCTTGATAATTGGCTGCGAGACTCCCGGCGGCATCCTGTCAAAATTCGAGTAGAGCTTGCTGTAGACCTTGATGAGCGCATCTTCCTGCGGCGTGCCCACAAGAAAGCGCACAATCACCAGGCTTTGTCCCGGCGCCGATGTCGAATACACGTATTCGACACCTGAAATCTGATGAACCAGGTTCTCGATAGGCAGAGTTACACGCTCTTCCACCTCGGCAGGCGATGCTCCAGGCATGGCGGTAGTAATATCGAGCATTGGAACAAGAATCTGCGGCTCTTCCTCGCGGGGAATGATAGCGACCGCGAAGATTCCCACGCCGAGCGACGCGGCAATGAAGAGCAGCGTCAGTTTGGAGTTGATAAATGCGTGTGCCAGTCGTCCGGCAATTCCAAGGTCCTGCTTCATGGCTGGACCCCGGTGCTGGTCTCGATGCGCTTTCCCGCGAGGTCGCGGTCCGAAGGTGCATCAACGAGCCTCTCCCCCGCTGAAACACCCGACTGTACCTCCACCAGACCGCCCTGTTCCACGCCCAGCGTGATGGATCGCAGTTGTGCAATGCCCTGGCCGTCGAGAACATACACACAGTTGAGCGAGCCACGAGTAACTACAGCGGAACGCGGAATAGCAATCGCCGGCCTTGTACCATTGGCAAACTCGGCCGTTCCATACATGCCCGCGCGCGTCTGACTTGAGGCTGGTAAGTCAATTTTGACGAGGAAGCTGTGGCTCAATGGATCGGCGGCAGGGACAATCTCGGCAACCGTCCCCGCCATGCTCGTCGAAGTCCCGCCATCGATCTTTACCGGTACTTTCATTCCCTTGTGGATCAAACCGATTACCGACTCATCGACAGTGGCCTGAAGCTGCAAAGCCGCGGCTTGATCTACCTGAAGCAATGGAACGCCCGGTGCCGCCATTGTGCCTGGATCAGCCATGCGCGCCGTAACCACGCCGGCGAATGGGGCAACCAGGTGGGTGTACCCGAGCGTGGTGCGCGCGCCGCTTTGCTGGGCGCGCGCTACGTCTGACTGTGCACGTGCCGCCTCAAGCCCCGCTGCTGCTGCTTCTGCCCGCCGGGATACTTCATCCATCTCCTGGGGGCTCACGCTCTTTTCAGACTCGAGCTGCTTGTACCTGGCCAGCGTGCTCGCTGCCAGGGCGGCGTTTGTCTGCGCGGCGGCTTGCGCACTTTCGGCCGCCTTTACTCCGGCCTGCGCCTGCTCAACCTGGGCACGCAACGCCGCATCGTCCAGCAACACCAGAGTCTGCCCGGCGCGCACGTCGTCCCCCTCATGCACCAGCACCTGCTGGATACGGCCCATCGTCTGTGCTGAAATGACAGCGGTTTCACGGGAGTGAACAGTGCCAGTTGATTCAACGCTCACCGGCAACTGTTGCTCGTGGCTCTCAACAACCTGGACCTGCATGGTCTGTACGGTCCTTGGCTTCACGGCAGATTCGCCCTCGTGGCAGCCGGCAATCATCGACGCGGATGCAGCAAGCAAACTTGCCCAAAAGATGTTTTTCATTGAAGCTCCTCCGCTGCATCGGGAGTCAATGTCCCGGTCGCGTATAAAAGTTCGCTATAGGCCAGGGCATTTCCGTAGACGGCATGCCAGTAATTGAATTGGCTCTGGCGTTCGGCATCCTCGGCCCGAAGCAGATCGGTGATGGTGGCAAGGCCTGCTTCGTAACGATTCTTCAGGACGCGCAAGCTCTCCGCGGATTGATCCATTGCGTCGCGTGCCGTTTCAAGTTGCAGCGCCGCAGTTTGCCGGTGAATGTGGGCCTGGCTTACTTGCAACCGTAGATGTTGCTCGGTGGCAGTCATCTGCGCGTCTATCTTCTGCCTGGCGGCTTTCTCCCGCGCCAGTTGTGCGCGCTTGGTCAATGGCAGAATATCCAAGCTGATTTGAACGCCGGCCACCCAGTTGTTCCCGCCCGAACCGGCAAACGATGTACGATCCTCTTCCCAGTTCCCGTATGCGCTCACACGTGGGCCGAAATCGGACTTTGCCGCTCCCACTGCGGATGCTTGCGCCGATTGCGCCTCCCCAAGCGCCATCAGATCGGGACGAGTCTTCTGGGCAGTAGCCAATTCGTCTTCGAGCACTCCCTGGGGAATTGTGTGCGGCTCAATCGGCTTCAAGTCGGTCGATTTCAGGTCCGGTGCGCCCACTGCTTCGCGCAACGACTCCCATGCCAGTTCCAGGTCGCCTTCAGCCGCAATCAACTCCTCTTTCCGCGCGGCCACATTCACCTGGGCCGACATTCGGTCAGACTCTACCGAAAGGCCGGCCTTCACGTGCTCATCCACCGAATTCAGAAGCGCTGCCGCCGTGTCCTGCTCGTGCCGGGCGACCTCCGCCTCCCGCTGCGCATACAGCACTTGCTGGTAGGCCCCCACAACACTGAACACGATCTGTTGGTCCACTGCTTTGGCTGAAGATGTGGCGCTCTCTCTGAAAAGGTCTGCGCGGTGAATCTCCTTCTGCGTCTTGAACGAATCGAATGCCAGCCACTGCCCGGAAAAGCGCGTCGAGAAGTTGCCAATCGGCTGTGGCGAATTCAAATCGTTCAGCGCAAAATCCGCCTGCGTGAATTGCCTCTGCCGCAACCGTGTTCCGAACGCATACACTGGATCGTTGCCGCGGGAGATGTCTTCGGTAAATCCAAGCTGCGGCAAAAGCATCGTGCGAGCCTGGCTGGCGGCCGCTATGGCATCCATACTGCCGGCGCGCGCAATCGCCGCCTCGGGGTTCTGCCCCAGGGCCTGGTTGATAGCTTCCCGAAGCGTCAGAGATTCCTGCGCACCAGCGGCCAATCCTCCCATTGAGAAAAGGAGAAAAAGGCCCAGAAATCGATAAATACGTGAATTCATTGGGTCCGATGTCCTTGGATATTGCTTTCATCGGAATAAAGTCACAAGGTGGGCAATCCGTTACAAAATGCGTCAGGTTTATTTCTTAAACCTGGTATCACGCATGTTTTGGTATCGCACCAAAGGCGGGGAGTTCGATGGAAGGTGTTGCATTGCAACCCGCAAATGCGCAGGAAAGTTCTGGCGCAGTGGGTCGAAGAATGCTCATTGCCGCTCACGGGGAAACGCGTCGTTCATGACAACGTTAACGGACTCGGCTGGTTCCACGTCTCTGCCGCAGGACTTGTTAGGGAGGAGATAGCTGTAGGAATAACGAAAGTGAAAGTAGAACATCGGACGGGATGCCCGGTGCTCATTTCCCCAGATCTCCATCCGATGCTTCCGTTCTAGCCGCAATGCTGTTCACTTAACGATAGATTCGAAGTCAAAACGAACTTGGTGCCCCATCCATTTCACAGCTTCATCGTGAAATGGGTGGGATTGGCCAATACTTCGCGGCGCGCAAGTTCCCAAGTGAACCGTGTTAGTTCTAGCCGGCATCTCTCACCGGCCCGCAAATTAAATTTCGCAGTTTTGCAGTTAATTAAGCCCTACGCGCGCAGAATTGAATCATGCAGATCAATAGCGCCCTCAGCAGCTTCCCTCACGAGTCCCATCACTCCATCACTTCCGCCAGCCCCGCAAAACGTGAAGACCCACTTCCCAAACTGACCCTCCATAACCGGCCAATGATGACCAGGGGGGGACCCCCCACCCCCCTACCCCCGGGGTAACCAGAAAGGTAATAGTTCGGCAAGTAGCCAAGTAATTGATAAAAAAGCAGTTGCAAAAATGTAACAAGCCAAAAGTTGTTACATTGGGGTCCAAATAGACCCAAAACAACACATTTCAGCAAAATCGGGCCTTCTTGAACCCCGTAACTCCTTGACTTGATTGAGACACGATCGGACGGTACCGCTCACTTGAGTGAGTAGTCGATAGCCCACATCGCGCCGGGTCGAAGATACATCGATGCCCTGAAATCGCCATACTGATCCCAGGCCTCCGGCGTGCGAAACCAATAACCCTTATCCCGATAAACGACGTTATAGACACCTCTGGCGGTTTGCAGAGCCTCATCCTTCATGCCCGCGCCAGCCATCTCAGAGGCCAGTGCCAGCGTAATTCCACTCCACACCTCCTGGGTCTGCGGGCCTTCGAGCGCCGATCCATCAGCCTTGCGCCCATTCACCGCGCCCATCTGGCCTTTCTCAAAGCCCAACACATTCTCTGCAAACACAGTTTGTAAAGCGGCTTTATGCATCTCCTCAGGAACGATGTTTCCCAGCCCCGTCAGCGAGGCGTACCACTGGCCGGCAAGCTGCGAGGCCTGTATATCGTCGATGCCGCGCGCATACCGGAAATACTTTCCCGTCCAGAGTTCGTTAATGAAAGCCTTTTGCGCCGTCAAGAACTGCGCCTGATACCGGCTGCTTGACGCCGAATCGCCGGCTACCTTTACGATTTCAGAAGCCGCGCGCAGTGCGGCCAAATAGAGACCGCCGCAGTAGGTACCGGGCCCAGTTGCCGTCCACTCATCAAATGTCTGGTCGGGAAAGCCGCCATTTTCAATCAGGCCGGTCTTCGGGTTGCGGAATTGCTCCAGGTGCTTCATCGCGCTCTGCACGGCTGGGTAAGTATCGACCAGCAATTGCTTGTCTTGCCTGCCGGTGAGTGCGTAATCGCGCCAGACCATCAGCACAAAATTGCTGTTGAGATCGCGCCAGTAATTACTGTCCTGCCACGAATACTCGTTGACCAGAAACAGCGGGTCTTCATTGGGCGATCCAAGATCGTGCGGGAGCGCCCCTTGCATCTTGCGATCGCGCAGCGCTGGTGAGCCCTGCTCGCGGCTCTTCCAAACGTCCATGTACTTGGTCGAATCGCTGAGCGGCACCGTTTCTGCGAACTCGCGGATAAGAGTCTTTTCCAATTCGGGGAAGAATCGCAACAGCCCAAAGGTTCCGTAGAACGCAACGTCGAGCGAAGTGTAGTCGAGGTAGTCATAACACTCGAGCAGTGCAAAACGGTCTTCAGCATTTGGACTGTCGAAAGGGCGCGCCCATAGCGTTCCACCGTCAGCCAGATAGTAAAGCTCGTTAAGCATCATCGCCGTGAGCCACGCCGGCCGCGCTGCATTCTCAAGAAACGGCTTCTGCCACTGATCGATCTTGTCGCTCCAGGCCTGCTGATTCTCCAAGCCCCCTTCGGCAATCTTCAAAGCATTGCGGCCGGTTGCGCTTGTGAAACCGGTGTAATGGCGCAGCCATTTTCTGCCGCCGCCAAATTGCACCACTGGAAAATCCCAGGAGAGGATGATGGGAACGGTCTTCTTTTCTCCCGGTTGAAGAACGAAGGAGACGCAAATCGCAGCAGCCTGCGGCTCTCCTGTCGAGACCCACGAGGTTTTGTCGTTGGCGAGCCTGCCCTGTTGAGAAAACGGCTTCCAAATCACATCTCCTGTAGCATCGCTGGGGTCGTAGGTCGTCTGGTAACTGACTTCAACCCCGTGGCCCTCTTCCGCAGCGATGGCGAACTCGCCCTGCCACTCTTCGCGCGCATCTCCGCTGCGGCGCTGGCCCAGAACGATGCCTGCTATCTTGCCGCCCCCGGGCGTGCTCACTTCCTCAAACCGATTAGTGTCGCCTTCAGTGAGTTTCTCGTTCAGCGGCGCGTTGAACTGCCGGAACCACCCTGCCATGTTTTGCCAGGAAAGAAGAATGGAGACCTTCACAGGCTTTTTGCCGGGGTTCTCCGCATGCCAGCGATAGACGGCAACCGGCAGGCTCGATGTTTTGTAATCGCCGGGCAGAATGGGCGAGAACTGCTCCAGCACAAGATGCGCGGGAAGCTTATCCCATTTGTAATCCCACCAGGCCTTGGGATAGAGCGCTGCATATCGGCCAGCGCCGGCAGGATAATCACACTTCCACGCAGAGAGCCGTCCCTCGGGGTGGCCCGCCATAAGCGCCTGTGCAACCGGCGCATCCCCTTCCTTTTGCTCAAAGACTGCGAACTGGTCAGCGTAAATTGGCTGCGATGTGTGTGAGCCCGCCTTGAGATGCCAGCGGTTGAAGTCGCCGCGATCCGAACGCGAAAACGTGCCCGCTCCAATTCCGCCGACCGGTGCTCCCTGGTGGAGACCGTCATCGAACCCCGTAGCCGCGCGCTGCATGATGTGGCCGGGAGAGCTGAGATGAACACCAATCTCTGTCGACCATGCCGCAGAGGGAATCGTCTGGCCACGGAGGGAACCGGTGGTGAGCGCTAACAAAAGAAGGACGAAGCAGAGCTTGGCAGCGTGAGACATCAGGAACTCCGGTAGCTTGGAAGGTTGATGAAATTGACAGCCGGCCGAACCGCTGTTATGTTCAAAATGCTTGCGTGGCTTAGCCACGCTCCGACGGTAGCGGACTGATCCGTCGCTGTCAAGTGACTTCATATTACATCGGAGGAATCATGAGCGCTCCCGACTATACGTACGAAGATATCTGCAAGATGATCGACCACTCTTTATTAAACCCGGTGCTCACAACACGGGAGTTGGAAGACGGGTGCGCCCTGGCCGCCCGCTACAACACGGCAAGCGTTTGTATTCTTCCTTACTATGCCGAGCACTGCAAGGAGTTACTGGCCGGTTCCACCGTGTTTACCAGCACCACCATTGGCTTTCCGCATGGTGGCCACCTCACTCGAGTCAAACTATTTGAAGCCGAGCAGGCGCTCAAAGACGGCGCAGTGGAATTGGATACCGTGATCAACATCAGCAAGGCCAAAAGCGGCGACTGGCAGTATGTGCAGCAGGAATTGCGCGAGGTGACTGCGCTCACCCACGCAGCCGGCGCACGCATCAAGGTCATCTTCGAGAACTTCCACCTGACCGACGAAGAGAAAATCAGGCTCTGCGAAATCTGCGGCGAGATCGGAGTGGATTGGGTGAAGACCTCCACCGGTTATGCCGGAGGGGGCGCCACAATTGAGGATCTGATGCTGATGCGCAAGCACACTCCCCAGCATGTTCAAGTGAAAGCGGCCGGCGGCGTGCGCGATCTGGATACTCTGCTGAAAGTCCGCAGCCTAGGCGTTACAAGGGTGGGATCAACGCGTACGGCAACGCAGCTGAATGACTGCAAAACCCGCCTGGGGATTCCGGTAGAGGCGGATGTGCCCGCGCCTGTTCAAGGGTATTAATTTGACCTCGCAGAAATCCGACACAATTGCGTCACAAGAGCCGGTCTACCAGAAATTGAACGAGCGGCTGTGCGTGCTTTTACGCGGCAAGGACTACGCGGCCGGTGATCGGTTTCTCACCGAACGTCAAATTGCCGAACAATATGGGGTGAGCCGGCCGACAGCCAACAAGGTTCTCGCAGGCATGGTGGCCGAAGGCCTGCTCGAGTTTCGCAAGGGCGTGGGCACCTTTGTGGCGCGGCCACGCCTCGACTACGATCTCGATACGCTGGTCAGTTTTACTGACAAGGCAAAGGCGGTTGGCAAGCGGGCCAGTACTCGTGTAATCGAGTTCGATCAGGTCGCTGCTTCTATCGCCGGTAAAGAGGTAATGGAACATCTGCAGGTGAGCGCGGGCGAGGTGCTCTTCTTCATGTGCCGGCTGCGCCTGGCTAGCGATCTACCGGTGATCCTTGAGCGACGTTGGGTTCCACGACGTCTCTGCCCCAATCTATCGCGTTCAGATTTGAGAGGCTCTCTCTACAAACTGTGGAGCGAAAAGTATCAATGGCGCGTGGCTGAGGCTAACCAGACAATCCGTGTCATCAATCTAGTTGGATCCGATGCCCGGTTGCTTGAAGTGGCCTCGGGTACCGCTTGCTTTCTAGTCTCAGCCGTCGGTTTTTCGGGCGAGCGGCCGGTGTGGTGGGAAAGAACGATCTATCGCGGCGACGCGTACGAATTTCATCGCTCCCGCGCGTCCGGCGGCAGACTGATTACGTAGACAAGCCGATCGGAAATCTTCCCATATCAAAGTGGATGAAATGCAAGGGCCAGTGCACCTAATGCTCCAACCTTTTCGCCGAGCGTGGAGCAACTCACCCGCACATGCGACGCCGGGAACATGCGTACTCGATTTTGAATCTCTTCGCGAACCGGCTTAAGCAGAAGTTCACCCATCAGAGCTACTCCTCCGCAAAGAACAACTTCAGGCACCGCCGTGATTGAAACTGCATTCGCAATGCCAATGCCCAAATAGCGCGCCGCGGTCTCGATCGCTTTGCCCACTTCTGTATCGCCTTGTTCAGCGGCTTGTGCCATCTCTCTGGGACTGATCGATTCCAGGTCGCCCCCTATTAATTCCACCAGCCGGAGCGCTTTGCCTTGGCGAGCCAGTTCGATTCCCACAGCGTTAAGCTGCCTGCCATTGATCAGGGTTTCCAGGCAGCCATTACTGCCGCAACTGCAAGCCAATCCGTCCGGAAGAATTGTGTGATGGCCAATTTCACCGGCAGCCCCGCACTCCCCCAGCCGCAGTTTTCCGTCGAGAATCAATCCACCGCCGATGCCCGTGCCGAGGGTGACCACCAATAAATTAGGCCTCGGAGTCTCTGAGCCGAAATAGAACTCTCCCATTGCCGCCAAGCGCGCATCGTTCATCACGTGCACAGCTTTTCCGGTCAACTCTCCGAGAAATCTTCCGGCCGGAAAGCCGCTCCAGCTCTTTGGCAAATTAGGTAGGAATTCGATAGTTCCACTTTTTGGATCAGCCAATCCAGGAACACCGAGACCGATGGCATCAAAGTAGGAACCCGACTGATCAGAAAGTTTCTTAAGTGAAGAGACAACGCGCTGAAAACCCTGCTCGGGGCCGTCCTCTGACCGTGTCTCAATCTTTTCGTACCCAACTATCTCTCCGTCGATTCTTCCCAGCAGTACAGCGATCTTGGTCCCGCCCAAATCGATACCGGCACATACTTTATTTTCTGTCATGACTCACACCTGCGGTCCGAATCTGACGCGAGCTGAACAACGAACATCAATCTCACGTGGCTTAGCCACTACTATATAACAGACTGCAAACACGTCAGCCGTCACGCCGCAATTGGATAGCTCAGAGTTATTTTGCTGCGTTTCGACCTGCTCGATATATGGCGTCAAAAATCACTAAAGATCAACGCCGTCTGCGATCGGGAAGGCGGTAGTATCTTTACAGTCTTGACAGGATTCGCGCTCGCTTCGTCGTACAAGCTTCCAGCCACTGAGGTAGAAAGAGTGGATTCCTGCAGGCGAATCCAGCTTGGCAAGTACAGGAGTTTGATAAGTGGAACGTGACGCTGAGGCGTCTTCCAGCGTCGTCGAGTCTTAATGATTGGTGCTACGGGGGCATTACCTCGAGAGTTCTTTCGACCCGGATCAATGTGTTGATTGGTACACCGTCCGAGGAGCCGAAGCAAAAGTTCACCCGTCGATTTCTCATTTCGATGGAACCTTTTATCTTCAGGCTGGGGTTTGGCGCAAGTAGAACTCTAAGTTAACAGGAACCGGATGAATGTCCCGATGGAGTCCCTCTATTCAATCTAGATAATGCAACACAACCCTCAGTTGCTGGCGGAGAGAGGGGGATTCGAACCCCCGGTACAGCTTTTGACCGTACAACGGTTTAGCAAACCGCCGCCTTCAGCCACTCGGCCATCTCTCCGGCGCTTTGAAAGTGATTATACCG
>Ga0265338_10003143_pt1 | contig 23566 bp, 30 predicted proteins | sample 42126metaG_FD_193579 | JGI IMG/M metagenome (GOLD analysis project Ga0265338, IMG submission 193579) | Rhizosphere microbial communities from Carex aquatilis grown in University of Washington, Seatle, WA, United States - 4-21-26 metaG | ecosystem: Host-associated > Plants > Roots > Rhizosphere... | reverse complement strand
CCGAAACGACTGGTTAGTCCTCAGTCAGCACAAGGTCGGTAAGCGCCTCGAAGGCGCGGCGATGCTTCCGGGCGTGTCGGATCTTGAACCTGGACAATATGTGGTCCTCGCAAAGCAGATCGACCAACTTGGTGATTGCGTTCGCACGATCATCAAGAACCCGAACGATCGGCGTATCCTGTTCCATGCGTGGAATCCTGCGAAGCTCGACGAGATCGCGCTGCCGGCGTGCCACCTGCTGTATCAGTTCGTGCCGTCGCCAGCGACGAAGGAACTGGCTCTCTCGGTGACCATTCGTAGCAACGACATGCCGCTCGGCTATCCGTCGAACGTCATGGAAGCGGCGACGCTTTTGGAACTAGTCGCACGTCTGACGGGCTTCACCGCGACCTGGCTCACGATCATCTCCAACGATGCCCACATCTATCGCAACCAGATGGATATGGTCAACGAGTATCTGGAGCGCCCGATTCAGGAACTGCCCAAGCTCGTGATCTCGGATCGCGTGCCGACCTATCTCGACCATTATGACAACGTCCTGGACGGCGTCATGAGCTGCGAGAATGATCCACATACGCTTTTGCCGCGTGAGCGGGCTGATCACCTCGTCGCTGAGGCAGCAGTCGCGTGGCTGGATAAGGTCGAGCCGAACGACTTCACCCTGGAAGGCTACACGCCAGGCGAACCCATCACAGCTGCAATGGCGGTGTAAATGACTCGTGCTTCTCCGATTGGCGATCAAGTGCTGGAACTCTTTGTAGCTGAAGAAGGTCAGCCGAACAAGCGTTTTACCATGCGGCAAATTCAGGAGATCCTGGATCACATTGACCCCATCGGCATTAAGTCGGCGATGGAACGTCTGCGTGGTCAGGATGGTGGTATTCGTCGTTTGCGTGCCGTGGGTTATTTGATGCAGTCCGGCAACGGTGGGCGCGCCATGCCAATTCTAGAATTGGGCACGGGACCGGATGTTCCGCGCACGGATGCTTATATCGAGGATCCCTCAGCGGAAGTCAACCGCCGGGCTCGCGATATTCGCCGCATGCAGGAAGAGCGTCGTCTCCAGAAAGAGCTCGACGCAATCGATAACTACTCGTAGGAAGGAGTAAGGTGATGGACATCAAGAGAAGTACGTGGGTGGAATCAGAGTCGGAAGACGGCACGATTGGCTTCGGCATGAAAGTAGAGGCCGCGATGGATGTAAGCAATACGCAGACTTTGTTGGATAAGCTGCGTGTGGTATACTCCGCACTGAACGGACAGTTGTGCTGGAAAAAAGGCGATGAAGCGACCGAAAGCTGGACCTATGAAACGCTTCAAGAACTTCCCACGTTCTCTATCGCCCAGCTCTCTTGGCGCGATGATCTGAATTGGAGCGACAACTTCGATGAAGCAGCCTACACGGCACTAATGGTGAAGGTGATTCGCGTAGTCGGCAGTTTCCGACACATCAAGCTTATGGCGATGGGTGGCGGGCGTCGCAAGGAAGTGAAGGCTTACGTCGACCAAGTTCTTCCGTATGTTGTCGCCACGATGAAGGAAATGCATCAGTATATCGTATCGCGCCCTACGGAGGACTGCCTGGGTCTGCTCAATCCAATCTCGTTCTTCGCAACGGGCTACACGGCTCAGCCGATGTTGATCGAGTAATTGTTCGTAAGGAAAGAGGACCCTGGGTCGGTTTCCCGGGTCCTCGCTTTATGCCGTAAGATCAACTCGTTGGTAAAAGTGTCTTCACTTGGGTAACCTATGTAGTGCATGACTGCATAGTGAAATGTCCTGGTTAAGATCGCGTATCTGTGCCAGGATCTGATGACCCTTTATTTAGAATAACCAAATGGCGCCGCCAGCAATACTGAAAGGCCGCATCTATCAAGTCATTCTTGAACGCGGGCCGATGCTCTACGAAGTCCTAGCCCAGTATCTTCCGGATGTCGACGCTGATCGTCTTAAATCGTGCATCCAAGAAGACCGACGTAAGCCACAAGAGAAGCGCGTGTTTCGCGTGGTCGAGTGGAAGCGTAACCTGGGCAAGCGAGGACTGCCCAGTCCGATCATTGGAATCGGCAACGAGCCCGATGCTCCGGAACCCAATCTCAAGCAGGCCCGCAAGGAAGCGATTGACCGGTATAACCGTGAGATTGCACTCACCCGCCCGCAACAACGCTTGAGTAAGAAAGAGCGTGACGTCCTGCGTGATCAGAATCGCATTGCGCGTGCGATCAAACACCACGAGGAAGAAGTCGTAGAGAAACGTGCGGCCAACGTCTTTGCGAATATCCTAGCTCCCGCGACCCCCATCGAGATCAAGGGGACCCGGAAGCGTCAGTTTAGAACATCAAACCAAGAACCGAAAACCAATGCCACTCCCAAGAGTCATGTATCAGAAGATCCTTACCCTGCTGGAAAACGAGGGCCCTTTGTCGCTCATCGTTCTTCACCAAAAGCTGAGTGAGTACTCCTACAAAAACTTGCAGGACACGGTTGCGCAGTTGTTAGGTCGCCGTGAGGGGGAAGAGAAGAAGATTTATGTGAAAGATTTCGAGCGTATGTCCGGTAAGGGCGGACAGTCCACGCGTGTCCTCGCCATTGGGAATCTGCCCGATGCAGTACGTGCGCCGGGTGATCCCTTGGCCGCCCAGAAGCGTTATCGTGATAAGCCTGAGAACAAAGCACGACGTTTAGCAACAGACCAGAATCGCCGGCGCAATCGGAAGATCGCCAAGCATGCGAGCAAGAACGTCATGGCGTTTATGGCCAATCCTCCACCTGCGAAGAAGCTGGTGAAGAACCATACTGCGCTGCCTGCTGTTCGTCACCATTTGGTTGATGATGAAGAGATGGTCGCGTGAGCCGAGCAGTACCCTTTCCCTTAGTCGGTCTCCTCCTAGGGAGAGGTGTTCTCCCACCCCCGTTCTCCACCTCCAAGCTGGGGGTGGGAGCTTTTTCGTAATGGTAGCGATGTAAAGAAATATCTTGGGTGAAAATTCCATGATGGACCAAATAACCAACCAGGATATGGAATGAATAAGCCGAAGTACGAAGCACGGGGAAAGAAACAGAACCGTGGTCAAGGCTCGACGCCGGACCAGGAATTGCGGGATGTGCTCAGCGAGAGTGCACCCCCCATCGCAGAAGGACTGGGTATCTCGCCAGAAGCACTGAACACCGAAGGCTTCTCGACAGCGGAGGTCGCAGAACGTCATTACGGCCTCGGCGTAGCACCGATCGTGGAAGTCACCGAGACAGAAATCGCCACCGGTCTCGCCGAGAGCACGGGTGTTGCATTCACCGCACAGGCACCGTTCCCGGGTTCGGAGCGCGAGTGGACTGCCGAAGAGAAGGAAGGCATCAACGGCGCACTGCGTCAATACGGCTGGAAGGATGTCGCTGAACAAGAACCACCGGCCAACGGTGTCGGTCAAGAGCTCGGTGAACCCATCCCCAATACGGAAGGTTCGGTCGCCGATGCCCTGGAATTGACGGAAGAAGCCGGTCAGGAGTTGCGCGACCAGTACGCTGAAGTCAATGGCACAGCGCGGCTGAAGTCGCCAGATGGCCTCATGCTGGAATCGGGTACTGAAGTGCTGCGGATTCTCGAAGCAGGCCATGAAGCCATCGCACGTGGCTGGGTGAAGGACATGAAGAGCTTCATGCGCGAGCTGTTGTTCAAGCTCGACGGCGTTCCTGTGACGGGTAAGCCGGGCGAGTTCGACGAGAGCTGGGCTGCCAATCAGGCGTACCATCCGAAGAACCTGATCCTCTTCGTCACGCGTACGCCGCGAGTACCGATTCCTGAGGTGCCGGGCGACATGCTCACCCGCGTGTTGGAACTGCATACTCGCCACATTACGGGCCTGCGCCGTAGCTCCACGGCGCGCGAGCGCGATTTGCAGCGCACGGGCGTACTTTTCGAAGATGCAAAGTCTGCTGTGCAGATGAACTTCGGTGAGAAGTACGGTCGCACCATCGGCAAGATGTTTGAAGCCATGATGCGTCGTGTCTGCCAGGTGGCCGCGAACGACAACACCACGGTTGACTTCATGTTGATCGAACCGGATCCGACCCACACCTGTGTGATCGACGCATGGAAGTGTACGGGTATGTGGCCCTCCGAGATCGAAAACGTCGATGCGGTCCGTAACCTCGCGAAGCGTCGTGACCCGGCAAGTGTCACCGTGCACTGGCGCGGTGAAGTTGCGCGCGGCCACGCGATTGATGCCGAAGCACAAGAACTGCTGAGCGCGTTCATTGTGAAGACCAACAATCCGTACGCACCGCAATGATCGCGTTTCTTCACTCTAGCTTTGGAGTCACCCTCTGGTGGCTCCTGGTTGGCCACGCCGTTGCAGACTTCGCGCTGCAAAACGATTTCATGGCGATGGCCAAGAATCACAACACGCCGGTCGGGAAGTTGTTCTGGCCGTACGCGTTGGGTAGTCACGCACTGATTCATGGTGCGTTTGTAGCACTGGTAACTGGGTTCGTTTGGATGGGGGTTTTAGAGGCGATCTGTCACGCTTTGATAGATCGTGTGAAGTGCAACGAGAAGTTGTCGCTGCATGGAGATCAAGCCTTGCATTTCTTGTGCAAGCTCCTTTGGGCCCTTACCTTAATGTACCTACTACCATGAGCAATGATGATCGTCCGAAGTTCACCGTCGTCTCCACTGACGACATCGACGTGAGTGAGAATGGGGTTCTTACTCGCATGGTTGTGTTAGATGAAGAAGATGGGTCCGCTGATTTCATGGCGGGCATCTACGTCGGCACGATCGTCACGCATTTGCAACAGGCCAAGTTCGCCGGCATGGAGTACGACCAACTCCACCCAATGCCGGCGGCTAAAAGCCATCTTGAAGCCCTTCGTCGGATGGCCGATCACTTCCAGGCCGTGGTAGAGACCGAGCCGAATTCGGAGGACGAAGAGATGGTCTGGTGTAACTTTGTCAATAAGCGCGCCACTATCAAAGTGGTTTCTTTTCCAAAAAAACAGGAATAAAGAAAGAGAATGAGTGAAAATCTGTTGGGCTGGCATCAGTTCGGTGGGAAGATCATTCCAAAGCGTGCAATCGAGGGGTTGGCCAATCATGAACCTTCGCCGACACGACTGCAAGTAGGTCAGGCAGTCAAAGTTAAGCTCACCGAAAACAATGTCACCACGTTCGTGGACGCCGTTGTTTACGATTTCAAGATCAGCAAAGGTCAAGCGGTGCACTATTCGCTGGCATTCCCGGCCGATGTTAAGGAGACGTTTTTCCTGGTCGTGGATGACTTCAATGGTGCGGGTGGCTTCGCAGGACTCAGTGCGCTCTTTGGCACCGAGGAAACCGCCACGGGATCATGCATCTATTCGCTGCAAGAGTACGCTGAATACTTTCACCATCTGGCACCGACCATCATCCTTCCGGAGCAGGAGAGGGCGGTCAGCGGTTCGCATTTGCGGTTAGTGAACGGTGTGTAGCTGAGCACGACAAGAGGCAGCATCAGGCAAAAGAACTACCGATAATAAAACATGGCCATCAAGATCCGAGAAGGACTGAAAGAATACCCGGCTTACTACGAGGCTTGGCGGGCGATGCACCGACGGTGCTATAACCCGAACCATCCCGAGTACCCGTTATACGGTGGACAGGGAGTCACCGTATGCCCAGAATGGCATTTTGATAATCAGAAGGGCTATCTAAATTACATCAACTGGATCATGGAGCAACCTAACAGCGACAAGCTGAAGCAGGGGTGGGTTGTCTCCAGGGTCCGGATTATGGGGAACTTTGTCCCCACCAATTGTGACATCGTTACGCGCCAGGTCTCTTCACAGCGTCGCAGAACCGTGAAGTTGACGCAGGAGATCATTGTGGAGGTCCGGCGCGCAGTAAAGGAAGACCCGAGCATCACCTATGAGAGCCTTGTCACCAAATACGGATTTGGAACTAAGGCTTTCTGGTGCCGGATGCTCAAGGGGAAGAGTTGGGATAACATGAACGTGCACGAGCAGCCTGTGGATAAGACAGCGTTGCTTAAGTCACGCAAAAGCGAAGAAGACCAGAGAATCAACGATGTCCCCGCATGTGTGTGAGTTATTGATCTTTTCGGGCGTCCTCGCTGCACTGACCTCATTGTTCTACGAGTCAGGCAGCGTCGACGCCTACTTCATGACGAGTAAGGACCGCAAGAAGAAAGCCGTCTCGTTTCAAGCGCGTATGACGCGCCTCAAGTATTCCCGTGTAAAACAATTCCAGTATCCGTCCGCCGGCAAGCATGTCTTGCTGCGTGGAACGGAAGCTGCCTTTGATCGTTACTACGCATTTACTCGTGAAACCAACTCCCGCTACAAGCAGGAGCTCATCATCGGGGCTGCCATTAAGCACCCGAGTGAAGTCGTTTATGTTGCGTTAGCACCCGGACGGCATCATCACGTCATGGCCTTTATGGACGAGCATGGCAAGGCAGGTATTGAGAACACAGGCTGCCAAGGCTTTCTCACCAACCGAGGCCGATTCATTAAGCGGGGCGAAGCGCTGATGCTCGCTCGGCAAAGCAAGCAGATCATCCACAAGCATCCTTCTTTTAGGGAGCTTTATTCAGAGGACATGTGGTGACGTTTTTTACCGCAGTGTTTCATGATCTGGACCAGTATAACGAATAGGGTAAGACCAACATGAGCGAGAACTTTTTCGAAGAGTTGCGGGACCGTGACTCCGACTCCGCACAACTGGATATTGACGGGATTGCCTCGTGCATTCGGGCGATTACCAGCAACCTGGACGCGATCCACAAGGACAAGAACCTGGCGGTGCCGTTCAGCAAACTTACGCAGCAAATGACGATTCACTTGGACCGTCTGCGCGACAAGCGCTTTGACGCCTATGCCTTCTTCACCGGCCAGGGCACGGTCGCTCGCAAGCTGCGCGAGTTCATCAAGATGGACGACTGGTTGAATCCGGCGCACCGCGCTCGCAACACGGACGTTCGTCGCACGCTGGACAACACGTTCAACAAGTACCCGACGCGCGATGAGCGCGAGTTGCAGGAGTTGAAAGACTTTATCGAGCTCACCATCCCGTTGATGTCGGGTGTGGTTGACGGCGTGGACTGGAAGGAAGTGGAACACACCTTCCCGGTGACGAGCCTCGAGACAGGCTTCTACGTCTGGAAGTATCCAAGCGGACAAGTCAAGCCGCGCATGATCCTCAAGACCACGCTGCCGGTCTCGAAGATCACGGCCCTCTACGTGCTGGAAAACGATCAGAGCGCACAGTTGATCTTCCATCACCCGGAGGAAAACGAATGGTTGCGTGCTGACCTGACGTACACCTTCCCGACGGTGACTTCGCATCTGAAGAGCGAACTGGATGCACTCATCAAGCCGCTGGGCTTCTCGGTGGATTCGGGCAACCTCGCCGAGCAACTGGACGAAGTGTTCCAGAAGATCGACTACATCTTCGATCAGCAACATCGCCTGCCGAATTCGGGCTTGCAGTTCGTGCATCACGAGAAGGACCTCACCCAGATCACGATTCCGATCGGCGATCATTACCGGTGGCGCTTTGACGACACGCGCGGCCAGTGGCCGAGTCGGTCCAAGAAGTTCCTGATTCTGGTGGGCTCCACGATCCAGGCCGCACAGCCTGAGGACATGAACGAATTTAGCCGCCAGAACATGGTTAAATCGCTCCACATGGTCTTCGACAACATTCTGGGTGCGTTGGTACCGGAAGTCGAGACGGAAGCCTCCTAGGAGTTATCATGCAACAGCACGGTAGCGTCTTGGCGTATTTAGGCCACACAGACTTCCCGAGCCATATGTACAGTTCGGGATTCTACTATCGCGAGCTGTACTTCGATAGCGTTGAGAAGTTTATCATGTTCAGCAAGGCGAAGCTCTTTCACGATGAGCAAACCGCGCAACTGATTCTTAACGCCGAGAACGGCTACCAGTGCAAGGAGCTGGGCAAGGGGGTAGTGGGCTTCAACGCGGAGATCTGGGATAACTGGTCTCCGAAGGTGGCTCTGGTGGGCAATCGTGAGAAGTATCGGCAGAACCCAGGACTGGCGCAGCTGCTGGTGCAGACGCATCCGTTCGTCCTGGCTGAAGCGAGTTGGAACAAGCGCTGGGGTGCGGGTTACGGGAAAGACGATCCGCGCATCGGCAACATGGCACAATGGCCTGGTCAGAACCTCGGGGGCAACACCGTCACGGTGGTGCGTACGGAACTGATGAACGGGACACTCCGGTAGACCGAAGAGGGACACTTTGTCCCTCTTTTTTTGTCATCAAACATAATGAACTCAAAACAGATTTACCAGCCGGACTACAGCTGCATCGACAGAAATCCGCATGCTGGGAGCGTCATGAATGCGCTGGTGGCCTATGCTCGTTGCAAGGGTGCCCGCAAGACTCACCTTGTGGCTTCGCCCGCCGAGATGACCGAGAAGGGAATCGCTATCCAGGCCCTTCTCGCGGCCGTGGTGACCCTCGCAGCTGATGAGGGTGTGGTTGTGACGGTGGAGAACCGAGTTCGCGCTGAGCGCCCCGTAACGGGTCAGTTCGACACGCTCGTCGAAACCCGTTGGGCACGTCGGATCTACCAACACTACTACAAGCTGCGCGATGAAAAGCTGGTAGCGAAAACCGTGGACGAGCTGAACCTCGAACTCGGTAAGCGCACCAAGCTCGGTGGCGCACAAGCCTGGAATGGTGAGCGCTACGCGGAAGTGGGATTCATGATCGGTGACGTGGAAATCGAGAACGAAGCCCAACTCGCCGAGTATATCCTGAACGTGGCGCTGGTCTATGACCTGGACCTATTCAAGGAAGTCTTGCCGAAGCATTCGAAGGAAGACCTCGCCGCGCTGATCCCGGGTGACACGTACCAGTCTCCGGTGCGTCCCCTCTCGAAGCTGGAAATTGGCCTGATGGAAGCACCGAAGGGACCGACCTTTGTCGATCCACCTTCGCGCGATCCGATGGAAGTGCTGAAAGAACTGACCGAGGTGACGCCGCTGAATCTGTCACCTGTTGCCATGGGCCATCCCCCGCTCGTCGTCCTGGAGACGATTGGCAAGCTGGCTGCCCGTGGCTCGCCGTTGGCTACTGCAATTGCCGAGAAGGCGTACAAAGCTCTGCCCGGTAGTGAAGACTCCCGCGTCATCGAGAGCATGGCGTCGATGTTGACCTTTGCTGAGAAGATGTCGGAGATCAAAGACTCGATTGGTCGCGTGAGCGGGGAAGCTCCAACGCCAGTCGCCGGTGACTTTGGCACCTATGAGGCCACGCAGGTCAAGAGCGATGACTATGCGCATCCATACTTGCCAGCGCCCTCTGTACCGCACCACATCGCAACCTGAAGTACTATAAGGAAAACAAATGAAACGAATAGCTGCACTGGCCGCCTTACTCCTGAGCTTGAGCGCTCACGCCGCACTGGATCCGATTGTGGTCAAGATCGGACACGTGGCTCCCTTGACAGGGGAGTCGGCCAACATGGGGAAGGATGACCAGAACGGGGCAGTCCTTGCCATCGAAGAACTGAACAAGAAGGGCATCGCGCTTAACGGCCAGAAGCTCGTCTTCCAACTCGATAGCGAGGACAATGCAGCAGATCCACGCACAGCCACCAACGTGGCGCAAAAGCTGGTGGATTCGGGTGTGATCGCAGTCATCGATGGGCAACTGTCGTCGACCGCCATTCCCGATGCGCGCATTTATGCGAACGCAGGGGTTCCCCAGATTGCGAATGCAGCAAGCGATCCGGAGTTGACCAAGCTGGGCTTGTCCACGGTGTTCCGCATTGTCGGTACGGATAGCCAGCAAGGCCCGGCGCTGGCGGACTACGCGCTCAAGCATCTGCACTACAAGACGCTTGCGGTGCAAGATGACCAGACGGCATACGGCCATGGACTCGCTGAAGCGTTTGCCTACGAGGTGAAGCGTCAAGGTGGGAAGGTGGTTTACCGTGGGGGCAACAGCAACAAGCAGATCGACTTCAAAGCAGTGCTGACGACGATCAAAGGAAAGAACCCCGATGCAATCTTCTACGCGGGCGAGGAGGCGACGACAGCGCCGTTCTTCAAGCAGGCTGTGGAGCTCGGTCTCAAGTCCAAGTTCCTTACCGGGGATTCTGGGTGCGTCGACGAGTTGGCGAAACTCACCGGCATACCTGCCACGGATCGTCTCGTCTGCTCGGAGCCCGACACCGCCTTCTCCCTCATCAAGGGAGGCGATGCCTTCTCGACCAAGTACAAGGCCCGGTTTCATCAGGAGATTGTGGACTACGCTCCGTACAGCTATGACGCTGTCTACCTGATTGCCGATGCGATCCTGCGGGCGAAGTCGACCCAGCCGAAAGATCTGATCGTGGCGCTGCGTGCTTCTGACTTTCAGGGGATCACCGCGCACGTGAAGTTCGATCCTTATGGGGACCTCGTGCATCCGGTGGTCTCGATCTCGAGGTACGACCAGGGCGTGAAGACGCCGTTTCTGATTGTCAATCCGTAAGAAGAAGAACATGAACCAAAAACAAAGAACAATCGGTTTTTTCAGTCTGGTCGGTCTTCTGACCATTCTCGGGACGTGCCTCATCGTCTCGTCGTGTAAGGACAGCACGCCCGCGCAGCAACAAGCGCAGCAGTATCAGCCGCAGCAACAGCAGTACCAGCAGCAACAAGCTCCGGGCCAGACGATCGTCTACGAGCAAGCTCCCCAACGCGATCACTTCTGGGAAGACATGTTCATTTACCACGCGATCTTCGGTGGTAATCAGACGACGCATGTGCATGTGTATCAACCCGCACCTGTGTATCGTCCGGTCTACCAGCCTGCGCCTGTTGTGAACAAGACGGTGCAGAACATCACCATCAACCAAACGGTGAACCATGCCCCTAGCCCTGCTCCTGTTGCAGCTGCAAAGCCAGCGGTCGTTCCCGGTGACGATCAGCGCTTCACCCAGAAGGCCGCTGTGGCGACGCCTGTTCAGAAGAGCCTCTGGGCAGCCACACCAGCCCAAGTCGTGAAAGCGTCGACGGCATACCCGAAGGCTAGCAATAGCAACACGGGTGGCTACGCGGTGAAGAGCTCAGGCTATAGCGGCTACAGCCAGAAGAGCAGTTACGGCAGCAGCTTCAGGTCGTCCTCGGGGCGGCGTTAAAGGAAAAGTAATGAGTGCAGAGAAGACCCGTGTGGACCTTGAGCGGGTCCTCGCACTGAAGGCAGAGCTGGCCGAGATCAATGCGCTTGACCTGGAGAAGGTTGAGCTCTACGTGAACGGTCAGCCTCTGGTGCTTGACCCCGAGTCCGTTAAGTGGTGGAAGTTCACTGGGCTCGGGAGTTCCACGTTTTTTGAATCTCTCGATCCGCAGACCGGAAGCATACCGATCACAGAGATCGACGAGGACGACCAAGAAGAATCAACAGGCGGACCGGACCAATCATGAAAGTCATCAACTACAAACAGCTGTGCAAGGAACCCGCAGACACCATGTTTGCGACGCTCAACAAGATGAACGAGTTGGGTGAAGTGCTCATCATCGGTCGCTATCCCGATGATCGCAAGTTCCTCTACTCCCCGATCTCGGATGTGTCGAAGCTAGGCACGAACGAAATCGAGTTCGACGAGAACTGTTTCAACCGCAAGGAAGGCACCTTCGTCGTCTTCACGCAGGAAGAAATCGGCGCTTACGTGAACAAGCTGATGGGCATGCTGTCGTTTGCGGCGAACTCGTTTCTCACGACGCTCAAGGAAACCGCGGATGCAGCTAGTCCCGCGACGACCTGCGTGGCGCCTGCGTAATGGAGTTCCAGCTGGAGTACGGGGATGGTTGGGCTGGTCGGGATTACTATTTGATTCTGGATGGCAAGTCCCACCGCCTCAACGAGAAGACGACGCTCGGTGGTCCGCAGGATGAGAAACTTGCGCGCGAGAACGCAGTTTCCATCTTGAGTCGTGAAGCGCCGCACTTCGTTGAAGACGCGAAGGTGGCAAAGTTCAAGTGGGACGGGACGATGTAATGAAACGTCAGACGCCTGAAGAAATCAGATGCGAAGCAATCGAAGAGTGTGCGACGATGGTGGAGAATTACGCCAGTCTCTGGAGTAACCTGCCACCCGATCAATCCAAACAGATTGCTTCGTTCTTTGCACGTAACCTACGGGAATTGAAAGTGAAGGCTGAGCCAATTGGTGTACCGCCGCAAGCGTTGGCGCGAGCCGCAGCAGAAGTACTCAAGCCCGTAGAAGACGTGGCATCGGGGTGCATCGGGGTGTGCTCCACGTTGTTTGATCCGGTGTGTAAAGGTTGTGGTCGCCTGGCCAGCGACGTCGACCAGTGGGTGTTCCTCAATCGTGACGAGAGGATCGCCGCAGTAGCAGCAGCGAAAGAACGGCTGAAGACAATGCAGAAGTAAAACCAGACCTGTTCAACAAGAAAGTAACAAAGGACCATGATGAACCATCTCGTGACTTGGTGGCTTAGCTTTAATGCTTATAGCAAATCCAATCCAGTAGTTGCTGCGGGGGCAGGACTCTGGGGCATCTCAGCGCTCACGTTTTTCTTTCGCAAGTTGCCCGCGAAGTTCTTTGCCTGGATGTATGGGCAGATCACCACGACGCTCGAATTCGATAACACCGAACTCGGCTTCGCGCGGGATAATTACGCGGGCTTCATGCAGTGGTACATGTCGCGCAAGCAGGTGAACTTCACCCGGCACTTCAGTGTGTTGAGTACGGGTGTACAGGTCGATGAAGCCATGTCGAAGTTTGGTAAGGCAGCAGCCGTCGGGGTGGGGTCCGGACGTCACTACTTCATCTACAAGAGACGCTTGTGCAAGATGGAGCGCCGCATGTTGGAGAAGACCGGTCGCGAGAACAACATCTTCGTGATTACGATCACGATGTTCAGCCGCAACAAGCAGTTGATTCACGACATGGTCGACGAGTTCTGCTATCGCTACGACATGGAAAAGCAGCGCGTCTATCAGTTCGGTGTCTCGGGACGGTTCTGGAGCAGCGACGGCACGGTGCGCAAGCGTCCGCTGCATACGGTCATCGCCAACAAGAAGTTAAAGCAGAGCATCCTGAAAGATATCGAAGAGTTTCTTGTGGCGCGGCAGTGGTACTACGACCGCGGCTTGCCCTACAAGAAGACCTTCGTCATCTATGGTGGACCTGGTGGCGGGAAGACCAGCCTCATCAAGGCGATTGCCGGACACTTCGGTATGAACATCGCTCGCCTGAACCTGGCGGACATGACGGACAGCATGCTCGAAGACGGGTTGCGCAATGTTCCTGAGAAGTCAATCGTGCTGGTCGAGGACTTCGATTCGGCTGACGCAGTGAAGACGCGCGATGCGATGAAGCGGCAACTGCAACTCAAGCGCAAGAAGGAAGACGATGACAGCGAGAAGGAAGCGGACAACTCGAACAAGAAGATCTCCTTCATCGAGAACTCTGGCCTCACGCTCTCCGGTGTCCTGAATGCGCTGGACGGTGTGGTGGAACTGGACGGCACGTTGATCTTCATGACGACGAACGTGCTGGAAGACATCGACCCTGCTGTGATTCGCAAGGGCCGTGTTGACAAGTTCTACGAAGTGGGTGCGCTCCAGCATGCGGAGATCGTCGAGTACATCGAACTGATGTTCCCGAACGTGATCCTCGGCAAGGACATCACCTACGACCCGATCATGGGGTGCGATCTGCAAGCACTGTACTTCGATCACTCGGAGAGCGTGCATGATTTCATTGCTTCCATTCCGGGTGCCCGCAACGATAGTCTCTTGCAGGGCCGTATTTGGGAGACGACTCAACTCTACCCGAGCGTGAAGCCTGCGCTCGAAGCAGCATAACACCTCCTGGTGCATGCCCTGGCTTCGGCCAGGGCTTTATGCCGTCTATTTTTATTTGGTCATTTTATGCATGTCTTCTCCACATCCATAAAGGATCATTCACTATGTCGGACGGTACCTCCTCGGACGGCGTAAGCAGCGCATCCACCGCATTGGCGGCTGCCGTCAATACGGCACTCGAGAACTTCATCGACAGCATCGTCGATAGCGTCAATTCGGATACTGTTGCCAGCGCGAATGCATCTGCTGCTGCTGCCGCGACGTCTGCGTCTAACGCTGCTGCCTCGGCTGCCACTGCATCGCAAGCTGCTACCACGTCTTCCACCAATTCCGGTTCAGCTGGCCAAAGCGCCACCTGGGCTGCCTCTTCGGCTACCGCTGCGGCGGCCTCCGCAGCTCAAGCGCAAGCATCTCAATCGAATGCTGCCCAAGCCTTCACCTCCACCCAAGCGGCACTCACGGCGTTCTCGTCCACCGCGACGGCACTCACCGCGTTCATGCACACCTACAACACCTATTTCTTGGGTGCAGGCGCGAATGATCCGACGGAAGATGGGAACGGTCAACCGGTGCAAGCCGGTGCCATGTACGAAAACACCACGAGCAACAAGCTTCGTGTGTATAGCGGCACGGTCTGGAACAACATCGACTACACGATCGCGGCTCAGCTAACTGCTGCGACCGCTCAAGCTACGGCGGCGGCTGCCTCTGCTGCTGCGGCTCTGGCGAGCCAAGGTGCGGCAGCCTCATCGGCGACCCTTGCTCAGGAATGGGCAGCACAGACGAATGGTGTCGTGAATGGCTCGAGTTCACTCTCGGCTTATCAGTACGCCCAGGCGGCGGCTGCTTCGGGTACGTCCGCCTCCACTTCGGCCACAGGTGCTGCGGCCTCGGCCACCGAAGCGGCCAACAGTGCCACGCAAGCGGCAAGCTCGGCAACAACTGCCTCGAACCAAGCCAGCAACGCAAGCGGTAGTGCGGTGTCGGCATCCAATAGTGCCACGGCTGCACAGACCAGTGCAACGGGTGCATCGTCCGCAGCGAGTGCTGCTTCCGGTTCGGCCACAGCCGCTTCGGGAAGTGCAACTGCTGCTGCCACGAGTGCTTCGGCTGCCTCGGGTTCCGCAACCGCTGCTGCGGCAACCGCGGCAAGCATGAGCGTGTACGGGATGTTCTCGGGCATCATCGACATCACGGCTAACACCAATCTGTCGGCAGTATCGGGCTACGGCAAGGTCTACGAGTGCCCGGTCGGCGACGCTGGTGGTCACACGGTCAACCTGATGGCTCCGGCCGCAGGTGATGCCGGGAAGTGCTTGGCGTTTGTGAACGTCTCGCAAGGCAGCCTCACGCTCAACACCTCGACCGGCGTGTTCAACACGGCGTTCGGCTTGAACGTAGCCTCCATCGTGGTGCCGCCTGACTCAACCCTCATCCTTCAACAGGACGGGGCGAACTTTAACGGTATCGCAGGTGCCGGTGCCCTGGGTGCGGCCATCGTGCCGAATAACATCGCAGGCGGCCTTGGTCAGTTCGAAGCCTTGGCTCCGACGGGTGGCGCAACAGCCACCTTCGTGCTGCCGGGTACGGCGAGCCAGAAGTACGCTTACTTCGTGTCCAACGCGGGCGTACAAGCAGCGGGTGTGGGTGCCGGTGGTTCGGGCGTCTTGGGTCCGTTCACTTCGAGCAACCCGATCGGCTTCTGCTGGCGCATCGGTTAAGCATTCCCATTTACACTCGGGAGACTTCGGTCTCCCGTTTTATTTCGTGAGGATTCATTATGTCTTCTGATGGTCTCGCCTCAGGCATTGCATCGACCGATAGCGCGGATCTGCAAGCCGATCTGTTGGCGGCGGCTCAGGATGCAAGTACAGCAGTCACAGCTGCACAGGGTTCGGTCGCAGCGGAAGAAGCTGCTGTTGCCTCCCAGAATGCAGCGGGCTCCAGTGCAACGGCAGCGGCGACTAGCGCCAGTGCAGCAGCGACTTCCCTTACTGCTGTTCAAGCTGTAGAAGCAACGATCGCAACACAAGAAACGGCAATCGTCAATGCAGAAACATCTGCCACCGCTTCTCAAACTGCTGCTGCTACCTCTGCTACTTCAGCAGCAGCTTCTGCAACTACTGCTCAAGCTCAAGCAGCCGACGCCCTCGCCGACGCTAATGCGGCCGCCGCTAGTGAAGCCACCGCTGCGGTTCAAGCAACAAACGCGGCTACGAGCGCTACGAGCGCCGCTGTCCAGGTCACGAACGCCAGTGGCTTTGCAACGGCAGCGCAAGCTTCAGCAACGGCCGCTGCAAGCTCCGCAACCGATGCTGCGAGCTCAGCGACTCAAGCTGCTGCGACGCTGGCCCAGCTGAGTAACGAGGAAGCGGCAGCTCAAACCGCAGCCACCAATGCTTCTCAGTCGGCCTCCCTTGCCGCCAACGCCTCACAGGGTGCCTCGCTCTCGGACAGCGACGCCCAGGCTCAGGCGACGTCGGCTTCATCGAGTGCCGCTTCGGCCAATGCAGCAGCGACCACGGCCAACACGGAAGCGGCCGATGCCCAGGCGTTTGCTCAACAGGCATCCACCTCAGCTACGGCTTCTGCGGCTTCTGCCTCCAGTGCAGCGAATGCTGCGACGGGTGCAGCGAACTCAGCAGCACTGGCACAGTCGGCAGCGGCCATTGCTCAGGGTGGCGTGCAGGCTAAGCAGTATTCGGCCAACAACCTGAACCTGACCGCAACGAATGGTGTCTCAGCAGGCGCTCAAGTGGCATCGGGCTTGACGACCTCCCAAGGTCTGCTCGGACTGATGCTGACGGCCCAGAACGTGGGTTCCGCTCAGACGCAGAACTACGTCATCACCATTCGTGACGGTGGCGCGGCTGGTGCGATCCTCTGGACTTCACCCGCCATCACGTCCCTGAACTACGGTAACTACTTGCCGTTCTTCTTGCCGCCACTGGCAACCGGTAACCTCTATATCGAGGTGACCAATCAAGCCGCCGTGCTCTCGACGATTAACGTCACACTGACGGCGTTGCTCATCGCAAACGCGTAAGCCACAGCCGGGAGGGCTTCGGCCTTCTCGGCATTTTATGACCTTACCTAACCAGGAAGAAAGCCATGCCCTCCATGATCTCTTTAGCAGACCTGATGCAGCGGATTCAGGAGTATTGGCACAAGAGATGCGAGGCACGGCAACCCCAGCGGGCTGCATTGCTGAAGCCACGCCAACCCAGATAAAGGAAGAAGTATGTCTGATGGATCCGATGGCGTGAGTGCAGCGCAGTTAGCCGAAGGTGCTGCACAAACCTACATGAACAACGCCCAGCAGTACGCAACCCAAGCGTCCTCGTCTGCGGCAGCTGCCTCCTCAGCGGCAGCAACAGCGTCCAACATTGCCGAGCTCTTTGCCACCCAGTCAGCTGGCATCATGGCGCTCATCACGGGCGACGCACCCGGTGTCCAGACGTTTGAAGACGATGATGTCTTGACGATTGTGCGTAACGGGAAACTCTACAGTGTTCCGTATGCCGCGGTCCTTGCGGTCTTCGAAACGATCTTCTTACAGGTGAACAACAACCTGTCGGATATCGCGGACCCCGCTGAAGCCTTGGCTAATCTGGGAGGCGTTGCTGCCAACAGTGTGAAGTCCAGTCTGGTGGCGAACACCTCCAGTTCTGAGACGGTGGCAACCTCCTTCTGTTTCACACCCGGTGCGGATGGCGTCTTGACGATTCTCTCGCAAGGTGGCTCCAGTGGGACGAACGCGGTGTCTGTGGGTCTAGACATCGAAGTGACGGCAATGAAAGGCGCCACCCTCACGGCCAGTCAGCAGAACAACAACGGCAGCTTTAACCTGGGGATCTTTAATGCCCAGTACGAAGTCACGGCCAACACACCGGTGAGCATCACCGTGACGCAGACCGCGCCGTCCGGCACGACAGCGAGTCAGTTGTCGTCCCTCTTCATTTACTTACCGAGCTAAACATGGGCAAGCAATCCTACTTCTTCATGCCCACGGGGGGCGTGGGGGTGACGCCAGATGGCACAATCCCCGACGGTGCAGTCGTCTGTACGGAAGACCAGTACGCGAATTCCCAGAACTACTTCATCAACAATGCTACGGTGCCGCCATCCATTGCGCCGGTGTCGACAGCAACTGCCTTGCAACTCTTGCAGGCCGCACAGATTCAGTTGATCTCGCAGGCGTGTCAGGCTGCGATCTATTCGGGCTATCAGTCCAACGCACTGGGTAGCACTTATCTGTATCCGTCGAAGGCGACTGACCAAATGAACCTGCTCTCGTCCATCTCGGATGCGACTGGCGCAGTCCTCTTTGATGCCGACCCGTGGACACCTAACACCGAGGTGGTGGAAGGTCAGACGACATGGATTGGCAAGCAACTCTATCAGGTGATCCAGAACGGGGAAACTGGTAGTCAAGCACCGCAGTGGCCAACAGTTGCAGGTGCTACTGTGGTGGATGGCTCGGCCGTGTGGGGCATGTGGACGACACCCTTCTGGTGTGCAGACCTGTCCGTCACGCCGGCCGCCTGGGCTTTCCGCGCTCACACGCTGCGTCAGATCTGGCAAGTGGGTAAAGATGCCAAGCAGGCGATTCTTAACGACATGGGCGAGAATACCATCCTCAGCTATGAGGTGCTCGCCGCAACAACCGCAGCACAAGTGGAGGCTATCCAATGGCCGTAAGGTTTGCGTTTGCAAAGAACCCGACCACCCTCAAAGACAAGTTCATTTGTTGGTGGATGCGTGGTCCCTACTTCCACTCGGAAGTGATCTTGGCGGAGAATGCGGATGGGACGTACACCATCGCGTCGAGCGTGCCGGGTATCGGTGTGCGCACTGCTACCAACCAGCAACTGCCTGCTGACGAGTATGACATCATCGAAGGTCCGGGTGATGTGAATACGGCGATCGCCTGGTTCAAGGCACACGACGGTGAGGCTTACGACTGGTTGGGTCTCTTGCGTTTCGTGATGCCCCCGCTCACCATCTGGTCGAATACGAAGTGGTGGTGCACGGATGCGGACCTCGCAGCAGTCGGTATGGATTGCGGCAGCCACCGCTACGATCCGAATGCCATGGCGTTCTTTCTGAAAGGAATCGCCTCGATTCCGGCATAAAGTCACGGCGGCCTTCGGGCTGCCGTTTATGCCGCAAATTCTATGAATTCTCTTAGGGAGACCAAGAATGAGTGGATCAACTCCGGGCCAAGCTTTGGCCACCGCAGTCGCCGCATTAGCAGCCGACATCACCGAACTGTCAACGCCACTGAAGAATATTGCAGCCGATGACGCCGATGCCAAAACACAAGCCAGTAATGCCGCTGCCTCGGCTACGGCCGCCGCAGCATCTGCCTCTGCCGCTGCTGGAAGCGCAAGCACGGCAACGACTCAGGCTACTAATGCAGCCGGTTCTGCCACCGCCGCAAGTACGTCGGCTTCCAATGCATCGCTCGCCGCCACCAATGCGAGTAACAGTGCATCCACCGCTACGACAGCCGCCACTAACGCTGGGACGTCTGCCACGAATGCGGGTAACTCCGCCACCGCTGCCTCTGGTTCTGCGAGTGCCGCGGCCGGTAGCGCCACGACCGCCCAAGCGGCGGCTTCCTCAGCTGCTGCCAATGCTGCTGCAATCGCTGCGATTACTGTGTCGACCGCAGCACCTTCTGGCACGCCTGCTGCTGGTGCGCTCTGGTTCCAGGTGTAAATCATGCCAGCCTACGGTTACGAAGGCGGAGCCTGGCAACAGTGCCTGAACATGTACTGCTACACCGGCGGGAAGTGGACCTTGGTGCGTGGTGCATGGAAATACGTCAGTGGTACGTGGCAACAGTACTACTCGAATAACAACTATCAGCTGTATGCGTTGGGTGATGTGCAAACGGTCTACCCGAGTGGGGATCATGGTCTGTACATGAATGGTCAGTTAGTCGTCCCGGGCGCGCGTTCGTACAACATCGTGCTCTTTGACAACTACGGCAACATCACCGGTAATGCGACGTTTGATGTCTTCGGGGATGACGGCGCTACTGGTGCGGGCACTGCAACCCAGAACATGATCAACTACATGAACGGTCTCACGGCCGGGCAGATCTATTTGATCTTCACGTATGACGAACCGCAAACAGGGGCAGCTAACCTAACGAGTACGTTCACCTCCTTCTTTGGTGGTGTGGCTTCGATTGTGGGTGGCAGCATGCCTTACCGTTGTGCGTATTACGCCATGGGTAAGAAGGGTGCAGCACCCTGGATCGAGAAGTACTGTGGCACGGAAGAGACGAACTTCACCGGTGTTGGTGGGGTTACGGTGACAGGTACGCCGGATGGCGTGTTTAACGTCACGTTCCAGATCTATACGGCGCCAGGTCCGAGTGGTACGTTCGTGAACCTCGCGACGATCTATCAGGGAACAGCGCTCGTCAGTAACTCCAGCGAAACGGGGTTGGCTACCGTCGCTGGCATTGCAACTTCATAAAGGTGGTTTATGTCAGGTACTCCCCAACAAACGCTCAACACGAACATTGGCGCGCTGGCTTCCGAGATTGAGAGTCTGGGGAGTGACTTCGCTGGTGTCGTATTGGACGATAAAGATGCGCAGGCACAAGCTGCGGCGGCCGCCGCGAGTGCGACAGCTGCTGCGTCTTCAGCCAGTACCGCTTCGACAGCGGCAACCAACGCCTCCAATAGTGCGACCGCTGCCGCTGGTTCTGCGACCACGGCTGGATCCTCCGCCACAGCAGCAGCGAACTCGGCAACCACTGCGGCTAACTCGGCGGCGGCTGCTGCGAGTAGTGCTACTGCGGCTTCAGGTTCGGCGACGACTGCGAGCAATGCGGCTACGTCGGCACAAGCGGCTCTCAGTGCGATGGAGAGCGGCCTTATCGCGCCGGTGATTGCCAAGGGCTCACAAGGCATGACCTTATCGGCCAGCCAAGTGTACTCGGTTACGGCTTCCTTCACTGCACCGGTTGCAGGTTGGGTCGTGGCCTTTGGTCATGTGAATCTGGCCAGCGTGGATGGGGTTTCCATTTCGGTGAATCTGTCCATTAATGGTAACAATGTTTCTGGTGACTCCACGCTCCTGTCTCAAGCGCATCAAGGCATGCTTGCAGTGGGCGCAGGCGCAGGTGTGACCATCACCCTCACCTTGACTAACCAGAGCTCAACCACCGCCACCACGAACATGACGCCTTATGTGGGCGGCTTCTTTGTGCCGTCAACCTTGTAAGGAGAGCGACCATGAGTAGTGATGGCGTCTCCCAAATTGCTCCGGACCTGGCTGCGTTAATTGCAGCGGTGACGGGCTTAGGTACGGCCCTGGCGAACAATGAGAAAGACTTAGCGGGCGCTGAGACCTATGACGGTCAGGCACGGGCTTCAGCTCAGGCTGCGCTCGCGAGTAAGAATGGTGCGGCGGCTAGCGCGAGCACCGCCAGCACGGGCGCGACGAATGCATCAGGCTCAGCGAGCTCAGCTGCGACCAGCTCCACCAATGCTGGGAACTCTGCGACAGCGGCCGCGAACTCCGCGACCTTAACCGGGACGCGGGCGAGCGCGGCGAGTGCCTCGGCCACAAGCGCAGCTACCTTTGCGACCAACGCAACCAATGCCAAGAATGCGGCTGCCCTCTTTAAACAGGTGCAGCCCGTGGCCGCCGCCACCTCGGTGAGCGCGACAGCCAGTACCACTTGGAATGCTACGGTTTCCTTTACGGCACCGTGTGCAGGTTGGGTGTTTGCTTTAGGCTCATCTAACCAGTATCAGCCACCTTCGTCGGGATACGACTGTAGCCTGATCATCAACGGCACCAACTTGGCTTCGGACACGACTGGCTTGAACCAGCGACACATGGCGATGCTTGCGGTCACCTCAGGTGAAGCAGTCACGGTGCAAATGCAAGCCGTTTCCCAGTCAACGGCACCGCTCCAAGGTTCCACCCTTCACGTGGTTGCGTGGTTCCTCCCCGCACCTTAAGGAATACACATGCTTACTCCAGCACAACAACTCGCTGCTAACGTTGCTACGTTGGCTGGCGACATCAGTAGTCTCGCTCCGGGTCTGAAGAACATCGCCTCCGACGATGCAGATGCCAAGGCTCAAGCTATCATTGCCACAACGGATGCCACCCAAGCAGCAGCCTCCGCCACAGCAGCAGCGAACTCGGCTTCCAATGCAGCCGGCAGTGCAGGCTCTGCCTCCGGCAGTGCTACCACAGCCAGTAGCGCTGCCACCGCCGCAGCCAGTAGCGCGACCCAAGCAGCCAGCTCGGCGTCGACTGCTTCGGGCTATGTGACGAGTGCAGGCAACAGTGCCACTGCGGCAGCGAACTCCGCAACTTCGGCATCTGGATCAGCCTCCAGTGCGCTGACCTCGGCCAGTGCCGCTGCCCAGTCGGCTAACAATGCTGCGATTGCCGCGGCTAAGGTTGCGAATTCCGGGGCGGCACCTGTGGTCGTCAGTGTCGGTGCTTCGCCCTTTACCTGGCAGGCTCCCGCAGATGGTTTCTGTATGGTCGCGGTCGTATCGGACCTGCAATACGTTCGTGGCAGCGCAACGATTGACATTCTCCAGACTAATGGCGGACGACCTACCAGCCCGCAGTTGGTTCCGGTTTATTCAGGTGATAGCTTAATCCTCACCTACACGAGCACACCGAGTCTCACGTTTATCCAGCGGTGAAAGAGGAGGGCATGAAGCCCTCCTTTTATGCCGGGAAATGCTATGTCTGCATTTCCAAAGTCTTTACAGGGTGCCTGCTATGAGCGGTGGTGGTAATAGTTCCTCAGCTGACTTAACAGCCCTCTTAGATTCGATCGCTGGATTTACCACGATCTTCGAGGATCTGTTCTCGCTTGAAGTCACGGCGGCGAACAGTGCGGTTGTTCAAGCAGAAAACGCGAGCACCTCTGCGGCGGCGGCTGCAACGAGTGCCGCATCAGTTAGTACACTGGCAGCCGATGCTGCTACGTCTGCTAATCAAGCGGTGGTTCAGGCGGGTAACTCCGTCACGGAAGCCATCGCGGCTCAGAATTCAGCTACAGCGGCAGCTGGGAGCGCAACGGCAGCCGCCGCTAGCGCGAGCTCGGCTGCGGCTTCTGCCACGGCTGCGAGCAATGCGGTAAGTACGCTCTATCAGTTGAACACAACGGGGGGTACGGTTACGCTGAGTGGCGCAAGCGCAACGGCTGGGATCATCTGGGTGACGGGTATTCTTTCAAGCAATCTCACGATTGTCTTGCCGGCTGCGGTCACCAAACCCATCGTGGACAATTCGACCACCGGTACAGGTACGGTCACGGTTCAGATGACGGGCGGAACCGCTTCGGCAACCGTCGGGCAGGGTAATGCGAACCAGTTGTTCTGCGATGGCTCGACAGGTATCTATTCCGTGTCCTCGGTGTCCGGGCTTCAATTCACGGGCGTCAAACCGATCAGTGCTGCGACCAATGCATTGACGAACCAGTATCAAGGTGCGTACACGCCGATGACCAACGGTGGCTCCACCACCTTCCAAGTGACGCTGCCAACGGGCGCGACCATGGGAGTGGGTGGTGCGATCTTCCTGGATGCGTTGTCTGGTAAGTGGAGCGTCGTGCCGGCAAGTGGTAATACGGCAGACTTTGGCTCAGCCTACGCGATGAATCCGTCTGACAAGGCGATGTTCACCTGGAACGGGACGAGCTGGCGTACGACGCTGTACTCGAA
>Ga0265338_10003142_pt1 | contig 23576 bp, 23 predicted proteins | sample 42126metaG_FD_193579 | JGI IMG/M metagenome (GOLD analysis project Ga0265338, IMG submission 193579) | Rhizosphere microbial communities from Carex aquatilis grown in University of Washington, Seatle, WA, United States - 4-21-26 metaG | ecosystem: Host-associated > Plants > Roots > Rhizosphere... | reverse complement strand
AAAGCGCAGTCAACCGCTCCCGCGCCCGGCCAGCCTATGCGCGCGCCGACACGCGAGGAAGTTGATTCCCGCGTGGCCGACACACATCAAAAACTCGCCGAACTCAAGCGCGCCCAGGAGGAACTGGAACGCGAACGCTCCGCGCTCGAGGAAACGCGCCGGCGCCAGATGGAATTTCAAACCGGCCGCCAGGAGATGATCCACAATCTCACGCGCGGCCTCGGGTTGCTCGAAGAAGCCGAATTCACCGCCCGCCGCGATGCCGAACAGATGGCCAAGACCATCGCTGATTTCCGCGACGTGCTCACGAAGGTCGAAGCCGTCCACGAGGAGACGTGGACTAAGGACAATTTCAGCGTTGAATTGACCCGGGCGTTAACCGCGATTGAGAATGCGCGCATGGAATGGAACACCGCGCGCTTGAAATTCCCTTTGTTGACGGGCGAGAAAGCGGCGAGCGCCGCGCCGGGAGAGCCGTCCGTGGCGGAAGCATTTCCGGGCGGCAACCGCAGTTTTGGCGAACTGTGCAAGCTGGGCCTGGCGTTGACGTGGCCGCTGGCGGTGATCGCCCTGGCGGCCCTGGGCGTGTTCGCTGCGATTTTGCTGTCGCGCCGTTGAATGGTCTTGCATGGCATGGTTTAAAAAAAAGCCAGATTTGATTTCAGATCGCGCCCGCGCGCTGAATGAGGAGATTGCTGCGCTCGAAGCCGAAATTCAGCAGCTCGACGCGAAGCGCAAGGAGGCTCCGCCGCCGGCCAAGCTGCGCTCCACAGCCATTCCCCACGGTGAAACCATCCAGCGCGCCGCAGAACCCGAAACTCGAAACCCGAAACTCGAAACCCCCAAAGCGCCCGATCCAATTTTTGAGGACGTGGACCAGGACCGGCTGAAAGCGCGCGGTGAAGTGGTGACTCCGAACCATTATAACGACCTGGGGGTTCGCAAGTATGATCTGCCCGCGTTGTTGCGGCGCATCCGCAACCATTTCCGCGGGCCGTCCACGAATAATCCCAAGCTGGTGCATTACCTCGCCGCGGGCGGCGTGCAGGGGTTGCGTCCATTGCGCTATGAAAAGCGTGTGGCGCGCAACCGGTTCATCTTTTTCGTCGCTATCCTGTTTTTCGCGCTTTTGGGGATATTTGCGGTTTTTTGGCATAATCATCGTTAAACGGATGACGCAGCCGGATGTCGGACGCTGGTTGTCTCGGCTAAAAATTGGTTTCCAAACCTGCGTTTATCTGCGTTCATCTGAGGTTAAATAGATGAAAAGATTTTCTCCTGTTTCTCGCAGTGGCCGCTTCGCCATGGGACCGGCGGCGGAGGTATCGCATTTTACCGAATCGATCTCCTTTGATTGGCGGCTTTGGAAACATGACATCCTCGGCTCAATGGCTCACGCCACGATGCTTCAAAAAATCGGCGTGCTCACCCTCGCGGAGTTAAAGGCGATATTGAAAGGCTTCGACAGCATCGCCCGCGATATCCAGCTCGGACGATTTCATTGGCGCGCGGAGTTGGAGGACGTCCACATGAACATCGAGGCGGAATTGACGCGGCGCGTCCCCGCCGGCGCGAAGCTTCACACGGCCCGCTCGCGCAACGATCAGGTGGCGCTCGACGTGCGGATGTGGCTGCGCGACGAATTGTTTGAACTGATGAGCGAACTGCGCGCCCTGCAAAAAGTCCTCGTGGAATCGGGCGCGAAAAACGCGGACGTGATCATCCCGGGCTACACGCATCTGCAACGCGCGCAGCCGGTTTATTTCGCGCACCATTTGCTCGCCTACGTGGAAATGTTTGATCGCGATCACGCGCGTCTGGAAGATTGTTTTTTGCGCGTGAACGTCTGCCCGCTGGGCAGCGGCGCCATTGCGGGCACTACCTTGCCGTTGAAACGCGAGATGGTCGCGAAGCTCCTGGGTTTCGTCGACGGCAAAGGCCGGGCCAAGATTTCCCAGAATTCGATGGACGCCGTGAGCGATCGGGATTTTGCGGTGGAATTTTGCGCGGTGGCGGCGCTCGTGGCCGTGCATCTTTCACGGCTCGCCGAGGACGTGATTCTTTGGGCCAGCGCGGAATTTAATTTCATCAAAATCGCGGATGCTTACACGACCGGTTCCTCGCTGATGCCGCAGAAAAAGAACCCGGACATCGCGGAACTTGCGCGCGGCAAGAGCGCCCGCGTGGTGGGAAACCTCGTGGCGCTGTTGACCTTGTTGAAGGGATTGCCGATGACCTACAACCGCGATTTGCAGGAAGACAAGGAACGATTGTTTGACACGGTGGATACCGTCCGCGCCACGGTGCGCCTGACTGGCGCCATGTTGAAAAATGCGAAAGTGAACCGCGCCGCTTGCCAGGCCGCCGCCAGCGACCCAGCGTTGCTCGCTACCGACCTGGCGGATTATCTCGTGCGCAAAGGCATGCCGTTCCGCGAAGCGCATCACGTCGTCGGCGGAGTGGTGGCGCTCGCCGAGAAATCCAGCAAGCTGTTGAATCAATTGACACTGACGCAACTCCAATCGGTGCACAAGAGGTTCGGTCGCGACGCGCTCGGGGTATTCAATTTGAAGCGGGCCATGGAGCGCCGGAATCTGATCGGCGCGCCTGGCACCAAGGAAGTTGCGAAACAGTTGGCGCGCTGGGGGAAGCAGTTGGAATGAATGCGAAGACGGCCATTTCGCTTATTACATGCCTGTTGACGCGACGCTCTAAGTGATCTGTTTGAAGAAGAGCTAAACCTAAGTTGTTTTTTTTAAGAACAAATAGGAATTGCACTTCCGAATCCCGCACCAAAGCAAATCCCGGCTTGTGTCAATACTAAGGACCGCCCCGTTTACGCGAGGAGCAGCCGCCGCATTTTGAAACTGTGCTGGCGAGCGCTGAAAAACAGGCCCGCTATGGTTGCACGCCGACGCGATAGAAAAACGCGTCGGAATTTGTCGCAGTCGTATCGGTGTAAGCCGTCGAGCCGGCTTGACCGACGATGTTGCTTTGGAGGACCGAGAAGGCGGACAAATCGGTGCTGCGTTGGAGGAAATATTTTTTCGCGGCGACGCTTTGCCATGATATGGCGGCGCTCGAATTGCCGTTGGTTGGGATGGCGGAAATCATTTGCAGTTTTGATAGGGCGTTTGTCGGGTCCGTGCTGGCGACCCATTCCTGCCAGTTGTTCATTCCGTCGCCATCGGTGTCCAAATAATCCGCCGAGCCGTCTGTTGGCCAGCCATATTGTTGCAGCCAGGCATAGGAAATCAGTGATGCCGGAGATTGAAATTCATACGCGCCGATATCGACAGTTCCGCCGACGACGCGCGCGTTGCCATCGAAATCCGTTGAGTTCGTAATAGAGGAACCGTTTCCGGCATTGATGCACGGGGAATCGGACTGGAGGTGGAAATCGCCGTTGGGATCGATAAAGAGCGGCTCGTTGGTAAACGAGTTTGCGACTGAGCCGCTAATAAACGAGGGGGTGCAGCAGTTGTTCAGACCAGCGCCATACGAATCGGCAGCCGTGGCGGCCTGATTGTAGTAGATGACGCAATTGTTCAGTTGAGCGGTATATGCGCCACCGGCGAGACTGGTGCCAAGCCCGACATTTCCAACGATAGTGCAATTGTTTGCACTTCCGTTGGCAATTCCTCCGCCATGCCAGGCGGCGTTGCCGGTCAAAACGCAATTATTCAATACGCTGGAATTAGCACCGCCGCCGATACCAGATAAACTTGCGGAATTACTGACCACGGTGCAGTTGATCAAAGTCCCGCCGTAAGCGCCGCCGCCGAAGCTCGTGGCGAGGTTACTGGAAATCAGTGAATTGTTGGCTGAGCAGTTATAAATCCCGCCGCCAGAGCCTGCGACGTTGTTACTGACCACGCAATTGTCCAAAGTGCCGAAGAGCGCGGCTCCGCCGTTTCCGGTGCCGGCAATATTCGCAGCGAGCACGCAATTGGTGAGCGAAGAACCGCGGGCGCCTCCGCCACCGCCGGAGGTGTTGCCTACCACCGTGCAATTCACCAGAATATTCGACGCTGTCCCGCCACCATTCGCGGCGAAGTTATTCGTCAACAAACAATTGAGCAGGAGGCCCCCTAATGCTCCGCCGCCGAAAGCGGAAGTCCGGTTCCCCGCAATGATGCAATTGGTAACAACGGAATTCGGCGAATGACAATAAACGCCGCCACCTCCCGCCAACGAATTTGCGCCATTCAGTAGTGTAAAGCCTGACAGGGTTGTTTGAGCTTCCAAATACGCGCAGCGAATTGGATTCAGACTGTTGGTTGATCCCACGATGGTTGTTACCTCCGGGCCGTTCACGCTCCGGACGGTTACGGAATTCACAAGATAAAGGCGATTGTTCGAGGAGGCGCCGACAGTAAAGAACTTAGTCTGGTAAACTCCGTTGGTAACCAAAATTGTGTCAGTCGCCGCCGCGGAACTAATCGCATCCTGAATGTTCGTTGCGGCCGTGGCCCAGCTCGTGTATGGGGAAACAGGAGTGGTGGAATTTACGTTTACGTAGCGGGTCGTGGCTACAGATGTATTAACAACGCAAGCAAGGGCGATCAGATTGATAAAACGAATATGCATTTGAATCGGGATTTCCCATTTGGATTTGTGCTCGACAGCAATTCTTTTGGCCCGGAGCGCGGCTGTGTCGGCTCGACCAGTATGGCCCTTTTTGTTTACTTTTCTTCGTGCTTCATAGATTCGCAAGCCTATTTTCGAGTGTGGACTCCGGGAGGTGCTATGGCACCCTGCCGAAAACTGCCACAACAAATTCCATTGCACCAAACGGGGAAAATATTAGCATCGCCACTCCCGCCTCAAAGATTTCCAGGCGGTTAGCAGAATACGATTTATGAAAAGCTACGATATCGCAGTCATTGGCGGAGACGGCACCGGGCCCGAGGTTACGCGTGAAGCACTCAAGGTGTGCGAAGCCGCCGGCAAAAAATTCGGTTTCAAACTCAACTGGCATCATTACGATTTCGGCGGAGACCGGTATCTCAAGACCGGCGAAGTGCTGCCCGACGGCGCGATCGATGAATTGCGCAAGTTCAAGGCGATTTACCTCGGCGCCGTGGGTCATCCGCAGGTGAAGCCCGGCATTCTGGAAAAGGGAATTTTGCTGCGCCTCCGTTTTGAGTTGCAGCAGTACATCAATTTGCGGCCGGTGCGGCTGTATCGTGCCGAGGATTGCCCGCTCAAGGACAAAGGGCCGGAACACATTGATTTCATCGTTGTGCGCGAAAACAACGAAGGCCTTTACGCGGGCGCGGGCGGTTTTCAATACAAAGGCACACCGCAGGAAGTGGCGATCCAGGAAAGCGTCAACACGCGTTTCGGCGTTGAGCGCTGTTTGAAATACGCATTCGATCTCGCGCAACGCCGCCGCGATGCCAAGCCTTGGAAAGGCCTCAAGCCGGAGGACACCAAGGCCGGCAAAACCGCCCAGCTTACGCTTTGCGGAAAGACCAATGTGCTGACTTACGCGTTCGATTTGTGGTGGCGCGCTTTCAACGAGCTGGCGCCGAAATATCCGACCGTGAAGACCGATTACGCGCACGTGGACGCCACCTGCATGTGGTTCGTAAAAAATCCCGAATGGTTTGATGTGATCGTCACGGACAACATGTTTGGCGATATCATCACGGACCTCGCGGCGATGATTCAGGGCGGCTTGGGCGTTGCGGCGGGCGGTAATATCAATCCGGAGGGCACGTCGATGTTCGAGCCCATGGGTGGCAGCGCGCCGAAATACACGGGGCAGAACGTCATCAATCCGCTCGCGGCGATCAATGCCGGCGGCATGATGCTCGATTTCCTGGGTGAAGCCAAAGCTGGTGCCGCCATCGAGAATGCTTCGATTCAGATCATCAATACCAAAATCAAATCTCTCGCCGCGGGCAAGATGGGTCATGGCACCCGCGAGGTGGGTGATTTGGTCGCGGCAGCGATTTAAGGGGGCGCGGACTTTGGTCCGCGCGCCTTTTTCGTTGACGTACGTAGGGCAGGCAGGATGCCTGGCCTAAGTCAATCGCACCGTACGGTGCGCGAGGAAGCCCAGTCGCGCAGCGCCTCCACCTTTTCCGACATGATGACGGAGAGCGGGCGGGTTTGCTTGATTTCGGCAATCAAATCTTCCTGTGCCACGTCGCGGCTTTCCGCGCGCGCCGCGTAGGTTGCCGAAACAATGGCCTGTTCAATCTCCGAACCGGAAAATCCATCGGTCACCGCCACCAGCGCTGGCAGGTCGAATTGCGCCGGGTCCAGATTTCGTTTCCGGAGATGAATTGTCAAAATTTCGCTTCGCTGCGGTGATGAAGGCAAATCCACAAAAAAGATTTCGTCAAACCGGCCTTTGCGGATGAGCTCGGGCGGCAACCGCTCGATGTCATTCGCTGTGGCCACCAGGAACACCGACTTTTTCTTCTCCGCCATCCACGTCAGCAACGCGCCTAAAATGCGCCGTGAAACTCCGCCGTCATCGTCCGCCGCGCTGACGGCCACGCCTTTTTCAATTTCATCCATCCAAAGGACGCAGGGCGCCATGAGTTCGGCGGTTTCGAGGGCCTTGCGCAAATTGCGTTCGGTTTCGCCGTAATATTTGTTATAGAGCACGCCGAAATCCAGCCGCAGCAGCGGCACGCTGAAAATCCCCGCCGCCGCCTTGGCCGCGAGACTTTTTCCGCAACCCTGCACGCCGAGCAATAACATGCCTCGCGGCGGATCAAGCGCCTTGTCTTCGCCGAGAAAAAAGCTCTTCCGCATCTCGAGCCAGCCGCGCAATCGTTGCATGCCACCGATATCGGAAAATTTCGCCGTGTCAATTTCCAGCGACAGCAGCGAGTCTCCGCCCAGCAATTCGTATTTTGCCTTCAGGACGGCGGGGATGTCCGATTCGGAAATGACCCCGTCTTGAACGGCCTTCATCGCGAGCCGGCGCGCATCGGTGGCCGTGAGACCGGCGAGATTGCGCACGAGCAGATCGAGCGCTTTATCCGTCGTCTGCACCTCGCGGCGGCCATTTTCCGCGCCCCAATCGCCAGCCACATCGATCACGATGCCGCGCAACTCGTCAAGCGTCGGCAACGGCAGGCGGAGATAAGCGGTGTAAGGTTTCAGTTCCTCCGGCACCTGTAGCGCGTAGCCCACCAACACAACGGTCGAATAGTGATGCGGATAGGTGAGCGCGATATCCTTCAATTGCCGCATATGGACGGCATCCTGCAAATAGGGGTGGAAATCCAAGAGCACAAAGAGGCAGTTCTGGCCCTCCGTTCGAATGTACCTGAGCAACTCCTGGGATTTGAGAACCGATTGAGGCGGTTGATCGCACGGATCGAACGCCTGCAAGCCTTCCGTGACGGTCCAGCGATACGCGCGAATCTGGAGCCGCTGGCCGATTTGCCGGACCATGCGGACCACCTGCGGTTCCTCATTACTTTCGACGGCAATGAGCGGCGTGCGCGAGCGGATGATGGCCTCGAGATCGCGCAGCGGGCTTTCGGTCACGGGCACGCCGGACTGGGATATTTTGGAGGACGGCAAATTCATCGATGACGCAAACAACAACTCACGCTGAAATCCACTCGCATTCAAGGAGAAAATGCCTCAAACGCAAAATAGCACAACCCGCAAACGCGTTTTCGCGGGAATTTCGGGGCAGGGATGGCGCGCCTGCGCCGTCCGCGCCGCGTTCAGCGGCGCAGCGTTTGGCGTAACTTACGTCGCGGTCATAATTGCTCCGTCCGCTGCTGCGCGGGCGGGGACATCGCAAGCACGATGTCCCTACCCCGGTTTTTTCGCTGGCAACTTTTTGCTAGTCGCGCTAGAAGCAGGCATGGATTCATTTCTCGAAGCAGCGATTGAGGAAGCAAAGAAAGGGTTGGCGGCGGGCGGAATACCCATCGGCTCGGTGTTGGTTTGCGATGGAAAAATCATCGGACGCGGTCACAACCAGCGGGTGCAGCACGGCAGCGTGATTCACCACGCGGAAATGAATTGCCTCGAAAACGCGGGACGGCTTAAGGCATCGGTTTACCGGCGGTGCGTGCTTTATTCCACGCTTTCCCCGTGCCCGATGTGCAGCGGCGCGGCGTTGCTTTACAAAATCCCGCGGATTGTCGTCGGCGAAAACGTGACCTTCCAAGGGCCGGAAGAATATGTCCGCTCGCAAGGGGTCAAGGTGGAGGTTTTGCAGGACCCGGCCTGCATTCAGTTGATGCGCGATTTTATCAAAGCCCGTCCGGAGCTTTGGAATGAAGATATTGGGGTATGAAAATAGGGTAAAATTGTAATTGGAAGTTCCCCCATGTCAGTCAAGGTATCACCTATAAATATGCGTGCTCAAACCGTTGCCAAACTAATCGGGGTCGCCATCATCATTTTCGTCATCGTTATCGGTGCCTCGACGAGCACTTACGTCGTCCAGCCCGGCTATCGTGGGATTGAGGTGACGCTGGGGAAGGTTTCGCCCGTGTTCAAGCCGGAAGGATTTGGAATGAAATCGCCGTTGGTGACGACAATCGTGCCCGTACTCATCCGGCAACAAACGCGCGAGGCGCAGGCTCCCTGCTATTCTTCCGATCTACAACAGGTGAACATGGAACTGCGGGTCCTATATCGCATCCCCGAAGCTTCGGTCGTGAAGATTTACCAGGGCTATGCCGGCGATCCGTTTGACAGCCTTATAGCACCCCGCGTGCAGGAAGCGTTGAAGGAAGTGACCGCCATGCAAAGCGCGGAACAAATCGTGAAGAACCGTGAAGAAATTAAAACCAAAGCCCTCGCCAGCGCGCGGCAGAAGGTCGGCGATATTCTTGTGATCGAAGATTTGGTGATCCAGAACATTGACCTGACCAAGGAATTGGAAGTCGCTATTGAAGCCAAGATGGTCCAGGAGCAGGAGGCGGCGAAGGCGAAGTTCACGCAGCAGAAGGCGCAGATCGAAGCGGACACCGTCGTCATCAAGGCGAAGGGCGATGCGGAGTCCATTCGTATTCGCGGCGAAGCGCTGAAGCAAACCCCGGCGTTCATTGATTTGCAGATCGTGGAGAAGTGGGATGGAAAGGCGCCGTTGGTCGTGAATGGCGGTAGTGCGGGTGGCAGCGCAAATATTTTATTGCCGCTTTCAGATTTGGAAAAGGAGCGGGCTGCCAGGAAATAATGAACCCGCGAAACATCGCCATCTTGAAGATCGCCACCTTATGCGTGGTGGTGCTGGCGTTGATCCTGATGTTTCCCCGCGCGCTGGCCTTTGTGGAAATGGGAGCGCGCGAAGTGCGTTATCTCTGGTGGATGATTCTGCTCCTGGCGCTGGCCGCCTGGCTGATCTGGGGCCTCGGCGGCAAGAAGAAATAACCCAAGCCCCCAAGCGTGATCAAATCTCGCCCTTGCGAATCAATTCGTCGCATTCTTTCAAGGGTATCGGCGCACTCTTCTCAATCGACGAAATCATCTTCAACTGTTTTTCATCCGGCTGAATAAACTCGCGCACGAGCTTGTCCGTGACATCCACCCGGGTGGTATTTTTGTATTTCTGAAGAGCTGCCTCGTCCCATTTCGAAACGATCGCGCTCACACCAGCCTGCTTTTGAAGCTCTGGGAGGCGGTCTTTTATGACCTCCATGGCCTCGTTTGCGGGCGCGATGCTGAAAACCTGGCGATGCATTTCCGCCTGTTCGGCCTGCAATGCGGCGCTCAATTCTTTGAACTTCGCGGAATCACCCGTCTTCTGAGCAGCTTTAGCCGTAGCGATCTTTTCCCGGAGTTGCTTCTGGTGAGGCTCGCTCGAGAAATGCGCGAACGCGACCGCGCGGGAATCGTAAACGCCGATGGCCGGTGATGCGGCATTCGTCGTATCGCCAGCCGAAACCGACACGAGGGAACCGATCCACAGTGAACCGATGGTGATGAAACAAGGAAGCATTTTCATAATGCCTTCCGTTTTACTCTCTTTTGCGCCGGACCGTTAATCGAAAATAGACAAGCCTAATATCGTTTTAGGCGATACTGAAAGAAACAGAAGAAATTATGCCGCCTTCTGATCAGCCTTGCGGCGAATGATGGGCTTCGCGTCGCCCGCCACGACTGGCTTGGTGATCTTCACGTGCAGGATGTCATCGTTGCTGGGCACGTCGAACATCACATCGAGCATCAACTTTTCGAGCAAGCTGCGTAACGCGCGCGCGCCGGTGCCTTTTTTGACCGCCTGGGCAGCAAGCTCGCGCAGCGCATCGGCGGTAAATTCCAATTCCACGCCCTCCATGGCCATCAGCTTCGCGTACTGCTTGGTGAGCGCATTCTTGGTTTGCGTGAGAATGGAAACCAACTGTTCTTCGTTGAGTTCGCCGAGGACGGTTGCCATGGGCAATCGTCCAATGAACTCCGGGATAAATCCGAAACTCAACAAATCTTCCGGCTCAACGTACTGCAAAACCTTTTCGCGGTTGATGGCCGAAGTTTTATAATTGTCTTCGACCGCGCGGAAGCCCATGACGTTCCGGCCAAGCCGTCGTTGAATGATTCGCTCCAACCCGACAAACGCGCCGCCGCAGATGAACAAAATATCCGAGGTGTTCACGCGGATATATTCCTGCTGCGGATGTTTGCGGCCGCCCTGCGGGGGGACGTTGCAGGTGGTGCCTTCCAAAATCTTGAGCAGCGCTTGTTGCACGCCTTCGCCGGAAACATCGCGCGTGATGGACACGTTTTCCGTCTTGCGGGCAATTTTGTCGATTTCGTCGATGTAAACGATGCCGCGTTGCGCGCGTTTGACGTCGTAATCTGCGTTCTGCAACAGGCGCAAAATAATGTTCTCCACGTCTTCACCCACGTAACCCGCTTCGGTCAACGTCGTGGCGTCCGCAATGGCGAATGGCACATCGAGAATTTGCGCGAGCGTGCGCGCCAATAAAGTCTTGCCGGAGCCTGTCGGTCCGATCATCAGGATATTGCTCTTCTCGATTTCGACTTCCGCGTGCGGATCGGACGGGGTCTCGGTTGTTTCCACCTCATCAGGAGTTTCACCCTTGGCGGGCAGGTCCTGCAAAATGCGTTTGTAATGATTGTGCACCGCGACCGCGAGCGTCTTTTTCGCGTGCTCCTGCCCGATGCAATATTTATCCAGCTGCCGCTTGATTTCAGCGGGCTTGGGAATGGTCACGCGCGGCTTCGCCTTCTTGGTCTGGGCGGCGAATTCCTTGTCGAGGACGTTCTTGCAAAGGACGACACAATTGTCGCAGATGTAAACGCCGGGTCCGGCGATGAGTTTCTTAACTTCCGCGTGTGATTTACCGCAGAAACTGCAAAGCGTGATGTTGGTTGGACGAGCCACGGGAATTTACGATTTACGATTTACGATTTGCACGACGAATGCGAATCCGGTTTGCCTCTTCGCAAAAAACTTCCGAGCTTCGGCGTCTGTCATAACATTTATTCTTTCTTATCCGCCAGACTCGTTGCGTGGTCGGCGAGATTCGGAATCTCTTTGCGCGATTGCACGACCTCGTCGACCAGGCCATACGCCTTGGCTTCTTCGGGGGTCATGAAATTGTCGCGGTCCGTGTCTTTTTCCACCTGCTCGATCGATTTTCCAGTATGTTTGGAAATAATTCCATTCAGGCGTTGCTTTAGTTTCAGCATATACCGTACCCGGATTTCGACATCCGTGGCTTGGCCTTCGGCACCGCCGAGGATCTGGTGGATCATGATATTGGCGTTCGGCAACGAGTAACGCTTGCCTTTGGTGCCGGCGCAAAGCAGCACCGCGCCCATGCTCGCCGCCTGCCCGATGCAATAGGTATTCACATCGCAAGTCAGGAACTGCATCGTGTCGTAAATGGCCAACCCGGCCGTTACGCTGCCGCCGGGGGAATTGATGTAAAGATGAATGTCCTTCTTCGGATCGTTCATCTGGAGGAACAGCATCTGGGCGATGATCAGGTTTGCCACCATGTCGTCCACGGGCGTGCCCAGGAAAACGATGCGGTCGACCAGCAGGCGCGAATAGATATCGTAGCCACGCTCGCCGCGCCCGGTTTGTTCAACGACCATTGGAACCAAAAAGTTATTCATATCGGATTTCATCTCTAGTGCCGCAACGTAAAGGAGGGTTACTAAGAGGTCAAGCGCCGCGCGGCACCAATGACAAATGTCGAATGACGAATGGCAGGGTTACCGCCCTCCCACTCCATTCGTCATTCGTCATTCGTCATGACTTTTCGCCAAATAAATAGAAACGCGCTCGCAAATTCTTCCGGATGTTCCGCCGTCCATCGCGAAACCTCCCCGGGCGAAAACCAGCCGCCCTCGTCAATTTCATCCGGGTGCAATTTAAACGGCCCTTCGCTTTCGCAGCGGTAAACCCAGACGAACTCTTCGTCCGTCTCCGGCCGCGCGTGAATTTTGAATAGTCGCTCCGGGGCCTTGGCCAGCTTCAACCCGATTTCCTCCCATGCTTCGCGGACCGCCGTGGCGTCGTAAGCTTCTCCCGAATCCACGTGGCCGGAGGCCGAAGAATCCCACACGCCGGGTTGTCGGTCTTTTTTCATCGACCGTTTTTGGAGAAAGATTTCTCCGCGCGCATTAAAAACCAGCACGTGTACCGCGCGATGCAGCAGTCCCAATCGATGCACTTCGCTACGTGGTTTGCGGTCAATGACCTCGTCGTGTTCATTGACTACGTCAAAAATTTCCTCAGCCATAATAAAGGTCGGGCGGCGTTGCCGCGCCGCCCCATATTTCCCATTGGTGATCTCACCAATGGATTTTTACGCCGGTTGTTGCTGCGTCAAACAATGCAGTGAGCCAAAACCCAATACCAAATCTACTGCGTGAATCCCGACCACCGGACGGTCCTTGAACAATTCGCCCAGTATTCCAAGCGCCACCCGATCATTCACGTCATTGAAAGTCGGCACGATGACGCAGGCGTTGGAAATATAAAAATTCGCGTAACTCGCCGGCAGACGATAGCCGTCGTGGAAAAGCGGCGCCGGCATGGGCAGTGGAATGACTTCCGGTCGCGAGCCGTCTTCCAGCCGCAAATCCTGGATGCGCTCCCAATTTTCGGCGAGCGGCGGGTAATTGATGTCGCGCGGGTTCGATTCCTTGATGAGCACCAGGGTATTCCGGTTTACGAAACGGCAAATGTCGTCGATATGCCCGTGAGTGTCGTCACCCACCGGGCCATTCAGCAGCCAGATGACATTTGTCACACCCAGATACTTCTTCAACGTATCGCTGTACTGCTCGCGCGTCAGGCCGGGATTCCGGATTTGAACTTTCGGATGAAGATAACACTCCTCGGTGGTCAGCAGGGTCCCGCTGCCGTTCAATTCGATTCCGCCACCTTCGATGACGAAATCTTTCCCGTCGCACTCCGCGTTGAACAGTTTCTTTTTCAAGACGCGCGCCGCGGTTTCCGGAACTTTGCGGTCTTTCTGCCAATTGCTGTATTTCGCCCAGGCATTAAAGTGAAAATGGACTATGGCGGTTTCTTTTTTCCGCTTCACAAATATCGGCCCGCTGTCACGGGTCCAACCGCGGTTAGTGGGGTGAACTATGAACTCGATATTTTTCAGGTTCACCGCCGAGCGGATCAGGTAGCTGCACGCCAGTTTTTCTTCCGCTTTATTCCGAACAAGAATGCGCACGATTTCGCCTTGGGCGATTTTCCGCGCCATTTCGCCGTAAACCCAGCGAATTGTGTCGATTTTTGCCGGCCAATCGGTTATGTTGTGGGGCCAGCCCAGCCACGTTGCCTGATGATGCTGCCATTCGGCAGGCATTGCGAATCCAAGTTGAGCCGGTGTTGCCCGATTTTTTTCCTGAGACTTATTCATCAAGTGGCGCGAAGATAAAATGTTTGCGACGAAAGTCCAATGTCGTTATTCCTCCCTTCTCAGGTGAGAAAGTCACTCATAGTCTGTTGTTACGCGGTATGTTATGGTATGAAATCGAGGCGCTTGTGGGAAAAACTGACTTAAAAAAACAGTTTGGCGCGGCGGTCCGGTTCCACCGGGATCGTCTGGGGATATCACAGGAAGAGTTGGCGGGACGCGCGAGTTTGCATCGGACTTATATTTCCGATGTCGAACGGGGTGCAAGGAACGTTTCTCTCGAGAGCATCCAACGGCTCGCCAACGCGCTGGAGGTTTCTCTCTCCGTTTTATTTTCACGGCTGAATGCACCAACACCCGATCGCACTTCCGCACCCACATTATCGGGAGATGATCTTGTGGATATTCTGATTATTGAAGATTCCGTTGAGGACGCGGAATTGACGATGAAGGCTCTGAAGGACATCCGCGTCACCAACCACGTCTGTGTGGTGCGCGATGGCGCGACCGCTTTGGACTTTCTTTTCTGCAAAGGCGAATTTTCTCACCGCAAGTGCACGGATCGTCCGCAACTAATTCTCCTCGATTTGAGCCTTCCTAAGATTGACGGCTTCGAGGTTCTCCGGCAGATTAAGCGCGACTCCAGGACGCGCACGATTCCAGTGATTGTGCTGACGGTCTCCAATCGGGACCGTGATGTGGCGGTGAGTCAACGGCTCGGGGCGGATGCGTATATTGTGAAGCCGGTAGATTTTCAGAATTTGAGCGGAGTGACTCCGCAATTGAGTTTGCAGTGGGCGCTGTTAAAACAGGCGCCCGTGGTGAACCTGTGATTCTCGAAATCAGCTTATTGCTCGCAGTCAGTTCGTTTTCACGAATCTCGGGAGGGATTATGTCCCGGAAAGGGACTTCTAATCGCTCATCGCCGTCGTCACTCCTTGGCAATGGGTTTGATTCAAAAGATCTTCAATGAGCGCCATTGGCAAGAAACTTCCGACTCAGCCGGATACTCTTCATCTGGAATCCAAATTTGGCACATTGTTGGACACGGTGCCGGACGCGATCGTTATTTTGGATTCTGAAAGCCGCCTGGTACTGGTTAACGGATCGGCTGAACGACTGTTTGGCTATTCGAAACGTGAACTGCTCGGCAAGCCGGCTGAGGTGCTGTTGCCGGAACGATTCCGGACCGCTGCCCGTGGGCAATCCGGCGATTATTTCGCGCAATTACCTGCCGATTCCACGGGACTGCCTTCCGACTTGTGTGGCTTGCGCCATGACGGTCGCGAGTTTCCCGTCGAAATCTTCTGCAAACCGCTGCGGACCGAAGCAGGGCAATGGGCGCTGAGCGCGATTCGCGACCTTACTGAACAAAAGCGCCTTCAAAAGGAGTTGCGTGATAACAGCGCATCACTGGAGGCTGCCAGGCAGGAATTTCACGCGTTCTCTCATTCCATCTCTCATGATCTGCGCGCTCCGCTGCGCGCGATGGACGGTTTTGCCGCCATGCTGAAGCGGTCTCTCGGTGAAGGCCTTTCGAAAGAAACGGAGCATGGGATTAACCGGATACAGGAGAACGTTTCGAAGATGAGCCGGCTGATTGACGGCTTGCTCGATCATGCCACCCTTTCGTGGGTGGCACTGACGAAAAAAAAGATCGATCCGGCCATTATCGCCCAGAAAAGTTTCCAGGGCTTGTCTCCTTCGTTGGACGGACGCCGCATCGATTTTTCAATCGGCGAATTGCCTGCCTGCGAAGCCGACCTGGCTCTGCTCCGGCGGTTATTTGATAATCTCCTTTCGAATGCGCTCAAATACACGCGTAAGAAAGACCCGGCGGTGATTCGCGTCGGGTGCCGCGATCAAAACGGCGAACGGGTTTATTTCATTCAGGATAACGGCGCCGGCTTTGACATGGAATACTCCGATAAGCTGTTTCGCGTTTTTCAACGCCTCCACAGCCCCAGCGAATTTGAGGGCATTGGAATCGGTCTCGCGATCGTTCAACGGATTGTTCAGCGGCATGGCGGGCGCATTTGGGCTGAGGCGCAGGTCGACCAGGGCGCGACCTTTTATTTTACCCTGGGGAATTCGGGTTATGAGCATTCCGCTTAATGTAATAATAGTCGAAGATTGCGCGGACGACGCGGAGTTGTTGCTGGAAGAATTGCAGACTGCCGGCTTTGCGCCCGCGTGGAAGCGATTGGAGACCGAGGCCGCCTACCAGGCCAGCCTCAGCGACCGTATCGATTTGATTTTCTCCGACTTCAGCCTCCCGCAATTCTCGACCGCGCGCGCCCTGGAATTGCTCCAAAAAAGCAATTTCGACATCCCGTTCGTGGTTGTGTCCGGGACCATGGGAGAAGAGCGCGCCGTCGAAATCCTGAAGGCGGGCGCCACGGATTACGTGCTCAAGACCCATCTCGCCCGCCTGGGGCCGGTCGTCCGGCGGGCATTGCGTGAAAGCGCGGAGCGCGCCGAGCGCCGGAAATTGCAGGAGCAATTTCTCCAGGCCCAAAAGATGGAATCCATCGGTCAATTGGCCGGCGGCGTGGCGCATGATTTCAATAACATCCTCACGGTGATTCAAGGACACGCCTCGATGCTGCGTTCCAAACCGGGATTGCCGAATGAAATCCGGGGTTCGGTGAACCAAATCCTGCTGGCAGCCGAACGCGCCACCACGCTGACGCGACAGCTTCTGACGTTCAGCCGCAAGCAGGTGACGCAAACGCGCGTGCTCGATTTAAACGAGGTGGTGTCCAACATGACAAAAATGCTCAAGCACATTCTTCGCGCGGATGTTTCGCTGAGCGTGGATTACGGCTCGAAATCATTTTTGGTGCGCGCTGACGCGGGCATGATGGAACAGGTCCTGATGAATCTCGCCATCAATGCCCGCGACGCGATGCCCCATGGTGGGAAGTTAATCATCAGCACTTCGGACGAATGCACCGGGCCGGAATACGTGCAACTGAACCCGCAGGGAGCCGTCGGCGATTTTGTTTGCCTGGCGGTCACTGACACGGGAGAAGGCATTCCCCCGGAGAATTTGGCGCGGATTTTTGAGCCGTTCTTCACTACCAAACCGGTGGGGCAAGGAACCGGGCTTGGTCTGGCCACTGTGTATGGCATTGTCCGGCAACACAACGGTTGGGTGACCGTTTATAGCGAGGTCGGCAAGGGAACGGTCTTTCGCATCTATCTTCCCGCCGCAAAAGAACGCGAGGACCATAAGATGGAACGCCCGGCGCACAGGGAAGTGCGCGGTGGCACGGAAACAATCATGCTGATTGAAGACGAAGCTCCACTCCGCGCGCTGGACCGCAGCATTCTGGAAGGCTACGGGTATGAGGTCGTGGAAGCCGATTCCGCCGGGGCGGCAATCGAACGCTGGCAGGAACATCAAAATCGCATCTCGCTGCTCCTCACGGACATTGTAATTCCCGGCGGTTCCACCGGACCCGACCTGGCGAAAAGGTTTCACGCCGAAAAACCAGGGCTCCGGATCATTTTCTCCAGCGGCTACAGCATGGACGTGGTGGAGAAAGATTTCGAACTTCGCGAAGGCGTTAATTTCCTGCAAAAGCCCTATTCCCCGCACCGCCTCGCCCAGGCGGTGCGCGACGTCCTGGAGCGGAAATGACAGTTTTAGGCGGGAATTAAATCGTTGTGAGATTACGGCTGCGGCGCGCACGGAGTGACGCGCCCCACCAATTTGCCCCGCGGGATTTATTCGTCTCCGGAGTTCGAGCCGACTTTCTTTTCCAACTCCGCGATGCGCTTCAGCAAATCGGGTAAATGCTGCATGGCGATGAATTGCCGTTTGGCCTGGCGATCCGGTTGCGCGGGCGATCCGAGCACTTTTTCGCCATCCTCAAGGTTGGTCATCACGCCGGACTGCGCGGCCACGGTGACGCGACAGCCGATTTTCAAATGCCCCGCCAGGCCCGCTTGGCCAGCGAGAATCACATTATTGCCGATCTTCGTGCTGCCCGCGATGCCTACTTGCGAAATCACCAGGCTATACTCGCCGATGTTCACGTTGTGCCCGATTTGGACGAGGTTATCGATTTTTGTGCCCTTGCCGATGATGGTCGGTCCCAGCGCGCCACGATCGATGCTCACGTTGGACCCGATCTCGACGTCTTCGCGAATAATCACGTTGCCGATCTGCGGCACCTTGCGGTGGACGCCGTTCTCCTGCACGTAACCAAATCCGTCGGAGCCAACCACGGTGCCGGCGTGAATGCGGACGCGATTGCCAACCTCGCTGCGCGGATAAAGCGTAACGTTGGGAAATAAATTCACGTCCTCACCGAGCTGGCATCCCATACCGATGTGATTTCCGCCCTGCAAAATGGAGCGCGCGCCAATGCGAACTTTTTCATGCACGACACAATACGGACCAATATGCGCGGTGGCGTCCACTTGAGCCGAAGCGGCAATGACGGCCGTAGGGTGCGCGCCGGCGGCGAACGTTGGTTCGGGAAAAAATAAAGCGAGCGCCTTGGCAAAACCGATGCGTGCGTTCGGCACGCGAATCAGAATTTTTTTCGAGGTAAAATCGCCGTCCACGATGATGGCGGAGGCGGCGCTCTGTTCGGCACGCGCAAAGTAATCCGGGTTTTCCGCGAAGGTCAGATCGCCCGCCTGTGCGCGGTCCGCCGGGGCAAAAGCGTTGAGGACAACGGAAGCATTGCCCAAAACCTCACCTTGAAGATGTCTCGCAATTTCAGCAGCGGTAAACGGCATAAGTAGCTTTCCACCAACAGTATTTGAATTTCAAGCGTTTCATTTCGACGGGTGTTTTGAGCCTGATTTGTGCCAAAACCCCAGTCGCCGGTTGACTTGAAAATCGTGGGTCACTATAAAGACGGTGGACGCTAATTCAATCACCAACTTTATGGCGAGAACACTTCGCGTCGGAATGGTCGGTTACCGGTTCATGGGGAAAGCGCACTCCAACGCCTGGCGACAAGCCCCCAAATTTTTCCCGCTGAAGGCCCACGTCGAGCTGCACACCATTTGCGGACGCGATTCCGCCGCCGTGCAAGCCGCGCGTTCGCAGCTCGGCTGGCAAAATTCCTCGACCGACTGGCGCGAGCTCATCGACAACCCGCTGATCGATATCATCGATATCAACACACCCAACGACAGCCATTGCGAAATCGCCGTGGCCGCCGCGCAAAATGGCAAGCACGTGCTTTGCGAAACACCGCTGGCGTTGACGGTGAAGCAGGCGCAAACGATGCTCAACGCCGCGCAAAAATCGAAAATCGTCCACATGGTATGCCATAATTATCGGCGTATTCCCGCGATTGCGCTGGCGAAGAAAATGATTACCGAGGGCGTGCTCGGCCAGATTTATCATTATCGCGCACGCTACGCTCAGGATTGGAATGCGGACCCGGAGTTTCCATTGACGTGGCGACTCGACAAAAAAGTTTCTGGCAGTGGCGCGCACGCCGATATCAATGCGCACATCATTGATCTCGCGCGGTATCTGGTGGGCGAGTTCACCAAAGTGAGCGGCATGATGCACACGTTCATTCAAGAGCGGCCGCTGGAATCGAACATCAATACCGCGGCGCTCGTGCCGAAGGGCCAACGCAAAATGGGCAAGGTCACGGTGGATGATGCTTCAGTTTTTCTCGGCACTTTTGAAAATGGCGCGCTGGCAAATCTTGAAGCCACACGCGTGGCGCTGGGCCGCAAGAATCATATTCAACTCGAGATCAACGGCAGCAAAGGCTCGCTCTCGTTTGATTTTGAAGACATGAACCGGCTGAAATTTTTCGACGCCACGAACGCGCCGGATCGCCAGGGTTTCCGCGATATTTTAGTCACGCAACCAAACGGCGTTCATCCGTACGCCGGCCAATGGTGGCCGCCCGGGCACATTCTTGGCTATGAACACACGTTCGTGCACATGGCGGCGGATTTTGTGAACGCATGCATCGATCGCAAGCCGGTTCAACCGACGTTTGAAGATGGATTAAGAAACCAAATGGTGCTGGCGGCGGTGGAGGAATCGGCGAAGGCGGGGAAATGGATTAAGATTTAGCATCGAGCCCGAATATGAAAAACTGCCCTTATTGTGGTGCAAAATACCCGGACGAAGTTGAAAATTGCCCGATTGATCATCATGCCCTTCACCTCGTAGAAGAAACGTCGGTCTCGGCCCAGCCTCTTGAATTTCAGGAAGTGATTTCACCCCGGGAAGAACAGTTTTGGAATCGAATGACATTCCGGCAATTTGCCATCCTGATGGTCAGATTGCAGGCTTTGTGGCTCTTTGTTAATGCGGCAATCGACGTGATTTACGTGCCGAGATACATCAACTTCTCAGACAGGATCTATTCAGTCGGGATCGCGAAGCCGGAATTATTTACACTTCTGTTAAGGATGGTGCTAAATATTGCAGTTGGAATCTTGATTATCCAGAAAGCGGAGAAACTTTTAAGCTGGATCGTAAAGGACCTTGTTGCCGAGCAAGCGGCTCCACCGGGAAAATCGGCGAAGGACATCAAAGACTAGCGGTTCAACCGATGAGCCCGCTTACCTTCGATCGAATATCTCCGCCCTTCACCAGCGATTCGCCCACGAGAATTGCGCCCGCGCCGCACTTGGCCAACCGCTCGACATCGGCGCGCGTGTGAATACCGCTTTCGGCGACCAATAACGTAGGACGGGCATCCTGCCTGTCTCCATTTTCTTTTTTTAAGTTAGAGACAGGCGAGACGCCTGTCCTACGATTTAGAATCGTCGCCAGGCGTTCCGTGGTTCCCAAATCCACCTTGAAGGTCTTTAAATCGCGATTGTTTACGCCAATGAGTTCCGCGCCCAGGGCAACCGCGCGCTCCAGTTCAGCTTCATCATGCACTTCCACGAGCACCGCCAAACCGGCGGCGATTGCCATGGAATGAAACCGCTTGAGCCGCGCGTCATCGAGGATGGCTACGATCAACAAAATCGCATCGGCGCCCCACTCGATGGCTTCAAGGATTTGGCGTTCATCAATAATGAAATCCTTGCGCAACAGCGGCAATTTCACCGCGGCGCGGATTTGTCGAAGGTAATCCAACGAGCCCTGAAAAAATTTCTCGTCCGTGAGCACGGACAAGCAACTCGCGCCCGCGGCTTCGTATTCCTTTGCGATGCGGACGGGGTCGAAGTCTTTGCAGATGATGCCCGCCGAAGGGGAGGCTTTTTTAACTTCGGCGATTAGAGCTAAACGTGTTGTGTGTTGTGTGTTGCGTGTTGCGGTACGGAGCGCAGCCATGAAATCGCGCTTTTCGCCGCGTTCGAGCATCGCGTCATGCAAATCGCCGGCGGCGAGCACGCGCTCGGGTAAGCGCGCGATCTCACGCATCTTTTCTTCAACGATTGTATCTAAAATATTTGCCATACAGATTTAACGCAAAGACGCAAAGGAGCAGGGGCGCGAAGTATTTCTCTTCTTTGCGTCTTCGGACCTTTGCGCCTTTGCGTTAATCTTCCTCATCTTTGACACCTTGCATGCGCTTGGCCGGGCAGCCGGCGCGGAGCCAGCCGTTCACGAAGGGATCCAGGTCGCCATCCATCACGCCCTGCACATTGCTCGTTTCGACGCCGGTGCGCAGGTCTTTCACCATGCGGTAAGGCTGAAAAACATAGCTGCGGATCTGGTTGCCCCAGGAGACGCTGCCTTTTTCGCCGTAAAACTTTTCCATGTCCGCCTTCGCGGCGTCCAGGCGCTGCGCGAAAATGCGGGAGAGCAGCAGTTTCATGGCGGTGGCGCGATTCTGATGCTGCGACCGCTGCGCTTGCGACGCGACCACTAGGCCCGTCGGGATGTGCGTGATGCGCACGGCGGTTTCCACCTTGTTGACGTTCTGGCCGCCTTTGCCGCCTGAACGAAAGGTGTCCACGGAAAATTCGGTCGGCGGGATGACAATTTCCGTCGTGTCCTCTTCTAATTCCGCGATGGTATCCACGCTCGCGAAACTTGTGTGCCGCCGTTTGTTCGAATCAAACGGCGAAATGCGCACCAGGCGATGGACCCCGCGTTCGGCTTTGCAAAAGCCGTAGGCGTTCTCGCCGCGGATGACCATGGTGGCGCTCTTGATGCCCGCGCTTTCGCCAGGCAGCGCGTCCGTGACCTCGATTTCCCACCCGCGCGATTCGGCCCAGCGTTGATACATGCGCAGGAGCATGTTCGCCCAATCGCAGGCCTCGGTGCCGCCGGCGCCGGAGTTGATGCTCAGGATGCAATTATTCTTGTCGTGCGGGCCATTGAGGAATACCCGCAGCTCCATCGCGTCGAGTTGCTTGAAAAATTTCGCGAGGTCGGCTTCGAGTTCTTTTTGGATTTTATCCTGCGCGGCTTCCGGCTCCGCTTCGCCCAGCTCGGCCATCACCTGGAAATCTTCGAGTTGCTTCTCAGCTTTGAGGAGCGGCTCGATTTTATTGCGAAGCGAATTGGATTCGTCGATGACCTTTTGGGCCTGCTCGCGACTGTTCCAGAAAGTTTCACCCGCCATCAAGGCGGTCAGTTCGGTTATCCGTTTTTGCGCGCCTGGGACGTCAAAGAAACCTCCGCAAGTGCACGAGTTTCTCGGCTGCGGTCGTGATTTCCGTGCGGATATTGTCGAACATAGTCGCGAGACAATACAGGAGGGCAGGATGGGAATCCAGCGGGGATTGGTGATTTTCGATTGAGTTTTGAATTTCGCAAATTTAGTGTTCAATTCAGCGGGATGTCGTCCGATGTCGATTCAAAAGATCAAAGAGTTAATCTGTCCGCCGGCTCACCCGTTCGAGGCCGGGAATCTTGAACAATGGCTGGAGGTTGAACAGAAACTGGGCCTGTCATTGCCATCTGACTTCCGAGATTTCGTTCTCACATACGGCACTGGCCGATTCGCCAAATTCTATGTTATCTACAGCCCGTTTAGCACCTCTGAATACTCCAATTTGTATTGGAACATTGAGTGGCTCTGCAAAACCGAACGTCAGTTCAAGCGAGACTGGCCGGAAACGGTCCCGTATCTGATTTACCCAGACCGTCCAGGACTACTGCCATGGGGCGGTGACGACAATGGTAATTATTACTTCTGGTTAATGGACGGTCCGCCGGACACTTGGCAGGTCATTTCAAATGAGGTTCGCGGCGAAGGTTATCGTGAATACGGGCGGTGTATGACGGATTTTCTATTTGAGATATTGACGGGCAAGATCCAGGCCCTGGCAGGAGATTATCCACGAGAAGAGCATCGCGTGTTTGAAACATGGGAGACACTTGCAAAACAAGGGGCAAAAAAGCATGGGACGATGCCATCATGATTGTCAAAGCTAATGCGAAAAAGAGAGTCATGCTTCCTGGCGCGAAGCCCGGAGACGTTTTTGACGTCGAACTAGACGACGGAAAGATTCTGCTGACCAAGTTGGTTTCGGCTGTATCAAAATTGGTACGAGCGCGGAGAGTCAATGGCATTGTGATGGGTTCCAAAGAGGTTGAACTCAATTCGAAAGTAATAGTAGATGCGATACGTTCGGACCGTAAGTAAGAGACCATTTTAATCCGTAACTCCCTGTCGCGGGGCACATTACTCTCTGGACTCATTCTTTTGGTGTCAATACGGCCCTGCGTCCACAATTAGATATATTTAAATGGCTGTCAGCATCTTACGCGGCAGCTTATTGACACATTCGCCCCGCGGGAGGACACTCGTTTCAGTAGCAGCC
>Ga0265338_10003141_pt1 | contig 23587 bp, 16 predicted proteins | sample 42126metaG_FD_193579 | JGI IMG/M metagenome (GOLD analysis project Ga0265338, IMG submission 193579) | Rhizosphere microbial communities from Carex aquatilis grown in University of Washington, Seatle, WA, United States - 4-21-26 metaG | ecosystem: Host-associated > Plants > Roots > Rhizosphere... | reverse complement strand
CCGTCATGTTTCGCCTCATAACGATTGAGCGCGAGTATGGGTGCGGCGGAGGCGCCATCGCCGCCCAACTGGCTGACCACCTGGGTTGGAAGCTCTGGGATCGCCTCATTACTGAAGAAATTGCCCGCCTTGCCAACGTCGATTCCTCTGCCGTGAGGCGCTGCGATGAGCGCATGGACAGCCGCTTTCACCGCCTGGCCAAAGCCTTTTGGCGTGGCAGCTACGAGCGCAATTCCGCAGCCCTGGGCAGCCAGGTCTTTGATATGGACTGCATGATGGCAATGATGCAGGAAATCACAGCGAAGATTGCCAGCGAAGGGAATGCTGTCGTGGTGGGCCGCGGCGCGCCGTATTTCTTACGCGAGAATCGCGACGCGTTCCACGTTTTTCTGTACGCACCGCGCGCCGAAAAAATCCGTCGCGCCATTGCCGATGGGAACAGTCGCGCTGAAGCGGAGGATCTGGTTGATTCCGTCGATCGCGAACGCGCCGCCTACATCAAGCACTACTTCAACGCCGACTGGCCCACGCGCTCCCTCTACCATCTGATGGTCAATACTGCTGTGGGAAATGAACCGGTGATTCAGACGATCCTGAACACAATGCGCCTGGTTGAGGGTCAGCCCAAAGCCACGGATTACGAGTCACCTAAAGTGCCGGCCTCCACTCGCTAAACTCTGCCCCAACGCGAATCAGGTGCCACTACTGGATTTTGGAGTTGCTGTCGGTGGCCGCCCGGGCCGGTGCAGTGCTGGACAACAGTCGTCAGCGCACACATCCTTCCGTGGCCCCATCGATCCGCGCGCGCGCCGCTCCATTCCCGGAGTCACTCTCTCCAAAATCAACTCGCGAATCATTTCGATAAACTTGGGATGTACGCCGACCGTCCTGGCGCGCGCCATCGGCAACGACAGCGTATCGCACAGCTGCCGCGCTTCGATGTCAAGGTCATACAACACTTCCATATGATCGGAGATGAAACTGATCGGCGCCAGCACAACTGCGCTGGCAAGATTGCGAGCCTTCACCTGGCGCAGATAGTCGAGGATATCTGGCTCCAGCCATGGCTGTCCTGGCGCTCCACTGCGGCTCTGATACACGAGAGCGTGGTTGGTGACGGCCAGCCTCGATGAGACCAGATCGCGCACCTCTTCCAGTTGGCGGACGTAGTCGCACGTATTCGCCATCGAAATCGGAATGCTGTGGGCGATGTAGACGACTTGAACATTCTCCAGCGCGCTTGCCGGAAGCTGTTGCAGGGCGTTGCGCAGCCGATCTTCAGTTGCGTCGATGAATCCGGGATGGTTGAAGAACGCGCGCAGCTTGTCAATCTCGGGCGCGCCCGCGACTTCACTTTGAGCGCGGGCAATGTCTTCGCGGTACTGGCGGCATCCTGAATACGAACTGTACGCCGACGTGACGAGGGCCAGCGCGCGCCGGATGCCGTCCTGCTTCATCTGGCGTAAAGTTTCGGGCAGCAACGGATGCCAGTTGCGATTTCCCCAGTACACTGGGAGCTTCGGCCCGTGCTGGGCGAGTTCACTCTCCAACGCGGAGATGAGTTCTCGCGTCTGCTGATTGATCGGGCTCTTTCCGCCAAAATGGTAGTAGTGCTCGGCGACGGCCAGCATGCGCTCACGCGGGACATTTCTGCCGCGCAGCACATTTTCGAGAAACGGAATTACGTCGTCGTGGGACTCTGGTCCGCCAAACGACACAACAAGGATAGCGTCGTAGTTCATCCGCTTGTCTCAGATCTCAAGTTCCACGCCTTAGTTCCCACCCGCTGCAATTCCAACCCGCTCGCTTTGCAAAGCCAGCATCAACGATACCGGACGATCCAGAGAAATACTCATCTCGGTGAACCGGGGGAGCATCACGTCGCGGCCGTGGCGTGTAATCATGAAGAGTCCAGACGCGCAGCCCGCGACAATTCGACCTGTCCCCGCGGTCGACACATCAGTCGCAGTCGACACAATGGCTTCGATTACGAGTTGCAGGCCATCGTCGGCAACCTTGGTAATTCCTACCGTCGTACCCAGGTTGATTGCCATCCACGCCTTTCCCGGATGCTCTCCCCGCAACCGGCCTTCGGCATCCATTCTGGTGTGCGATTTCTCATCGATCTCAGCTCCTGCGAGTGAGGCGGTGATCGGCACGCGATTTCCATCCGGCGGAGTGACTTCGGTGAATGTCAGATAAAGAGAGCCCGCCCGGCTCAACCACCGTGGCGGAGTCTTCCTCACCACCTTGCCTTCAAATAGGCTCCCAGCGGGCAGCACCAACTTCGAATTCTGAATCACAGGTTCCAACAAACGTGCGCGGACGACATCGCCGGGGTTGCTCTTCGAAGCGCTCACGTCGCTCAAAAGAAGAATCTTGCATTGCGTCCCGGCGGGAAGTGTCTCCGGCGTTGGCGCAATTCGCTCCGCGAGAGACTCCTGATTATCTTCTGACCTCGACGACAGGTCCCCGACGCCGACTGCCTCAAGCACCATTGTGGGCGTCGTCAGTTTCTTCGCGTGGGACCGGCTGACTTCGACGGCGCCACGGTCCTCCTCCGACGGTGAAGGTGCCTTCGATGTTTTTCCTTTCGCGTAGACTTCGCGCATGCGGCTTGTGGAGAGGAGCGAAACCTGCAGGGAACTCTCGCCTTCAGGCAGCGCAACGGTCGCAGTCTTGAACACCGGAAAGCTCTCGTGTCGCGGAGTGAAGACGTTAACGACCCATGGCCAATGATCATTGCGGGCGCGCGCCCTCTTTTCCAGATGGTCCACCGTCAGGCGGACGCGGCTGCCGGCAGGGAACAACTTCCTGTCCGCCGAATAGACGTCACGCCGCAAACTCCCCTCGACGACGTCCCCTGATTTCAACGTCGCGATTTTCAACGCGCTGGCAAGCTGCACTTTCAGGTAGAGCCCGGAATCCGCAGTTACGGACTGCGCCCCGCCAGATGCCCGGTCGGAGAATTGTCCGGAGGATGGTTCGGCGGCGGCCACGCAGAGGGTCGGAACGGCAGCGAGTGCCGTGAGCATCAGCAGTCGCGCGACCCGGTTTATCCACTTCAGACTGTTGGTCATCTGGGTGCTGTCCTCCAGTACTGTGCGGCAAATCCTGCCGGTTGGAGTATGGGGCTGCGTGACACCGCCCCCGCGGTTAGCGCATGGCATTCATGGTCGAGTCGAAGGGTACGTTGCCGCCACAATGAAGGGAAATGGTGCGCCCGGAGAGATTCGAACTCCCGGCCTGTTGCTCCGGAGGCAACCGCTCTATCCAGCTGAGCTACGGGCGCAAATCACTCTCTACAGTTTACATGGGCAGTTGAAAGAAGACGAGCCGACTCGAGAGCGCTCGCGTCGAGGCGCGCCCACGGACATGGTTCCTGGGGAAAGGTAGTTCTAGTAGCGGTCGCGTCGCCCGCCACCGCCGCCCCGGCCGCCGCGATCTCCGCGGTCGCGTCCGCCGCCACCACCCCCTCCACCGCTGCGTTCGGTCTTGGGGCGTGCTTCATTCACATTGATGGTGCGTCCGCCGACTTGCGATCCGTTCAAAGCTGCGATCGCCTTCTCTCCGTCTTCGTTGCTGGCCATCTCGACGAAACCGAAACCACGGGAACGGCCGGTATCGCGGTCTGTCATGATGCTCACGCGGTCCACTTGTCCGTGAGGCTCAAAAAGCTGTCGCAGTTCGTCTTCGTTGGTGTTGAAGCTCAGATTCCCCACAAAAATATTCTTCACGCGGCTGCCTCTGCATTGAGCTGTCGAAGTGCGAGCTCAGTTCGGCGGACTGGCAGGTCGGGCGGGCCTTTCCTGAAAATCGGTACCGGAGCTGGCGAACAGTCAATTGCGGGCAGCAGTATAGCAGGTTTGCATAAATCTGCTTGTCAAATCGATTCGGCGGATCTGCAGTGCATGATCGCGCCAGCAAAAATCGCTTCCACCTAGCACTCGTCCACTTTCCAATAGCCCTCGGCGTGAAATCCCATCTGCAGCAGCCGGTTCTTGGGGTCGTGTCGCTTGCCGCAACCGGGACAGATGAGATACCGGCTCCACGCCGTGCCCTGGTGGTCATAGTTCTCGGCGACAGCGAAAGTAGTTCCACAGCTGCACGGAACCAGGAACATGCGCAAAGGCGCTGCACCTTTCACACTCTTTTCGGACTTGCGGCGCGGCTTCACGACTCTTCGACGGTGGCGTAGGTACTCTTCTTGCGTCGGTTCGACTGCAAGGTCTTCTTCCGCAGGCGCAGTGACTTGGGTGTGATTTCCACGAATTCATCGTCGGCGATGAATTCGATGGCCTGCTCCAGATTCAACGGACGGAACGGCACGAGCCGGATGGCTTCATCCGCCGTGGATGCTCGCATGTTCGTGAGCTTCTTCTCTCGAACTGCGTTCACATCGAGGTCGGTGTCTTTGGCGTTCTCGCCAATGATCATGCCTTCGTAGAGGTCTATGCCCGGCCCCACAAAAAGCTCGCCCCGCTCCTGCAAGCCCCACAATGCGTATGCGGTCGAAACTCCGCCGCGGTCGGCAATCAGTGCGCCCGTAAGCCGGTGCGGAATGTCGCCCTGCCATTCGGTGTATCCGTCGAAGAGCGCGTTCATGACGATGGTTCCGCGCGTGTCGGTGAGTAGCTGGCCGCGCAGTCCGATCAGTCCGCGGCTGGGCACACGGAATTCAATGCGCACACGTCCGTAGCCGTGATTGTGCATGTTGGTGACTTCGCCCTTGCGCGATCCGAGCTGCTCCATCACCACGCCCACGAAGTCTTCGGGAACATCGACAGTGAGATGCTCCACCGGTTCCATCAGCTTGCCGTCGATTCGTTTGGTCACGATTTCCGGCTTGCCCACCATGAGTTCGTAACCTTCGCGGCGCATCATCTCAATCAGAATGGAGAGCTGCAATTCCCCGCGGCCCAGCACCTTAAACGAATCGGTCGTTCCCGTGTCTTCCACACGCAGGGATACGTTAGTCAGCAGTTCCTTCTCAAGGCGCTCCCGGAGATTGCGCGACGTCACGTACTGGCCGTCCTTGCCGGCGAAGGGCGAGGTATTGACGGTGAACAGCATGGCGATCGTCGGTTCATCGATAGCGATATGCGGTAGTGGAGCAGGATTTTCGACATCGGTAATGGTCTCACCGATCGTGATCCCCTCGACACCTGCGACCGCGACGATATCTCCCAATTCTGTTTCCGTGATGTCGGTCCGCTTCAGGCCGGAGAAAGAAAACAGCTTCGTGATCTTCGTCTTGTGCAGCGTGCCATCGAGCTTGGCGATAGCCACATCTTCGCCGGTATACATTTTGCCGTTAAAGACGCGCGCGATCGCGAGCCGGCCGAGATAATCGCTGTAATCCAGATTCGCAACCAGGATCTGCAGCGGACCCGACGGATCGCCCTTCGGGGGAGGAATCGTCTTCAGGATCGCATCAAACAACGGACGCAGATTTTCGCCGCCGCCCTGGATGTCGGTCGTCGCGGTGCCGATCTTGGCATTGGTGTAGAGCACCGGAAAATCAATCTGATCTTCCTTGGCGTCGAGATCTATAAAAAGGTCGTAGATCTCGTTAAGCACTTCCTGCGGACGCGCGTCGGAGCGGTCAATCTTGTTGATGACAACGATCGGCGGCAGCTTCGCCTCCAGCGCCTTGCTCAGCACGTAGCGCGTCTGTGGCAGCGGCCCTTCGCTGGCGTCCACCAGCAGCATGACCCCGTCCACCATTTTCAGGGCGCGCTCAACCTCGCCGCCAAAATCGCTGTGGCCCGGCGTGTCGACAATGTTGATCTTTATGTCGTGATAGAAGATGGCGGTGTTCTTCGCCAGGATCGTGATGCCGCGTTCGCGTTCCAGTTCGTTCGAGTCCATGACTCGTTCGACGTGGTGCTCGTTGGCGCGGAACGTCCCGCTCTGTTGCAGCATGGCGTCAACCAGTGTGGTCTTGCCGTGGTCGACGTGCGCGATGATGGCGATATTGCGAATGCTTGAACTCAAAAAGGATCCTTCCCGAATGGGTTTCTATATCTACTTTACTATGCGCGGAATGAAACCACCACGAAAGACGCTAAGAGAGCGGTTATTTGTGACTTGCGAGTGGAGGGACGACGCTATCGTTCGACGCTACCGCCCGACGCTATCGTTCGGGCCGAGCGGTGCCCTCGATCAGCTCCGCCCCCACGTCCGCGGTGCCTTCGGCGCGCACCCGCAGCCGATACCAGAAGACAATCGTCACCAGCGAGAAGATAAAAATGATGGTCGATACCGCGTTGATTTCGGGTGTGATGCCGCGCCGCAGGCGTCCCCAGATTTCGAGTGGCAGCGTATTGTCGCGCCCGATCAGGAAGAAGCTGACCGCGATTTCGTCCATGGAGAGCGTGAAAATTAGGAGCGCTGCGCCGATGATTGGCAGCTTCAAATTTGGTACCGTCACGCGCCAGAACGTCTGCCAGTAATTTGCCCCCAAGTCGAGTGAAGCCTCTTCCTGCGCGCGGTCCAGTTTCTGCAGTCCGGCAAAGACTTCCGTGGTGGCAACCGAGATGAGAGCCGTTCCGTGACCCAAAATAATCGTCATCAGGCTGAGCTTGGCGCCGATCACGTTGAACAGCATCAACAATGAGAGGCCGGTGATAATGCCGGGCAGAATGAGCGGAAGCAAAACCAGTCGCCGGAACAACGCCTTGCCCGGGAATTGCGCCCGGTCCAGCGCCAACGCGGCCGGTATTCCAAATGCTAGGGCAATCATCATCGCCGCGAACGCCACTTGCAGGCTGTTGAACACCGAATCCCACAGCGGCGCGTCTGCAAACAGGATGCGATACCAGTCGAGGGTGAGGCGATGCGGCGGAAATCCGCCCACACCTTCTCCGTTGAACGAATAAACGATGAGCACAGCGATCGGAAGATAAAGAAATGAGAACACTGCCCCCGCATGGACGAGCAGCCAGCCAGGGCGTGAGCCGTTGGACGAGTCGCCGCTCACGAGAAGCTCCATTTCTTTTCCAGTCGCTCCGAGAAGAACAACAGGCTGACGACAATCACCAGCATGCCGAGCGAAATCGCCGCGCCCAGGGGCCAGTTATAAGCCGCGCCGAATAAGCTGACTACAATATTCGAAATCATGATGCCGCTCGGTCCGCCCAACAGCAGCGGAGCCAGGAAATCGCCGAGGCTGAGCACAAAAGCGAAGGTCGCTCCTGCGAGCACGCCCGGGATCGATAGCGGGAAGATCACCTTCCAGAATGTCTGAGCCGGAGTCGCACCCAGATCATGAGAGGCTTCCACCAGGTTGCGAGGAATGTGCTCCAGCACCGCGTAAATCGGCAGAAAAGTGAACGGCGTATAGATATGGGTAAGCGTCAGCACAACCGCAAACGGGCTATAGAGCAGAAAGTCGAGCGGATGGCTGGTCACATGTACGTACTGGAGCAGCGTATTGAGCACGCCGTCTGAACCGAGAATCGTCTTCCACGCATACGCTCGCACCAGGTAGCTGACCCACAGTGGAATGATCACCATCTGATAGAAAAGGTCTTTCCGCTTGCCCGCGTAGAACGAAAGAAAATACGCCAGTGGATATCCCAGCAGCAGCGAGAACAACATGACGCGCGCGGCGATCCACATGGACCGCAGGAGTGTCTGCCAGTAAACCGTCTTCTGGAGCAACTCCTTATAGTTGTCGAGATTCCACGAATGCACGATGGTCTGTGCGGGCGATACCGACCAGAAGCTGTAGCAGAACATCAGCAAGTACGGCACCAGCAGGAACACTGCGACCCACATCAGCGGCGGAACCGTTACAACCGTCTTGTAGGCGCGGGAGAACATTGGCTCTTAGCTGCGTTCAGGAGACTCGCGGACCACGACCGCATCCGCGGGAGAGAATTCAAGTTCCACTTCGTTCTGGCTTCCAACTCCGCTCGCGGTCCGCATGACCAACACTAGTCCGTCGGCACACTCCACACGAAGGAGTTCCGTTGCTCCGTGGAAGGCCTGCTGCAGCACCTTTCCCCGAACTCGCACCGCGCCAGACGTGGTTCCAGTTCCGGCCGGCCGAACATGCTCCGGTCGCAAAGAGAAGAGGACCGGCCCGTCCGGAAGAGTTGCAGACCACGACAGCGACCCGGCCCGCGCCACACCACTTCGCACTTCACCCTTGAGCAGATTCGTATGACCGATGAATTGCGCCACATACGCGGTCGCCGGGCGCCGGTAGATTTCGCGCGGCGTGGCCACCTGCTCGAGTTCACCCGAACGCAGCAGCGCGATGCGATCCGACATCACCATCGCTTCTTCCTGATCGTGCGTGACAAAAACGAACGCGATGCCTACCTCGCGCTGCAGGGACTTCAGTTCCACCTGCATCTGCCGTCGCAGGTTTGCATCCAGCGCCGAGAGCGGCTCGTCGAGCAATAACAATCTTGGCCGGTTCACCAGTGCTCGCGCCAAAGCGACCCGCTGCTGTTGACCTCCACTGATTTTCGACGGCTTCGACTTGGCGTGCGCTGACATCTTTACTTTGTCCAGCGCCTCCGCCACTCGTTGCCTGATCTCCTCTTCCGGCCGTTTCGCTACGCGCAATCCATAAGCCACATTCTGCTCGACGGTGAGGTGCGGAAATAGGGCATAGTGCTGAAACACCGTGTTCACTCGGCGACGGTACGGAGGCTGATGATCAAGACGCACTGAGCCTAGGCGCTCATCACCCATCCAGAGTTCGCCGGAAGTCGCGCTCTCGAATCCGGCAATGATCCGCAGCAGCGTGGTTTTGCCCGATCCACTCTCGCCGAGGATGGTCAGAAATTCACCCTCCGCAATCTCCAGAGAGACATTGCGCAGCACTATGTTCCGCCCAAAGGTCTTCGCCACATTCCGAATACTAAGCAGATTTGGTTTTGCCGCGGACGACATGCCGGCAGTTATTGCGGTAGCGGAAGTGGTTGTGGGAGGCATGAGGACAATACTTCCGCCTTACTGCGCTGCTTTCACTTCATTCCAGATTTCGTTGTATTTCGCGCGTCGCGGCACGTTTTGCCAAAAGTACAGATGCTTCTGATAGTTCTCCACGTCATCCAGATGCATGGTCTTCACCTCATCCGGAGTCATGAACTGCCCCGCCTGCGGATTCCCCGGGACGTAATGCGTCTTGTCGGTCACCAGCTTCTGCGTCTTTGCTTCCACCATGTATTCCAAAAATTTGTGCGCCAGTTCCTTATTCTCGCTGCCGGCAGTAATCATCAGGTGATCGATCCAGCCTGTGGTGTTTTCTTTGGGAATCGTCTCACCGACCGGGAAATTTGCTTTCTTCAGGTCGACCGTGTTCAGCGGCCAGCCCATGGCGATCACGACCTCATGGCTCTGAAACAGATTCGTCAGCTCGCCGCCGGTCGCCCACATCTTCCGGATGCTCGGTTTCAGCTCCAGCAGCTTCTTCTTGACCGCCTCGAGTTGCTTGTCGCTCAAGTTATAGAGCTGGGACGGATCAGGTTTGTCATACCCGAGAACCTGTGCCGCCATGTACACCGTCGACAGATCGTCCCAAACGGAAATCTTTCCTTTGTACTTCGGATCCCACAGGACGCTCCACGAATCCGGCGGCTGAGGGAATGCGGTCGTGTCATAGATGATGGGATCAGGACCCCACACGAATGGCACGCCATAGACCTGACCGTTCGAGCGCACCAGCGGCAGGGAAGTGAGCTGTGGAGAAAGCTGGTTGTAGCTCGGAATCTTCGAAAGATCCAGCGGTGCAGCTAATCCTGCGGTAACGATCGACGTCGCCACATCGCTCGAAGGGGAAATAACATCGTAATTCCCCGCGCTGCCGCCGCGGAGCTTGGCCATCAACTCGTCGCTCGTCCCCATGTACGACGCCGAGACCTTGCAGTGGTTCTGATCTTCAAAAGCTTTTATGAACGAAGGATCGGCGTAGCCTTCCCATACCAGCAAGTTGAGCGTCGGCATCTTCTTCGAGCAGGATCCAACCAGCAGAATCGCCGTCAGCAAGGGCAACAAACGCGCGGTGCGTTGCCAATTCATTTTTCCTCCAAAGCGCTTGTCTTCAGCTGGGCCTGTCCTTGGGCCGACTCATAGACCACTTTTCCGCCCACCATCGTCAACAGCACCTGAGTCTGGTCAATTTCCGATGCGGGAATCTTGAACAGATCACGATCCACGATAATCAGGTCCGCCAATTTGCCGGGCTCGAGCGATCCTTCCTGTTGCTCGCGCCGCCCTGCAAACGCCGCTCCCAGCGTGTACGCTTTGATCCCGTCTTCAAGACTTACCGCTTCAGTCGGCACAAAGCCGCCTGCGGGCTTGCCCTCATGCGTCTTGCGCGTGACGCCGGTCTGCAATCCCTTCCACGGATTGAGTGTCACCACCGGCCAGTCGCTGCCGAAGGCCAGGCGTCCGCCACCTGACTCGATCGTGTGAAAGGACCACGCACGTTGCGCTCGCTCTGGCCCGACATTGCGAGCCCAGATATCAAGCGTGTCCGCATCGGGATACAAATGCAGAGGCTGAACGCTCGCGATCACCCCTAATTTTCCGAAGCGTGGAATATCGTCCGCAGCGACGGTCTCGATGTGCTCGATTCGCGGGCGGGCGTCATGGGTGTGGTTCGTTCGGGCCGCGCTCTCGTATGCGTCCAGCGCAGTCCGCACCGCCTTGTCTCCAATCGCATGGGTGAAGATCTGCAATCCATGCCTGTCCAACTCGACGATCGCCGCTTTGTACTTCTCCGGAGTCCAAAACAGCTTTCCAGTCTGGCTTGCATCGTCACTGTAGGGCGCCAGCATCGCTGCGGTGTGGGCTTCGACTACACCGTCCAGCATTGTCTTCACAACGCCACCTGAGATCCATTCGTCGTGATAGGCCTTTCGAGCTTTCTCAATCTTTTCCAGGTCGGCCGGACGCAACTCCGGAGGATCGAGAAAATACGCCACGTAGAACCGCAGAGTCAGCTCGCCGTTGCGCCGTAACTCGTCGTACAGGTCGAGATAATCGAAGTCCTGCCCAGCACTCTGTACCCGGGTCAGGCCAAACTTGTTCGCCTCGTGAATCCCTTGCCGGAGCGCCGCCAATCGTTCCTCACGGTTCGCCTTGGGCATCTTGCTCGACACAAGATCGCCCGCCGCCTCTTTCAGCGCACCCGTTGCTTCGCCACTGGCGTCGCGCACGATCTTCCCATTGGCCGGATCAGGAGTTTCCCTGGTGATCCCGGCCATCGCCAACGCCTTGCTGTTCGCCCACGAGCTGTGACCGTCAAACGCAACCAGGTAGACAGGGCGATCCCCAACAACATCATCCAATATCTTCTTATTAGGCAGCGCGGCCGCACCGAATGTCGGATAGGTCCAGCCCATGCCCCTGATCCACAGCTCCTTGGGATGGGACGCCGCGTACTCCCTCACTCGTTTCTGCATCTCGTCCACCGTCGAAGCCTCGTTCAGGTCTACCTGCGTTAGCCCGAGCGAACCACCCATGAAGTGGATGTGACAGTCTTCGAAGCCGGGTAGAACGAGACGTCCCACAGCATCCACGATCTGCGTCGCACTTCCACGATAAGCCTCGATTTCTTTGTCAGTGCCAACCGCGATGATCTTGTCCCCGCGAATTGCCAGCGCTTCGGCCCACGGCTGCTTCTCATTCACCGTGTACACGCGGCCGTGCAAGACGATCTTGTCGGCGACAGCGACGGACTCCTGAGCCGTCGCCGAAACCATAGCTATGCCAACGAGAACTGCAATGACGATGCCAGGACCGCGCCCCAACTTCCTCGCGCTTGACTTCTCTGTCAGATGCAAAGCTGGTTCCCCTGTCTTCTTAGTGAAAAGCTGTTAATTGCGATCTAGAACGTCGGCGGTGTATTCACCCACAATAGCCACGTTTCCTTGCGTCCGGGATTCTTCCAGCGGTGGGGTGTCGCGCTTTCAAAGTAGAAGCTGTCGCCGGACTTCAGCCGGTAGTCTTCGCCGTCGAGCGTAATGGCCAGCTCTCCGCGCAACACGTAGATGAATTCCTCGCCCTCGTGCGTGTACGGATCGCCGCTGCCGGCTTCGGGTGCGACTCGGAACAGGTGCGGCTCCATCACAGTGTTGCCCCATGCCAGCAGTTCCATGCGCACGCCCGCGCCCGCTTCGAGTACCTTGCGCTCCGACGGACGCACCTGCCGTCCGCTGGCCCCGCTGGCATCGAAGAAATCCAGGATGTTGGTCTTATAGAACCGGGCCAGCTTGCGCAAAGTCCCCACAGAACCGCTCATCTGAGAGCGCTCGAGCGCGCTGAGAAAACCCACCGAGATCCCGACTGCCTGCGCCACCTGCGCCAGCGAAAGCCGGCGCCGCGCCCGTAATTGCCTCAGATGTGCTCCGATGGCCCCTGCATTTCCATTGGCAGATGTGCGAACCTTGCCTTCGCGCTTCAGCAACTGCACGATCGCGGCCGCATTCAGCCCGCGCACCTTGCGCAGGAATCGCGCCCGTTTCAGCAGCTTCACGTCTTCCGCGTCGTAGAGTCGATATTTGCTTTCCGTTCGGCGCGGTCGCGTGAGCCCTAGACTCTCCCATGAACGGATCACCGACGGGGAGACCCCCACTCTTTTGGCCACGTCTCCAATCTTTAAGTAAGGCTGACCGGTGGTCGCTTTCATCGCGTGCACGCCGCTGTCATAGGAAATTTCTATCGGAGAGACCCGTTTTTTTCTCCTTGACAGCTCCCCACTTGCTTCTCTAACCTTGCCGGATTATAGCAAGGTTGTCGCCGGTTACAAGCAATCGCTTTCAAGGAAAAATCTAAACTCTCCCTAAAGATGTGCGGAGGTTCCATGCCGTCACTGCGCGCCCGATGGTCCGTAGTTCGCTCGTTTATGACATCCCTGAAAACGTTGTGCCTGGCCCTTGCCGTCTGTCTCTCGCTGCCCATGGTGCTCTCAGCGCAGGGCACCGGTGGCCGGGTTCTCGGCCGCATTGTCGATCCGACGGGCGCGGTTCTAGGCTCCGTGAAGGTGGTCGCCACGAATGATGCGACCGGAGTGAGCCGGAGTTCCCAGTCCAATGACGGCGGAGACTACGTCTTCCCGGATCTTCCTGTCGGCACCTACTCGATCAGCTTCGAACTGGCCGGTTTCAAGAAAGAGATTCGCCGCAGCGTCGCGCTCGATATCAACCAGGTCATCACCCTGAATATGACCATGCAACTGGGCGCCGCGGCGGAAGTCGTCGACGTGACCTCCGAAGCTCCTCTGGTCGACACCAGCAGCACGCAGCTTGGAGCGGTCGTGAATAACCGATCGGTGAACGAACTTCCGCTCAACGCCCGCGACAGTTACCAGTTCTTGCAGTTGCAACCCGGTGTGCAGTCGCAGTTGGGTTCGAGCGGTGGAACCTTCTATGGCAGCGACAGTGCAGGCTCAGTCTCCGTAAACGGAGGCCGCGACCGCGCCAACAATTTCAGCGTCAATGGCGGCGACGCCAACGATCAGTTCGTCAATCTGCCCACCATTCAGCCCACCCCCGACGCCATTGAAGAGTTCCGAGTCATCAGCAACACCTTCGACGCGGAGTACGGCCGCAACTCTGGCGCTGTGGTCAACGTCGTCACCAAGTCGGGAACGAACCAGTGGCACGGCAACGTCTACGAATACTTCCGCAACAAGGATCTGAACGCGCAAGGCTATTTCAATACCGTGAAGCCGCAGTTTAACCAGAACCAGTTTGGCGGAACGTTTGGCGGCCCCGTTCGCAAAGATCGCACCTTCTTCTTTGTCTCCTACGAGGGGCGCCGAATACGGCAGGGTATTTCAGGGGAGACCGTGGCGGTCCCCACGGCGGACGAGAGGAACGGCGTGTTCGCCGGTGGTTTTCCGGATCTCTGGTCCGATGGCGTGACCCCGAACCAGATCACGGATCAATTTACCGCCGATGCGATTAATGGCCGTCCCAATTGCACTTCGGCGATTACTGCCGCGGGTGGACAGGTGCCAGCGGCAGGAGTGCCTTGGAACGCCGTATTTCCAACCGACGGTAACGGTAATGCGAACATCCCATCGGCGTGTATGGATCCGGTGGCTGTGAATCTGATGGGCTATGTACCCGGAGCGAACCGGCCCGATGGGACCTTTCAGTCGGTTCCGGCCAGTGCCGACAATCAGGATCAATTCACCATCCGCTTCGATCATCACATCAGCGACCATCAGAATTTCAGCTTCTACTACTATTACACCGATGATAAGAACTTCCAGCCCTTCTACAATTTTCAGGCTTCGGGCTCGAATATCCCGGGTTGGGGGACGAGTGTCGGCTCCCGCTACCAACAGGTAAATCCCAGTCACACCTGGACTATCAGCAATGCGCTGGTCAATGAATTCCGCTTTACTTACATGCGGGAAGGTCAGTTGACCTTCCAGCATCCGCAGGCGACCAATGCCGTCACCGATACGTGTACCTCGCCGGCCTCGCAGGCCGTGTGCTTCAATGGCACATCGGATTCGAATAGTGGGCCGAACTCCATCGTCGGGCAATTGGGAACAAGCCCACAATATGGCATCACCACCGGGCTCCCGCCTACTCATACGGGGATGCCGTTTGTCGACGTCAGCGGCGGATTCTCGATTGGCAACGGTTGGGAGGGCGAGCTGCCCCAGGTTGGAAACTCGTTCATGTGGGCGGACAATCTGACGTGGGTGAAGGGGAATCACACCGCGAAGTTCGGTGCCGATGTGCGGCGCGCGCGATTTGATCAGACTCTTTACTACAACGTCAGCGGGCAGTCCACCTTCGATGGCTCGACCCAGAACTCGGTGCAGTTTGCCGACAATTACCCCAGCTATTTGCTGGGCTTGGCCGACAGCTATGTCCAAGGTTCGGCGCAGCGGGAGAATATTCGCACCACGGGGCTCTATCTCTTTGCGCAGGACAGCTGGAAGATCAAGCCCAATGTGACCCTTAACTACGGCCTGCGTTGGGAGCTGGATACACCCCTCGCCGACGCTCTTCACCACGTGCAGACTTTCCGCCCAGGGCAGAACTCCACGGTTTATCCGTGTGTCCTGACACCGGATGAGCAGGTGAACTTCGGTGCGAGCACTTGCGCCGACGCAGGCGTGCAGCCCACGGGACTCGTTGTCCCGGGGGATAAAGGCATAGCTGCCGGATTGACGCAGACATACTACAAAGCGTTCGCGCCTCGCATCGGACTCGCCTATAGTCCCAACTTTTCCAGTGGCCCGCTGAACAAGTTGTTCGGAAGCAACGGTAAGACGAGCATTCGTACAGGTTGGGGCATGTTTTACAACCCGATGGAGCAGTTGGTGCTCGAGCAGTTCGGCGCGGAGCCGCCCTTCGGTGGCAGCACATTCTTGCCGGGAACGTTTCTCAACACTCCATTCATCGGCCAGGACGGCACGGTCAATCCCAATCCGTTCAACGGCATCCTCAGCCCCAAGCCGGGCACACCGCAAGACTGGGCGAGCTTCCGCAGCATGCTGCTTTACGGAGATTTCCAGCCCAAGATGCGGACGCAGTACACCGCTCAATATAACTTCACGATTCAGAGGGAACTCGCCCGGGACATCGTTCTGCAGCTCGGATACGTCGGATCGCAGGGACATCGCCTGCTGGCGTCGCACGACATCAATGCGGGCAATCCGCAAACGTGCCTCGACCTCAACAATATCTCCAACTTTTACTTGAACGCCAACGGCGGTAATCCTGACGACCTAAGCAACGCTTACTCGTGCGGACCATTCTTCGCAGACAACCAGTTCCTTCTCCCCGCGAACAGCATTCCCGCCGGATTCACTGTGCACATGCCGTACGGCTCAACGGCGCAATATGGGCCCGGCAATCCTGATCTCAACCTGGTCGGTCTTCGCCCCTACTCCTCGCCGAATTGCGAGCCCTCAACAAGTGTTGGATGCCCTGTCGATGGCATCGCGATCTTCAGCAATATCTTCGCCGAAGACACTATCGCGGCTTCCTCTTATCACTCCTTCCAGGCGAGTCTGGAGAAGCGTTTCTCCCACGGTTTGCAATTCCAGGCTGCTTACACTCTCAGCAAGTCCCTGGACTGGGCTTCCAGCTTCGAGGAGACCGTCAACCCCTTCAACTTCAAGGCGAGCCGCGCGCTTTCGCTGTTTAATTCCAAGCAGCGCTTTGTAATCAATTACGTTTGGGACATTCCCGCTCGCAAGTACAGCGGCTTTAAGGGCAAAGTTCTGGACGACTGGCAATTGTCTGGAATCGTCCAACTCCAGAGCGGATTCCCGATTCGTGTACAGACTGAAGACGATACCGAACTGATTAGCAGCCTGTTCTTCCTGGGCGCCGGCGCGCCGCAATTGAGTGGCAAGCTGCAGATTCAGAATCCGAAAACCAACGGCGGTTTCTACCTCAATCCAAGCCAGTGGTCTGATCCTGCGCTGGGATCTTTCTCCACCACGCCGCGCTCCATCTGTTGCGGTCCCGGCGAAAACCAATGGGACATAACGGTCGCAAAAAGAATTACACTGTCAGAGTCGAAGTATTTCCAGTTCCGGACCGACGTTTTCAACTTGTTCAACAAGACGCAATTCGTCAACCCGGATGGAAACTTTAGCAACACGACGTTCGGCCAGGTGTTGCAGGCTCGCGATCCGCGCCTGGTGCAGTTTGCTCTCAAGTTCTACTTCTAGTCCCACAAACCCGGGCGGCTCCAACCGCCCGGGCAATCTAATGGCCCGCTGATTACCGGAACACCGGGCCTGAGTTTCTCCGGAGAAATCTTGATGTATCCCGATCTGCAGAAAGAGCTCGCCACTTTCGAGCGGCGAACGCCTAAGTCCGCCGAAGCCCACAAGAAAAATCTCAAACGCATTCCTTTAGGCGTTGCCAGCAACTATCGTGCTTATGATCCCTGGCCGATTTTTGTGAAAGAAGCCAGCGGCAGCAAGTTTCGCGACCTCGATGGCAACGAATACATCGACCACAACCTGACCTTCGGCGCTCTGATGGCAGGGCATTGCCATCCGGCCGTGATGAAGGCCGTTGAAAAGCGCCTCACCACAGGCACCATGTTCGGCATGCCCCACGACATGGAATGGGAGCTTGCCGAAGAAATCTGCAATCGATTCCCCGTTGAGATGTGCCGCTTCGGCAACAGCGGTACAGAAGTTACGATGCATGCGATTCGTCTTGCCCGCGCCGCGACTGGCCGGGACAAGATCGTCAAATTCGAAGGTGCTTACCACGGTTTGCACGACAGTGCCCTGGTCAGCGTCAAGCCCCACGCTCCCGACTACGGCGATATTCACGCGCCCACATCAGTTACAGGCGGTCTGGGCGTGCCGAAATCGGCGATCGCCAATGTGCTCATCGCGACCTTCAACGACCTTGCCACCGTCGAGCGCCGCTTCAAAGAGAATCTGGGCGAAATCGCGGCGATTATTCTCGAACCAATTCTGATGAATGTCGGACTCTGCATTCCGCAGCCTGGCTTCCTGCAGGGTCTCCGCGAGATTGCAACCAAGTACGGCGCGTTGCTGATCTTCGACGAAGTGAAGACTGGCGCCAAACTCGGATGGGGCGGAGCCAGCGAATACTTCGGAGTCCATCCCGACATGATCTGCCTGGCCAAGTCCATCGGCGGTGGCCTGCCGCTCGCGGCGTTCGGTGCGCACAAGTCCGTGATGGATCTGATCTCGCAGCACAAGGTCTTCCACGGCGGTACCTACAACACGAACCCGGTCTCGATGGCCGCTGGCCTGGCAACGTTCCGCGAGGTTCTTACCCGCGAGAACTACACTCACGTCGACAAGCTCAGCAAGAAGTTGACTGAAGGCTATCGCAAGATCGTTGCGAAATCTGGCCTGCAGGCTTACATCGCCCAGGCTGGAGCCAACGGCGCGCTGATGCTCTACCCGAAAGAGATTCGTAACTATCGTGACTGGGAGGCGATCGACATCGATCTCTGGCGCCACTACTGGTTCGGCATGGTCAACCGCGGCGTCATGGCGCAACCGTACTGGTGGGACGAGCAATGGACGATCTCGGTCCAGCACACGGAAGCCGATATCGATAAGCACCTGGCCGCGTTCGACGACATTGCCGCGAGCTTGGCGAAAGCGCAGCAAGAGCGCGCCGAACCGGTAGCGGTAGCGCACTAGATTTGCCCGTGTGGGGCGGGCACTCCTGCCCGCCCTGCATCAAGTTCGAGTTGTCATCCTGGGACGGGCGGCTTTTGCCCGTCGAAGGACCTGGCGAATCGCGCGGTGCGTCGCGTCTTTGGCGACGCAATAATCGCGCGTTTGATTCGCTTCCTTATTGGCTAGTCTCGAGAATCATGTCCACCACCGCCCAACCCGATGCTCCGCCTCACCTGATCCGCGCCCTGGGCCGCCGTGATCTCGTTCTGCTTTTTGTGGTTGCAGTCTTTAATCTCAACGTTGTCCCCTCCATCGCCGCGAATGGCGGCGTCACCATCTGGCTCTGGATCATCTCTCTTCTTCTCTTCTTCTGGCCACAAGGCATTGCGGTCATCGAACTAGCCCATCGCTATCCCGGCGAAGGCGGCGTCTACCTCTGGGCCAAGGAAGTCTTCGGCGACTTCCACGGATTCCTCTCCGGCTGGTGCTATTGGACGAACAACATGCTCTACGTGCCGACGGTCATGCTTTATTTCGTTGGTGTCTCGGTGTATGTGCTCGGTCCCGGCCATCAGGGCTTGGCCGACAACAAGATATTCGCCTCTATCGCGTCACTCACGCTGCTGGTGCTCCTCACTGTCTTCAACATCGTCGGTCTTGGCGTCGGCAAGTGGATCAACAACCTCGGTGCGATCGGAACCTTCGTCGCCGCAGCGGTACTGATCGGACTCGGTGTAGTGATTTGGTCGCGCTTCGGCACGACAATCAGCGCGGCGGACTTCAAGATTCCCGCTAATCCGAAGTTTGTGCTGAACTCCTTCGGCGTCATTTGTTTTGGTCTGGTTGGCCTCGAACTCGCTTCGGTCATGGGCGATGAGATTCAAGATCCTCGCCGTACGCTGCCCGGTGCGGTTGCGTGGGGCGGAATGCTCTCCGGGGTCCTCTACGTGGGCGCAACCCTGACTCTCCTGATCGCCGTGGGAAAGAACGTCAACGTGTTGCAAGGGATCGTCCAAGCCGTCAGTCATATGGCCGATCGCGTTAGCGTGGGATGGATCTCTGTGCCCTTCGCGCTGATGCTCAGCCTTTCGATCGCCGGCATCGGCTCAGCCTGGATGGGAGGCTCCGCGCGCATTCCCTTTGTGGCTGGGCTCGATTCCTACATGCCGTCCTGGCTGGGTCACGTTCATCCCCGGTACGCCACGCCGTATGCCGCATTGATCGTGCAGGCAATCGTCTCCGGGACGCTGGTGATTTTGAATTTTGCCGGTGCGGGAGTGCAGGAGACGTTCCAGAAGCTTCTCTCGCTCGCGGTCGTGCTGCAGCTCGTGCCATTTGTTTACATGTTTGGAGCACTGGTGAAGTTTGCCGTAACTGAATCCACACCCAAAGGCCAGTACGGCAGGATGACTCTGTTTCTCGCGGGGATCAGTGGATTTCTTACGACGATTCTCGGCATCGCCCTGGTATTTTTCCCGGCCCAGCAGATCTCGTCGTTGCTGTCGTACGAGATCTGGATGGTCGGAATGACGCTGTTCACCATCGGCCTGGCCGCATTCTTCTTCTTTGTCTACGGCCGCAACAAGGTAAAGCTGCTCGTTCCGTTGACGAACGAGACGGCCGACTCGCCCGTCGCAACGAGCGAAGTTCGCCGCTGAAGTTCATGTAGGGACAGCCGCCCCCGGCTGTCCCGCGAGCGTAGCTCGCGTGCTGTTGAATTTGATTTTGGAGGCCACGATGCCCGGCGGAGTCCAAACCGAAGTCAAGACCTACCAGATGTTCATCAACGGAGAATGGGTCGCGAGTAAGTCCGCGAAGACGTTCCCCGTCTACGATCCCTCGACCGAAGAAGTAATCGCCCAAGTGCCCGATGCCGGCGCCGAGGATGTAAATCGTGCGGTGGCCGCCGCACGAGCGGCATTTGATGAAGGTCCGTGGGGAAGTTCCACGGCACAGGATCGCGGTCGCGTACTTTTCAAACTGGCGGAGAAGATCCGGCAAAATGCGGCAATGCTCGCCGAACTTGAGGCGCGCAACAACGGCAAGCCCATCGTTGAAGCCGAATACGACGTCGCCGATGTGGCGACTTGCTTTGAGTACTATGGCGGTCTCGCGACCAAGGTGACGGGCCACGTTAATCCCGTGCCTGACAATGCGGTGAGCCTGTCTCTGAAAGAACCCGTCGGAGTCGCTGGACAGATCATTCCGTGGAACTATCCGCTCGGCATGGCGGCATGGAAACTGGCTCCTGCCATCGCAGCGGGATGCACGATGATCCTTAAACCAGCGGAGCAGACGCCGATCACCATGCTCGAAGTTGCCAAATGGTTCAACGAAGTCGGTCTGCCGCCGGGCGTGGTCAACATCATCACCGGATTTGGAGAAAGCTGCGGAGCGCCGCTGGTGCAGCATCCCGACGTCAATAAAATCGCTTTCACCGGCAGTTCTGCCGTTGGCAAGATTATTGTCAAGCAGGCCGCTGACACACTCAAGCGCGTAACGCTTGAATTGGGTGGCAAGTCGCCAAACATCTTCTTTGCCGATGCTGACTTCGAAAACGCCATTGATGGCGCGCTCTTCGGCGTCTTCATCAATCAAGGAGAGGTCTGCTCCGCGGGAAGCCGCATCCTGGTGCAGAAGTCGATCTACAAGAAGTTCGTCGAGGCGATGACCGAGAAAGCCAGGAAAGTGACGCTCGGGCCGCCCCTCGATCGCGACACGAAAATGGGCCCGCTCATCAGCAAAGAACAATACGATCGCGTCCGCTCCTACCAGGAACTGGGCAAGAAGGAAGCCAAGACCGCGCTGGGTGGCAACCGTCCTAAGCAATTCGACAAGGGCTTCTACGTCGAGCCAACCATTTTCTATGACGTGGACAACAGCGCCCGCATCTCCCGAGAAGAAATTTTCGGACCGGTGGCCTCCGTCATTCCGTTTGAAGACGAGAAAGACGCCATCAAGATCGCGAACGATTCGCCCTACGGCCTTGCTGCGGCTGCCTGGACGCGCGATATTTTCAAGGCTTTCCGCGTGGCGAAATCCATCCGCGCCGGAATCGTCTGGATCAACCACATGCAGCCCACCTACGTGGAAGCACCGTGGGGCGGCTTTAAACAATCCGGTATCGGCCGCGAACTGGGCCCCTGGGGCATCGAGGAATATCTCGAGACCAAGCAGGTGCATATCAACCTGAACGAGGCGCCGATAGCGTGGTACTAAAAAGCAGTTGCCCGTGGCCAGTAGAACCAAATCCATGCACGAGCTGCCTTCTAACTGAGAACTGAGAACCGAGAACTGGAATTCAAGATGTCTACTATCCAACTCCGCACACCCATCCCCGGCCCGAAATCCAAGGCTCTCTCCGAGCGCCGCGCGAAAGCCGTGCCCCGCGGCCTTTCTCACGGCACGCCCATCTACGTTGCCAAAGCCGAAGACGCCTGGCTCGAAGATGTCGACGGCAACCGCTACCTCGATTTCGCCGGCGGCATCGGCTGCCTCAACGTCGGTCATCGCCAGGAAGCCGTCGTGAACGCGGTGAAAGATCAACTCGATCGCTTCCTGCACACTTGCGTGCAGGTCACGCCCTATGAGAGCTATGTCCGCCTCGCCGAGCGCATGAACGATGTGACTCCCGGCAAGTTTCCGAAGAAGACGATCTTCGTAAACAGCGGCGCCGAGGCCGTCGAGAATGCCGTCAAGATTGCCCGCGCTCACACCAAGCGCCCCGGCATCATCGCCTTTGAAGACGCTTTCCACGGCCGCACCATGATGACGCTGGCCCTCACTAGCAAAACGCATCCGTACAAAGCCGGATTCGCCCCCTTCCCCGGCGAGGTATACCGGGTCCCGTTCGCGTATTGCTATCGCTGCTCGTACTCGATGAAGTATCCGTCGTGCGATCTCTACTGCGCGCGCCATCTCGAAGACACGTTCAAGCGTGTAGTCGCGAATGAAGAGGTGGCCGCGGTGATCGCCGAACCTGTCCTTGGGGAAGGAGGCTTCATCGCGCCTCCGCCCGACTATTTCAAGGTGTTGATCGAACTCTGCCACAAACACGGCATCCTCTTTATTGCCGACGAAGTGCAGTCCGGATTCGGTCGGACCGGCGCTCTATTCGCTAGCGAGCGCTACGGCATCGAGCCTGACTTGATTGTGACTGCGAAATCTCTCGGCGGCGGTCTACCGCTCGCGGCCGTTACCGGACGCGCCGAAATCATGGATGCTCCCGGCCCCGGCGGTCTCGGCGGAACTTTTGCCGGGAACCCGCTCTCTTGTGCTGCGGCTCTGGCGGTTTTGGATCTATTTGAAGAAGAGAACTTGCTGGCCCGCGCCAACGAACTCGGCGAGCGCTTCCAGCGCCGTGCCCACGAATGGCAGCGTCGCTGGTCCTTGATCGGCGATGTACGTGGCCTCGGCGGCATGCAGGCGATCGAGCTTGTGCAGTCCCAGGAATCGAGGACTCCGGCAGCCGACGAAACGAAAAAGATCACGCAGCATTGCTATGAGCACGGCTTGATCACGATCACCGCGGGTTCGTACTCGAATGTGATCCGCGTGCTGGTCCCGCTGGTCATCACGAACGAGCAAATGGACGAAGCGCTCGACGTACTAGAATCCGCCATCGCGACCGTGTGTGACCAGAAAGGCGCAGTCGCGCAACTGGTTTAGAATTTTGCAGTCCTGACCGAGGATTGGACTTCGCGCCCCAGGCGCGAAGGCCGCCGCAGCCAGAGGATCCCTGTCAGCAGATGTATGATTATTTAAGGGAGTTCGCGCGATGCATCAGCCGTAGCTCCCCAGCACCACACTCTTCGCGATAGCAGAGGCATCACACTAATGACCGTAGCATCACCTCCCGCCACCAAGCTGACGAACTACATCGATGGACAATGGGCCGAATCAAACGCCTCCGAGTGGCGTGACGTCGTAAATCCTGCGACCGGCGAGGTGCTGGCCAGCGTGCCGCTCGCCGCTGCCGCCGAAGTCAATGTCGCGATCGAGGCCGCGGCCGCTGCCTTCCCCGAGTGGCGCCGCACCCCGCCCGAAGATCGCATCCAGCCCCTGTTCAAGCTGAAGGTGCTGCTCGAAGAACACATCGACGACATCGCCCGCATCATCACGATGGAGAACGGCAAGACCTTCACCGAGGCCAAAGCCGAGATGCGCCGCGCCATCGAGAACGTCGAAGTAGCCTGCGGAATTCCGATGATGATGCAGGGCTACAACCTCGAGGACGTTGCGCGCGGCATCGACGAGATGATGATCCGCCAGCCTCTCGGAGTTACCGCGGCCATTGTGCCTTTCAATTTTCCCGGCATGATCGCCTTCTGGTATCTGCCTTATGCCATCGCGACCGGCAACACATTCATTCTCAAACCCAGTGAGCGCGTGCCGCTCACCATGCGCTACGTGTACGAACTCCTGGCGAAGACGGGCCTGCCAAAAGGCGTCGTCAGTCTCGTCAAC
>Ga0265338_10003140_pt1 | contig 23589 bp, 19 predicted proteins | sample 42126metaG_FD_193579 | JGI IMG/M metagenome (GOLD analysis project Ga0265338, IMG submission 193579) | Rhizosphere microbial communities from Carex aquatilis grown in University of Washington, Seatle, WA, United States - 4-21-26 metaG | ecosystem: Host-associated > Plants > Roots > Rhizosphere... | reverse complement strand
AGTGGTGGCTGGGGGCGGAATTGAACCGCCGACACAAGGATTTTCAGTCCTCTGCTCTACCAACTGAGCTACCCAGCCAGCCGCGGCCGGATATTAAACCCGCCCGTTCACCGGTTGGCAAGGTGAAATGAACCTTGTGAACCTCCCCGGTTGTGCGCTTGCCCCGTCATCCGGGCATTTGATAGTGTCACTTCATGACCCGGCACGCCTTTCCGTTCTCCCGAGGCTTCATGTTTCCCAAATCACTTATTCTGTCAGGGCTCGCCGGATGGCTGCTGTTTCTTGCAGCCCTGCCCGCCGCCGCCCAGACAACAAACAAACAGGCGCAAATCGAAGCCGTGAACGCGGAAATGAATGATGCGATGGATCAGGTCCGCAAAATCATCAACCAGCCCGTGCTCGCCTATGCCCGCCAGCCCGGCATGGAGGTGGGCGAATATCCGTACTGGTTTCATCCTGGCGCCAACACGCCGGACTTCAACAACGTCGATATCCGCACCACCCAGGAAAAAATCTACGACAAATTCGCGTATGTTTCCTCGGACCTGAATCCGGGCATCGTCTTTCCCGGCCGCGACCTGGAATTCAACGCCAACACCAAGTACTTCTATACCAACCGTTCGCTCCCAAAAAAGAAACTGACCGAGCCACAAATGCTGGAAATCAACCGGCTCTATCGCATCATCGGTCATTGCCAGAGCGAATTGGCACAGTTGCAACCGCCACCGGAGGCAACGGAGGTCACCACCGAGGTGGATGATCCGGATTCAACGGCGCAAAAGATTGTGAACCGTTTCCCGATGCTAAAATCCAGTACTGTCCGCGTCGCTTTTGTCGTCCTGGTGCTGGTGGGCATTGTTTATCTATTCCGCCGGCGGTCTGGATGACGGGCGCATCTCAATTTTTGAGCAGTAACTTGGTTGCACAATCCCAACGGGATTGTGTCCTTCAGCCCAAGGTTGCCCTGATTTGTCGGGGCTACCTTGGGACTATTCGGAAAGGGAATCAACCCCGAAAGCCTTCGGGGTTGTGGCCGAGGTCTTGGGTGCATGGGAAAAGAACGGTCGCAACCGCGTTGCGGTTGGTGATGTTTGGGGACATTCACCCAGGGTGGCTCGTTCCTCGCAACCCTGGGCTTTGTGCCGGAATCCCGTTGGGATTCTTGGGCGGTGCGTTTGGCCCTGCACAAAAATTGAGTTGCGCCCCTGGATGACCGAACGTTGGATTTTTCATCGCCTCGAGGGCTTATCCGTGTTAATTCGTGTGCATCCGTGGTCGAATTTCCCGACAACCGAACACATGATTTCCTGAACCTCGCCGGTTGGGGCCTCGCGGACTGCGAACCCGTCACCGGCGACGCCTCCACCCGCAAGTATTTCCGCCTGCACCGGGATAAACAGACCGCCATCCTGATGGATGCCGCGCAGAACCTGGACAGCGTTGGACCGTTCATCCAAATCAATCAGCATCTTCACCAGCTTGGTTTCAGCGTGCCTGCCCTGCTCGCCCAGGACGAAAAAAACGGCTTCCTGCTGCTGGAAGATTTCGGCGATGCAACCTTTGCCGGCCTGCTGGATGGTCAACTTGAGGCAATTTCCAAAACATCAGGTAGGGCGGGCAACCCGCTCGCGATTCATAGGAGTCCTCTGCCCGCCGCCTCTGAGTCTGAAAATTGCGGCGCGCACGGAGTGACGCGCCCTACCAATGCAGAAATACTTTATACGCTAGCCACCGATGTCTTGATTTCCCTGCACCAAAATCCCCGGGCCATCCCCGCCGGCTTGCGCACGTATCATCCGGAAAAAATGCTTGCCGACATCGAACTATTTTTGGAATGGTGCACACCTGGAATTGACGAGGCCGGAAAGGATGAATTCCGGACCGTCTGGCGCGAAATCCTGCCGCTGGCTCATCAGGTTCCAGCCTCGCTCCTGTTGCGCGACTATCATGTGGCCAATCTCATGTTTTTGCCGGACCGCGAAGGCGTCCGGCAGGCCGGGATCCTGGATTTTCAGGACGCGTACCAAGGTCCGATCACCTACGATCTGGTCTCATTGCTCGAAGACGCCCGGCGCGATGTGCCGGACGAGCTCCGTGAAAAGATGACGGCCCGATACTTGGCCAGTTCCACTGCCCTTGACCGGAAAGCTTTAGAAACTTCAATGGCTGTCCTGGCAGCGCTGCGGCATACCCGCGTGCTGGCCATTTTCGAACGGCTGAGCCGACAGGAAGGGAAACACGATTACAAGCAACTGCATTCGCCGCGCGTGGAACGCCTGTTGCAACGAGCCTTGCGCCATCCGAGGCTGGCCGGCGTCAAACGCTGGATGGAACGGAACGTCGATAAATGAAAAGCAAACATTCAACGCTCAACATCGAACTCTCAACACCCAAGGTCGTCCGCAGCGAACCGGTTGGATGTTCGGTGTTGAAGGTTGAATGTTGAATCTTTATGACTTTTAAACTCAAAAAAGCCATGGTCTTGGCCGCGGGATACGGCACGCGGCTCAAGCCGTTGACCGACCGCATGCCCAAACCGCTGGTCCCCGTCGCCGGCAAACCGATGATTGAATACGCCCTTGATCACCTTCGCGCCTATGGCATCGAGGAAGTCATCATCAACGTGTCGCACCTGAAAGATCAATTAACCGCCTACGTTGCCAATTGCCGCGGCCTGACCGTCAAGATTTCCGAGGAAACCGAACCGTTGGAAACCGGCGGCGGATTGAAAAAGGCCCTGCCGCTCCTGGGTGACGAACCGGTCTTTACCATCAACAGCGACATCATCTGGCAGGATGGATCGGAAAGCGCGCTGAAGCGTCTGGCCCGGCATTGGGATGACGCGAGCATGGATGTCCTGCTCCTGGCGCAATCCAAGGCCAAAGCCATCGGGCATGACAAGGGTGAAGATCATTTGTTCATCAAACCGGGCAACACCATTGGCTGGATCGACCGGGAAGCGCCCTACATCATCGCCGGCGTCGGCATCCTGCATCCGCGCATTTTGGTGAAAGCGCCCGAAGGAAACTTCACCGTCAAAATTCTCTGGCACCAGGCGCTGGCCCAAAACCGTCTTTTCTGCCTGCCCCACGATGGCCAATGGTTCCAGACCGGCACACCCGCCGACATCAAAATGACTGAAATGCATCTGGCCGGGTGAGCCGAAGCCGTTCGTCTTGCGCGCGACTTCACCCTGGCGGAAGGATGGTCGGACAGCGATGTGGAAAGCATCGGCGTACTTGTTTTGGGAACCGGGCTTGTGCAAGCGGCAAGAATGGTATTTTGGTGTTCATAGGTTTCGAGAACTTATAACAAGCAAGAGAATGGAAGCGGAGAATGGCGGAACGTAATTTCCCCGATTGACTCGCCGACGCCGCGGAATAACCTTGCTCAAACTGAGCCGGGTCAGGTTGCCGAACCCACGCGTGAATCCCGGCCTAACTGAGAACATTTTGAACCCACTTTTTCCTGCAGATGGTAGAAGTTCCCGGAACGCAGCCTGGGGCATCGTGTTGCTGGCGCTGGCCCAGTTGTGCTGGCTGCAGTTGCAGCCGGAATCGAAGTTTCACCAGTTCTGCGCCGTGGCAACTGAATCCGCGACCGACCGTGCCGCCTTGACGGAGCAGGAACAATTCGACCGGATTGCCCGCCAAACAGGCAATGGCAACGTGCTGTTGAAGCTGGCCGGGTACGCCAAAACCAACCCGGTCGTCGAACATTCCCTGGGTTATTTTTATTTCCGGACAAGTTATGCCTTATACCCCAGGCGGGTGTATGCCGCCTCCGCCGACCAGGTCATCAACGACGGCCGGGACATCATGCGGATCGGATTCAATCCCGACCCGCAATGGTTGCAGGCGCATGATGTCCATTCCGTATTGACCTTTGGCAATGATTATCCGGGCGGAGAAACGCCGCGGTTGGAAATCCTGCCGCCGTTTCAGGATCCGGCCGGAACTCCGACCAACCCATCAGGAGGCAACTGATGGCAATCCTGGCTTGTTGTTTCTATCTGCTGCTGATTGTGCTGCTGGGGTACACCCTGCTCTCGGTCATTCGCCCTTCAAACCAATTGACCATTGTTCAATTGACAGGACTTTGCCCGGTTGTCGGCGCAGGCACCATGGGATTGCTGCTGTTCTGGATTTCATTGATGGGGTTTGCTCCCTCGCGGCAGGTTTTGGCTGCCATTGGTGTCGTGACGGTGGCGGTTTTGGTGGTCCTGAAAAACAAGCAGCGTCTGCCGGGAATAAAGCTCGTGGCAAACGATCTCGATGAAGGTGACGGGTGGATTGTCATACCGGTAGGCATAATCATGGCGGGAATGGCAGTGATTGTGGCGGGCGCCGTCACGTCACCCCTGACGGAATGGGACGCCCTCGCCATTTGGGCATTCAAGGCAAAGGTGCTGGTGCACGCAGCCCTGTGCCCAACCCCGATCTACTTTCATGATACAAGCCTGAGCTACAGCCACCTGGATTATCCGTTGATGGTGCCCTTTCTGACCGCGGGGGCTTATGCCGCGATGGGAACGGTGGATGACCAGACCGGGAAACTGGTGTCAGCCTTTCTGGATGTTCTGTTGGTGCCGATGGTATATCTGGGATTGCGCTGGAAATTGCGACGACTGCCGGCAGCGTGCTTGAGCGCAATGGTGGCCGTGCTGCCGATGATGCTCCGGTATGGAGGCACTGGATATGCCGACCTGCCGCTGGCGATGTTTTATGCCGGCAGCGTTTTTTATGTGTCCAGATGGATTGATCAGCAACAATGGAAGGATCTCACCCTGGCCATCCTGTTCAGCGTTTTCGCCGCGTTCACGAAAAATGAAGGGCTGGTACTGTCGCTGATGAATGGCGTGGTGATTCTGGCCTGTGGACTTTGGGCTGCCCGGCGGCGCGGGTGGATGGCAGCCACGATGTTCTTCGCGGCGTGGCTGGCCATGGACGCGCCCTGGTTGATCTGGAGCCGGAACCTGCCACACACCCATGAAGATTACGGATCAAAATTATTGTCATCCCAACTGGTGACGCATCTGCCACGATTGAAGGAAATTATCCCGGCGATGGTGGTGCAAACCGCGGAATTTCAGGTGTGGGGTCTGTTTTGGATCATGGTTGGAATGCTGGCGCTGTTGGGATGGCGGGCGCTGGCCCGACCCTATGTACTGGCCCTGTGGATTTTGCTGGGATTGCACTTGATGAGCTACGCCCTCGCGTACAGCGTGACACCCTGGGACATCGCCGTGCTGATGCCCATGACCCTGGACCGGCTGTTTTTGCATGCGGTTCCCGCGGCCGCTTTCCTGGCCGGATGGCATTGGGCGGAAGCAGGGGTAGGCCATCAGCGCGTTGGAAAGATGAAGCAAACCTCAACCGTCAAGGAAGCGCTCGATATTTGAAATCGTGAAACCGAACCTCGCCCGTGCCTGCGGCAAAAAGGGCCGGACGAAGGCTCAGAAATCCTCCCGCGACGTTATGATTATAGCCGGAGACTTCGAATTGCATCCAATGCTTCGTCCAGTGCTGGCCATCCGGGCTGTGCCAGAGGGTAACGATGTGGTGATTGTTGCGCAGCCGCAGGAAAAAGTGGCTGCCGATCCCGGCGGGTTTGGGGAACGCAGCAATATCACCTTTGCCATACTCCAGCATCTTTTCGCCGGAAAAGCCGAGACCGGCGAATAACCGGTCGCTGTAGAACACAAGCAGTCCGGCTGAAGCGCCTTGGTCGCAGTCAACCTCAACCTGGATCTCATAGGCCTGATCACCGCAGCCGAAGGTCAGCGGTGAACAATCCTTGGGTGAACTCCCGATCGCTTTCACGATCAACGAATGATTCTCATAACGGTAACGGTCTGGCGCGCCCGTGTCCGCGCGGAAGAACTGCCACTGAATCCCCATCTTGTCCGTTGAAAAATCGTCCGACAACGCCATGCTATGAGGCACCGGAGTGCCGCCGGGCGGCAGCGGAATGGGTTGGGCAACATCGGCACCCGCCGACTTCACCCAGCCATCCGCAGTCCACGCCACCGGTTCGAGCAGGGTCTGCCGGCCGAGGTTGTAATATCCATTTTCGTAAGCGTGATAGACCAGATACCACTGTTTGCCATCCGGGCCTTCCACCAGTGTCGCATGGCCGCGGGACCACCATTTCTCATCCGCTGAACGCGTGTGAACTACCGGGTTGTAGGGAGAGTTTTCCCAAGGACCCTGCAGCGATTTGGACCGCGCCATAACGACCATGTGGCTCGTTGGCGGGCCGGCCGTGCCGCCCTCGGCCAGAACCATGTAAAAATAGTCGCCGTGATGCAGGATCTTGGGCCCTTCCTGGGCAAACGTCTCGACATCCCAATCTTCAGGATACTTCCAGCCATTGTAAACCTTGCGAACCGAACCGGTCACGCTGAGCCCGTCGTCCGCCAGCCCCACCATGAAACCACCACCGAGGAACAAATACCGTTTGCCATCCTCGGAGACGGCGTGACCGGGATCAATGTTGCCGACGTGCAGGTTGACGGGATCGCTCCAAGGTCCGTGGATGTCGTCAGCGTAAACCACCATGTTCTCCACGCCTTTGGCCGTGAGCGCCGGAAAATAGATGTAGTAACGTCCGTGATATTTGGTGAGGTCCGGCGCCCAGATCGTACCTACATGTTTCCGCAGTGCCGGCCCAACGGGCTCCCAGTTTACCAAATCGCGCGAATGCCAGATCAGCAGGCCGGGAGTGTAATCAAAACAGGAATGCACCATGTAGTAATCCTTGCCATCCTTCAGAACCGAGGGGTCGGGCTGGTCGCCCGCAAGGATCGGATTCAAATAGCGGCCATCGCCCAAGTCGGCCTTGCGCTGTCCTTCAGTCCCCCGGGCCCAGGTAATCGCTCCGGCGTCCTTCGCGGGCTCAAGCGGCGCAGGATTGGCCGGCGACTGCCCGAGCGCGGGAATGACTGCCAATGAAAGAAGAATTAAAGGGGTTAGTTTCATAGTAAAGTCGATTTCGAATGCAGAACCAGATCCGAACCAATATAATGGATTAAATGCGGGTGTGAACGATTCATACGTGCTGGTTGATTCGAACTGATTACTGCCTGGTCAGCGTCACCAAACAAACATCGTTGTCTTTGAATTCAAATGTCTGGCGGATAATGCCATCGGCTGCAACTGTGACGACAGACACCTGTTCCGGCCTGCCATCGCTCTTCGATTTAATATAGGTGACCTGCGGTTTCGAGAGCTGGGAAGGCGATCCGAGGTCCAGATAGGCCGAGTAAGCATCATTGGCTCGATAGCCCACCCGGTAAACCGTCATGGTATACTGTCCAGCCGGAACTCCGGCGAGAGCGAGCGTCACGCTCGACTTCGGATGCGACGGCAAATCGCGTTTGTAGTGAACCTGGTTGTTCTCTTTCGGAGCGGGATCAGGGAGAGAGAAATCCCACATCAGCGCCTGGATACCGCCAGACTTGTCCGAGCAAACCCACGACGCAGGATCAGAGGATTGCAGTTCGGTTTCGCCAAGGCGATTCATAAATTGATAGGCGTAGTATGCCGGCTTGTTGATGTCCTGGTAGTTCAGCAAACCAAACCCGCCGTGGAATGGCGTAAACCGCGGGCCGGGTTCCTCAAAGATATCGGTGAACGTCCAATAGGACATGGAGTTCACTGAGTTGCCGGCACCTTTGATCTTGTCGAGGATATAGGCGGCGCTCTGATAGCAATCATGGAATGGGTCAGATGGCGTATAAGATGAACTCCACTCGGTAAAGTGCAGCTCGAGGTTCGGCATTTTGGACTCCCTGATTCTTTTCCGCGTACCGATCATTTCGCCGAAAACCGACCCGGGGTATGTCGATAGGACCGTCCCCCTCTGGCCGGTTTCGTCAAGGAAGCCTTGATCAACGCCATAGGTGTGCGTGGACACAAAGTCAACGGGTGAGGAGTTGGTGGCACAGAATTCGATGAATTCAGAAATCCAACCACAGCCCGCCGTGGCCGGGCCACCGACACGGTAAGCCGGCGAGACACTCTTGATGGCTTTGGCGGTCACATCATACAAATGGAAATAGTCCGCCTGGCTGCCCTTGAAAAAACCTTCCAGGTTCGGCTCGTTCCACACTTCGAAATACCACTTCTTGACTTCGTCCTCGCCATAGCGCTGCGTCACATGCACGGTGAACGCACGAATGAAATCCCCCCACTTCTTGAAATCCTTGGGGAGGGTGGTGTTGCCTTTCCACCAAAAGATCGTTTGCTTACCACTCGCCAAATCAGCAGGCATAAATCCAACCTCAACAAATGGCCTCATCCCGATGCTCTGGAGAAAATCGAACAGCTCGTCAATATATTGCCAATTGTATTCCGGATGACCCCAATCATGGTAAACCCCCATGTCGTCGCAAAACAGCCCGTGCATCCGGATGTAGGTGAAGCCGCATTCGTTGTGGACACGGGTGAGCTGGCGTTGCCAATCGGCGCGCAGTCCTTCGTTGGCACGCCCGGCGCCGACACACTCTTTGAACATCGTATTCAACGGGCCTTTGACTTGATGAAGGTCAGCGGAAACAATTCGTTCCGGCAATCCGTTGGTAGCGCTGCCGGAAATGGCGTTGGTTGCGGCAGCAAGGAGAAGGCAGCAGGAGGCGAGTGATTTAAGATGCCGACGTATGGCGAATGAATGATTTATCATGATGATTGATGGTATGAGACTGGACTAAAAGACCAAGGATATCTTGTCGTCAAAAGTAATGACGGCTCTTGGCGCAACCGATAGTTGTGCTCTTGAAGGTGAGTGATCACGAAACGGCCTAAAGGCTCATGCGTTCATGGGGAAAGGAGAACCACGCGGTAGAAGCGTTGGGCGGAGAGGTTTGATGCCTGAATGTAGATTGGATTGCCAGTGCCTGGAACATTGTTGGAAGCTGTCGTCCCAAATGGCGGGCGCAAACTGTCGGTTTCATCGCTGCGGTAGGTCTAGCCCAGGTTGCTTGCCATACTCAAGTCAAACATGCCTCCGGACATTGGATGGAGAAGTAATCGGCGGGGATACCCGTCCCGGGAGAACGCGTTCCCTGGTTGAAGTTGATGGTCGAGTTGGTCTGCGTGTAGACGAAGCCGGTGAATTTGTTGCTGGCACAACAATACCCGATCAGACCAGATCCCTCCTACATGCTCTGAATGCCGGCCGCCAGCACGACTGCGCCCACTATGACGCCTGCCCGGCGGAAGGATTATGGCAGGCGGCTGCGCCAAACAGTGGGGGTCGCATGGTGAAAGTATCATCCCAACCCGCTCGCAAGGCCAGTTGTCAAAAATAAGGGTAGTGCCCTAATTTGGTTTTCATTTTCGATTCAATAGAGGAAGAAGGATTCGCCTCAGCAAGCAAGCGATCACGAAACTCTGAAACAGTAGAATCAAGGACGCATCGCCTGTTTCCACTCAAACAATCTGTGGCTGCACCTTCTCCGGGTCAACGCCCAGGTCTTTGATCGCTTGGGCCACCGCTTCGCGGTCCAACTGGCCTTTTTCGGCCAGCGCGTAAAGCGTGCCGATGACCGTGGATTCTGCGTCCACCGAGAAGAACCGCCGCAATCGCGCGCGGGTGTCACTGCGGCCAAAACCGTCCGTGCCCAAGGTCATCAATCCACCCGGGACCCATGGCGCGATCTGGTCGGGCACCGTCCGGACATTGTCGGACACGGCAATGAAAGGCCCCTGCTCCTTCGCCAGCAAGGTTTCGACGTAGGATTTTTTGGGCGCCGCCGTCGGATGCAACATGTTCCAGCGCTGGCAGCGAATAGCATCGCTGCGCAACAGTTTGTAGCTCGTCGCACTCCAGATATCGGCGGAGACATCGTAGCGTTCCGCCAGGATTTCCTGCGCCTTTAACGCCGACTTGATAATGGTGCCGCTGCCGAAAATTTGCGCCTTGAGTTTCTTGCCTTCGGGTCCGGCCTTGAATTTATACAGGCCCTTCAAGATGCCGTCCTCGACGCCTGCCGGCATCGGCGGCATCAAATAATTTTCATTGTAGAGCGACAGATAATAAAAAATATCCTCGTTCTCGACGTACATGCGGCGCAGCCCGTCGGCCACGATCACGGCCAGTTCATAGCCGAACGCCGGATCGTACGGCAGACAGGTCGGCACCGTGCCCGCGAGCAGCAGGCTGTGGCCGTCCTGGTGCTGCAACCCTTCGCCGTTGAGCGTGGTGCGACCGGACGTTGCCCCCAACAGAAAACCTTTCGCCCGGATGTCACCCGCCAGCCAGAACAGGTCGCCGACGCGTTGCGGGCCGAACATCGAATAATAAATGTAGAACGGCACCATCGGCACACCGTGGGTCGCGTAAGACGTGCCCGCCGCGATGAACGACGACATCGAACCGGCTTCAGTGATGCCTTCCTCGAGAATCTGCCCGTCCTTTGCCTCGTGATAATACAGCAACGATTCCTTGTCCACCGGCTCGTAAAGCTGGCCCTTGGACGAATAAATACCAATTTCGCGAAACAGCGCATCAAGCCCGAACGTGCGCGCCTCGTCGGGGATGATGGGCACGATGTTTTTGCTGATGCCCTTGTGCCGGAGCAGGATCGTGATCATCCGCACGAACGCCATTGTGGTGGAAACTTCCGTGGCCGAGCCTTTGAAGAATTCGGTAAAATAGTCGAGCTTGGGCACGTCGAGTTTCGTTGTGTCCGGATTGATCTTGCGTTCCGGCAAAAATCCGCCCAGGGCCTTGCGGCGCTCCATCAAATACTTGATTTCCGGACTGTCCGGCGGCGGCCGGAAGAATGGGGTTTCGGCGATGACATCGTCGCTGATCGGAATCTTGAAGCGTTCGCGAAATTCGCGCAGCTCCTTCTCGTTCATCTTTTTCTGCTGATGCGAAATATTGCGTCCTTCGCCGGCTTCACCGAGGCCGTAACCCTTGACCGTCTTGGCCAGAATGACCGTCGGCTGGCCCTTGTGCTCCGCCGCGGACTTGTAAGCCGCGAACATTTTGCGCGCGTCATGACCGCCGCGCAGGAGTTTCTGGATTTGTTCGTCGGTGAGATGGTTGACCAGCTGGAGCAGTTCGGGATATTTGCCAAAAAAATGTTTGCGCGTATAGCTGCCGGGTTCGACGGTATATTTCTGGTAATCGCCATCGACGCATTCCTCCATGCGCTTGACCAGCAACCCGGTCTTGTCCTTGGCCAGCAATTCATCCCATTGCCAGCCCCAGATGACCTTGATGACATTCCAGCCGGCGCCGCGAAAAGCCGTTTCGAGTTCCTGGATGATTTTTCCATTGCCGCGCACCGGGCCGTCCAGCCGCTGCAAATTGCAGTTGATGACCCAGATGAGATTGTCGAGTCCCTCCCGCGAGGCGAGCGTGATGGCGCCGAGGGTTTCGGGTTCGTCCGACTCGCCGTCGCCGAGAAAGGCCCAGACCTTGGGCTCTTCGGCCCATTTCGTCAGCCCGCGCGCCTGCAGGTAGCGGTTGAAGCGTGCCTGGTAAATCGAAAGAATCGGACCGAGCCCCATCGAGACCGTGGGGAACTGCCAGAAATCCGGCATCAGATAAGGATGCGGATAGGAAGACAGCCCGCCACCCTCGGCCAGTTCCTGCCGGAAATGTTGCAGATGTTTTTCCTCCAGCCGGCCTTCGAGGAAGGCACGCGCATAAACCCCGGGAGCCGCGTGGCCCTGAAAGTAGACCATGTCGCCGGGGAAATTCTCCGAGCGGCCGCGGAAGAAATGGTTGAAGGCCACTTCGTAAATCGTCGCCGCCGAGGCGTAAGTGGAAATATGGCCGCCGACGTTCGTGGTGGAATTGGCCTTCACCACCATTGCCATGGCATTCCAACGCATCAGGCTCTTGAGCCGGCGTTCGATGTCCCGGTCACCGGGGAACGGCGACTGCCGATCGGCGGGAATGGTGTTGACGTAAGGAGTGCTGAAACCGCGGCCCGTTTCCTGGGTCGAGGTCCGCAGGCGTTCAGCCAGCTTTTCCAGCAATTGCGCCGTGCGTTCCGGCCCCTGGTTTTCCAGTGCCAGCTCAAACACCGATTGCAACGACTCGGACCATTTATCACCGTTGCCGCCGTTGGGCGGCGCGTCACCGGGGGAACGGGAATCGTAAATTTCTTTTTTGTGAACTTTCAATGTGTTACTCACTTCTCCTAAGGCGTTAAAGCGCCAACAAAAATAAAGCAAAACTGTACATTCAACGCCAGCGAAATCGATACAGTAGCACAATTAATATGGCGCCGCGTTTCGACCTGAGACAAACTATCATCGGATAACGGTCCCTGCAAAGAAATGAAGTGGATTGATTTAACGCTTGGATCTCCGGCGGAAAACCTGGCGGCGGACGAGGTGCTTCTGGATGAATGTGAAGCCGGCAACCGTGGAGAAATGCTGCGCTTTTGGGAACCGCACGAGCCGTTTGTCGTTGTCGGCTATGCCAATCGGATTGCGACCGAGGTCAACGTGGCCCGTTGCGAGGCGAAGGGCATTCCGATTTACCGCCGTTGTTCCGGCGGCGGCACGGTGGTGCAGGGTCCAGGTTGTTTGAACTATGCGCTGATTCTTCAGATCAGCCCCGGTGGCCCGCTCGAGAACATCGCCACGGCCAACCAATTCATCATGCGCCAAAACCGCGCGGCCATCGAATCGGCACTCCCCATGCCGCATTCCGCCATTGCCGTGCGCGGCCATACTGACCTGGCGATCGGCGACCGCAAGGTCTCCGGCAATTCGCAACGGCGCCGGAAACAGTTCCTGCTGTTTCATGGAACGTTCCTGTTGCATTTCGATCTCGCGCTCATCGGCGAATTATTGCCCCTGCCCTCAAAGCAGCCGGATTATCGCGAAGACCGGAATCATGGGGATTTTTTGGCGAACCTGAACATCTCCGCGAACCGGGTGAAGGACGCGCTCAAACAGTCATGGAAGGCCCTGGAAGAATCGAATTCATTTCCCGAAGCTTCGGTCCGAAAACTTGCCGCGGAGAAATATTCGACGGAAGCGTGGAACCGGAAGTTTTAAAGCTGAAGCGCTGCAGTCACGGGCCTTTTCGCACGGCCAGCATGCCGGCTTCCCGTTGCCCGGGCGGATTGGAAAGCGCCTTGCGGTCATCACAGGAAATCACCCGTTTGACCCCTGATGGATCCACTGTCAGATAAAACTTCGGTTGAAACTTTTTCTGGAAATAAGCGCGGCTCCATTGAGTGAGATACTGCTCCGCGCCTGGGACAAAGAAAAGGTCGTTGGGCAGGTATACGGCCGCAGCCGGGTTGGCATCGGCAATTTCGCCGGCGGTCAACATTTGCCGGATACGCGCATCCGGGTACGGACCGTACAGCGGGATCAGAAAAATATAGCGGGTGGCCGAGACGCGTCGGGCGTAAAAAAGCACCTCGGGTTCCGCGCCAAATATGTAAACCCGGTCGGTGGGCCGGGTCAGTCTGGCCAGTTGCCGGCCGAGCTCGGGCATTTCGGCGAAGGAATTGCCCGGATAAATTTTCCGGACTTTCTCCGCCGGTGAATAGGTAAAGACGAACGGGTAAATCACCACAGCCGGGAGGATGATCAAACCCACACCCAGCAACGCCATCCGGGCCGGGGCGGCAAGGCGTGTCGTCCAGAACCGGGCACTGAATAACGCCCCGGCCCCCGCCATGGCCGCCAGGGACAAGGCCGGAAGCGCCTGTTGAAAGTAATGCGGGAAAAAGAAGCCGCTGGCGCTTACCCCGATGAAGCTGGTGAGCAGCCACCCCGCCAGAAAAAACAGCCATTTTCTTCTGCCGGCGACACCCAACGCAACCAAACCTGCCGTAACAAAGACCCAGACCAGCGCCTGCGTATGGGCGAGGTGCATCAGCGTGTGCCGGCATAACCGCCAGCGTTTGGCCCAGGGCTCGGTCTGGATATAGCTCAGGTTATGGGTAAAAACATTGTAGATGAAATCTTCCAGCCCGTGTTGAAAATGGAAATAGACGAGCAGGAAACTCCAGACCCAGGCCGCGCCCAGGGCTGACGATACGGCAAAGACCAGCGTGCCCCGGAGCCGGTTTCCAGCTGGGGCAAAAACAGGAAACATGGCAATGAGGAAAAACCAGTTGACCGCCGCGACCTGCTTGAACCCGACCGCAACCCCGATCAAAACCCCGCAAAGCACCATGAGCGGAATCTGGAGCCGGCCGGCCGGGATTGCGGACAGGAACACTAATTGTGAAAGGATCAGGGGAAGCAACATGAAAAGCTCCGTGTTCGCCGCGGTTCCCTCCACCCAGGGATCGGCGGAAAGAAGAGCGAACAGAACCGCAGCGCCACACGCCAACGGGACGCTCAGAAAGCGGCGTGTCAGAAAGAAAAGCGCACAGGCTGAAGCCGCCGAGAACAGCAATCCCATGAAATGAACCGCGTGCACCGGCTCAAGCGGCAGGCTCAGGGCCGCCCGATAAACCCAATAGACGCCCGGCGGCTTTTGGTCAACCCAGTCCCGATACGGAAGTTCATTATGTCCCAGGCGCCAGGCGATGTACGCGTAGGCTCCCTCGTCCCGTTCAAACGGAATGTTCAGCAGCGGCAGCCGGATCGCCGTCGTGAAGAAGATGATGATGGCAACGCAAAGGACGATCCGTTTAAACGGAATCGCCGCGGGGCGTGAACCATCGGAGTCCGTAATATCCTTGGAATCAGGATTCACCAATTCGCCATTGGATTACAACCGTTTCGCCAGTTCGGCCTGGCTCCGGGCAAAGATTTCCTTGTGCAGCGAATTCCCGTGCGAGTCCATCGTGACCACGGCGGGAAAATCCTGCACTTCAAATTCCCAGATCGCCTCGGGCGCGCCGAATTCCTTCATCATGTAAACATTGCGCACTTTTTTGATGCACTCGGCCAGCACCTGCGCCGCGCCGCCGACCGCATGCAAATACACACAGCCGGATTCCTTGCATGCCGCCAGCGTCCGTTCGCCCATGCCGCCCTTGCCAATGACACCGCGCAGGCCAAACTCCTTGATGATGTGCGCCTGGTACGGCTCTTCGCGGATGGACGTTGTCGGGCCGGCGGCGGTGGCCTTCCACGTGCCGTCGTCCTGCTTCATGACGACCGGGCCACAATGGTAAAGAATTGCATCGCGGAAATTTACTCCCGCCGGCAGCTTGCCGCCCTCATGCAGGTATTTGTGGACCGCATCGCGCCCGGTGAATACAACGCCGGAAATCAGCACCTCGTCGCCTACTTTGAGCGCCCGAATTTTTTCTTCGGTGAAGGGAAAGCCAAGCTTGATCATGCATCAATTCTTTCTCAATTGAACGGTTTCTTGTAAATTTCACGCCGGTTTCCGACCGCAATCAAATACAATTCATTCTTCTCCACATTGAACTGATAGATGATTCTATAATCACCAACTCGCACCCGGAAAGCATCAACGCCCTGCATCCGGTAATGCGGAAACTCTCGAAGGTTGCGACCGAGTTCATCAATTCGACGCTGAATTTGCTCTTGAACTGACACTGGCGGGCTGAAAAAACGCCGATCAAACTGCTGGGCGCAAACCTGCGTCGCCGCGCCACCCGGAGGATTCATGGTTTGCGAATGCGATAACGACCTTCGGCGATATCCTTCTTGCCGGCTTCAATCTCCGATTTGAACTCTTCTTTAAGTTCAAGCCGACCTTCGAGCAGATTTTCCAGCCAGTCACGAAGCCGCTCCTGCTCTTGCGGCGAAAGATTGCGAACTTCGGTTTCGATTTGTTCCAGTGTTTTCATGCCTGCTCACACAATTGTACTGTGTTTGCCCATGTCTTTAAACATCGAATCGGCAGCTTCGTGGAGAAAGAGCGATCCGTCCTTCTCTTCAAACTCGCGCCACCGCTGGCGGATGGCGGCACGCTCATCCGCCGTCAGCTTGGACAACTCTTGCATCATTTCCGCAGCGCTCATGGTGCAAATCTACCGCCGCCGGGAGACACTGGCAAGTCCGGCGGCACCACGCCCGGTGAACACGACGCCGGAAATCAACACCCCGTCGCCGACTTTCAGCGTCCGGATTTTTTCCTTCGGTGACGGGAAAGGAAAGTTTGATCATTTGATTGCCTCCTAATAAATCCACTTTTCGATTTTCCCCTCCGCATCCAGCGTCACGCCCTGGCGGCGGTAGGCCCAGCACATGTAGCTGATGCTCACGAAATAGGACGCGGGCAGACGGTTGGCCGCGCAAATTTTCACGCCCAGCAACGTCGTCTTGCCGCCGAAACCCATCGGGCCGATGCCCAGCTCGTTCGCCGTCTTCAAAATGTCCTGCTCCAGCTTGTCCAATTCCGGGTTCGGATTCCGGTCGGGAATCAGCCGCAGGAACTGCGTCTTGCTCATTTCGTAACCGGTCGCGCGGTCGCCGCCAATGCACACGCCCAGGATGCCCGGGCCGCAACCTTTGCCCTGCGCCTGCAACACCGCGTCGAGAATCACCTTGCGACATCCGTCGAGGTCGCGGTTCGCCTGGAGTTTTTCAATCGGCAACGAGTATTGCGCCCCGACGTTTTCACAGCCACCGCCCTTCAGCACGAGCCGCACGCTCAGTTCCGTCGAACGATGCTGATGAAAATGAAATGTCGGTGCACCGGGACCGACGTTGGTACCGTCATTCACGCCGGTGAGCGAATCCACCGAGTTCTGGCGGAGAAAACCTTTCTTGGTCGCCAGCTTCACGGCTTCCTTCGCCGTTTCCTCAAATGCGATCTGGTCGAAGCTGACCGGGCAATCCACGTAAAACAGAATGCTGCCGGTGTCCTGGCAGATGGGCTGCGACTTGCGTTTGGCGAGCTGGATGTTCTGATCGATGATCTTCAGCGCGCTCTCAGCGATGGTGCCTTTCTTTTCCTGTTCCAGCGACGCGAGGATGGATTGGTTGACGTCGTCAGGAATTTCCGCCGAGGTGCGCCGGATTAATTCCAGCAGGGAATCTTGCAGTTCAGACATAAAGTTGGTTAAGCGTAAGACCTTGTGTCGTCAGCGTCAACCAATGGCAATGGGTGGAATGACTAATTTCAAAATCCGAATGACTAACGAATTTCCAAATGACCAAGGCGCCGGTTTGGTTACTCATTCGAGCTTCGGGCTTCTTTCGTCATTATGGTTTAGTTATTCGTCATTTGGCAAAGGAATATGGTCCAAGAATCAGTTATTCAGCACGGAGGCATTGCATTTCGCTCCGCCACTGGTTTAAGGTCGGGCATGCACAGCGACATCCGTGTCGCCACACCGCCGTCGAAGCCGCTGCTGGTTTTCGACGGCGACTGCAATTTCTGCACGTTGTGGGTCCGCCGGTGGCAGCAGAAAACCGGCGACCGCGTGGATTATCTTCCGTCCCAGGACCCGGGCATCGCCGCGCAATTTCCCGAAATCCCGCGCCGGCATTTTGAAACCGCCGTCCAGCTCATTGAAACGGACGGTACGGTTTATTCCGGCGCAGAAGCGGTATTCCGCACAATGGCATACAGTCCCCACCAGCGATGGCCGCTGCGCTTTTATCAAGGCGCCCCGTTCGTTGCGAAATTCACCGAATGGGCCTATCGTATGGTGGCCGAAAACCGGACTTTTTTTTCACGGCTGACACGCTGGTTTTGGGGACAACATCTCGAGCAACCGTCGCATTTTCTGGTCCGCTCGATTTTTCTTCGCGCGCTGGGTGTGATCTACCTGATTGCGTTCGTCTCGCTGTGGACCCAAATCAGCGGCTTGATCGGGCATAACGGCATCCTGCCCACCGACCAGTTCATGAACGCTGTGGCCCAACAATGCGACCAGCAGGGAATTGCGACGGGCCGTTTCTATCTGTTGCCGACGTTGTGCTGGATCAATTCATCCGACGGTTTTCTCCACTTCCAATGCGCCGCCGGCGCGGTGCTGGCCTGCCTGCTGATCTTCAGAGTCGCGCCCGTGGTCTGTCTGGCGTTGCTGTGGCTGTTCTACCTTTCGCTGGCGACAGTTGGCCGTGACTTTCTTGGATTTCAATGGGACAACCTGCTGCTGGAGACCGGCTTCCTGGCGATTTTCTTTGCGCCGCTGCAATGGCTGCCGCGCCGCTCACATGAACCGCCGCCATCACGCCTGTGGCTGTGGCTGCTGCGACTGCTTTTGTTCAAGCTGATGTTTTCGTCCGGCGGCGTGAAGCTCGCCAGCGGCGACCCGACCTGGCACAACCTCACCGCCCTCACATTTCATTACCAGACCCAGCCATTGCCGACGTGGATTGGCTGGTATGCACATCAGTTGCCGTTGTGGTTTCAAAAGGCATCTTGTGCCGGAATATTTGTCATCGAACTCGGCGCGCCATTCCTGATTTTTGCTCCGCGCCGGCTCCGTTTCTTGGGCGGTCTGTCCATTGTCTTTCTTCAAATACTCATCCTGTTGACCGGTAATTATACGTTCTTCAACTGGTTGACGCTGGCACTGTGCCTGCTTCTACTGGATGATTATGTCCTGATGAAATCCGCTTTTTCCAAGGTTCAGCGGCCCGTTTCACACAATTCAGCGCAGCGTTGGCCCAAGGCCATCACCGTTCCGCTTGCCATTGTGATCGCCGCCATTTATTTACTGCAAGTCAGTGTGGCCCTGGGCAAGCGGCCAATCTGGCTCTTCCCGGCGTCCATCGCCGAGGCCTGGCTTTCGCCTTTGCGTACCTTGAACAGTTATGGCTTGTTCGCTGTGATGACAACCGAACGCCACGAAATCATCGTCGAAGGCAGCAACGACGGCGTGAGTTGGCTGCCGTACGAATTCAAATACAAACCCGGCGAGGTCAACCACCGGCCGGCTTTTGTCGCTCCGCATCAACCGCGATTGGACTGGCAGATGTGGTTCGCGGCCCTGGGTGATTACCGGCAAAATCCGTGGTTCGTGAATTTCTGCGACCGGCTGTTGCAAGGATCGCCGGAAGTCCTGGTCTTGCTGGACAAGAACCCTTTCCCAGATCATCCGCCGCGACTGGTCCGCGCCCGATTGTATGATTATCATTTCACCGACCCTGCCGGCCGCAGTGTCATGGGTGCCTGGTGGAAACGGGAATTCATCGGCGAATACTTGCCACCCATTTCACTTCACGAGTAAACTAGACCCGCGTCACCCATGCCTCCCCTCAAACTTACCGGCAAACCTGCCCGCGAAACGGCGGAATACCACGCAACTGATTGGTTGAAACCGTGGCAGTTTGCGGTGATGCTCGCGCTGCTGATCTGCGCCACCTTTCCGCAGGTCGTTCCCGGATTGCAGACTTTTATCGTCCGTGATTACGGATTCTTCGCCTACCCGCTCGCCCACTTTCAGCAGGAATGTTATCACAACGGCGAACTGCCGTTCTGGAACCCCTACAACAATTGCGGTGTGCCCTTCCTGGCGCAATGGAACACCATGCCGCTTTATCCGCCCTCCATCCTTTACCTGGTGCTGCCGCTGAACTGGTCGCTGGGCTTTTTCTGCCTGTTGCACCTGTGGTTCGCCGGGCTGGGCATGTTTTTCCTCGCCCGCCGCTGGACGGACGATTCCTTCGCCGCGGCGTTCGCCGGCACGGTGTTCACGTTCAACGGCCTGACGCTGAACCTGCTCATGTGGCCGAGCCACATGGCCACCATGGCCTGGATGCCATGGGTCGTGCTCGCCGTTGAAAACGCCTGGCGCATCGGCGGGCGAAAAATCATCTTTGCCGCGCTGGCCGGCGCGATGCAAATGCTCGCCGGCGGACCGGAAATCACTTTTCTCACCTGGCTGTTTTTACTGGTGCTCTGGATCCAGCAATTCATTCATGGCGAGGCGACCCGGTTGAGCATGTTATGGCGGTTCCCGCTGGTCGTGGCGTTGGTCATTTCGCTGGCGGCCGCCCAACTGCTGCCGTTCCTCGATCTCGTCGCGCACTCGCAACGCGGCGCCGGATACGCCGACACCCGATGGTCCATGCCCGGATGGGGTTGGGCGAACTTTCTCGTGCCGATGACCTTTGGCTCGACCTCCACCGAAGGCGTTTTCTTTCAGTACGGCCAGAATTGGACTTCATCCTATTACCTGGGCATCGGTGCGTTGTGGCTGGCGTTGCTGGCGCTGCTGGTCGTCAGCGAACGCCGGGTACGTCTGCTCGGAACTGTCGCCGCCATCGCCCTGCTGTTTGCGTTTGGCGAAAACACGCCGGTATATCCCGCTTTGCGAAAGCTCATTCCCGAACTTAGCCTCGTGACTTATCCCATCAAATATGTGCTGGTCATCGCCTTTGTCGCCCCGCTGCTCGGAGCTTTCGCGCTGGTCCGCATCCGGCAGGCCCAACGGCGGATCATTGCCATCGGCATGATTTTATTCGTGTTGCTGGCGGCAATCCTGGTCTGGGCCTGGCGTTCCCCGTTCCCGGCCGATGACGTCCGGACGACGCTGGTCAATGGTCTCTCGCGCATCCCGTTCATGGTCGCAACCGGATTCTTGCTGCTGGTTTTGGCGCGTGAGTTCACGCCCGGATTCCGCCGGATGGCGCCGCTGGTTTTAATCGTGGTCGCCTGGCTCGATGTGTTTACCCATGAGCCGACACAAAACCCGACCGTGCCCCCCTGGATTTACCAGTCAGGATTGTCGCGCAACCGACTCGCGTTGAAGCCGCAGCCTGCCGTTGGCAAATCACGGGTGATGGTTTCCCCCATGGCCCAGCACCAATTCCTCGGGTTTGCCGTCCAGGATCCGAAAAATAATTTCCTGGCCAAGCGGCTGGGCTATTGCGGCAATTGCAACCTGCTGGATGATGTGCCTAAGATGGACGGTTTCTTTTCGCTGACACCCCGTGAAAGCGATGACGTACTCTCGCTTTTTTACACCACCACCAACGCCGACTATCCGCCGCTGGAGGATTTTCTCAGCGTGTCCCACATCACCGCGACGGACGAAATTTTCCACTGGCAATCACGATCCAATTTTCTCCCGTTCGTCACCGCCGGCCAAAAGCCGGTGTTTCTGGAGGACAACGATACTTTGCAGGCGCTGACCCGGCCCGATTTTGACGGCAGCAAAATGGTTTTCCTGCCGCCGGACGCAAAATCCCTGGTGGCCGCCACCAATCAAGCCAGCGTCCGGGTGATCAGCTCGCACTTCACGCCGGATCAGGTGGATGCGGAGGTGGAATCTTCGCAACCGACCATCGTGGTGGTTTCACAGACCTATTACCATAACTGGCAGGCCTGGCTGGACGGCCAACCGGTGCCCTTGCTGCGGGCGAACCATGCCTTCCAGGCCGTCGCCGTCCCGGCCGGGCGACACGGAGTACGGTTGGAATATGAGGACCGGGCCTTTAAAATCGGGGCGGCGATTTCCATTTGCATGTGGCTGATCTGCCTGATTTGCCTGCGCGTGATGCGGGAGCGCACCCGGCCTTACGGATCGCATGCTTGGGAACCGGATTCACCGGTCTGATAATTCGCAAAAGTTCTTCTCGACAAAGCGCCTGGTTTTGCGGATTCAAATGTGGCGGAAACCATGGCCAAGACCAAACGCATCGGCATCCTGACCGCCGGCGGCGACAGCCCCGGCTTGAATGCCGCCATCCGCGGCGTCGGCAAAACCGCGCTTGGTTTTTATGGCATGGAAATCATCGGCTTCCGGGATGGCTTCCGCGGCCTCGTCACCAACCGAAGACTTCGCCTGGACAAGACCACCCTCTCCGGCATCCTCACCGTGGGCGGCACCATCCTCGGCACCAGCCGTGACAAACCGCATCGCATGAAGATTGACGGCCGGACCCGCGACATGACCGACGTCATTGTGAAGAATTACGACAAGTTCGGGCTGGACGCCCTGGTATGCCTGGGCGGCGGCGGCACGCAGAAAAACGCCTTGCGGCTCGCCGAAGCCGGGCTCAACGTGATTTCGCTGCCCAAGACGATTGACAATGACGTGGCCATGACCGATTCGACTTTCGGCTTTGCCACCGCACTGGACATTGCGACTGAAACCATCGACCGCCTGCATAGCACCGCCCACAGCCACCATCGTATCATCGTGGCCGAAATCATGGGCCATCGCGCCGGCTGGCTGACCCTCGGATCGGGCATTGCCGGCGGCGCGGACGTGATCCTGATCCCTGAAATTCCCTATCATGTGGACAAAATTGTCGAAGCCATCCGCCGGCGCAGCCGGCATGGGACGAATTTCAGCATTGTTGCCGTGGCGGAAGGCGCGATGAGTGCCGAAGATGCCCACACCTTTGCCGCCGCCGAAATGCGGCGGGACCGGGCGCGCAGTCCGCGCGAACGCAACGACGCCAAGATGGAACTGGCGGCCATCGAAGCCAAGCATGACGGCAACACCTTGCGGCTGGCCCACCAACTGGAGGAACTGACCCACCTCGAATCGCGCCTCACCATCCTGGGTTACGTCCAGCGCGGCGGCATCCCCTCCCCGGCGGACCGGTTGCTGGCCACGCGGCTCGGCAGCGCCTGCGCGGATCTGATTCACGAAAATGTTTTCGGGGTGATGGTGGCCGCACGGGGAGACGGCACGGAGCCGGTGCCGCTGATAAAAGTTGCCGGCAAACGCAAAACCGTTCCGCCGAACCATTCGTGGGTGGAAACCGCTCGGCGGGTGGGAACGTGCCTCGGCGACTAAACGTGCAATGGGGCGCCATATCTGGAGCGCGGTTTGTCCCAAACCGCAGCACCGGCAAATGCAAGAGCACCTGAAAAGTTTAAATGAACCGGTCTCCACGAATGGAACTGCTGCGAGTTGGGACAACTCGCGCTCCGAGGGTCATGAGGATATGAAGTGGCTTTGCCCCCATTAAACGCTCAGTGTTTGGCAACCGGAATCAATATAATGATTATGATGGACGGAGACTTACAACCGAAACACCTTGGTGACTTGAATCGTGAAAGGCTGTAGAACCAGCTGTCCAATATCTGTTAAACCACTATGGATTATCGAAGCGAAAACAACGGTTTGCAGACCTTCCTTGAGCATTGGTGGTTTTTGGGCATCGCCGTCATCGCCGTTCTCACGTCGCTGGTTCTTAATTTCTTCATGAGACTGAGCGGCGCGCCTTGGATTTGGTGTTACGGCATCGGTTTGGCGGTTGCCGCAGTTGGCGTGTCTTTTATTTTCTATGCCAAGCTGCCACTTTATCGGCAACGGCGATTCTTGACGTTTGGCAGTCGAGCATTGCCGGAGAGCAGACGACCATTTTATCGCTGGGGCTATCGTTGCGTTTTATTTGCGGTCGCGTTGCTTTTATGTTTGGTTCTGTCGAGGCCATGAGATCGTGGTCTAACATGAGGATGTGCTGCAAATTTTAAGTTTCCTCGTGCATTCGCCCCTGAGTGAATGTGAAACGCCGGCCCGCCTCCACGACGATTAAAGGGCCGCCGACAAACTGGCGGTGCTGCTGGGACGGAGCGGCGGGTTGCCGGCACTGCCCCCCTTGAGCACCGAAGCCCCTGACGCGGGACGACTGACAAAGAGGGTGGCGTCGATGCCAAATTTCTTTTTGTAGTCGGCGGAGATCTTTTTCGAGATGGCCTGGACGGCATCGGTTTGTACCAGGGCAACGGCGCAACCGCCAAAACCGCCACCGGTCATGC
>Ga0265338_10003139_pt1 | contig 23590 bp, 4 predicted proteins | sample 42126metaG_FD_193579 | JGI IMG/M metagenome (GOLD analysis project Ga0265338, IMG submission 193579) | Rhizosphere microbial communities from Carex aquatilis grown in University of Washington, Seatle, WA, United States - 4-21-26 metaG | ecosystem: Host-associated > Plants > Roots > Rhizosphere >... | reverse complement strand
TGAACCGAAACCGCGCCCTTGACGGTGGTGAACCACAACCGGCCATCCTGACCATGCCATGCCGCCGGCTGGTAGCCGCCCGAACATTCAAGCGAAGGCAGACCATCCGACCGGCCATACACGGTGCAGGGGACGGATTTAATCCCGCCGCGCGCAAAATCATTCAATGCCGATTTCGCCACGCGGAAAATGCCTTGATGCGAACCGAGCCAGAGATTGCCCGCGCCATCAGGAAGAATCTGGCAGATGATATTGTCCGGCAATCCTTCATTGATGCTGAAACTTGTGAATTTCCCATCTCGAAAGCGCAGCAGTCCGCCTCTGAAAGTGCCGATCCAGACCGTGCCATCATCCTCGGCCAGCAGCGACCAGATGGCCTTCGGCGCATTGGTCTCAGCAGGAGGAAATGTCGCTATTGTGTCACCTTTGATGCGGAAGAGTGTGCCGTCTGCGGCACCCACCCATAAATTACTGTGCCCGTCCTCTGACAGGGCGCGCACTTCGTGCCGGCCCATTCCCTCGTATCGGATCAAACCATATCGGTTCGAATAAACAGATGATTGACTGTCGGCAATGTAAAGGCCGTTCTTGATGCCAACCCAGACGCGGCCCGTCCTGTCCGCAAAGATGGCCTTCACGCCATGGACAACGGGGGTCACACGCTGAAACACATTATGTTCGCGGACAAATAAGTCTTCGTCACCAGCGCTCACCCACAGCCTGCCTACGGCATCCGGACAGACACAAAAGGCAAAGCCCTTGTCCGTTCCACCGGGCACCGTCAGGTTTGTGTAGGCTCCCGCCTGCCAGCGCCCCAAGCCGTCGCCCAGCGTGCCGATCCACATCGTGCCATTGGTCTCTTCGCAGACAGACCGGGCCGGTTTCGTCGAAACCTGTCCACCCGTATCAATGGTCTGGAACCGCCGCTCGCGGATCCGCACCAACCCTCCCGCGTCGAGGCCCGCCCACCAATTGCCCTCGTGATCTTCAAAGAAACAATTCACCCGCTCTCCGGAAAAATTTTCCTGCGGACCTAATTTCCTCACTTGGCCGTCGGCGGTAATATGGGTCAGTCCCCGTCCATAGTCGTAAAGCCACACGCCTCCTTGATGATCCTCCTGCGCTCCCATCCGGCTTAAGTTGCCGGTGAACACGTTTTTAAGCGATTCCGCCTCGAGAATCCATCGGCGGCCAACTGCCTCGCGCACATGGCCGCCCACGCCCGCCCACAAGCGGCCATCTTTTGCAACGGATAGAAACTCCACGTCCGCCGACTCCGCATTGGTGGGCGTGACGGTTTGAAAACGGGTTCCATCCCACATCGAAATGCCCGTGTCAGTGCCGACCCACAGACGGCCCTGGGGATCCGTTGTCATGCAATTGACCCGGCTTCCCGCCAGCCCATTGGTTTGCGGCTGCGGCTCGAAGCCGTTGGTTATCACCCGCCATGCAGGCCCATTGTTTTGCAACTGCGGCTCAAAGCCGTTGGTCCTCACCCGCCATAAAAGTTTGTCCGAACCGCGATACCATATCGTGCCAGCGCCATCTTCCACACAAAGCGTGCCAAGACTCCGGCTTGGCGGAGTTAAATCTTCCCAGCCGGTTCCCGCAGGGTCAGATTGCTGCTTGCGGCGGAGAAATCCCCGGTGCAACAAAAAAGTCACTTGGTTCGACAACGATGAAACGAGCGTGACATCCGGGTCCAGCCCTTCCGCGCCGGTCCATTCCCGTGCAAATGTTCCATGACGCAAGGAGGTCATCGAACCGTCAAAGGTGTTGATCCAGAGCGTGCCTTGATCATCAACCGAAAGTGTTCGCACCCGCGCGTGGGCCAGCGCCGGGGTGTTCGCCGGATCAAAGGTCACAAAACGCATCCCGTCAAACCGCGCCAGACCGTTGTAAGTGCCGATCCACAGATAGCCATCCGGTGTCTGGGCGATGTCGGTGACGGAACTGTCGGGCAGGCCGTCGTCGGCGGTCCAGACATCGGTAAGATACTCGACGGCAATCCCAGAACCCCATGCCCGCAATCCCATCCCCGCCACCAGCGCCAGCACAATAAACCGCGCAAGCCCCGCCGAAACCAGTGTGAACACTGCTGTTTTCCGGTGGCGGTTCATGGTTTCAACTATAACCGCCGCAGCTTGCCAAGACAAGCAAGGTCAACCCGCGCCGCTGGTTTTCAATTGGTGAAGAATATGTCAGCGCCCGCCACGATGAAACTCACGGCAGTTGCAGCAGATAAAACTCCTGCGGCGAATTTGTGTTGATGGCGTTGGTAAAGTTGAAATTGCCGCCGGAATCAAACGGGTTCGTAGCGATGCGCGGCCACTGATTCCGCGGCAGGGCGATGTTGGTTGTGCCCAGGACATAGTAGGCGCCATTCGCAGGACCGCCTGAACCGCTCATCACCAGGCCATTTCCACCAGCATTGACCGCGTTGAATTGCGGCGGGGTTGCCACGGTCACCACGGCGATGACGGGCGATGAGTTGGTGCTGCCGTTCGGATTGACGGATGCGACGATGTAATAATTCGTCCCGACGGGCGCGGGAGTGTCGAGGAAAATTCCATTCGTGATTCCGCTGCCAACGACCGGAGCAAAAATATTTGTGGCGATGACGGTGTAGGTTCCGTTCAAGCTTGCCGCACGTTTGACGGTATAACTCGTCGCGCCGCTCATCGCCGTCCAGCCCAGAGTGACCTGCGAACCGGCAACCGTCGCCGTCAAGTTTACCGGCGGCGGCGGAAGGTAACTGGGCAATTCCAGCCGCACGTAATCATACATCGCACTTTTTTCCGCAGAGCCGGTCGCGGTCATCGTGAAGTCCATTTCATTTTGTCCGGCCTGAAGGTCGGCGATGGGGACGTTGAGGCGGACATCTGAAAACACACCGTGGATGCCCAACCGGATCATGGTGTCGTCAGCGCCGCTGGGCGGTGTGACACCGGAGGTCACCGTGTGTCCATTGGCGACCACCTTGACAGGGCCTTGCCAATCGGCGGCAAAACCAATGTAAAGCGAAGCCGTCGCACCATTGGCCGGGGCCTGCGGCAGGCTGAAAAACACCTTCCAGGTTTCCGTGCTCGCAGCGTTGGTGCCCAAGGCCGTGTGCGCAAAATTCCACCCGGTTGACCATTGGCTTTGGCCGATGGTGTAGGACAGACCCGCTGGAAAGTCCGCCGCGAAATCAAAGCTCCTCATCCAGTTCGGGCTCGGTTGCGTCGGGCTGGGGCCGATGTCGCCATACCACCAGCCGTTGGTTTCCGTGCCGGTTCCATGCAAAAATTCGTGCGCGGAACGGTCCGGCACGCCGATTTCAAAAACAGTCGGGCCCACGCGCGTCGGCGTCCAGGTGACGGTGCCGAGATTAGTCGTTGCCCCCGCCGCCACCGTGACACTGAACGGCGATGCCGGAATGTTCAGCAAGGCGAAAGAACTTCCAGTCAAAGGCTGTGATTGAAATGTTCCGGCAGCACCCGGACCGAAGGCGAACAGCGTGTAATTCGTTCCGGCGACAACATTCGGAATCGAAAAATTCCCATTTGCATCGGTCTTGATCCAGAACTGCAAATTCTTTTCCCAATATTGAAAGTCCGCGTTGGTTTCGCTCGAAGGCGGGGCTTGCGCGACACCCACCCACAAGCCGGCGGGCGACGAATTCGGGTTTCCGCTGTCCACAATCTTGACTGTCCCGGCGACGGTTCCGCGGCCGGATTTGGGAACATAGGCGGAATTCGTCCACCAGGCATAAGGCCAGAGGCTTTGTTCGGCCAATCCCCGCGCCTGCGCGTCGGCGAAGAGGGCGGCCGGCGCATTGCTGGTTCCGGCCGGAACGCTGTTCGCATAAACCAGCCACGGCCCGAAAGTTTTTGAAAAAGTTTCGCCCGCCTTGACATCGGTGTCGCTGCCCATGGTGTAGTGGGTGCCGTTGATCATTTGCAGCAGGACCGGGCCGCTGCCGCCCTGGTCGTCATGGCACATCAATTCGCGTTTCATCGGACCGCCGTTGTAATATTCGCGGCTGGGGACGGTCATCCAGATGCCGAGATTGTTTGACGTGCTGCTCCAGCCCCATGCGTTCTCGTCGCAAAGGTCCGCGCTGTAGCCATACTTGCAATCATATTGCCCCTGCTGGATGCCCGCCGTCCAAAGTTGAAACTCCTTCGGCGCGCCGGGCACGGCCACCGAAGCTGTTGAGGCCAATGGCATGAGCCGGCTGCGCTGGGCATCCACGCTCAACCAGTCAAACGTGGGATTCACATACCCGACCATGCGAAATTCGCCGCCGGGCATGTCCGGATAAACCGCCGGATGCGACATGATCGCGCTGGCGTAAAAGCCCTGCGAACCCTGGATGAGAAAATAATGAATGTCCACGTCCACCGCCGCCTTGCTGCCGCTGCCGCTCCACTGGCAGAACAAGTCCACTTCCGCGACCGTCCCGCCGTTGCCGGCCGGGTCCTGCACCAGCGAATATTGTGTGACGACCGGATTTTCAAAATTGGGCTGGTTCCAGCTCCAATAAAATTCGCCCCCGTTGTCCCCGCCAGCGAGCAGGTTCGTCCCGCGATAGCTCATCGTGGAAATGTGCGCGTCGGATTTTGCGATGACGATCGAAACAATCCCATTGCTCAATGTGACCGTGCCGCCGTTGTCCGTCACCGTGACCGCCGGGCCGGTGCCGATGCCGGGGATATTCGTGACGATGAGATTGACTTGTCCCAGTGTGTTTGTGTTGAGCGAATAAAGTTTTCCCAACGATGGCGTCGTGCCTAGCACCGGCGCGCCGGACAAACTGCCGCCGTAAGTGAACAAAGTGTAAACGCCATTCCCAAAACCTCCGGCATTGGTGACATTCAGCGTGCCGTTCAAGGTCAAATTGCCGCCGACCGCCGCTTGATCACTGTTGGTTCCCAAGGCAAAGTTCAGCACCGCCCCGGAGTTCGCCGTAAAATCACCTCCGATGGTCAGAGTGCCAGATCCATTGCCCGGAGAAAATATGCCGCCATTATTGATGGCAACCGAACCGGCAATCGTTCCGCTTCCAGCCAGCGCCCCGCCGTTGTAAACGGTCACTCCGCCCGAACCCGTGCCGCTGCCGAGAGTATTGTTCACCAGCAGCATGCCGTTGCTGATTACCGTGCCGCCGTTGTAAGTGTTGTTGCCGGTGAGCGTGACAGCTCCACCACCGAGGATTGTGAGGGTGCCGTCGCCACTGATCTTACCACTCACAAGATTGCTGCTGGAGTTGTTAAAAATGAGCGCCATGTTGTCCACCATGTCACCGCTCCCGATTGTTCCACCGTTGCCGATTTGCAATGCCCCGGTGCTGATGGTTGTTCCACCGCTGTAAGTGTTGCCGCCCGCGAGCGTGAGCGTGCCGGAGCCGGCATGGGTCAGCGAGCCGGTGCCGCTGATGACATTGCTCAAGGTGCCGTCACCAGGCTGGCACATTAAAAGCCGACCGTTGTCCACCACCAATCCGGCGCCCAATGCGCCGGAAACAATGCCGTTGCCGACTTGAATTGTCCCCTGCCCGATGGTTGTCACGCCGTTGTAATCGTTGGTCGCCAAAACGATCAATGTGCCGGAATTGGTTTTGGTGAGCGTCACCGTGCCGGTGATTTTGCCGTTGCCGGTAAAAGTGTAATTCGTCGCCGCGTTCACCGTCACAAAAGCCGGCTGGAGCGCGCCCATGAGATTCACCGAGGAATTGGTCGAAGTATCATCGAAAACGACAAAGTTGCCGTTCGTAAAAACGACCGGCATACCGGCGTCCAGCCAGTTGGTGGAAATCAAATCCCATGGGTTCGCCGCGCCATCGCCCGTCCAGACAAGCTTCTGGCTGCTTTCTGTCACCAGAAGATCAACTCCCGTCGCCGTCACGCTGATCGCGGCCAGCAAACCAGAGCCGGAGGTGGTGGAAATTTGAAAGTTGCTTGCATCGCCGCTGCCAACCGAGCCGCAGGTGATGAGATGATAAGTGCCCGCCGCCAGCGTTCCGTTCAAAGGGTTGATCTGCACCGTGTTCAGGCCGCTCAAATTCAGAGTGCCGCCGACGATGAGCTGGTCGTTGCCGGCGGCGTTCGGGTCAAAAAGCAAATCGAATTGATTCGTAACGCCGCCGCCCAATGCCAGGTTGCCGCTGATGGTCAACGCGCCGCCACTGCCATCCGAGCCGGGCGTGATTTGACAACTCGCGGCGGTCACGCTGCCCGTAACAACGCCGTAACCCGAAAGGCTTTTACCGGCAGCGAGTGCCAGCATATTCATTCCTGTGAGATCGAGGATCGAGGCGGAGTTGCTCAAGACAATCGCCGGTCCGGTGAACAAAGAACCCGCGCCGCTCAAAGCCAGCGTTCCATTGCCGATGAAAATATTTCCCGCGTAATTATTTTGCCTGCTCAAGGTCAAATTGCCGCCGAGAATTGTCAGCGCGACGGGCTTGCTCCCGCCCACGATGGCGCCGCCAAACGTTGAACCCGCCGCGCTGTTGCTGAAGGTTAGCGTGGACGTATTTGCCGCGCTGCTGTTGGTGATGAGTTGGTTCACGGCCGTGCCGGCGGTCGCCAGCGCGCTGACTTGAGGACTGAAGCCCGCCAAATCCACGACCCCCGCCGTGCCGCTGCCACCGATTGTCAGGCCTATTCCGGCCGGCAACCCGGTGGAATTTCCGAGAACCAGTGAACCCGATCCGACTCTTGTGCCGCCGGAATAAGTGTTGACGCCAGCGAGCACCAGAGTGCCGCCGTTGGTCACGAGCAAGCCGCCTTCGCCGCTCAAAGCTCCGCTCAAGGTGATGGTGTGCCCGTTTCCGTTCAAGTCAACCGGACTAAAAGTGAACGTGCCGCCATCGAGGTTCATCGCCGACGAGCCGGTCCAGTCCGCGGTCGCGCAAAACCGGCCGCCGTCGCTCAATGCGACCGTCAAGGCGACCACGCCGTTCGAGGCGATGCCCTGACTGCCGACATAAACAACCGCGCCGTTTGTGAAATCAATCGTGCCGGCGTTGGCCCCATTTCCGAAAAAGAAACCACCCGCAACATTCGTTCCTCCGGTGACGGAATAAATGTTCACTGAACCCGACACCGTCGGATTCGGATTGATGACGCCCGGGTCCGGCACGACGAACAAACCACCCGTCTGAAGCAGGCGCGAGGCGCGGCCCGAAGTGCCTTGATTGATGTAGACGCTGCCGACATTCGTTACGACACCGCCGGTAATCATCGCGGACAAGTATGAATTCCCTCCCGGACCACCCACATTCAGGTTGGTCATGGTCACGATGCCGCCGTAAATCATCAAACCCTCCGTGCCAAGCGTGCTGAATCCGCCGCTGCCGGACTTGCTCCGTTTGATTGACACCGTGCCCAAATTGTTTGTGCCGCCGTTGATCACCAGCAGCGCGCTGGTGGTGATGCTGCCATTGCCGGGATTCAAACCCGTGCTCGCGGCATTGAGTGTGCCGCCATTATTGGTCATGGTTCCGTAACTTCCAGGCGTGGCGCTGCCGGTGCCGCCGACCGAGCCGCTACCAACTATTAAAGTTCCACTGACAGTCAACGAGCTTCCACCGGACAGGGCAACAATCGAATTGGAACAAAAGCCGAGGTTGCCCGTCACCTTTACCACGCCGCCGGCGTTCACAAACAACTTTCCGTTGCCGCCCGGATTGAACATGGCAATTCCGGCATTGTTGAAGCCATTGGTGTTCACATTGAACACGCCGTTGTTGGTCAGCGTCCCAAAACCAATCGCCGCCATCGGCAAGTTGTAGCTCACGTTGGTGCCGGGACCGATGACGACGTTTGTCCCCACACCAGGCACACGCGCGCTGCTCCAGTTGCCCGCCGTGTTCCACTCGCCACCGCTGGCCGGACCGGTCCAGGTGGCGGTTTGCGCCTGCGTGGTCATCAGTCCCAAAGTCATCACCACGGCAATGAATCCAATTGTTCCGAAGAATTCTTTCATGTGCAGTGGTGCATGCGATCAGCCAAAGGCCAGGCGTTAATGTGGGTGTTTTTGTTCAAAAGCAATTCAACCTTTCAAAATTCTCACGGTGTTTCCAACAGATAAAAACTCTGCGGCGCGTTTGTGTTGAGGACGTTGGTGAAACTGAAATGACCATTGCCGTCAAATTGGTTGGTGGCAATGCGCGCCCAGTTCGTCAGCGGCAATGCTACGTTTGTGGCCGCCAATACATAGTAAGCAACATTCGTTGGTCCGCCATTGCCGCTGAACGTCAAATTGGTGCCAACCACCCTTATGCCGCCGAACACCGGCGGCGTCTGTGTTTGGACGATGAGGCGGACCTGCCCCGCCGTGTTGGTGTTGACGGTGCAACTGAAACCGGCAGGTTTGCTGCCAATCGCGGGAAGCGTTCCGCTCAACGCGCCGCCGTAATTGATCAATGTGTAAGTGCCGACACCAAAGCCGGCGAGGTTCGTCACATTCAATGTTCCGCCGAGAACCAGGCCGTTGCTGATGACCAGCTTGTCGCTCGCCGAGGTTGGACCAAGTTCAAAATTCAAAATGGCCCCGGCGTTCAGCACCAAGTTGCTGCGAAGCGTCAACGTGCCGACGGAGTTGCTGCCGGGCGCCAGCGCACCGCCAGTGTTGACGATGACCGGGCCGAAGATGAATCCCTTGCCACCGAGCGTGCCGCCGTCATTCACGATGACGAAGTTGTTCGTGCCCGTGCCCCATCCGGCAGTATTGTTCACCAGCAGCGTGCCGCCGTTCACAATATTCGTGCCGGTGTAAGTGTTCGCGCCGGTCAACGTGAAGGTGCCGGAGCCGACCTTGGTGATGGCGGCGGTGCGCGCCGTCGTCACCTCCGTAATCTTCCCGGCAAAGGTCGTGTCCAGATTTCTGCCGCCGATGACGTAGGTGGTGAGATTGTTCGCCGACGAAGCACCCTGCAGGACGGTGTTCGGTCCGCCGCTCAACGCACCGAGTTGGATGGTCAGTCCGCCGTTGCGATTGTTCAGCATCGCCGAGGTGTTGCCCAAATCGAACATCGCGTTGGAACTGCCCGTGCCGAAGTTGGGATTGGGATTTCCGAGCGAAGGATAAAAACGGGGGTTGGTGATGGTGCCCACGGCAATCGTGCCGCTGAAGGTCGTCATGTCGGCGGTGAACGAAAATGTCGAGCCGCCGTTCAAGGTCAGCGTGCCGTTACCGATGATGTCGGTTACATAATTATTGCCATTCTGGGTTACAAAATTATTTGTGCCGATGATGTTGAGCGTGGTGTATAGCGTCCCGCCGTTGATGCCGAATTGCAGCGTGGCGCCGTTTGTGTCTCCGTTGAGCGTGGTGATGCCCGTGCCGAACCCGGCGTCGTTGCCAAGCACCGCCGCGCCTTCCGTCACCAGCAGGCCGCCGCTGAAAGTATTGGCCACGCTCAACGCCAGCTTGCCGGCACCGGTTTTGGTCAACGTGCCGATGCCTGCGATGGTATTGCTCATGGTTAACGTCGCGGAGCTGGAACTGACCTCAATTGTTCCGCCATTTGGATACAGTGTCACGCCGCGGTCTGTGCTGCCGTTCGCGCCGGTGTAACGCAGTTTGCCGCCGCTCAAAACCAGATTACCGGGGCTGTTGTCCGCTGCGCCGAGCGGGCCGGGAGCGGAGGCGTTCGCGATGACGGGAATGCTCAACGTGCCGCCCGCGATCACCGTCGGTCCTGCGAAATCGTTCGTGGCGAGAATCGTCAGCATGCCGGAATTGGTTTTCGTCAGCGTGCCGAACCCGCTGATGCGGCCGCTGCCGGTGAGCGTGTAATTTTTTGCCGCATTGAAAGTCACGGCAGCGGGCGTGTTGGTGCCAATGAGATTGATCGCCGGATTCGTCGAGCCGGTGTCATCGAAAACCGGCGAGTCGAAAAAGTAAAACACATCCGGGCTCGCACCGTTCAGCCAGTTCGTGGTCGAGCCGGTGTCCCAGTTGTTGTTCACGCCGTTGCCGACCCATTTGAGATTTTCCGGTATGCGGACGTTGTTGACGAGAATGGCGATTGCGCCGGGCGGATTGGTAAGGATGCCGTTGGCGTTGATGAGCGTGAAGTTGGTGAGGCTGCCGGCAAAACTCGCGTATTGAAACAGCGTATAAACGCCGTTGAGCAGCGGGCCGTTGAGCAGAGCAACACGAATCTGGTTGTTGCCGCTCACAGTCAGCGCGCCAACGACTTTGATTTGGTCGTTCGTTTTCACCAAGCCGGTCGGGTCGTCGGAAAGATCGAAGCGGTTGATGACGCCGCCGGATTCGGTGAGCGCATTGGAAATCATAAGCGTGCCCGCACCACTGACATCGTTGCCGGGCGAAAGATTCGCGCCGGAATTCAGCACGGGCGCGATGCCCAGACTGCCATTGCCACCCAGCGTGCCGCCGTTCAAAACCACCACGGCGCTCTGGCTCAAGCTGCCGTTCACAATCAGCGCCCCGTTGCTGACGGTCGTGCCGCCGGAAAAATTATTCGTCGTGTTCAGCGTGAGCGTGCCGCTGCCAGTCTTGTTCAACGTCATCGCGCCGCCAAGCGAACCGCTGCCGCTGAAGGTGTAATTCTTCGCCGCGTTGAACGTTACCGATGCGGGCTGAAGCGCGCCGACCAGATTGACCGCCGGATTCGTCGAGCCTGAATCGTCGAACGTCACGCTGTCGCCGGTATGGAACGGATACAACAGCGATTGGCCATCGAACCAGTTGTTTTCGCCTAGCACGCTCCAGTTGTTCGTGAGGTCGTCGCCATGCCAGACAGGATTGAAGGTATGCGCGGCGGGCGTGAAAAACAGATTCATCGGGCGCGTGAGCGTGCCGCCATCGGCGTCCAGAACCGTCCATTGAAAGCCCGCCGTGCCGATGTAACCCGACGCCGGCACGAAGTGCGCGACGTGGCCGTTGAGGAGCGTGACGACACCGTTGGTCGCGCTGGTGACGGAATAAACCGGCGCGGAATTCAGGAAGCCGCGAGTGAACTGGCGCAAATCCACATCCACCGTCGTGTTCGTCAGCGCGACGCCGTGCGGATCGGCAAGCCAGTTCAAATAATCTTCAAGCCGCGTGTAGCCTGAACCGCTGGGACTGGGGTCGTTGTTGTTCGCCACGCTTGGATTTGAACCCGTGCCCGATTCCCAAAAATCCGGCATCCCGTCCTGGTCGGTGTCGGTGTAAGCCGTGCCGCCATTGACGATTCCCGGCCCGTTCATCGGAAGCTGAAATTCGCTGAAGATGGTTTCACCGAGGGTTCCCCACGACGTCAGCTCGGCGAACAGCTGCTGGTCCACCGAATCGCGCTGCCACGAATCGCCCGTGTCGCTGATGGCGAGCTTGAGCGCAGTCAGCGGCGACAGAGCATTCGTCGTCGGATAAGCAAACGGCGCAGCCTGCCAGTCGTTCACGTCGTAACCGGATTGTGTGAGCAGGACGCCATCGAGGACTCCGTTTAGATTCGAGTCGAAGAAATTATTCGTCGCATACAAATGGAAATTCAAATTGCCGCGGTCAAACGCGCCCACGATGCTGCTCGGGCCGCTGACGAAATAATTGCCGATCACGTTCGCGTAGGTGTCACCGATCGAATCACCGCCGAGGATGTAGGCGTCGGTGCCCCAATTGTAGATGACGTTGTTGACGTATTCGTTGACGCCCTTGACCTTCGGGTTGCGCGTGTAGTTATCAATGTAAAAACTGCGCAGGATGCTCACGCCGCCGACGGTTTGGATCAATCCGCCCGCCGAGTGCGACTGCAAGCCCTGCGAAACAATCGTGCTCTGGATCGTGATGTTCGTCGGGTTGCTGCCGCTGATCGAAAATGTCTCGTCCTGCCCCCACGACACGGAGAGATGGTCGAAAATCATGTCGTGTCCGCTGGAAATGGTGATGGAATCGTTGCCGTCGCCGTTGACGCCCATGCGTGCGCGGATGAAGCGCGTGATGGAATTATTCGCACCAGAGTAGGAAAGGCGATGACCGTAAATCGTGACGCCGCCGCCGGGCGCGGTCTGCCCGGCGATGGTGACGTTGTTGGCCACGGCAACCAAACTGCTGATGCGGATGACGCCGCCGACATCAAAAACAATCGTGCGGTTCGCCGTGCCGACGCCGGTGCGAAAGGAACCCGCGCCGGAATCGTTCGTGTTTGTAACGTGATAAACCGTTCCGCCGCGCCCGCCGGTGGCGAACTGGCCGAAGCCCTGTGCGCCGGGGAACGCTGGTAATTGGGCACGAGCCTCCTGACTCAAGGTCGAAATCAACATGAGCCCGCAAAAAAAAGTTTTCACGTCAAAAAATCATGGCGCTTAAGAATTTAGCGCGGAATCATGCGGGCAATATAGCCTATTTGGAAACAACTGCCATCAGACAAAAATATGAGTGAATCCAATGCTTAACATTACGGCAGTTGCAACAGATAAAAATTCTGCGGGGCGTTCAGGTCTGGAGTGTTGGTGAAATTGAAATTGCCGCTCGAATCAAACTGGTTCGTGACGAGGCGCGTCCACAAATTCAACGGCAGGGCGACGTTTGTGGAAACCAAAACGTAGTAATCTCCGTTCGCCGGACCGCCGGAACCGCTCATCACGAGGCCGTCGGTTCCGGCGTTGATCGCATTGAATTGTGGAAGCGTCACGATGAGGTTTATTTGCCCCGCCGTGTTCGTGCTGATGGTGTAACCAAAACCCGCGGGCGCGGAGGCGATGGTGAGACTGCCCATCGTCAAGGCGCCGCCGTAAGTGAACAGCGTGTAAGTGCCGGCGCCAAATCCACCGGTGTTGGTGATGTTCAGCAAACCGCCAAGACTCAAATCTCCAGACACGACCACTTTGTCGCTGCTTGCTCCCAAACCGAATCGCAGCACAGTCTGGTCGCTCAAATCCAGTTCATTGCTGATTGTCAGCGTGCCCGCGCCGGTGCCGGGTGCGAGAACGGCGCCGTCGTCAAACGCTGTCAGTCCGCCGATGATGCCACTGCCGGAAAGGGTTGCGCCGCTGGCGACAAAAACCTGATTGGTGCCGGTCGCGCTACCGGAAGTGTTGTTGACCTGCAACGTGCCAGCGCTCACTGTCATGCCACCTGCGAAAGTGTTGCTGCCGGTGAGCGTCCAGGTGCCACTGCCGATTTTCTCAATTGCCGTAATGGTGTTCGTTCCCTGTTCCGCGATGATGCCGGAGAAAGTCGCGTCGGTGTTTTGCCCGCCGATTTGCCATGTGAAAAGGTTTCCGGCAGTCGGGCCGCCGAGCAGAAACGATGAACTGACGCCGGACAACGCGCCGATTTGCAAGGTCGTTCCGTCGGGGTCAACGGCACCCTGGAAGTCGGCGGCGACATTGTTGGACAGGCTGATAGTAACGCCGGGATAGCCGGAGAAATTCAGGACCCGAAACTCGCCACCGCCCGTAACATTGATGCTGCCCACGAATGCCGACCAATCGCCGTAGAGACTCGTTCGAACGTAAGGCACATGGAGATTCAGCGTGCCGCCGCCAGTCAATGAACCGTAAAGATCGCAGCGCGAGTCGGCGTTCAGCGTGCCGGTGGCATTCGCCGGCACAACCAAATTCCACGAGGCGCTGTTGAACGTGGTTGCATTGTCATACATGGTCAACGTGCCGGCATTCAGTGTGACGGCTCCCGTGCCCAACCCGAACTGGTTGGCGGCATCATTGGTCAGAAGAACGGCGCCGCCGTTGATGACGGTGCCGCCGCTGAAACTGTTGCTGCCGCTCAAAAATAATGTGCCGGAGCCATTTTTGATCAGTTGCGCCGTGCCGCCCAGCACGCCTCCGCCGATTGCGTAATTCAAAATGGAATTAGTCATCAGCACCTGCGCAGGCTGGACAACACCGGAAATGACGACGCTGCCGTTGGTGGAGGTGTCGTCAAAAATCACGGTGTCAAAATTATAAAATTTGTCCGCCGTGCCACCGTTGAGCCAGTTTGTAGTGCTGGTGTTCCAGGCGCTGCCGTTGGTTCCCGACCAGACGAGCGTGGCTGGCGGCGAGCCAACAACGTTGAGCAACACGCTGCCGGGCGCGGTCGTTGTGTCGAAGGTAAACGTCTGGCGCGAACCGGTCTCGCCCGCCCACGCCAGATTTGCCGCGCTGCCGGCGGTGGAACTGCCGCCGCTGATGAGCGTGTAAGTGCCGGCGACCAGAGAACCGTTGAGCAAATTCGGCACGACGGTATTGGCGCCGCTCAACACCAGCGCGCCGCCGGAGAGTGAAATCAAATCGTTCACGCCGCTGCCGGCGGTGGTGATGCCGGCAAGATCGAAGTAAAGCGTGGCGTTGGTCAACGCAAGCACCGTGCCGGTGGAGCAGTTGGTGATGGTAAGCGTGCCGACCATTCCGGAATTTATATTTGCGCCGGGCGCGATGACATTGCCGGAATAAAGCACCGCGCCGCCGCCAATGGCACCATTGCCGCCGAGCGTTCCATTGACGATGGTCAGCATATTTGTGCCGGTGCTGCCGTTGACGACGAGCGTGCCGTTGCTGACGATGGTCAGACCGGAATAGGAATTTGCGCCGCCGAGCATGAGTGTGCCCGTGCCGATTTTTATCAATGAGGTTGTGCTGCCGACGGTCTGCTCGACAATCGAACCTGCAAAACTGGAGTCGGTGTTGAGAGCGCCGATCCGCAGCGTGACGGCGCGTCCGCTGGTCGGTCCGCCGCGCAGCATGGCGGAACCGGGCGCATTGATCTGCCCAAAGTCAACGGTATTGCCGCTCGGGCTAATCGTGGCGGTGAAGTAGGCATTTATGTTATTTGAAAGATTGACGACCGCGTTGGCAAATCCGGCGTAGGTGCCCATCCGGAAATCCGCGCTCCCATCGGGCGTCACTGCGTTCAACGTGCCGTTGAAAGCGGAGCAGTCGTAATTAAAATCGCCGCGAACGTAATGGTTGATCAGGGTGAATGTCCCGCTCCCGGTGAACACGCCGCCGGCCCCGCCGCGTTCCGGCAATTCCAAAGTGGTGTTGCCGCTGACATCGAGGTTGTTCGGCATCGTGCCCGCGCCGGGAAGACCGGTTCCGGCGTCGAACAAATTCAGCCGCGTCCCGTCTCCCAAAGCCACCGTGCCGGTGCCGAGGCCGTAAACGTTCGCGTTGGCATTGCCCATCGTCAGCGTTCCTCCCTCCACAAACGTGCCTCCGGTGAAAGTATTACTGGCGCTCATGGTCAGAATGCCCGTGCCGGATTTGGCAAGGGCCACGGCACCGGTGAGCGAACCACTGCCGGCGAACGTGTAATTCTGGTTCGCGGCGACGTTGACGGACGACGGTGCAAGCGCGCCGACGAGGTTTATGGCCGGGCTGTTGGAGCCGGTGTCGTCAAACGTGACGATGTCGCCTGCGCCGAAACTGACGAGGTTCGTCCCGCTCAACCAGTTGGTGCTGGTGCCGTCCCAATTGTTTATCGCACCGTCTCCCCGCCAGGTCAGGTTTTGCGCCTGGCCGGTCACCGTCACCAGCACGGCCACGGTGTTGGTCATCGTTGTGCCGTCGCTGGCGTGAACGGAAAAATTGAAACTGCCAAGCCCGGAGAAATTTCCCGCGGCGGTGAATTCCGCCATATGGCCGTTGGCCAGCAATACGACCGTGCCGTTGGTTGGGCCAAACGCGGCATAAACCGGGCTGACATTGGTGAAGCCGCTGGTGTATTGCCGCAGGTCAACATCCACGAAGGAATTTTTCGCGGACACGGTGTGCGGTCCGGCGAGCCAGTTCAGATAATTTTCCAGCTTGCTGTAACCGCCGGTGCCGGGCGTGAGGCTGTCGGCAACGTTGGGATTCGAGCCAAGCGCCTGTTCCCAATAATCCGGCATTCCGTCCTGATCGGTGTCGAGCGGCAGGATGCCGCCAGTGATATTACCGTAACCGTTGTTTCCCAGGCCGGTCTGGGTCTGGCTGGTGTAGAGGCCGCCATCCGGACCGGCGGTTCCCGCGCCAAAGCCAACGGCGCCGTTGCCCAGAGTTTTAACCTGGCTGATGACCAGTGCGTCCATTTCATCGCGTGGCAATGTGCCGGCAAGGGAAACATCATAGCGCCACGCGAGAGCGGTGGACATGACGGGCACATTCGTGGTCCAGGTTGACCATGGCGCGGAGAGAATGGTGCCGCCGCCCTGGTAGCCGGGCAAAGGAACGGTGGTGCTGCCGTTCAGTGTGGTGTTTTTGTCCGAGTCGTTAAGGTTGCCCGTGAAATACATGCTCTGGTTGTTGTCTATCTGATACCACGGGAAATTGCCGCCGCTGGCCGGGCCGTAGATGAAGTAATTGTTCACGATGTCGTGCTTGAACGGCGTGCTGGTATGTGTCGTGTAGCCGGCCGAACAGTTATACTCAAGATTGTTGATGAAGACGGTGTTGACCTTGGCCAGCGGGTTGCGGTTATGCGAGTTGGCAAACACGTTGTAGAACCACGACCATGTTCCACCCACGGATTCCGAGTGACAACCGAATTGCTGGCCTTTCGACGAGCTGTCTTGGGCGGCTATGTCCGGGTCGGCAATGATGCAATTTTGGAAGGTGATGTTGGTGATGACGTGCGTGCTATCACCGACGCCATCTATGTTGTTATATGGACCAAACTCAAAGGAGCAATGATCCAGAATCACATTTTTCGCCTGATAAAGACTCAAGGCATCGTCCTCCCAGCTTGTCGTGTCGCTGCCCGGGCGGATGCGGACGTGGCGCATGATGATGTTGGCCTGACCGGCAAAGGAGATTTCCCCGCCCTTGAAGCCGATGCCGCCGCCGGGAGCCGTCTGGCCGGCGATGGTGAGATTGCCCTTTGCCGATACGGCTGAATTGAGCGAAATGTAGCCGCCCACGTCGAACACGATCGTGCGTCCGCTTGAACTCACGGCATCGCGGAACGAACCCGCGCCGCTGTCGGCCAGCGTTGTGACGTGATAGACTGAGCCGCCGATGCGCGCGCCCGTGGCAATTGAGCCAAAGCCCAGCGCGCCGGGAAACGCGGGGATGTTGGCCTGGAGCGTCCCGACGATCAAATTCACCTGACCGGGCGTGTTGGTGTCAATCGTGCCGGAGGTGTTCGCGGGCACCGTGAGCGCCAGGGAGCCGAGTGTCAGCGTGCCGCCGTAAGTGAACAAGGTGAACGTGCCGCTGGTGAATCCGCTGCCTGCGGCGATGTTCAGCGTGCCGCTCAAATTCAGATTGCTGCTCACAATGGTGCGATCGCTGCTCGTGCCGAGCGTGTAATTCAAAACCGCGCCGCTGGTGGCCGTGAAATTATTGCTGATGGTGATTGTGCCGACGGAATTACCCGGCGCAAAGATTCCGCCGCTGTTGATTGTGACCGCTCCGCCGATGATGCCGCTGCCACTCAAGGTGCTTCCGCTGGCAACCGTCACCGCACCGCCGCCAACGCCACTGCCGGAGGAATTGTTGACAAGCAATGTTCCTTTATTGACAGCGGTTCCGCCGCTGTAAGTATTATTGCCGGTCAGCGTCACCGTGCCGCTGTTGGCCAAGGTCACTGCGCCGGTCCCACTGATGACCACACCCACGGTTGAATTTCCAGAACTGTTAAAAACCAGCGCGCCGTCATTTGTCACGCTGCCGCTGCCGAACCATGCGCCGGTGTTCAATTGCAGCGTGCCATTGCTGATGGTCGTGCCGCCACTGTAGGAATTGCTCGCGGTCAAGGTCAGCGTGCCGGAACCAGCCTGCACCAAACTTCCAACGCCGTTAATCACGCCGGAGAAGGTATTGCTGCCGGGCAGATTAAAGGCAAGCGAACCAGAATTTTGAACCGTGTTGGTGCCGATCGAAGCGGAAGTTGTGCCGTTGCCTAACTGCAAAACACCCTGGGAGATGGTGGTGGCGCCAGAATAACTGTTCGTGGTCAAAATCGTCAGCACGCCGGAATTGGTCTTGGTCAATGTGCCGCTGCCGGAAATTTGCCCGATGCCGCTGAAGGTGTAATTGGCGGCCGCATTCACCAACACCGCCGCCGGTTGAAGAGTTGCCGTCAAATTCACAGGCGGATTGACCGAGCCGGTGTCGTCAAACGTCACAAAGTCTCCATCGCTGAACACAGCCAGTGTGCCGCTGTTCAGCCAGTTGGTTGTCGTGTAATCCCATGCACTGACGGAACCGTCGCCGACCCAGGTGCGTTGAGTGCCGCCAACGACCGAAACAATCAAGTCCACTTCGGTGCCGGTGACGCTGATGGCGCCCTGCAAGCTGGCGCCGAGCGTGCCGGTGAGTTGGAAGTTGGTCACGCCGCCGCTACCCAGCGAGCCGAACTGGATCAACTTGTAAGTGCCGGCGGAGAGCGATGCGCCCAACGGATTGACTTCAATCGTGTTTGTCCCGCCCAAATTCAATACGCCGGCGACGACAATCAAATCGTTGCCCGACGAGTTCGGATCGAGCGCGAGGTCAAAGTGGTTGGTCACATTGCCGTTCAGAGCAAGGTTGTAGCTGAAAGACAGCGTGCCGGCAGTGCCGACGGCTCCCGGCGAAATGGGACAATTCGCAGCCGTCACGCTACCGGTGACGACGCCGTAACCAGACAAACTTTGGCCAGCACCCAAAGTGATTCCGCCCATGCCCGAAATGTCCAGCGCGGCGGCGGAGTTGCTCAAAACAATCGCCGCGCCAGTGAAAGTTGAACTGCCGTTGTTCAAGGCGAGTTTTCCATTGCTGATGAAAAGATTTCCGCCGTAGGCATTTTGTCCGTTCAACGTCAGGTTGCCGCCGAGAATGGTCAGCGCGATGGGTTTGCTGCCGCCTGCAATGACGCCGCCGAAGGTGGCATTTGCCGCGCTGTTGCTGAACGTCAACGTGGACGTGTTCGCCGCGCTGCTGTTGGTGATGAGTTGATTCGCCGCCGTGCCTGCAGTGGCCAGTCCTGAAACTTGGGCGTTGAAGCCCATTAAATCCACGATGCCCGCCGTGCCAGTGCCGCCAACCGTCAACGCGGTCGCCTTCGGCAGCGCGCTGTTGTTTCCCAGCGCCAGCAGTCCCGCGCTGACCGTGGTGCTGCCGGTGTAAGAATTCGCACCGTTGAGCGCGAGCGTGCCGCCGCCGGTCTTCGCCAGGCTCCCGCCGCTGCTGATGCCGCCAGTCAGCGTGATGTTGCGTGCCGTGCCGCTGACGTCGGAGCACTTGAAAGTGAAGGTGCCACTGGGCATGACCATGTTGACGTTGCCTGACCAATCGACGCTCGCGCCCAAAACGCCCTGGTCGTTCAACGAGACTGTGTAGGTTCCGGAATTGAGCACGTTAAATCCAGTCGCGCCCAGATAAATGTTCCCGCTGTTGGTGAACAATGCGACAAGGCCGCTTCCGGAATTGGGGAAAATTCGAATGCCGTCGGCGGAAAAAATTGCTCCGCTGCCACTGACATTGAACCAGGTCGGCGCCGAGCCGGATGAAGCGGCCGCGCAAGACATATCCAACGTTCCGGCACAATTCACGGTGCCACCGGTCTGATTATAGTCCCTGGCGCGCCCAGTTGCTGGTGAACCGGTGCCAAGGCGAAGGCTTCCGGCGTTCGTGACAGTGCCGCCGGTCACCGTCATGCTGGCATATGAATTCTTGCTGCCAACATCAATGCTTTTGGCGGAAACCGCGCCACCTTTGATGTTCAAACCATAAGTGTTGTTGTTCACGTGGCGGCCGATGGTGACCGTGCCCAAGCTGGCCACCGCGCCGGAATTGATTACCAATCTGGTGGAACCGTCATTATTTCCGTTGTTGGCCAATGCTGTCGTGCCATTGGTGAGGACGCCGCCGCTGATGATGTTCATAATTCCGGCCTGGCTGGTCATGGCCAGCGTGCCGTTGGTCATCACACCACCACTGTTAATATTTATGGTTTCGAGCGAGCTGTCCACGAACGTGGTGGTGCCGGCGACATTGAAGCCCGCCGCGCCGATGTTCAGCGTGACAGTTGAGGAGCCCAGGGTCAGCGAAGCGATGTCCACAGCGGACATCGGCGAGCTGTAAGTCACCGTGTAAGTGCCGGACACGGAAATGGTGGCATTGGTTCCCACGCCGGGCACAATAGCCGGAGACCAACTGGAGCCGGTATTCCAATCGCCGCTGGAGGCAGCTGCCCACGAGGTTTGCGCGCGGCTGGCTTGACAGACTCCTAGCATGATCGCCAGCAAAACGATCTGCGCGGGTTTACATCTGGTAATTATCATAAACAGAATGCCTTGTGAATAGCCCGTCAAGTGACAACGAGGGCCATACGTATCTTTCGTTCGCGGATTTGGACGCGCATTGGATTCTGCCGAAATCTACCATACTTGCCCGGAAAACGCATCGGATATTTGTCTGACGGTTAGTTATCATATTTGAAAAATTTTAATCGCAGGAATGACGCCAGCTTAAACCTTGTTTTCACGGAGCTGATTCTTAACAATCGCGCATGATCATCGCCAATTCACCAGGGTCCGTTTCGTGACGGCTCGTTGATGGCAACTGGACACGAAGCGATGTCAGTGCTTAAATTTCCAGGCACTTGATCACTTAACAAGATGAACACCAAACTCCTGTTGTTAATCCTTCCAAGTCTGCTTGGCATTGCGGAATTTGGCCGCGCCCAAGACGCCACGAACAAGCCCGCGATTTTCGTCGTCGGTGACTCGACGGCGAGAAATAACGGCACGGGAAAAAATGGCGAGCCAATGGTCGGCTGGGGCACCCCCATCACAAATTTTTTTGATCCCGAAAAGGTTGTCATCAAGAACGTCGGCCACGCCGGCCAGTCGAGCCGCACTTACTACAACATCACGAATGACTGGCCCTCGGTTTTGCCCCAAATCAAAGCCGGTAATTTTGTCCTGCTGGTGTTTGGCATCAACGACGGCGGCCCCCCGCGCACCGTCCGGGACCGCGGTTCCATTCCAGGCCTTGGCGACGAGACAGTTGACATACAGCGTCCCGACGGCACGATTGAGACTGCCCACACCTACGGCTGGTATATGTCGAAAATGGCCACCGACGCGCAGGCGAAGGGCGCACACGTCTATTTGCTCACTGTCACCACGCGGAACATCTGGAACAATCCGAAAGTGAAGTTCAACGATGCAACGCCCGTTGATCCGCTGCCCGCCGACTACGATCCCAAACAGGACAGAATCGAACGCGGCACCGGCCATGGCGAATTCACGCAATGGACGAAGGACATCGGCCAGAGGCTGCATCTGCCGGTGTTCGACCTCACCGATTTTTGCGCGGACAAATACGAAGCGATGGGCCGCGAGGAAGTGAACAAGCTTTACAGCGACCACAACCACACTTACCTGGCCGGCGCGGAAATCGTCGCCGCCTCAATCGTCTCCGGCCTCAAGGCCTTCACCAACAGTCCGTTCATCCCGCTGCTTTCGGACAAGGGCAAAGCCCTTGAAACCGCCGACGCCAGATTTGTGAGCGATAATCCCGTGCCGCCGCCGATCCAGATCAGCGATGTGCCGCGCAATACGCAAATGGGTAATCCGCCCGCACCGGACGGAGCTCCGGGCAATGGCAGATACTTCCCGCCCGTTCCCGCGAATCCCGCGTTGCCGACCTTGTGGCTCATCGGCGACTCAACCGTGCGCAACGGCACACTGGGCGACGGCTCCAATATGAACCAGTGGGGTTGGGGCGCGCCGATTGTCATGGACTTTGACCTTGATAAAATCAACGTGGTCAATCGCGCCTATGGGGGCACCAGCAGCCGCAGTTTTTACACCGGTTTTTTCTGGCAGAACCTGCGGCCGCAAATCAAAAAAGGCGACTTCGTGATCATGCAATTCGGGGCGAATGACAATGGCGGTGCCAGCGGCAAAGGCATTGGTCCGGAAACCCAGGATGTCGTGAGGGCCGGCAAAACGAATACCATCCACACCTTTGGCTGGTATTTGCAGCAGTTTGTAAGTGAAACCCGCGAACAGGGCGCCACTCCCATCATCTGCTCCCTGACGCCGCGCAAAAATTGGACGACCAACGGGCTTTTCCGGCGTGACAATACCACTCATGCCGCCTGGGCCGCCGAGGTCGCGAGGACGAACGACGTGCCATTCGTGGACCTATATGAACTGATTGCGCGCAAGTATGAGAGTCTCGGCACGAACGTGGTGGACAAAATTTATGTTCCTTCGCCAAAGGAGAAACTGCATACCGGCTGGGACGGCGCGGTCATCAATTCCGAGCGCGTCATCGCCGGGTTGAACGGACTGAAGGAAAATCCGCTCGCGCCGTTCCTGTCCGCCCGCGGCAAGGATGTTGCACCTGCCATTCTCACTCCATCCGTTTCGACACCACCAGCGGCCACGAATAGTCCCAAAAACAATTGAAATTATCCCCATGAAAAAGAACATCACCCTCGCGGCGCTGGGTGTCTTATTCGCCTGCTGCGCCGGCGCGGCGGATTCCGCGACCAATCCGCCCGCTGAATTCTCCGTCACCATCACGGTGGACGCGGGGAAATCCCTCGGCGAGTTGAAGCCGATCTGGCGCATGTTCGGCGCGGACGAGCCGAATTATGCCACGATGAAGGACGGCAGGAAACTGATTGCGGAAATTGGCGAGTTGCGGACAAACGACATGTTTTTCCGCGCGCACAATTTGCTTTGCACCGGCGATGGCAAGCCCGCGTTGAAATGGGGCAGCACCGGCATTTACACCGAGGACGCCAACGGCAAACCCATTTACAACTGGACAATCGTTGACCATATCTTCGACACCTACCTCGCGCATGGCGTGCGGCCTTACGCACAAATTGGTTTCATGCCGGAGGCGATGTCGGTGCATCCCGAACCGTATCAGCATGAATGGCGGCCCGGCGCGAATTACGGGAAAATTGGAACGGGCTGGTCGTATCCGCCAAAGGATTACCAGAAATGGGCAGAACTCGTTTATCAATGGGTGACCCATTGCGTCGCGCGCTATGGTCGCGAGGAAGTTGAGCATTGGTATTGGGAGGTCTGGAACGAACCGAATGGCTCGTCCTACTGGCACGCGTCGCCGGAGGAATTTTACAAGCTGCACGATTACGCGGTTGACGCCGTGCGGCGCGCGCTTCCGACGGCGCGCGTGGGCGGGCCGGACCTGGCAGGCAGCGGCGGCTCGTTCATGGTGAATTTCGTGAAACACGTTGTCAGCGGGACGAATTACGCCACCGGCAAAATCGGCACGCCAACGGATTTTATTTCTTTTCACGCGAAAGGTTCGCCGTCGTTCGTGGACGACCATGTGCGGATGGGGATAGCCAATCAACTGCGCGGAATTGACAGCGGCTTCGCGATGATTGCCAAAGTGCCGGAGCTAAAGGACAAGCCCATCGTCATCGGCGAATCTGATCCTGACGGCTGTGCCGCGTGCCAGGGGCCGCAACTCGGCTATCGCAACACCACGATGTATTCCAGCTACACGGCAGCAGTGTTCGCGCGCAAATATGACCTCGCCGCGCGGCACGGCGTCAATCTCGACGCGGCATTGACTTGGGCTTTCGAGTTTGAAGACCAGCCCCTTTTTTCCGGCCAACGCACGATGGCGAACAACGGCATTGACCTGCCCGTGTTCAATGTCTTCCGCATGTTCAGCAAAATGGACGGCAACCG
>Ga0265338_10003138_pt1 | contig 23592 bp, 15 predicted proteins | sample 42126metaG_FD_193579 | JGI IMG/M metagenome (GOLD analysis project Ga0265338, IMG submission 193579) | Rhizosphere microbial communities from Carex aquatilis grown in University of Washington, Seatle, WA, United States - 4-21-26 metaG | ecosystem: Host-associated > Plants > Roots > Rhizosphere... | reverse complement strand
AAACAATTTTACATACTATTTGTTTTATTATTCATTTCTTTCAATCTCTTTTCGCAATCGAAAAAAGACATTGAAAAACGTATTGAAAATACTAAGAAGGAAATAGAATTAACAAGCAAATTAATAAAAGAAACAGAATTTTCTAAAAAACAATCGTATTCAAAGCTTGAACTTATTACTCGTAAAATTGAACTACGCAAAGATTTTATTAACGACTTAAGTGTTCAGATTACTATATTAAATAATCAATTACTAAGTACACAAAATCAAGTTGGATCTTTAAGTAAAGAAATCACAAACATTAAAAGCGAATATGCTAAAATTGTATATTATGAATATAAAAATCGTAATGCTTACGATCGATTAATGTTCATTCTGTCTTCCGAAGATTTTAACCAGGCATATAAACGTTTAAAATATTTACAATTTTATACCGAATACCGTCGATTTCAGGTAGCACAAATTATAAGTAAAACAAAACAGTTGAATAATGTCATTGCATCATATAATGCAACCATTGCTGAAAAAGCCAATGTAGTACAAAGTAAGCAAATTGAAACAGAATCGTTGGCTCAGGAACAAAATCAAAAGTCAAAAGAAATATCAGACTTAGATTCCCGTCAAAAGGAATTGAAACAAGATTTAGAAAAGAAATTGGTTATAGCTGAAAAACTTAAAAATGAAATTGAACGCATCATTGCTGAAGAACAGCGTAAGTTAGCCGAACAACGTCGCCAAGCAGCAATAGCAGCAGCAGCAAAAAAAGCTGCCGAAGCTAAGAAATTGGCCGATGCCAAGAAGGTTGCCGATGCCAAAAAGGTAGCAATTGCCAAGCAAAATGCAGCTAAATCGACTGTTGCCAAAACAACAACTTCAAAACCGGTAACTGCTAAAGCAACGGTAATTTCTGCTCCTGTAGCTGAAAAACCTGTTGTTTCCAAAGCCCCGATTGTTGATGATGTTAATAACGAAGACAATGTTTTAACCGGAAAATTCAACGATAATATCGGTAAGTTACCGTGGCCATCGTCTAATGGAGTTATCACACAACCATTTGGTGAACATCCTCATCCAATGTTTCCTTCAATAAAAATAACCAACAATGGAATAGATATTACTTGTTCAAAAAACACACAGGCACGTTCAGTTTTTGAGGGTGAGGTTACTAAGATTATAATTATTCCTGGTGCTAATTCTGCCGTTTTGGTGCGTCATGGGAATTATGTAACCGTTTATTCCAACCTAATAAATGTACTTGTAAAGCAAGGACAAAAACTTAAAACAAAACAACTTATCGGAACAATTTTTACTGACGAAGAGACCGATAAAACAACAATGAACTTTCAAATTTGGAAAGAAACAACAAAGCTTGATCCGCAAAAATGTCTTTTACGATAATGGATACTACAAGTACTATATTATTTTCAAAGCTCGATGAATTTATTGCTAAATATTATAAGAATCAGATTATAAGAGGGATTATTATTACCTTTTTAATCCTTTTACTCTATTTTATTTCTTTAACTCTAATCGAATATTTTTCGTATTTTTCTATACCTATACGACGATTTCTCTTTTATTTTTCTATTCTTCTCATTACTGCTACAATTTCGTACTATATCATTATACCCTGTTTACATTTATTCAAGATTGGAAAGATTTTGAATTATAAAAAGGCAGCATCAATTATTTCTAAATATTTCCCCGATGTGCAAGATAAATTGCATAATACCCTTGAATTAATCGATTTATCGGAAGTAGAAGTTAATAGTCTTGTTGTTGCTAGTATAAATCAGCGTATTTCGTTATTAAAGCCCCTTCCCTTTACTCTCGCCATAAATGTGAAGGCAAACTATAAATACTTTAAAATATCGGGTATTCTGCTTATTTTGATGCTACCTATTTTCTTATTTTATCCTCGACTTTTTACCGAAGGAGCAATTCGCATAATAAAACACGAAACCTATTTTGAACCTAAAATGCCCTTTAACTTTGAACTTGTATCTACAAATTTGAATATAGAAAAAGGTTCTGATTATACCTTTATCTTAAAAATCACGGGCGATTATATTCCTTCAAATGCCGAAATAAGTATTGGAACAACAAGTTATTTTATGCAGAAAATAGCTCCATCAAAGTATTCTTTCACCTTAAAAGGAATTAATAATTCATTAGATTTCTTTTTCATTGCCGATGAGTATAAATCAAAATCGTTTATTCTTACTGTTTTACCGAGTCCACAAATATTGTCGTTCAATCTTTCGGCAGAAGTTCCCGAGTATACCGGTGAAAAGAGTTTTTCATTAAAAAACGTGGGCGATATTTCAGTTCCGGAAGGCACCAAATTGCACTGGAATATTGATGCAATCGAAGCAAATAACATGTATTTAAAATATAATGATTCAAGTATTTTAAATCTTATTCGAGTAGATAAACATTTTGAAGCAAATTTAAAAGCATTTAAATCAACAAAATATTCAATTCTTTCGTCAAACGATTATATTAAACAAAAGCAATTATTAACCTATTCAATTACTGTTATTCCTGATCTTTTTCCAACAATAGAGGTTGATGTAAAAACAGATTCGGCAAATATGTTTTTGAACTATTTTACGGGTACAATAAAAGATGATTATGGGTTTTCGAAAATGCAGTTTGTCTGTTATAAATCATCAAAAGCCGATTCTTTGGTTGTTATTCCAATTCAAATATCAAAAGGAAATACTAGTCAGGAGTTTTTCTTTGGTTTCGATTTTTCTAAATATAATTCTGGTGATGATATTCATTATTATCTGGAAGTATTCGATAATGATGGTATTAGAGGTCCCAAAGCAACAAAATCTTCGCTTTATTCAATAAAAATACCTACTCACGCCGAAGTTGAAAAAATGGATGCTCAAATGACACATTCTCTCGAATCGGACATGAATAAAAGTATGCAACTAGCTAAAGATTTGAAAAAAGAAATTGAAAATACACAACAAAAATTATTAAATCAAAATACTTCAGATTGGGACAAAGCTCAATTAATGAAACAACTTAATCAAAAGCAAGAACAATTGATGCAATTGGTTACTAAAGTAAAAGAACAAAATCAGAAAAAGAATGATTTAACCGATATGTTAAAAAATCAAAATCAAGATATACTCGAAAAGCAGAAGCAAATTGAAGACATGATGAACAATTTGATGGACGATGAGTTCAAAAAAATGCTCGACGAATATAAAAGTTTAATGGATAAATTCAATAAAGATAAGTTTTTTGATAAAGCCGATGATATGAAACTATCGCTCGAAGATTTGGAAAAACAACTCGATAAAAACCTTGAATTATTGAAACGCATGGATGTTGAAAAAAACGTTCAGAATGCAATAGATGATCTAAAAAAGCTTCAAGAAGATCAAAAAAACCTTTCGGATAAAGCTGGCGATAAAAACCAAAACAAAGATGAGCTAGCTAAAAAACAAGACGATTTGAATAAGCAAATGGATAAATTGGACGAAAAATATAAAGATGCAATAAAGAAGAACGACAATTTAGAAAAGAAAATGAATCTTAACGATTTCAACAAAGAAATGACCGATATAAAACAATCGATGTCGCAATCTGAACAAGAAATGAAAGAAGGTTCTAAATCAAAATCGCAAAAGCAAATGAAACAATCGAGCGATAAAATGCAAAATCTTCAACAAGCTATGGCTGCAATGATGCAACAAAATAAAAAGAAACAAAATGACGAAGACGAATCGCAATTACGCCAAATTCTCGATAATCTATTGAATTTATCGTTCGAACAAGAAGCTTTACAGAAAGCAACTAGAAATGTCTTGATATCTGATCCTAAATATGTTTCATATTTAAATAAGCAGCTCGTTTTAATTGATAATTTTTCAATAATAAAAGACTCTTTATATGCTTTAGCTAAGCGTCAACCTACTATTCAAAAAACTGTTACCAATCAAATTACCGATATTGAACGAAGTTTTCTTAAGATAAAGACAGGATTTGATGATCGTAATTTACCACAAGTATGTACGCATCAACAATTGGTTATGACAGGAGAAAATAATCTGGCTTTAATGTTTTCCGAAATATTACAGAATATGCAAAATCAATCACAATCAATGTCTACCAGCCCTAGTCAATGCAATAATCCCAAAAAGAAAGGAAAAGGCAATTCTTCTATGTCGGATATGAAGGCTCAACAGCAAGGAATGAAACAACAACTTCAACAAATGATTGAGCAAATGAAGCAAGGAATGGGTAAATCTAAGCCCGGTTTAAGTCAGCAGTTGAGCAAAATGATGGCAGAACAAGAGAAACAACAACAGATGCTTAATGACATGATAAAAGATGGCAGTTATTCTCCCGATGCAACAAAGAAATTAAACGATATAAAACAACTTATTGATCAAAATCAAAAAGATATTGTTAATAAAAGTATTTCGCCTCAAACAATGTTTCGTCAGAATCAAATTTTAACAAGATTATTGGAAGCAGAAAATGCTGAAAATCAAAGAGACAAAGATAATAAACGTGAATCAAATCAAGCAAAACAAGATATCTTTAGTAACCCGAATACTTTTTAAAGTATAAACAAATTTCGACAGGTAATAAAGAGCTTTTATTGTATGAAAACATTAAATTACAGACTTATTACAAAAAGAAATATGAGATGTATTTATTACATGTAAATACTCGATAAATTGAAAATTAGCGTACATTTGCATATATAAAACCTGATTATTATGAAAAAGATTGAAATACCCTCAAGTATTGAAAATCTAACTATTATTGAAAAATTAGTTGATGAGCTGGCCATAACTGTTAAATTTGGGTCAGATTTATATGCTAATATTTTAGTTTGTGTTACAGAAGCTGTGAAGAATGCTATTGTTCATGGCAACAATTCAGATATTTCTAAAAGTGTAGCAATTGAATATTCATATTCCGGTCATCAGGTTACCTTTGTTGTTGCCGATTCCGGAATTGGTTTCGATTATTATCAAGTAGCCGATCCTACACTTCCCGATAATATTGAGAAAGAAGCCGGTAGAGGTATCTTTTTGATGAATTGTTTAGCCGATCAAGTTATTTATAATGATAAAGGCAATGAAGTCTGTCTTACATTTCATTATAAAGTTGAATAATCGGGTTTAATAAATCAATACGCGTTATTCAGTGAAAATTATTTTTTTCTGTGAAGAGGTTCCTTCTCCAAAACTTAAAAAATCACAAATTGTAACTATTGCAAAAAGAATAGCTGTTGAAGAAAATTGTACTTTTGCAAACATCAATATTATTTTTTGCAATGACGATTATCTCTTAGAGATAAACAAACAATATTTACAGCACGATTATTATACCGATATAATTACTTTCGATTATAGAGAGAATAATTCAATCTCTTCAGATATTTTTATAAGCGTCGATCGTCTTAAAGAAAATGCTCAGACTTTACAGGTTGATTTCGATTCGGAAGTAAAAAGAATTATTATTCACGGATTACTTCATCTATCAGGTTATGAGGATGATACTACGGAAAAACGTAGGAATATGTCTTTAAAAGAAGATTATTATTTATCCCAAATTAAGTAAATGTTACCTTTTTACGATATAATTGTAGTTGGTGCCGGACATGCAGGTTGTGAAGCTGCTGCTGCCGCCGCTAATCTCGGTTCGAATGTATTACTTCTAACCATGAACATGGAAAAAATGGCTGCTATGTCATGTAATCCTGCTATGGGGGGAATTGCCAAAGGGCAAATTGTGCGCGAAATAGATGCCCTTGGAGGATATTCCGGTATTGTTACCGACAAATCGATGATTCAATTTAGAATGTTGAATAAGTCAAAAGGACCGGCAATGTGGAGTCCTCGTGCTCAATGCGACAGAACAGTATTCTCTATAAACTGGAGAACCGTTTTAGAAAGTATTCCTACTCTTGATTTTTGGCAAGATACTGTTCTCGGACTTTTGTTCGAAAATAATCGTGTTGTAGGAGTAAGAACTGCTTTAAATATTGAAATTAGAGCAAAGGCTGTTGTCTTAACAAATGGAACGTTTTTAAATGGGTTAATGCATATTGGAAAAGTTCAACTAAACGGCGGTCGTGTTTCTGAACCTGCATCTTATTTATTATCCGACCAAATGAACGATCATGGATTTACAGTAGGAAGAATGAAAACAGGTACTCCCGTACGTATTGACGGAAGAACAATTGATTTTACAAAATGTACCGAACAAAAAGGAGATGAAGATTTACGTTCCTTTTCGTTTTTAAAAAACTCAGTTTCATTAAAACAACAAATGAGTTGTTTCATGACCTATACAAATACATCGGTTCACGATATTTTATTTAAAGGTTTTACCGATTCACCTATGTACAACGGAACCATACAAAGTGTTGGTCCTCGTTATTGTCCATCAATTGAAACTAAAATCGTAACATTTGCCGATAAAACGTCGCATCAATTATTCTTAGAACCCGAAGGGTTTACAACGCACGAATATTATTTAAATGGATTCAGTTCATCGTTACCTGCCGATGTTCAATATGAAGCTTTGAAGAAAATTTCAGGATTAGAAAAATGTAAAATATTTCGACCTGGATATGCAATTGAATACGACTATTTCGATCCAACACAATTGCAGTATTCTTTAGAAACAAAAGCTGTTTCTCATTTGTATTTTGCCGGTCAAATTAATGGAACCACCGGATACGAAGAAGCGGCGGCTCAAGGATTAATGGCTGGAATAAATGCTCATCTAAAAATTACTGAACAGCCCGAGTTTGTTCTCAAAAGAAATGAAGCTTATATTGGAGTTTTAATCGACGATCTAATTACAAAAGGAGTGAGCGAACCTTATCGTATGTTTACATCACGAGCTGAATATAGAATATTATTACGCCAAGATAATGCTGATTTGCGATTAACAGCTAAATCGCACTCTATAGGTTTAGCTAACGATGATCGTTTGAAACAAGTTGAAGCAAAATACTATTTAGTTTCAAACTTTAAGAAATTCGTTGGCGAATATTCTGTTAAGCCATCAGTTGCGAATCCATTATTAGAAAAGTTAGAAAATACAACATTAACGCAAGGTGTGAAGTTTTCTCAACTTATTTCACGACCCAATATTTCTATATCTGATTTTGATTCTGTTTTTGTTGACGATTTCAAAGATTTTTATTCTCAAGATATAATCGCCAAACAAGAACTAAACGAATTGGTCGAAATTGATATTAAATATTCAGGTTATATTGAAAAAGAAAAAATGATTGCTGAAAAGATTAGTCGTTTGGAATATATTACCATTTCCGATCATTTCGATTACGACAGTCTCCATTCTCTTTCAACAGAAGCTCGTCAAAAATTAAAGGCATTAAAACCTAAAACAATTGGACAAGCCTCCCGTATTTCAGGAGTTTCACCTTCAGATGTTAGTATCTTATTGGTCTTTCTAGGAAGGTAAATTGTTCCACGTGGAACAATTAAGAGTGGGATATATATGAATGTAAAAGTTTTCGATTTAAATAATAAAATCAAGGTTGCATATATGCGATCGCAAACCGAAGTAGTTCATATTGGTTTGATGGTTGGCGTAGGTTCCCGAAACGATGAAAAACAGTTTTTAGGCTTCTCTCATTTCGTAGAGCATATGTGGTTTAAAGGAACTAATCGTAGAACATCAATGCAGATTATTAATGATATTGAAAAACTCGGCGGCGATTTTAATGCGTACACCTCAAAAGAAGAAACATGTGTCCATATTAGTATTCTTAAAGACTCGTTTCCTGTTGCTCTTGATGTGTTGAGCGATATCTATTACAACTCGACGTTCCCTGCTTGTGAGCTTGAAAAAGAAAGAGAAGTTATAGTAGACGAAATCGATTCTTACGAAGATTCACCTTCAGAATTAATCTTCGACGAATTTGAAGAATATCTCTATAAAGAATCTTCTTTGTCGTACCCAATATTAGGAACGAGAGAAAGCCTATCAGAAATTTCTTCTGAAGTAATGATCGAACAATATGACCAAAAGTTTCTTGAAGCTAAGCTTGTGGTTTCGTTTGTTGGTAATGTACCATTCGAGATTTTCGAAAAAGAATTGCGAAATACTTTTCTTGATATAAATGTTCGTTCAATGCCTTTGATCGATTCTGGAAAAATACATAAGAACGATTCTTTTAATATCGTTCGACATAAAAAGACAAGTCAAGCTCATTGCGTTTTAGGTTGTGAGGCTTATTCTTGGGATAGTGCTTATCGATTACCATTGGCTATGCTTAGTACAATTCTAGGTGGTCCACAGTTTAGTTCTATATTAAGTTATTCGCTTCGAGAGAAGCATGGACTTACCTATAATGTAGAATCGGTATATACTCCCTATTCCGATTCCGGTTCGTTGTCTATCTATTTTGGTACAGAAAAGAAAAAGGTTGAAACTTGTTTGGCAATTATTAAAGAAGAATTTAAACGTATTTGTAATACCGATTTGTTTAATAATGAAATTGAAGGTTATAAGAAGCAATTACTTGGTCAACTTGCTTTGTCGTACGAGAATAATTTGAATTTGATGCTATCGCATGCTAAAAGTGTTTTGGTCTTTAATAAGGTTGAAAGCTTTAATGTTATTTCAAAAAAGGTTCAATCTATTGACGCATCTGTTTTAAAAAACATAGCAAACGAACTGTTGCAGTTTGATAAAATGTCAATATTATTATATAATTAATATAAAAATAAGCAGTAAATTAGCGATCAAAATATATAGATATGGATGCACTCTTGATTTTTCTTAGTTTTATTTCTTATGGAAGTTTTATTGTAACATTGGCTGTTGGCTTTAACTATTTTAAAGGAAAGTTTAAGAAACACCACTTTATTGGGATGCTTGTCGTTTTGACATTTATTCTTTTAACTATTAATTTTTTAACCATGATGTATAAAACATATTTCTATTCTGCCCATTAGAATTATATGTACCATTATCTTGCTCAATTTTAAGATCACTGTCTTTATATTTGTTCTTTTCGTATAGTTAAGAAAAATTTATCGTTTGTACAGTAAACCACTAATACCCCAAAGGGGCTTTAATAGTTAACGGTTAGGTTAAGCTACTTCTTCAATTAAATATACGTCCATATTCTTCAAGAATAAAAACGATTTCAACTAGCTTTATTCTTAGAGATACCTATAAAAGTCCATTTATGGTTTTGGATGCCAGGTCACAAATTAATTTATTCCTATAGTATGTACTTAACTAATCGCTATTGTAAATAGCTACTAAGTCATCGCAATTTCCCAAAAATGAACATCTAATAAAGACAACTTTGTTATATGTTAACGTGATGCAGGTATTTATATCAATTGGATATTGAACCCTATTCAGGGTTCGAAATTGTTGTCAACATTCTACCACGGGTTTTACCCGTGGCTATTCACATTCAATCCTTTTAGGATTTTGCTTTATCAACAACCACGATTGGTTTAATTTCATTAGCCCCGTATTTCATACCGAGTTATTCACCTTAAACCAATTGTGGTTGAATGGTGACAATGATTTAGACCTTGGTTCGGCGAAGGTTCTACCTTCGCCGCTTTTATTTTTGCAGGCTCACCCTGTTAACATATGTTTACCTAATGTATTTGATTAACTATTCACTCTTCGTACACTTTTAATATATGCTTATATCATCTCTAGCATTTATCGTTTTTTTCTTGTCCACTGATTTTCACTGATGAATGCACTGATAAAACACTGATGCTATATCTATAGAAAATAGATAGAATTGATATATATTATTTCTACTTAACAACTTATTTAAAGTAACTTAATCGGTTATTCATTAATTTATACTTAAAGTAATGGTTTATGATTTTGTTAAAATATTTGTAATGATTAATTATACTACTGTAGAACTTAAAATATTAAACTTATATATTAAGTAAATAACTATAAGTTACTCTTATTAAATGACTAATATTATATTTAATTTGTAGCTATATGAATCCGACCTACGTTATTCCGTATCAATCGATTCTATATTTCAATTGGAGATTCAATGTTACTTGACTTTAAATAAGTTATACCTTTGTTAAGTTATATGTTTTAATATCAATATATTAACATCATTATATATTGATTAAAGACACGATTATTCATTTGTTTTATAGCTCTTTTCGGTTTGTATTAAATGTTATATATGGTATTATATATCAAATATATATAATAAATATCAAAACTAATTCTTTAAGTATTATGTACTATTTATTCATATGCTAATCTAAACTTTTGCTAAAATTATTTCCACCACAATGGAATAAAAATAATGTCATCGGCCTTAAATTCTTCGAGCAGGAATTAAAAACGGTTAATCGGATTAAAATCCGTCGAACTGGAATAAAATATGGTTAACCAGGTTAATAACTATTGAGAAGAAATAAACAACTTGTCAAAGTTTTAAAACTCATTGAGAAGAATTAAAATCCAGTTAACTGGCTGAAAATTCAGTTGACTGGCTGAAAATTCATCTAACTGGAATAAAATCCAGTTAACCGGCCGTAAATCCAGTTAGCTGGCCGAAAATCCATCTAACTGGATTAAAATCCGTTTAACTGGCTGAAAATTCGTTGAGATGGAATAAAAAAACTTGTCAAAGTTTTTTAAAAATATTGAGAAGGATTTTAAAACTTTCAAATGAATTATTTTCTTTGAGAAGTTTTTAAAAGCATGTCAAAGTTTTTAAATTCATTGAGGAGTATTAAAAAAACTTGCCAACGGATTATAATTCATCGAGGAGTATTCATAAGACATGTCAAAGGATTTAAATCCAGTTAACTGAAATAAAATCCGGTTAACTGGCTGAAAATCCATCTAACTGGAATAAAAAGGAGTTAACTGGCTGAAAATCCATCTCAAAGAATTTAAAAACTTTGACAAGTTTTTAAATCTATATAGGGAGAAATAAAAAAACTTCTCAAAGAAATATTATTTCATCGTGAAGTACTAAAAAGGAATTGAATTGTGTATATCTATTTTAAGCCTTTTATGCGAGCTTAAAAGTGGTCAATGGGCTCTTTGACCTAATAGAGTCTAATGTTTTATTTAATGCTACTGTAAGTCGCTGGTAAAGGTTTTAATGTAGTCTTCCCATTTAATGGTTTTAAACGAGTCGGTAACAAAGAATTTTACAATAGGTTCAATACCCTCAGTAGTCATATAACCGGGAATGGTTGTAATTATATTTTGGCTTTCGTCAATAAAAATAAAATTTGGAAAGCGCATTTTACCATTAAGCAATGTTACTGCAAATTGATGAAAGGGATGTTCTTTATTTTCATTTATAAATGTATAACCATTAAATACGATTGTATCTTTAGTTGTTGCATTTAAACGCACAGGGTATGTTTTCGTATTAATATATTCAGCTAACTTGCTATTATTAAATGTGCTATTATCCATCATTTTACACGTTGGACACCAATCTGTTTGAAGGCTTAAAATGAATTTTCTTTTTTCTTTTTTATTCTTTTCCAAAGCTTCTTGTAATGTCAGCCATTTAACTTTTTCTGTTTTGTTCTTGAGCGAATCGGTAAAGGTGTTGTTAAAGTCGTTAAGGAATGGTTGAATATTGGCGTATTTGTATATATTTTCGGCAAAATAGATAAGAAAACCTTGAAGATCTTTTGCCGATTTGTAACCGGGTATTGCAGTTATAACATTTGCACTATCATCGAAATACATTATATTAGGGTACGAGAGTTGTCCGTGAAGAAGAGATATTGCCAGGTTGTGCGAAGGTTTTCTTCCACTTCCGGTATAAGGTTGCGATGGTCCATATTTTTTCCCTTTATATTCAATGGTATCAAAACTTTCGGCATCGAATTTAACTGCATAATAATTTGTATTAATGTATGCAATTATGTTGGGATCGGTAAAGGTGGTTTTATCCATATATTTACACCAACCACACCATTCGGTATTGATATCCATTAAAATCTTCTTTGGTTCTTTTTTATTCTTTTCTAATGCATCTTTAAACGATAGCCATTGTATTTTATCGGTTACCATTGATTGTTGTGAAAATACACTATTTAGAGCTAACGAGCATGTAATCAATATTAAAAGACTTATTCTTTTCATGTGTTTATTTTTTAATTGTTTTTAATAGGTCACATGTAATATGCCATGAAATATTCGTCGTCGGTTGTTGTGAACGTTTTTTGCTCATGGCTATTTCATATTTGTGTTTTTATAAATTTCTATAAACAGTAATAAATCGTATTTGTTCGTTATACGAATATAATCAATCTGTTATTGTTAATGATTTTGTGAATTAAAGGCTTGTAAGCCAATGAAAATATATCAGCTGTATTGTTACATATCGAATACAAATTATAAACAATACAAATTTATATAATATATCTTGTAAATCCCCTTTACCGTTAAATAAATCAGAACATTAATACGTGATTTTGTTTTAAAAGATTCATTTAATACATCTTTTTAATTTATAATGCGAAAATAGTATCTTTTTATGTAGCCTATTGCTATTTATGCGAATTAAGAGTTGAAAGGCTTCACTATTTCGGATATTCCATTGATTAATAAGAATAAATTCAACCACATTCGTGGTTGGAATATCGTTTCAGAGTAACCACGGATTGCATCCGTGGTTACTCACATTGGCTTATAATAGATTTAAAGTAAGTATACTGTTAGTGTCATCAATCATGTTTGCGAGTTCATCGATGGTTTTGCATTTTATTACTAGTTTGCTGTGTTAATTAGAATTTAGCCGAAATAAATAAAGCGTATACTTTAAATATATTATATCTTTGAAATATAAACGATGGGTATACGAATACGGTTTTGAGCTATTGGCAGTACATCATCGAACGTTATGAAAGAGAATAGAACATTGATATATGACAAAAGTAAAAGATAGAATACTCAACAAAGAATCAGGCTTATTATTTTATGGGTTAACACCTCCTAAGATCATTACCGGAGATGATAAAATTAAAATAATTGCTCAAAAGCAGATAGAACGAATAAAAGGTTTGAACATTGATGCATTGGTGTTGTACGATATTCAAGATGAGTCATCAAGAACCGATTCTCCTAGACCTTTTCCGTTTATGCCTACCTTATCGCCCGATTATTACAGCGAGACCTATCTCGATCAATTGAATATTCCAAAGATTATATATAAGAGTGTAGGGAAATTTACAACGAGTGAATTTACTGGTTGGATTAACCAAAAACAAGCTATCATTGATTGTTCTGTTTTTGTAGGTACTCCTTCGAAACAACAGGCATCGGGGCTTGCATTAAGCGATGCTTATGCCATTAATAAAGAATCGAATTCGTCGATTCTTGTGGGTGGAGTCACAATTCCCGAACGGCATTTGAAAAAAGGCGATGAACATCTACGGCTCTTCGATAAAATTGATAAAGGATGCAGCTTTTTTATTTCCCAATGTGTATACAGTATTAATAATACTAAGAATTTTCTTTCCGATTATTATTATGCATCGCTTGCCGAGAATAGAGAAATGGTTCCGATTATATTTACTTTAACCCCTTGTGGTTCGTTAAAAACCTTACAATTTATGGAATGGTTGGGTATCGATATCCCTCATTGGTTAGAAAATGAGTTAAAGTATTCCAATGATATCCTTTCCAATTCAATAGCAATTTGTAAGTCAATTGCTATTGAATTGCTCGATTACAGCAAAAGCAAAAACATTCCTATTGGATTTAATATCGAAAGCGTGGCAATTAGAATCGACGAAATTGAAGCTTCTATTGAATTGGTTAAAGATATTAAAGCAATCATGGATATATACAAATAATCAATTCAATGCGTTCGTTAAAAGCCTTATGGCTGTTTAACGAGGTCAATCCTTTTTTATAAAAATTAACGTAACTATAACTGTTTGAAAGTTTTAAAATCGATAGATGTAACCCTAGATTAGTGTCAACTGATTAACTCAATGTCAATGAGAATCGATTATTTTCAGTAAGAGTATTAATTGATGATTTTTATAAGGCATAAATGTTTCACTGGGTATATATTTGAATAACCGCATGCCTTTACACAGACTGTGTGAAAATGGCATTTAAATAAGCGTTATGTTAGTGTTTACGACCATCTTAGCCCTGACAGGGTTTACAACCACTGTCAGGGTTAAGATGGATGCATCGTTCACGAAAAAAATCAAAGTAAAAACGATGCCAAATCCCTGAGCGGTTGTAATCCCTGCGGTTGTAAACCCTGTCAGAGGATAAGGAATATGATAAGGAACAGTTATAATGTTAATAAGTTTTCACGCGTGTGTAAAGGCATGGGGTTATTAAATTACACCAATTTGTTGCTATTAATTCATTAAACTATATCTCGATGGGTTGAGATAAAAAATTAATAAAAGGAATACATTCCTGTTTTAATAATGAAAGGTTGATTTAACGCTCACGTCAAAAAGATCAATTTTTCAGTATTGTGCGAATAATACTGAAAATGATTCTAATAGAACCTTAAATAACACTAAGGGATGAACGATATCTGAGAGCATAAATAATAAAGCTTAAAATATCGATACATGGATAATTGTAGATCTAGTTTATTACTACTCATTTAACTTATAAGTTTAGGAAAATGAATACACCAAATAGAGCCGGAGACCGGCCACTGACTATCATGCTTGAAAAAGGGAAAACCTATGCTTGGTGTGCTTGCGGATTATCGAAAAATCAACCGTTTTGTGACAGTTCGCATAGAACAACATCAATTACACCGGTTATATTTGTTGCCGAAGATTCAATTTCCAGTAAAATGTGCATGTGTAAACAAACCAAAAATGCACCGTTTTGCGATGGATCTCATAAATCGTAACGAGAGACTGGATTGAATGTATTATTATTGATGCTTCAATATATATTCATTACGTTATAGCTAGAAAAGACTATAACTATAATAAAAAATCTCATTGATTTTCTTTCTTGTTTACTATCAGCGATATAAACAGAAGAAGAATACTCTATACTGGAAAATGTATCTGGAATGCTGATCATACAGAAGATTGAAATGGCTTCTGTTTTTCTAAAGTTGAATCTACCCTCATTTACCTTAAATGCCAGAACGTGTAATTGGCTCATATCTTATTATATGATGCTATTAAGCTGAATAATATCCACTATAACGATCAAGTCAATGTTAAAATTGACGTTTAGGCAAAATAGGAATGTATATCAACAACAGTAATAATACGCTGAAATTTCGAATCTTTCAGTATCATATACTTTGTTTGATTCCAACAATATTTCATTGATTAAAAAATAAAATGTATTTTTGGATAACAATTTATTATAAAAGAATCCAATGAATTCACAAAAAAGAATAAAAAAGAAAAGTTCTTCAACATTTAATTCAAACAATGTTGAAGAATTTTATATTCCAATTGTAGGCATTGGAGCTTCAGCCGGAGGCTTGGAAGCATTGGAGCTTTTTTTTAGAAATATGCCAGATAACAATGGAATGGCTTTTGTTGTTATTCAACATCTTGATCCAACCCAACCGGGTATAATGCCTGAGTTATTGCAACGCATTACCGGTATGGAGGTCTTTCAAGCCATAGATCCATTGCCAGTTAAGGCAAACTGTGTGTATGTCATTCCTCCTAATAAAAGTCTTTCGATACTTAATGGAACATTGCATTTGTTCGATCCCATCGAAGCTCGCGGATTGCGTTTGCCTATAGATATTTTTTTTAAATCGCTTGCCGACGATATGCAGGAAAAAAGCATAGGAATTATTCTTTCCGGCATGGGAAGTGATGGCAGTTTAGGGCTTAAAGCCATCAAAGAAAAAAACGGAAAAGTGTTGGTACAAGATCCCGACACTGCCAAATTCGATACAATGCCTCGAAGTGCCATTGAAGCGGTTATTGTTGATATTGTTGCAACTGCCGACGAATTACCTCTCAAATTGATCGAACTTTTGAATTTTATACCTCTCGTTAAACCGGAAATAACCATCGACATAAAAGATAAAAGTACTATTGATAAAATAATCATATTACTTCGAGACAAGACCGGTCACGATTTCTCTTTATATAAGAAAAATACGTTGTTTCGTCGCATTGAAAGACGTAAAGCAGTACACTTACTTGATAACACACAGAACTATGTGCGTTTTTTACAAGAAAACCCTAAAGAGCTCGAAATTCTTTTAAAAGACTTATTGATAGGGGTCACTGGTTTCTTTCGCGATACAGCTGTTTGGAAAAAACTTAAAGAAAAAATACTTCCAAACATGATTGATGAATTACCAAACAATCATGTGTTACGTGTATGGATTCCCGCTTGTTCTACCGGTGAAGAAGCTTATTCATTGGCAATGTTGTTTATTGAAGTTCTTGATACGTTCAAACAGAATAAAAACCTAACAATGCAGATATTTGCAACCGATATAGATGCCGATGCTATTGAAATTGCCCGAAAAGGAATCTTTCTAAAAAGTAATGTTTCGGAAGTATCGACCGAACGCTTAAACCGTTTTTTTATTGCCGAAGGAGATGGATACCGGGTAAATCCTCTTATTAGGGAAATGATTGTCTTTGCACCTCAAAACGTTATCAAAGATCCTCCATTTACCCGGCTCGACATGCTTACCTGCCGGAATATGCTTATTTACATGGAATCGGAATTACAGAAAAAACTGATAACCTTGTTTAATTATAGCCTTAAATTAGGAGGCATATTACTGCTTGGAACTGCCGAAACACTTGGTGCTAAAAACGAAGGATTTGATGAAATCGATTCTCGTTTAAAAATATATAGACGTTCGGTTTCTATAAATACATCAATCGATCTTATCGATTTCCCAAGCTCTTTTTACCGTCATAAAGCTATAGCACCGGTTAAAAATACCGAAAATACGGCTTCCGATACTATTCAAATAATAACCGATAATATTATTATTCAACGCTTTGCTCCGGCAAGTGTATTGGTGAATAAAAAGGGAGATATCTTATATGTAACCGGAAGAACAGGCAAATATCTTGAACCGCTTGCCGGAAAAGCTAACTGGAATATCCATTCAATGGCTCGCGAAGGTTTAAGGCACGAACTTCATAGTGCTTTTCGAAAAGCTCTCAAAAACTACGATCCTGTTTTGTTGCCCAATATAAGGATTGAAAATAATGGTGAAAACCTATATGTGAATGTTATTTTACAAAGCATTGACGTTGAAGCTTTGAGAGGCCTGGTTATTGTGGTTTTTAACGATGTAATGCCTGATGTTGATGATACTACGAATGATACCAAAATAAAAAAACGAGCTTCAACTTCTCAGCAAAAGGAAATGAAGCTTGAGTTTCAACGTATCTTCGAGGAGTTACAAAGTACTCGCGAAGAAATGCAAACATCGCAGGAAGAACTCAAATCAACAAACGAAGAGTTACAATCGAGTAACGAAGAGCTTCAATCAAGCAACGAAGAACTTACCACTTCAAAAGAAGAAATGCAAAGTCTTAATGAAGAATTGCAAACGGTAAATATTGAACTACAAAGCAAGGTTAACGATTTTGTGCAAGCAAACAACGATATGAAAAACCTGCTTAACAGTACTGAAATAGCCACCCTTTTCCTTGATAAAGAGTTAAACATCCGTCGATTTACCGACCCTGTTACTCATATCTTTAAACTTCGTAATAACGATGTGGGCAGACCGTTTACCGATTTGGTAACCGATTTGCAGTATCCCGACATTGATAGTCATGCTCGTCAGGTACTTAAAACACTCACAACTATCGAGACAGCTATTACAACCATCAAAGGTCGATGGTTTACTGTTCGTATTATGCCCTATCGTACTTTCGACGATCGTATCGATGGACTTGTTATTACATTTAACGATATTACGATATTCAAGAATTTAGAATTAGAACTGAATAAAGCAAATGAAGCTTTAAAGGTTCTACAGAGTTGATAATTCCATATAGTTGTTTAACTTATTACAAAAATTGAGTTTAACATGAAAGATTCAATAAAAAAAAACGGCAACATAAAACTCCGAATAAAAGCGGAAGGAATGATTGGAAAAAAATCGCATATCGTTCAAACTGAAAATTCCGAATCTCCGAGTATGAAACTTGTTCATGAATTGCAAGTTCATCAATTAGAATTGGAGTTACAGAATGAAGAACTGATTTTAGCTAAAGAAAATGCTGAAATTGCTTCCAATCGTTATACCGAATTGTATGACTTTGCTCCAACAGGTTATTTTACGCTTTCTAAAAATGCAGAAATCATTGAGATGAATCTCTTAGCTGCTAAAATGCTTGGTAAAGACCGCTCGCAATTACAAAAAACACATTTCGGACTATTTGTTTCAAAAGAAACGAGACATATTTTCAATCTCTTTATCGATTCCATTTTTAAAAACTATACAACACAGTCGTGCGAGCTCTGTATATATTCCAATAATTCATTGGTATCGCATATATATGTTTGCCTTACCGGAATTGCCAAACAAAATGAAGACAAATGTTTTGTTTCCGCATTCGATATCACCCAACGCAAACAATTGGAAATTGAATTGATGTATGCAAAAGATCAAGCAGAAGAAAGCAACCGGCTTAAAACTGCTTTCTTGCAAAATATCAGTCACGAATTTCGTACCCCAATGAATGCTATTATCGGCTTTTCCGATTTATTAGCCAGTAATTTTGAAGAGAATCAAAAGCTTCAAAAGTTCTCCCAGATAATTAAACAACGATGCCTCGATTTGCTCGATATTGTTAACGACATTCTCGATATTGCTAAAATAGAATCGGGGCAATTGTCTTTTAATTTTGAAGATTATAAGCTAAATGAATTATTTATTGAACTAACATCTTTTTTTGCTGAATATCAAAAACGTATTGAAAAACAACATATCACCCTACATTGGCATATTCCCAGCGAAGTATCGAACATAACCATTGCAACCGATAAAGATAAATTAAGACAAATATTTGTAATTCTTATTGGTAATGCATTTAAATTTACTGATATAGGTTCAATAGATGTTAATTGTACGTTAGACTCTAACAGCAATTTGGTATTCTCAGTATCCGACACCGGCATAGGTATTCAAAACGATAAACAACAATTCATTTTTGAACGTTTTGCCCAATTAAACCAAGGAGGGAAATCCAATTATGGGGGAACGGGTTTGGGATTGTCTATTGTAAAAGGGATTGTTTCTATGTTAGGTGGCGACGTATTTGTTAAATCTGAATATGGTAAAGGAAGTGTATTTTCTTTTACCATACCCTTTATTATGATCCAATCGTTGGAAAATGTGCCGACGGTTCTTAAAGAAAAAAACAATTACAATTTCTCGAATAAAACGCTGCTTATTGTTGAAGACGATTATTATAATGCCGAATATATAAAAGAAATATTTATTCTTACAGGTATTACAATTATTCATGTTGAATATGGTAAAGATGCTATTGACGTTGTAATAAATAGTTCGGTTGATTTAATCTTAATGGATTACCGGCTTCCCGATATTGATGGGTATGAGGTTATCCGTCAGATTAAACTAATTAAGCCATCGGTAAAAATTATTCTTCAAACGGCTTATGGAGCACCTAATGAGAAACAAAAAGCCTTTGAAATAGGTTGTAATGATTATATTAGTAAACCATTAAAAAAGGAACTTTTACTAATGATGGCAGATAAATATTTGAAGATTAATGATACAACGGAGTGTATAACCACCTAACATATCTTTTAAACCCTATCAACGTTCAAAATTCGAGAATGATTTACTTTTAGAATTTGGCACACCATGCTTCCGATTCCAAAACTTCTGCCTGACGCGGGAAGATTTTAGTTGTAAGTACCCTATGTACTTCTTCGTCAGCATCGGCACAACAATTGGAAAGTACCGTAATTATAAAATCTTTGTCGGCAGCTTCACGAACGGTCGATAATACAACCCCACTTGTTGAAATACCGGTTAGAATTAAATGGTTAACACCAAATGCCCGTAATACAACTTCAAGATCGCTTCCACTAAATGCACTAATGCGTTTTTTTGTAATAATAACATCGTCGGGTAGTGGTTCTATGGCAGAATCAACTTTTGTCGATTCTGCTGTATCAAGATTCATGGCACCACTTTTTAAGCGTGAAAAAGATTTGTTATTTACACTGACTTCCGGATACCCTTTTCTAAAGCCAACAACGATATAAATTATCGGTATTTTATTTGCTCGTGCCGTCTGAATTGCTTTGGTTAACGCTCCCAAAAAAGAAGTACTATCTTTTAAATTTTTTACTATGGATCCTTGAATATCCATTACCAAAAGTGCAGTGTTTTGATTGTTTTGATTCATAATAAATGGTTTAAAATTATTTAATCGTTTAACGTAACCGAAGGATCTTCTAATTCAAGAAGTTTTATTTTATCCTTTTCGTTCAGAATATCTTTTCTTAAAAAAGGCATAAAAACTAAAGCAATAACAATTGCAGCTATTCCTTGAGCCAGTAGCGTATTGGGTGTGCCGATGTATTGCGAAACCGTTCCGATGAGTAATCCACCTAAAGGTTGCATACCGGCAAAAGCCATTACAAAATAACTTAGCACCCGTCCACGCATCTCGGTCGATACATTGGTTTGTATGATTGTATTTGTTATTGTTGTTTGCGACATCATGCCAAATCCGGCTAATAATGCAAAAAGCAATGCAATTGGAAAATTGGTCATATGCGAAAAAATAATCAGAGCCAGCCCAAAGAGCAACAGATTGATAAATAATATTTTTTTCAAATCGAAACCGGCTTTTATTGAGGCTAAGAAAATAGCTCCACCCACCGCTCCAAGTCCTATGGCACTGTTAAGATAACCGAATGTCGAGGCATTTCCTTTAAAGATTACCTTGGCATACACAGGAAGCAGAGCAATAAACGGAAGTACCAGTAAACTGATGCACGCAAGTAATAAAATAAGAAAACCTATAGAGGGCGTTCGTTTTAAATAGCTCAAACCCTCTTTAAATTCTCGAAATACTTTCTTCGAATGATCTTTCGGAATATAAACGGGGAATTGCATATATAGTAATGAAATAATTACAGCCAAGAAACTTAACGCGTTAATAAAAAAACAAGTGCCGGCACCGAACATTTCCAAAACAATGCCTGAGACCGCCGGACCAATGAGCCTCGCCAGATTGACCATTGACGAATTGAGAGCAATGGCATTGGGCAAATCTTCTTTCGATTCAATAATTTCGTTTACCATCGATTGTCGGGCAGGTATATCAAAAGCATTGATAATGCCAAGTAATACACTCAAGCTAAGAATTTCCCAAACATGATATTGTGTAAATAGAATTAATACCGTAAGCAATGTGGCTTGAATCAACGACGCTATTTGTGTTATTAACAAAACCTTATAACGATTGTATCTATCAGACATTACTCCTCCGAATGGAGAAAATAGAAAAGAAGGAAACTGAGCTGCAAATACTGCTACTCCAAGCATAAAGGTTGAATGGGTTTGCGAATAGATAAGCCAATAGACTGCCGTTCGTTGCATCCATGTGCCGATGAGCGAGATTGATTGTCCTGAAAAATATAAGCGGTAGTTGCGACTACGAAATGCTTTAAATGTGTTGATATTCATTTTAATCAACAAGTTTTGTCAGTATGGTAATTGCATCCATTAAAATCGCCTTTTCAGCTTCGGTGGTTTTTTCTGAAATGGTTTTTGCTAACCATTCCGTCTTTTTATTCTTTTTAAATTGAATAAACTCCTTTCCTTTTGAAGTTACTGTCACAATCACTTTCCTTTTATCTTCGATTGAAGGTGTTTTTATAACATAACCGATATGGTACAGTTTATTTATGATTTGCGACATTGATTGATTGGTTACCTTCTCTATTGCGGCTAATTCCGATGGAAGCATTGACGCTTGTTGTGAAATTAAAAATAATGTAGAACGTTCTGTTAAAGATAATACCTCATCGTGTCTTAACTCGTTTCTTATAACTTTAACTAACCGTGATATAGCTGTTTTTAATTGTAAAGCCAGTTCATTATCGTTTATTTTATTCATTGCATCAATAGTATATGTCATATAATAAAGTAACTTTACAAAGTAACTTTATTATATTTGATTTTACAAATAATCATGAGTTTTACTGAACCATTTGTAAAAGTCGGTTTGGTTAGCAAATCTGCAAGTCATTCGTTAATCAATAAAATTCCAATATCTTTGTAAAAAAATCAATGCAAGAAAAGAAAAAGGAACATCCGGCAATAAAAACACAACTACATCAACGAAGCCGACATCGCGAACGCTACAATTTTACGATGCTTTGTGAAAGTTATCCCGATTTAATTCGCTACGTTGCAATAAACGTCTATAATGACGCATCAATTGATTTTTCCGATGCTGAGGCGGTGAAAGCGTTAAATAAAGCTTTATTAAAGCATTATTACGATATTGGTGTTTGGGATATTCCTGCCGGCTATCTTTGTCCGCCCATTCCGGGCAGAGCCGATTATATTCATCACATTGCCGATTTAATGGCATTGTCTAATGGAGGAACGATTCCTCTCGGCTCTTCAATACATTGTCTTGATATTGGTGCAGGGGCAAATTGTATTTATCCGATTATTGGTGTTAAAGAATATGGCTGGTCGTTTATAGCTTCCGATGTTGATGTTGTTGCAATTGATTCAGCTAAACATATTATTGCATCAAATAAATGTTTACAATCTATGGTGGAATGCCGTTTACAACAGAATATTCGAAATTTCTTCCGTGGCATTTTACAAAAGAACGAATGTGTTGATTTGTCGATATGCAATCCGCCTTTTCATGCATCGTTGGCCGAGGCTCAGGCAGGAACACTCCGAAAGATGAGCAACCTACAGAAGAAAACAGTTACCAAGGCTGTTTTGAATTTTGGAGGACAACAAAGCGAATTATGTTACGATGGTGGCGAAGAACGCTTTATTATGGAAATGATTCACGAAAGCCGCGAATTTTCTACATCGTGCCTTTGGTTCTCATCCTTGATATCGAAACAAGAGACCCTAAATGCCGTTTACTATGCCCTTGAAAAGGAAAAGGCTGTTGAGGTGAAAACTATTCCAATGGGGCAAGGTAACAAAATCAGCCGTATTGTGGCATGGACATTTCTTTTGAAAGAAAAACAACGGGAATGGGCTAAAGCTCGATTCTAGTCGATTTTTAATCTATTAAGATAGAGGGTTCTTGTTGTCTTTTACAGTAATTAGTGTCTGAATAACTCAATGTCAATGAGAATCGTTTTATTATTTTAAATTTTCCTCTGCCTTACTTTTTTCTTGACAAAAAAGTAACAACCGAGCGAAGCGAGCTCATTACTACCTTTAAAAGAAAAATTAAAAGAAGTAATAAAAAGTCAAGCCAAAAAAACGCTTGTTACCTCATTGTGTTAACTAATCACTCGTCGCACGCTTTTTTGGCGGGCACTCGTTTCATCTCTTGCATTCCAAGATGCACAATAATGTGACGATGTTTCAAATATTCCTTGCAC
>Ga0265338_10003137_pt1 | contig 23599 bp, 25 predicted proteins | sample 42126metaG_FD_193579 | JGI IMG/M metagenome (GOLD analysis project Ga0265338, IMG submission 193579) | Rhizosphere microbial communities from Carex aquatilis grown in University of Washington, Seatle, WA, United States - 4-21-26 metaG | ecosystem: Host-associated > Plants > Roots > Rhizosphere... | reverse complement strand
CTTTTCTTTGCCGGAGAGATTGCAGCGGGGGAAAAGACGCGTCAACGTCGCGGCCAAGAACAGAACAGGGAAGGAAGACCTATGAGCAGGTGCAGCATCGCTATTGCCGCGTTTTTGGGCGTGGTCGCGATTTCCGCCAGTGACACTTGGGCACAGGATGGCAAGGTCTGGAAGTTCGACAACCTGTCACACATCGGCGGCATGACCCCCAAAGTGGAAGGCTCGCCGCAGCTGGTGGATTCGCCCGTCGGCAAGGCGGTGCAGTTCAACGGCAAGGACACCGGCCTCTTCTTCCCCGGCCGGCCGCTGGTCGGCGCCAAGACCTTCACCATCGAAGCGATCTTCCGGCCCGAGGGCGGCGACTTCGAGCAGCGCTGGATGCATATCGCCCAGACGGATCCCAAGACCGGGCTGGACGCCAATCCCGGCGGCACCTCCGATCCCAATCCCCGTCACATGTTTGAGGTGCGGGTCAAGGACGGCCAATGGTACCTGGACGCCTTCGTCAACAGTGCCTCCGGCAGCAAGGCTCTGATCGATCCCAAGAAGACGCACCCAATCGACCAGTGGTACGCGGTTGCCCAGACCTATGACGGCATGACCTTTCGCTCCTATGTGAATGGCGTGCTGGAAAATGAAGGCGAGATCGCCTTCACGCCCGATGGCCCCGGCCATATGATGGTGGGCGTGCGGATGAACCATGTGAACTATTTCAAGGGTTCGGTGGCGGAAGCGCGCTTCACCGATCGCGCGCTCAAGCCCAGCGAATTCCTGAAACTGCCGAAGTGAGGTTCAGGGCGCTTTCCGCGCCGCCCATTCCTGCTCGAATTCCGCCCGGCTGATCTCTTCAAGTTCAAACCCGGGCAGCGCTTTTATCTCCTCGAACGGCGGCAAGGGCACCTGGGCAAGCCCTGTCGAACCGTGTGAGGTCTCGCGATCGGCATAGCCCTTGGCCCCGCCGCGCCAGATTTCGACTTTTCTGACTTCCCAATTCTGATCATCCAATTCGCTGATCAGCCAGACCGGCATGTCCCGGCGATCATGTGTCCAGTAGAGACGAATGTATTTCATTCGGCCCTCCGGCCTGAAATATCATTTGGCTTTCAGGAAATAGATCCCGCCGGGCGTATTGATCGGAACCGTCACGCCGGTTGGCGTCAGATGGCCTGTTGCCCTGTCGATCTTGAACTCGGTGACATTGCCGCCATTCTCGTTGGCGGCGAAGAACCAGGCGCCGGTGGGATCGATGCGCACATTGCGCGGCGTGCGGCCGCCCGAAGGCACATTCTCCTTCAACGTCAGCATCCCGCTTTTGCGGTTGACGGAGAATATCGTGACGGTGTCATGGCCGCGATTACCGACATAAAGGAATTTGCCGTCGGCCGAGATCACCAGCTCGGCGGTGGTGTTGTGGGCCTTGGCCTCGTCCGGAACCGTGCCGATCACCTGGATCTGCTTCAGGGTGCAGCCATCGATGGTGAAGACGCTGACTTCCGAGTCCGTCTCATGGTCCACATAGAGAAACTTGCCGTCGGGCGACATCTGGATGCGGCGTGGACCGGCGCCAGGATGGGTTTCTATATACGGCGTCTGGCAGGGCGTGATCGACGGCGCCTTGGCATCGAAGTGATAGCTGTAAACCCGGTCCAGCCCCAGATCGGCGATGTACATATACTTGTTGTCTTTGCTGAACTGGATACCGTGCTGCTTGGGGCCGGGCTGCTTGGGCGACAGCGGCTTGCCGGTATGCTGGTCCACATAAAAGGCCTCGCCCAGCTTGCCGTCGGGTTCCAGCCCGTAAGCCGCCAGCGAACCATTGGTGTAGTTCACCGTCACCGCGACCTTGCCGCTGGGGTCCACCACCACCTGGTTGGGCTGGGCGCCATGCGATGACGTCTTGTTCAGGAAGGTCAGTGCGCCGGTGTGCGGATCGATGTGATAGGCGCTGACGCCGCCTGCCGTCTCCCAGTTCACGGTGTAGAGCGTCTCGCCGTTGGGCGCGATCCAGACATGCGCCGGCTGCGGCGTCTCGGCCATCAGGCCCAGGGGCGCCAGCTTTCCGTCCTTGCTGTCGAAGGTCCAGGCATAGATGCCCTTGGAGGTGCCGGCGGTATAGGCGCCGACATACATGAAGTATTTGGCGGCAAAGGCGGGCGCCGGCGTGAGCAGCGCGGCCAACAACAATGGAGCGATAGTGCGCATCAGTCTTTCTCCGGTCCGCCGGGCATCTTGACTGCAGGCGACGCGGGCTCCGGCGGGGTACCCAGGCGCGTCAGATAGGCGAGAAGATCGTCGAATTCGGTCTTGTTCAGCCGCTTGTCATAGTCGGTCGGCATCAGGCCCTTGGGCTCATAGACCACTGACTTCAATTTGGACCGGTCCAGCAGATGCAGCTGCTGATCCAGCCCCATCACCTGCAGCGAGAAGCTGTCCTCGTTGCGCAGCAGACCGCGGATCACCTGGCCGTCGGCCGTGGTGACACGCACCACCGGCCAAACCGGCAGCGGCGTCAACAGATGCGGCTGCGCACCACCCGGGCCATAGACGCGATGCTGTTCCTTGGTCAGGGCATCGATGATGGAATTGGTCTTGCGCAAGGATGCAAGCTGCGACAGGTCCGGTCCGACGATGCTGCCCTTACCGCCAACCATGTGGCAGCTGCCGCACTGGCCCTTGCCCCAGAAGATCGCTTCGCCATTGGCGACACTGCCGGGCGATGGCGCGTCGATGGCCGTGCCGCGCAGGCCCTTCACATAGGCGGAGATCTTCCAGATCTGGTCGTCGGTCAGCTTGCCCTGTTGGGCGGGCATGGGCGTTCCCGCAATGCCGTGCTGAATGGCATCGAATATCTGGCTGTCGGTGGTGCGGGCATAGGAGCGGCCAGGAATGGCAAGACCAGGTCCGAACTCGCCCGCCGCGCCGTTGGCGCCGTGGCAACCAGTGCAGGTGGAATTGTAGAGACTGCGGCCCTCTTCGATTGCCGCCTGATCGTTGGCGAAGGGATTGTGGGGACCATTGTCCACCACCGCGCGCCGCTGGGCATCGGCGGCGCTGACCATCAGCACGAGGGCAGTGATCGCGAGAGCAATCCTCATTTCGCACCTCCTTCCGGAAGGCCGAACGAGAAAACGTTGCTCGAAGAGACGACGGCGACATATTGCCGGCCGTTCACCGCATAGCTGATGGGACTGGCGGTGATCACGTCTCCGGTGTTGAAGTGCCACAGCACCTTGCCGGTCTTTCCATCCAGCGCGGTGAACTGGCCAAACTCCTCGGGGCTGAACACCACCCCGCCGGCCGAGGACATCAAGCCCGGGCCGTAATGGTGCGAAGTGACCTGCTCATAATCCCACACTTTCTTGCCGGTGAAGGCGTCCAGGGCGCGGGTGAAAAGCTGCCAGCTCTTGCCCTCTTCCGGGCTCTCCAGATAGCCGGTGCCGGCATAGTTGCGGGCCGTGTCGCGGACATTGATGCCGCAGCCTTCCTGGGCCACGAAAAAGAACATCTTCAATTGCGGATCGTAGGTGGGCGACGGCCAGTTGGTGGCGCCCGCGGTGGACGGACAGGTGGTTGTGCCCTTCACCGACGGATCATGCGTGGGATCGGGAATGGGATGGCCCTTGTCGTCCCAGCCCTTCAGCCAATCGACCTTTTTCACGAACTGGGTCGCCTGCAGGAATTCACCGTTGGTGCGGTCCAGGATGTAGTAGAAGCCGTTGCGGTTAGCCTGCAACACCATCTTGCGCGGCTTGCCCTTCCACATCCCGTCCACCAGCACCGGCATTTCCAGCGAGTCATAATCATGGGTATCGTGCGGGGTGTTCTGGTAATACCACTTCAGCTTGCCGCTATCGGGATCCAGCGCCACGATGCTGTCGCTATAGAGATTGTCGCCCTTGCGCCCCTCGCCCGCCCATTGCGGCTCGGGTTGGCCGGTGCCGTAATAGATCAGGTTCAGCTCCGGATCGTAGGAACCCGAAACCCAGATCGGCATTCCATCCGGCTTCTGCCCGCCCCAACTCGCTAGCGCGGGATCATCGGCTGCCGGAATGGGCAACCAGGTCCACAGATATTTGCCGGTATCCGCGTCATAGCCTTGGATGAAGCCATGCGGCTGATTGCCGGAGACGATCAGCTTGCCATGGGCGATCAGCGGCGCCTGGCCGGCCAGTTGCAGGCCGTCATGCACGGCCACGTCCCACAACACGCTGCCGTTGCGTGCATCCAGCGCCAGCAGATGCTTGTCGGAAGTGGTGAGGTAGAGCTTGCCGTTCCAATAGCCGGTGCCGCGTTGCGCGCCGGTGGCGATGGGCTGGCGCTGATACTGCCAGATGATGTTGCCGGTGCGCGCATCCAGCGCATCGATCCGGTTGTATTGAGAGATGTACATCACGCCATTGGCGACAATGGGCGTCGCTTCCAGGTCCTTCTGGCCGGTCATGTGATAGACCCACTTGGCCTGCAGGCGTCCGGCATTGGCGGCGGTGATCTGCTTCAGGGCGGTATGGCGCTGGGCGTTGTATTGACCGGAATAGGTCAACCAGTCCGCAGGGTTCGGCTTGAGCAGAGGATCGGCCGGCTGTGCCCGGGCACAATCGAGGGCGGGAGCCGCCGCAAGCATCAAACCAGCGGCCAGGGCGTGCTTGAGGCCCATGCATTTCTCCCCACTTTTTTCGGACTAGATCAAAAAAGCGCGGAGGTGGAAAGCCGGTTCAAGGCGCGATCGCCAGCTTGCCGGAAAGCCGTGCACCGGCGCCCAGAAGACCGGGAACGGCACGGACCAGCCCCAGCGCGGCAGCGCGGGTGGGACGGCGCATGGCCAGGTTGGCGATGGTAGCAGCGGCGTAAATTCGGGGCACGAAAGCTCTCCGCCACTCGCCCGCATAGCGCTCGCCGCGATGGGTCACCAGAAGCCGGGCCAGCAGAGCCGAGGACTGGATCGCCATGCTGATGCCTTCCGCGATCACCGGATGGGCCTCGCCCGCGATATTGCCCGTGAAGAAGACGCCGTCATCTTCCCGCGCCCGGATTCCCGGATGAATGGGGCCAGTGGAGAGAAAGCCGCCTTCCAGCGTGGCATTCTGCAAGGCTTCTCGCGCGCCGCTTGTGGTCTCGAGAATATGGGCCAGCACCGCCTCGCCCGCCTTGCCGTCGTGGCGGGCGCGAATACGGGCCAGAACATCGCGCCGAATGCAGCAAGACAGTGACGTGCGACCCTTGTCGCTTTCCACTAACCCGCCATAGCCGCCGGGAAACGCCAGCAGCGGCATCAGGCCGGCAGGCAACGCGGCGCTGGTGAAATGCGCCTTGAAGGCAAAAAGATCGGAACGATGCGGCGCGGCCGATGCAATGACGAACGGCCCCTTAACGTTCCAGGAGCCGCAGGCCGCGATGACGATACGCGCCGAAAGACTGCGGCCGTGATCCAAAGTGCAGCTTGTGATGCCGTCTGCATGTGTCAGTCCTGTGACCTCCGCCGGCTCGTGAAGCTCAGCGCCCGCCGCGACGGCCGCATCGCGCAGCATCAGGTCGAGATGCTCGCGCCCCAGGGCGCGGCCCCAGACCCGTTCGCGCCGCTGCGCAAGGATGGCTTTTCCGGCATAGATTCCCAGCCGCGTCACCGGCGGTCCCGCTTCTTCGATGAAGCGCGCCGCCACGCCGCAGGCTTTCAGCACCGGCATGGAGGTGGCGGAGATGAATTCGCCGCAAACCTTGCGGCGGGGAAATGAGGCCTTTTCGACGAGCGCCACATGCCAGCCGGCCTCGGCCAGCAGCCGCGCCGCGGCGGAGCCCGCGGGCCCTGCGCCGATCACCACCGCGTCATGAAGCATGGCGGGCAACGAACAAATGGGTGAAGGGAAAGACGCCGCGCTCTTCGATAGTCCAGCCCGTGCTTTTCGGCCAGAGAGACGAGAGATCCTGCCCCGCAAATCCCGCGCGGACGCTGGCCAGCGCGTCATGGCGGCTGACATCGTTGGCGCCCAGCATAAAGACCAGCCGCGCCCCCAGCACGGCAAAAGCGGAACGGCGCGGTTCGCAGGTGACAAAGCCGGCGGCTTGCGACGCCACCAACGCCAGAAGCCGCGCCAGCGCTCCATCCTCGAGATGATGCAGGAACAGATTGGCGGTGACGATATCGGGGGAAAGCCGCGGCAGGGTTTCGAAGATGTCGCCCTGCAACACCTCGCAGGACCAGCCCAGGGCCTCAAATGCATCGCGTGTCTGGGGGCTGACGATGGCCTGGCGATCGAGGATCACCGCCTTCACGCCGCGCCACTGTTTCAGCCGCCGCGCCACACCCAGCAGAAACCGTCCATCGCCGCCGCCAAGATCCGCAAGCAGGCGCGGGCGCGGGCCGCCCGCCAGCGCCGTTGCCATAATCCGATGTTGCATCATCACGGCATTGATGCGCGCCAGATCGCGGCGCGAGCGCCGGGCGCGCGGATCATCCGCGGCAAGAAGGTCCAGCAGTTCTGGAACCAGCACCCGCATCATGCCGCCATGCAGAACATCATGGTTTCGGCCACTAGACCAGGGCCGAAGGACATGGCGCAGCCGCGCTGGCCGCGGGTCGCGGCGCGCATGATGCGGTCGAGCACGAACATCACCGTGCCCGACGACATGTTGCCATAGTCGTGCAGCACCGAGCGGGAGGCCGCCAGCGCCGCCGGCGGCAGGGCAAAGGCCTCTTCCACCGCATCCAGCACGGTTCGCCCGCCGGGATGCACGGCCCATAGGTCGATGTCGTTGGCGCCGCCCAGGATCGTGTCGCGCGATGCGGTCAGCGCCGTGCGGATGGCCCCCGGCACCCCGCCCGACAGCACCATGTCGAAGCCCTGCTCGCGGATATGCCAGCGGATCAACTCGCGCGTGTCCGGCACCAGGGCGGCCTGAAAGGATTGGATGGCGACGCCGACCGGATCGGCGGAAACCAGCGCCGCGGCGCAGCCATCGGCGAACAGAAGGAAGGAGAGAATCTCTTCCAGGTCGGCGGTCTCATGCAAATGCAGCGTGCAAAGCTCCAGATTGACCGCCAGCACCCGCGCCTTGGGCTCGCTGCGCACGATGTGCCGCGCCAGCTTCAGGGCATTGATGGCGGCATAGCAGCCCATGAAGCCCACCATGGTGCGCTCGATCGAGGGCCTAAGCCCGCAGCGTTCCACCAGCGCCAGATCGATACCGGGCGCCGAAAAGCCGGTGCAACTGGTCACCACCAGATGGGTGATGCGGGAACGGTCCTCGCCTTCCAATAATTTCTCGGCCGCCTCCACGGCCAGGGCCGGCGCGACGCTTTCGAATTTGCGCATACGGTCCGCCGTGCCTGGGAATGCGCCCATCCGGTAGAAACCGTCGGCATCCACCGCGCGACCCTTATCGCTGCCCTCCTGGGCACTGGGCTGGAAATAGGAGTAGCGATGGGCAATGCCGCTGCGCTCGGCCATGCGGTTGAACAGGGCCAGCCGTCGCCGGTCCTCGCACAACATCAGTCGCCCGAAATCCAGGAATGCGTCGTGCACATCGTGCGGCGGATTGGCCGTAGCGATTCGATTGATGAAAGCTTCGGGCATGGGCTCTCTCTTTGCGAGGCGCCAGCCTGGCCCACCATCGGGCCACCCGCCGCTTTATGTCTGATGCAAACGTGAACTGTTCAGCCTGGGTTCGGTTTCACCAGAGATGAACGCGATCGGCGGGAGCCAGGTAATATTTCTCGCCCGGCTTGACCTCAAAGGCATCGTACCAGGCGTCCATGTTGCGGGTGGGGCCGATCACCCGGAACTCCGCCACTGTGTGTTCATTGGACATGGTCTGGGTGCGGATGGCGCTGTCGCGCATCTTGGTGCGCCAGACCTGGCCAAAGGACAGAAGCAGACGCTGGTCGCCGGTATAGCCGTCAATCACCGGCGCCGGCTTGCCCTTCAGTGACAGATGATAGGCCTTGAGCGCGATGGCCAGGCCCGCATTGTCGGCGATGTTCTCACCCAGCGTGTTCTTGCCGATCACATGCAGGCCGGGCAGCGGCTCATAGGAGTCATATTGTTTGACCAGGGCCGCGGTGCGGGCATCGAAATTGGCCCGGTCCTCCTTGGTCCACCAGTCCTGGAACACGCCCTTGCCATCATATTTGCTGCCCTGGTCGTCGAAGCCATGGCTGATCTCATGGCCGATCACCGCGCCGATGGCGCCGTAATTGACCGCATCATCGGCGGTGGGATCGAAGAACGGCGCCTGCAGAATGGCGGCCGGGAAGACGATCTCGTTGAAGGAGGGATTGTAATAGGCGTTGATGGTCGAAGGCGTCATGCCCCATTCGGTCTTGTCCACCGGCTTGTTGATCCGCGTGACGTCGCGGTTCCATTCATAGACCGTGGCCCGCTGGGCATTGCCCACCGGATCATCGGCCGCCACCTGGAGCGCGGTGTAGTCGCGCCATTTGGTGGGATAGCCGATCTTGGGCGTGAACTGGTGGATCTTCTCCAGCGCCTTGGCGCGGGTCGCGGGTCCCATCCAGTCCAGGGTCTGAATGTCGGCCTCATAGGCCTTGAGCAGATTGGAGACCAGAAGATCGGCCTTGGCCTTGGACTGCGGTGGGAAATAGCGGGCGACATAAAGCTTGCCCAGCGCCTCGCCCATCTGTTGATCAAGCAGATGCATGGCGCGGGTCTGGCGGTCGAGTTGCTGGGTGCGGCCCGTCAAGGTGGTGCCATAGAAGGAAAAGACCAGATCGTCGAACCTTTTGGGCAGGTAGGCCGCGAAGGACTTCAGATAGTGCACCGTCAGGTAATCGCGCCAGGTTGAGACTTGCGTGTTCTTGAAGATCGTGGCCAACGGGCCGAAAGCCGTCTTTTCCGCCACGATGACATAGCGTTCGCTGCCGTCCGGCTTTTTCAGCGGGATAGCGCTCTCGCCCTGGTTCAGGAAAGCATCCCAGGGGAAATCCGGCGCCAGGGTCTTGAGGGCGGAGGCCGGCATGGGATTATAGATCTTGTCTTCGTCGCGGCGATCGGCCCGGTTCCACGAGACTTTGGCGATCTCCGTCTCCAGCGCCAGGATGCGGTCGGCGCGGGCCTCGACATCGGTCATGCCCGCCAGGCTCATCATGTCGGCGAGATATTTGCGATAGGCGGCGCGGGTCTTCACGATCGCCTCGTCGTTCGACAGATAATAGTCGCGGTCGGGCATGCCCAGACCCGCCTGGCCGAGATTGACGGAATAGTTGTCGGGATTCTTGTCGTCCACCCCAACGCCGATATTGTAGATGCTCATGGTGGAAAGCCGGACCGAGCCCATCGCATGGGCGACATCGTCCAGGGTTTTCAGGCCGGCCAGATAATCCAAGTCCTTCTGCACCGGGGCAAGGCCACGCGCTTCGATGCCGGCGGTGTCCACGAAGGCGTCATAGAGATCGCGCAGCTTGCGTTGTTCGCCGGTCAGGCGCCCCTGGTTCTTTTCCATATCCGCGACAATGGTCTTGAGCCGTTGCTCGCTCAGGATCTGCAGATCCTGGAAGGAACCGGTCTGGGCGCGGTCCGGCGGAATGACGGCTGTCGCCAGCCACTTGCCGTTCACATGGAGGAAGAAATTGTCGCCCGCCTTGACCGACGTATCCATCGAGGTCAGGTCCACGCCCCAGGTGCCGAACTTGAGCGCAGTTTGAGCCAGCGCTGGCGATGTCGCCAGCAAAGCGCCGCACAGGAAGGCCAGGAAACGGGTCATGAATTTTCTCCGGAAGAGATGCGGACTTTACGGGGAGGATTGGGGCTTTTCCACGGTGCCGTTCTTGGCGGGCTCGGGAGGTTTTTCAGCCGGTTCGACCACCACGCCTACGCCGACATTCTTATCGCCCGCGGCCTTGGTCATGGCGACTGTCACCAGGACGCCGGGCTTGAGCAGATCCTTGTCGCCAACCGTAAGGACGGACACCTTGGCGCCGGGCTTAACCTCGATGACCGCATCCGCCTGGCACGCCAACGGACTGGTGTAGGCGGGCGGCGAAGCCCTGCCCTCGCAGACAGTGCGGCCCGGCCCGGCGCCGGACAGCATGGCGCCCCGATAATGGAGTGTGAGACTGCCGTCATTCTTGTCTTCCGGCGCGGTTGGTTTGACTGCCGTGACCGTGCCATTGACCAACAGCCGCTCGCCTTCGGGAAAGCGGCCCTCGCCGGTACCGCGCAGGGCATCGGCATAAACATAGATTTCCTGGGAGGTCAGGCTTCCACCTCGCCCTTCGCTGACAGCCGCGCCGGCATAATCACCCGTCTTGATCGCGCCAAAGTAGGAAGGCGCGCTGCCGACATAGCGGGTCTGATCCGTCACCGTGACCTTGAAATCCTCGCCGCCCTTGGCGCCGCTGGCTGGCAAACTCTCAAGCTGCATGACCGTGCCGTCGAAGGCGGAAAGCTTTGCTTTCACCCGCACCACGGGCGGCGCGGCACGCGCCTCGGGGCAAAAGCCCGCAAAAGCCTGCGCCGCGGCAATCGCCGCGGCGCAGACAGTCAGGGACAGAAACGCTGATTTCAATGGCGGGGCTTCTGGAACTTGAGCATGAACTGGTTGGTCTTGCCGCGGATGTCGTTCTCGAACACCCGCTTGGTGCCGTCGTCGCTGGAATAGTTCAGATCATGGCCCTCGGCCACCAGCTTGAAACCGGCGGCTTCGACTTCCTTCTTGACGGTGGATTCCTTGATCCGGTGCAGGGCTTCGGTGACGTCGTCGCCGGCGCTCTCGTTCGCCTTGTGATCGATGATGACGTAATAGCCGCCGGGCTTCAGCGACTTGAACACCGCTTTGTTCACTTCATTGACGTCCATGGCGTACTGCTTGTTGTGCATGTCGTGATAATTCTGCGAGGTCCACACCACATCGACCGGCTCGGGCGTCACGAACTGGGGCAGATAGCCGTGAATCACGCCCAGATTCTTGTAGGTCTGCTTCAGGTCGGCGAACTGGTAGTCCGGGTCCTTCTTCTGGCTCTTCAGGCGTTCGTCATACTGGGTGCCAAAATAGGCATAAACGCGGCCATTCGGTTCCACCGCCTTGGCGAAAATGCGGGTGAAATAGCCGGCGCCCGGCAGCAGATCCACGACCACCTTGCCCGGGGTGATGCCGGCAAAGGCCAGCATCTCGGCCGGCTTGCGGTTTTCATCGCGCGCGGTATCGGCTGCGGGACGGCCGGAATCGGCCACCGCCGCCTTCATCTGCGCGGTTGGCGCTGCCGCCATCGCCATCGTCGAAATCAGGATGGCGCTACCCGCCAGAAGCAAAAACTTTTTCATCGTCCCACTCTCCCCAAAAGATCGTTGTCGAAAATTGGTAACTTGATTGCGCGTCAGGCCGGGACCTCGATGGGATAGCCCGGCTCCTGCTTGGAGGCATGGATCACCAGCGAACTCTTCACGCTGGCGACGTTCTTTTCCGCCGTCACCGTGTCGGTGATGAAGCTCTGGAACGCCGAAAGATCCTTGGCCACGCATTTGAGGATGAAATCCACCTCACCCGACAGCATGTGGCACTCCCGCACTTCTCTCCAACGGCGGGCGCTTTCCTCGAAATGCTTGAGATCGGCGTCCTTCTGGCTGGCCAAACCGACAAAGACGAAGCCGGTCACCTCAAAGCCCAGCGCCTTGCCGTCCAGCTCGGCGTGATAGCCCTTGATGAAGCCGGTCTTCTCCAGGGCGCGGATGCGGCGCAGGCAGGGCGGCGCGGTGATCTTGGCGCGGCGCGACAGCTCGACATTGGTGATCCGGCCATTGGTCTGCAGCTCGGACAAGATGCGCAGGTCAATGGCGTCCAGCTTGCGGGTGTCCACGGCGTTCCTGCTGTCGGGGTTGGCCCAACTCCTTAACGCCAGACCGCCCTTCCCGCAATAATATTTCTCGAATCGCCCGTGTCCTGGGCAGAAGTGTGCGCACGAGCGAGCCTTCATAAGTTTATGCACCGGCTTGGTTTTTGCGCCGCCTTGACCGGAACCGGGGCCATAACCATATGACATGGCCAGACCCGCGAAAGCCGCAAAGCAATGCCATGACCGCCAAGTATTCGAAAGTCATCATTTTGGGCAGCGGACCGGCCGGCTGCACCGCCGCCATCTACGCCGCGCGCGCCATGCTGGAGCCGACTTTGATTGCCGGCATCCAGCCGGGTGGCCAGCTCACCATCACCACCGAAGTCGAGAACTATCCGGGTTTTGCGGAGGCCATCCAGGGCCCCTGGCTCATGGGCCAGATGCAGGAACAGGCGCGCGCGCTGGGCACCAATTTCGTCTCCGACACCATCGCCAATGTGGACCTGTCGCGCCGGCCTTTCACGCTTCTGGGCGACAGCGGCGATGTCTATAGCTGCGACACGCTGATCATCGCCACCGGCGCCTCAGCCAACTGGCTGGGCCTGCCCAGCGAAAGCAAATTCCAGGGCTTCGGCGTTTCGGCCTGCGCCACCTGCGACGGCTTTTTCTTCCGGGGCAAGAAAGTCGCGGTGGTGGGCGGCGGCAATACCGCGGTGGAGGAAGCCTTGTTCCTCACCAACTTCGCCGATCAGGTGACCTTGGTGCACCGGCGCGACAGCTTGCGCGCCGACAAGACCAACCAGGCGCGTCTGAACGCCAACAGGAAGATCAATGTGCTCTACGACACCGAGATCGCCGAGGTGCAGGGCACCGAGACGCCCAAAGGCGTGACCGGCGTGAAGTTGCGCAATACCATCACCGGCTCGCTGCATGAGCAGGCGGTGGACGGCCTCTTCGTTGCCATCGGCCATTCGCCGGCCACCGGCCTGTTCCACGGCCAACTCGACATGGATGAGAGCGGCTATATCAAGACCGCGCCGGATTCCACGCACACATCGGTCGCCGGCGTGTTCGCGGCGGGCGACGTGAAAGACAAGATCTACCGCCAGGCCGTGACGGCGGCGGGGATGGGCTGCATGGCGGCGCTGGAAGCCGAGCGCTTCCTGGCCGGTACACATGCCAACGATCTGCCACTAAGCGCATAGGGAGCCAAAAGGGGGCTGGCCATGGATTGGGATAAGCTTCGCATCTTCCACGCGGTGGCGAGCGCCGGCAGCTTCACCCATGCCGGCCAGTCGCTGGGCCTGTCGCAGTCGGCCGTCAGCCGCCAGATCAGCGCGCTGGAGGACGAGATCTCCACGCCCCTGTTCCAGCGCCATGCCCGCGGGTTGACCCTGACCGACGAGGGCGAACTGCTTTTCACGGCGGTCACGGATGTGCTGGGACGGCTGGCCGCGGCAGAAGAGGCGCTCAAGAATGTCCATGATGCGCCGCGCGGCACCTTGAAGATCACCACCGCCCATGGCGTCGGCGCCTATTGGCTGCTGCCGCGACTGGGCGAATTCCTGGCGCAATATCCGGACGTCGACATCCACCTGGTGATGGATGACCGGGAACTGGATCTGGCCCAGCGCGAGGCCGATCTTGCCATCCGCATGCGCGCCCCGGTGCAAGCCGACCTGATCCAGCGCAAGCTCTTCACCGTCCACTACCATATGTATGCCGCCAAGGCCTATCTAAAGACCCATCCGGCGCCCAAGTCACTGGACGAGATCGCCGACCACAACATCATCGTCTATGGCGAGACGGCGGTGCCGGAGATCCGCGACATCAACTGGCTGCTGGAGGCGTACAAGAAAAACGCCAAGCCGGGCAGCAAGGGTCACGTCATCCGCATTAATAACATCACCGGCATTCTGCAGGCGGTCGAAGCGGGGTTGGGAATCGGGGTGGTGCCGGACTATGTCGCCGCCCAGCATCCCGCCCTGGAGCGCGTCCTGCCGGACGTGGCAGCGCCAGGCTTTGACGTGCATCTGGTCTATGCCGATGCCCTGCGCCAGTCCAAGCGCGTCGCCGCCTTCCGTGACTTCGCGGTGAAATCTTCGAAAGACTGGCAGTACTAGGTCACGTAGCGCTTACGACGCACAGCCCTCGTCCGCCTTGCGGGCTCGCGGCAGGGCAAGCTTTCCTAATTCGCTCCACTCATAAGAAAAGCTAAGCCAAAGGACGGCGCCTGCTAGGGCGAAGTCGTCGGAGAAACCGGAACCGCCGTGCTGTCGAAATGCGGGGTGGTGAGCGCGGCTGACGTATTGCGGGATACCAAAATCCCCACCCCCGCCAGGATCACAGCGCCGGTGCCGATCATCACCGCCTCATTCCAGGCGCTCATGCGAGCGGCACGGACACCGGCCGGCTTGCCCGCAGCCAAGGGTTCGGCCTGAGCGCTGGTGGCGGAAAGGCTGGCCGCGACCAGGACCGTAGTAAGAATGCGCATGCGTGACATGACCCGGCAGTGACAGTGACGGTTTCTTTTAGCGGCGGAAAGCGGGTTTGTCCCGCCTCTTGAGGTGCTGGCCTAGTTAAAAACTTGGTGGCCTAAGTTGCTGCCCGGGCTGGCCTAATTCGCTAGATGAGACTCTCCAACCAAGGAGAGCACCATGAGTTTCAAGAACTGGAAGCGCGGTCTGTACCGAGTTGACTGCCAAGCCATCGAAAACGGCCGGCATATCTACGGAACCTATAAACTTCCCAAAAAGCCTTACAACCCGTGGTGGGCTCGCCGGCGGCACCCGGGCTGGGCGGCCTACCATAAAAAGACGAAGGCTAGCCGGCGACAACAACCCCCTATGTGCCACTCTAGACCCAGCTGGGCCCCGGGCGATGGGTGACCGGCGAGGGGATGTTATTGATGGCAGTTGTCACGGCGACGATGGTGGATGAGCAGGCTGGGTGTAAGACTCCAGCCCGCCGTTTGGTAGCAACCGAAGCCGCCAGTTACTCTTTGAGGCTGCCAGTTCTGTGTTGATGTAATCGAGCGGGGCGAATCCATGCTCAAGCACCGTACCCTTGTGCACTGACAGGTATTTTACGGTGAGCGCCAAAACCACCGCCTCTCGGCTGACACTAACTAGCTGCGGAAACAATGGGTCGTTTATTGGGGGCTGCGCTCCAGGCGCTGGCTGGTTTTTGCAATTGGAAAATGCTGAAACACCGCCCTGCGCAAAGTAATTGCCCTCCACTGTGATCTTTCCCACCCTTCCACAGTTTTGGAGTCCTGGAGAACCAATGTTGGAGTTGATCGTGACATCTCCAGCAGACAGCCATCAGAAGGCGTCGGCTTAGGTTTGTTGTTGGCTAAGGCAATCTTCAGGTCGTGCAGTAGCTGGTCAATTTTGGCGGCTTGCTTTGGGTCTGGGACTATCTTTTCCTGAGTCCGCACCTCAATACGGTGATCCTTGTAAATATGATCGATTGGACATTTAGGCTGGCTGCTGCTGACTAGGCGACAGTTTCTTGCCAAGTCGCGGTCCTGTTCCGCAGTCGTGGCGCGCTGATTGGCCGAGTCTATGTCATGAGTGCAAAGTCCGTATGTGGCGACAGCGGAGATTGTAACAACCAAGGCAATCGCAGAAAAAAATGCTGCCTTGGCCTTCATGAGGTCAGGCCAGCCATTTTTGACGGCCTCGAAGAATGGCTCTTCAAGCATTGTCCATCCCAGCCCGTTGCAGCCAATCCTGGACACGCGCGTCATCGCAGGCGGCCACGTTAAATCGCATCCTGGCGAGCGCTCCAGATGGGGACGGAAAATTGCACCGGGTGCGAGCATGATGCCATCGTGCTTCGCTGCTTCCGCCAGCGCCATCGAATCGTGGATATGCGCAAACCGTGCCCAGACAAACATACCGTCCACGGGCTCCGCGAACAATTTCAGTCCAATGCGTTCGAAAGCGCGAACGGCATTGAGGCGCGCTTCGCACAACCGGTCGTGCAGTCGCGACAGATATTTACGGTAATGACCATCTACAAGCATTAGATAGACGAGCCGCTCGGTGAATTGCGAGCTGGTAATGCTGGTCAGCATCTTAATCTCGGCGAGATCATTCGCGACTTCCGGTCGGCAGGCGACGAATCCGACACGCAGGCTACCCGACAGGGTTTTGGAAAAGCTGCGGACATAGATTACGCGGCTGAGTTGATCGAGCGTTGCGAGGCGTGGCGTCGGTCTCACCTGCATATCACTAAAAATGTCATCTTCCACCACGACAAAGTTGTGGCGCTCGGCGGCCTGCAAAACTTTGAACGCCACATGCGGGCTCATGTCGGTTCCGGTCGGGTTCTGCATGACCGACTGCGTGAGATAGACTTTGGGGCGGTGGGCGGCAGCGAGCTTTTCGAGAATGGCGAGGTCGGGTCCGTCGGGGTTGCGCGGCACCGCCAGCATCTGAATGCCTTGCAGGCGGAGATTGCCGAACATGTTGTAATAACCAGGGTCGTCCACCAACGCCGCGTCGCCAGGCTTGAGGAAATAGCGGATGACGAGTTCCAGCGCCTGGCTGGTGCCTTGCGTCAGCAGAATCTGGCCAGGATGCGCGGTGATGCCGAGCCTGGCCAGCATCAGCGCAAGATGCTCGCGCAGCGGCAGATAGCCGAACGGGTGCCCATATTCGAGTAGATGGGTGCCATTCTTGCGCGCAAGCAGGTTGAGGTTCTGGCGAATTCCATCTTCGTCGAGCCATGAATTGGGCAGCCACGGACCCCCCGCGAGAACGGCGTCGTCATCCGCCTCCAGCAGACGGCGGATGAGCCAGACCAGTTCTTCATTGTGCTTGAGGCTGTCAGATGAGGCTGGAAGTGTTGCGGGCGCGGACGCTGCGGTCGCGTAAAAGCCGGCGCCGCGCCGCGATTGCAGATAACCCATCGCGACCAGACGGTCGTAAGCCTCAACTACCGTGAAGCGGCTGACATTGTAACTTTCGGCAAAATTGCGGATCGAAGGCAGCTTAAGGCCCGGTCGCAGATGGCGATCGTCGATCTGCCGCTTGATGCCGGCCACGATCTGCTCGGTGAGCGGCAAGCCACTGTTGTGCCTGATAGTCAGGGAAAGCATGCCATTCACTCTGCGCTAGAGACTGGCCTGGTGATCGGACCGATACAGTCACACCAACTGACATCAAAAGTGTCTCTTACTGAACTGGCAAGTGTTCGGCAGGATCGCGGCCATGTCAACCAAACACGGGAAATGAAGGAGACATCCAATGCCGCTCATTCAGGTTCGGGTCATCAAGGACGTGTTCAGCAAGGAACAAAAGGGCCAGATCATCAGCAAGCTGACGGACGCAATGGTTTCGATCGAGGGCGAAAACATGCGTGGCGTCACATGGTGTGTGGTCGAGGAAGTTGAAAGCGGTGATTGGGGGATCGGCGGCAACGCGCTCACCACAGCGAACGTGCATGCCTTGGCGCGTGGTTAGATGCCTCTGAATGGATGGACAGGGCGGGCTAGAACGAATGTCCGCTTTGGGCCAGAAGCGGTCATGAGCTGATGTCCGCTTTGCGCGAACGGGCAGAGACGATCTGAGAATATGCCGGAGACCAAGCGACCATAGATCCTAAGGTCTTTGTCAGAGTAATTTCGCAATGATGGGACTACGCGCGCTCCAGATTAGCCGAGTGGCCGCGCCCCTAACCGCCGCAGATGCCGATAGTGGCTTCGCAAGGCCGCTCCATAGGTCTCGAAATGATTATAGGGCAGTCCGAATTCCTGAGCCGTATAGCGAACCATGGGTGCGATATCTACATAGCGGGTATGGCTCATAGACGGAAAAAGATGATGCTCAATCTGGTGATTTAAGCCACCACTGAACCAGTTCCATCCACGATTTAGTATAGCAAAGTTAGCCGTCGTTCGCATCTGATGCGCACCAAAGTCCTCATACATGGTGGGCGGCTCTCCGTGCGGAGAGGGAAACTGCACGCATTCCACTTGGTGGGCCATGCTGAATACCAATCCGAGGGAGAGGCCCAGGGTGAGCTCGTAAATGAGAAGCCCCTCTATCACTCGCACCGGTGGCAGAAGGACGAATGGAAGCCCCACGAAAACGAAAAGATAAAGGACTTTGGCGGTCCAGAACTCCACTTTCTCGGCGATCGACATCGTCGGAATCGATTTGTATGGATTGATGCGCAGCGTAAAAAATTGAACGAAGTCTTTCACGAAGACTAATTCGATGGCGTTGACGGCATACAATATGAAGACGAAAAAATGTTGACCGTAATAGCGCCGCTTCCAATCCTGTTGCGGCGACACCCTCATGAATCCGCGCGTCTCTAAGTCGTCATCCCAAGTATGAATATTGGTGAGGCGGTGATGTAAGACATTATGCTTGTAGTTCCAGAAATAGCGACTCGCGCCCAGAACGGTAGATGCGAGAACTGCTATTATCACATTCGGGCGACGGTTTGCTGAGATCGCGCCATGATTTGCGTCATGGAAGATGTTGAATCCGACAGCGCTAGCCGCCAGTCCGTAGGAAAAGCAAAGCCCAAGCTGCAACCAGATAGAACGAACACTGAGCAATAATGCGAATGAGCCTAGGAACCAGATTGCGATAAGTGTGGCCTTACGCAGGAGCCTCGGATCACCGCCGCTAGCACGCGCATTAGGCATTTCATGAACGCGCGTTCGGACGGTTTTCAGGAAGTCGCCTGTACCGACAAAAACAACACGCTCAGGGAAAGATTTCAACTGATCGACCACATCGCATCCTTCCAACGGAATTAATTATGCTAACGCGCGACATCATACGGCGAGATGGTTGAGGAGTGGGTTCGGTTCACAAAATGGAAGGCTAGAATGGCTGGGACCTGATTTTGGCCCGTGCCCCGTCCGGCGACAAAAGCTTGAACAAGGTAGCTGGTCAGGCGTGCCATCATCTATCCTGTCAGGAGGCGTCGGCGGGCGCCTTCGGCGAGGCGGGACCGCCTAGCCGGGCCTCGGTGATCATTCTTGATAGCCGTGTCGAGATTGAGCGGCCGGCTAGGGACTGGATGGTGTCGGCATAGCCCTCCGCGGCCAATTGTTTGAGCAATTCGGACGTGTTGGCGACGCCGCCGCTCCTGGCAATCTCAAATGCCCGTTCCACGACACCGGGGCGATCTTCCATCAAATCGATTCAATCGCCGTTGCGCGCAGCATGAGGTCATTTGCCAATCGGATATGAAACATCGACTCACTATGCGCTCTTGTGGCTGAAAGACCTAATGACCGTCGTTTCTTCCGCCATTTGCGTGAAAAAGGTTCCCGTTGCCACATTGGATTAGGAGACTGGCGAGATAGGGCCTAAAGAGCGCGTAACAACAGACGGCGACATGGCATATCGGGTAAACGCGCAATTCACGGATGGCTTTCTGGACGGCTGGTTGAGCGATGTGGTTGCCGCACCGGCGCCAAAACGCGGTGAGACGATTTCCGTCAGCCGTTATGGCCGTGATATTCCACTTTGTGTCACGGCAGTCTGGACGCCATCCGCCAAACTGCAAAAGCCCGGCTCGGAAGCCGTTGTCATGGTTGAGGCCCGCGAGGTTTAGGTCGGCGGTATCTACTTGCCTCAAATGGGCCTAACGTCCGGCGCTGTTCGACAGCGCGGTCTTTCTACGCCGAAGTCCGCTTCTGTCCGACGTCACAACGGGAAATGTCGTCATGCAAAAGACAGTGGAGCAGCTGCAGGCGGAATGGGTTTCGCACGGCAATATTGCCCGTCTGCAGGCAAAACTGGCCTCCGAGCAAAACCAAGGCGTCCGCAAAACTCTGGAAGGATTGCTTGCGCGCGAGCGCGAAGCAATTGCGCAATACAATATCGGGGCTTCTTGAACGGCGCGGCCGCAAGCCGAAGGAATGAGAGATGATGCGCATTCCATCGGCGCTCGAACTTACGGTTCCGGAGTGGACATCGCTGCGCAATATCGTCGCAAATGGGTTCACACCGACGCTGCAGGTCGGAGCGGGACACAGAGCGCGACTGACGGAGCTGGGGCTCATTCGGTGCGGCATGGGCGGCCTGATGGCAACGCCGGCGGGCCGTATTGTTGCTCGTTTGTGAACTGCCCGGCGGCGTGCTGAAGAGCGCTGACCGGCTCACTCGCCGCGTTTCCACTTCTTCACGATCGCGATCCCGACCGTTGCGACGGCGGGATAGTCCCTTTCGTGCCGTTAGAACAGCCCGTCCGGATCACTCATCACCGGCCTGCCGCGCACGACGGTGCTGCGCTTGCCTTCCATGTCCGCTTTGCGCCAATAGCGGACGTTCCACAGGGGAATGCATTCACGTCGGTTCGGGCTCTACCCAATGATCGCTTTGCGTCGATAGCGGTGATCCACACGTCACTGGCAGATTGCCTCCGGCTCGCGAACCAGGCCAACTAGATTGAGGCCATAGGTGTAGGGGCGACCCCATGCATCTGCTGAGGCCCGGAGCGCGCCCTTTCGACGGCCTGGGCTTCCGCTGAAGGTCGCTACTCCGACCAGGTCCAGTCAGCCGCGCTGGCGCGGCAACCACCGCCTGGCGCGCCCAGCCAAGCGCGGCCGCGCACTACACGGCCGGTATGGGCGCCGTCAAGGCGATGCCGGATGCCTTGTGCACGACTTCACCGGAAAGATAGGTGTCATGGCCCAGCGTGGCGCGCAGCCAACTGTCAAGTTCCTCAATTGAGATGCCGGTCTCTGGAATCTCCAGCTTGATGCCGTGCTCGCCCCAGCTGTTGGAATAGGATTTGGCGGGACGCCCCGAGTTGGTCTGGGCCTGCATCGCCAGAAGCCGGTCCTGCAGCTTGGCGGCCAACACTTCGCCAGTGAGGCCTCGCGCCGCCAGATCGGGCGGCACGCTGAAGGGCTCGATACGCAAACCGTTGCTGTTGGAAGCCTGCCACACAAACCAGCACACCGCTGCCGCTGCTGCCACGCCCACAATGACGGTGGCAGCACGAAGGAGCACACCCAGCCACTTCTCCCAGATGTCGAGATGAATCTGCCGGAGCTGTTCATGCAAGTGATGGCGCTGGTCGTCTATCAGCGCGCCTTGTTTGCGTAGGAATGCATTCGCTTCTTCGCGGTCGGCGCCACCAAGCGCCAAGGAAACTGCGACGGGATCGATGCCCGCGTCTGGACCTTCCGAGGCGGACCGCGCCCCTGTTGTCTCTTCTGACATCCCGGCCCCCACAGCCAGATTTGTGATCATTGAGACAGATAGGAGCCGGGCTGGCAACATGGGCCTTTTCCGGACGGAATGGCCCGCTATTGCAGGGTCTTGGATAGGTTCACAGAAGGGGCGGTGGGTGTTCCATCCTAATGTCCGCTTTGGGCCAGGAGCGGTCATTCAGCCCCGGTCGGTCTAATGTCCGCTTTGCGCCAATAGCGGACATTCACTTTACGTGCCCACCGACTGGTCTCTAGCTTGTTGCAACACTCACGCCCTTGAGGTCCTTGGCATCAATTGCCCTCTGAACGACGCCAGTTTTCTTTGCTTCGTCGATGACTGTCGCTAGTAGAGCCTGTGCTGCGGAAGAGCGACCTTTCGGCAGTGCCACAGCCACGGGGACGACGCCAAAGATGCCGGGTACGATAGTGGCGTTAGGTAGCGCATGAGCGACGGGGTATCCCACGCCCGAGTCAGCGCCAAAGACGTTAGCCCTACCAGAGCGCAGAAGCTCCGCTGCATCAGCCACAATGGTGACGCTCAGAGGAAATGACGCGAGCACTACGACCTCCTTTTCGCCGAGGGACGTTTCCACAAGATCCTCTTTCGCCTTTGAATGCTCCAAAGGTGCGCGCCATGTTTGAATAAGCCCTGCTTCATCCATGACGCTTCGGAATGGCATCAACCTTTTGGTGCGGGACGCCCAAGCCGGCCACGAGCAAGAATGCGATATCCTTCCGCAATGGCCTTCCAGCGATCGCGCGTTTCCTCGTCACGGGATGCGCGAACTAGGTCCTCAGCTTCCTTTGCCCTATTTTCGTAGAACTTCTTGAGCTCCTCTTGATTCATAGCTTACTCAGCCATGGTCCCAGCGACAGGCCATAGCGAACGGCGGGTTTATGTGGGCGTTCTGCGAGCCTGTGTATTCTTGACCCCGTTGAAGTAGACCGGATTGTTCAGAAAAATCTTCTTCTCGACGGCGACCGCTGCATTCGCGCATTTCAGGCGGCTGAATTGCGGCCACAATCGATCGCATACCGCCTCCTCAAACTGCGTTAGGAAAACTATCGCAAGGACAACAAAGCCCGGCCAGGGGGACCGGGCTGCAGTGGGCAATCTCCCCGTGGGTAGCGGGAAGCCTGCTAGAACGTGACCACGAACGGTCGTCGTTAAGATATGCCCACTCGATTATTCGCGAAAGGGAAAATTGGCCCAATAGCTCTTGTCCAGCGGCGTAGGCGAGAGGCCCGCTAACTGCATGAAATCGTGCAGCGCTCATGCCTCAGAATTGGGCATGTGCTCCTTACAGTACCATTGCCGTCGGCCGCGCGTGAAGAAGGCGACGACGTTCGGCACCGCACGCGCTAGAGGCCGGTTTTGGTTTCATTACGGCAGTGTTTTCTTCGAAAAGCCTTTTCCCACGGTGCTTTGGTGAAGCAGCTGCATGAATTCGCCGCAGCTGTATGAACTGCTGTCCCTCAACCCTGAGACCGCCCAGGCTTGTCCAAGTGGGACGCGCCTCGCGTAGGCTTTGCGAAAGCTTTTCGATTGCCGGCTTGCTGCCGTGGCGCCTTCCGTTGTTGGATCGCCTGGCTGTGCAAGCCCATGCGGGAAACACTCCGCCACTCGCGCCCGCGAAAGCTGCGGGTGTTCATCAGGCAGAGTTGGGCGGCGATATCGTGCTGTAGATTCTTGTAGGGGCAGCCGTTATCTCGGGTCTCGTCTTAGTCTGGCAAGGGATCGGCTGCAGGCGTTCTAGTGAGCGCGTGCCGCCAGTTCGCTCCAGCCGCCCCACAGGATTTGGATGCCGATGCACAGCAGGATGAAGGCGGAGAGCCTCACAACGACCTGGGTACCGTGTGGCCCGAGCAGTCCGACTAACCGCTGCGCAAAGCGGTAGGAGAAATACACGGTCAGGGCCATGGCGAGTGATGCCGCGACCGCGCCACCGGTCGTGAATATGAGCTGCTCCGCCCCGGCAATTTTCGGCAGCTGGGTCCCAAGGGTTATCGCCACGGAAATCGATCCCGGCCCGACTGTCAGTGGCATGGTCAGTGGATAAAACGGATCAGGTATGGTGGCTCGCACGTTTGGATCCACCCTAGGAACATCGGGTGAAGGCTCAGCATTCAGCAGTTTCCAGCCAAAAGCACTGACCACCAGTCCGCCACCGATTCGGACAACCGGAAGGCTGATGCCAAAGAATTCCAGCACGTGAGATCCGATAAACATCGATCCGACGAGCAGAAAGAAGCTGTTGATCGCAACACGTCTGGCGAGGCCCTGCCGCTGGGCATCGGTACAGAACTCAGTCAGCCCAAGAAAGATCGGCGCATCTGCAATTGGATTGACGATCGGAAACAGCGCCGCATAGACCAGCAGAAACGCGTTCGTCACTGCGTTGATGGAAGACATCCGTTTACTGGATCCGGACCTGTTTGCCAGATCAAAGGTATCGCGCGCGCCAGCTCGGTGACAGAGGGCGCGGGCATACTGCTGTCCAGCAGCTGGCGCATGGTATCCGGCGGCGTGAACGCCAGCGGCATGCGCAGCCTTATCTGGCGCTCGCCCTTGCCTTCGCGACTGGCGATCGCGGCAATAGTGCCGCCGGCCATGATCTCGTCGA
>Ga0265338_10003135_pt1 | contig 23621 bp, 21 predicted proteins | sample 42126metaG_FD_193579 | JGI IMG/M metagenome (GOLD analysis project Ga0265338, IMG submission 193579) | Rhizosphere microbial communities from Carex aquatilis grown in University of Washington, Seatle, WA, United States - 4-21-26 metaG | ecosystem: Host-associated > Plants > Roots > Rhizosphere... | reverse complement strand
GCGGCGCACGCGCAGGCTGCCCCACAGGAACAGCAGGCCCAGCACCAGGCCCGCCAGGGGTGCATAGAAGGCGACCTCGGTCACAGGATCCGTTGTGATCGGCCGCGGGCCGCCTGCCAAGCCCGCGCTGGCGACGGCCGGCGCGGAGCTTGACCGGCGGGAGTCGCCGGCGAAGATGGCGGCGTTGACCCGGTTGCGGTCCGGGCGCCGTCGCCTGTCCGCGGCTCAATCACGGAAATAGTCATGAAAGCCAATATCGGGACGGCTGATCGCGTGGTGCGGGTGGTGGGCGGACTCGTGATCGTCGGGGCGGGCACCTACTACCGGAGTTGGTGGGGACTGGTCGGCTTCCTGCCGCTGTTGACGGCGGCGGTTCGCCTCTGCCCGGCCTACCTGCCGTTCAGGTTCAGCACCTGCAAGGCGGACATCGACAAGCCCGACCTGTTGCCGCCGGGCGCCGGAGCCGCATAGCGGCCGGCGGGATCGGCCGCCTAGGCCGCGGGCACGAGGCGGACGCTCTCGACGGCGATGCGCTCGACCGGCTGGCTGCGTTCGCCGCCCGCGCCGGTGCACGGCACGCTGGCGATGCGGTCGAGCACGTCGAGGCCTTTGACCACCTCGCCGAACGCCGTGTAGTTCCGATCGAGAAAGCGGGCGTCGCCATGGCAGATGAAGAACTGGCTGCCGGCGGAATCGGGATGGGCCGAACGGGCCATGGAAAGGACGCCGCGCACATGCGGCTTGGCATTGAACTCGGCCTTCAGGTTCCAGCCGGGTCCGCCGGTTCCGGGCGAACCGACGGCGCCGGCCTTGGTATTGGGGCAGCCGCCCTGGATCATGAAGCCCTTGATGACGCGGTGGAAGGCGGTGCCGTCGTAGAAATTCTCGCGGGCGAGCCGCTTGAAATTCTCCACGGTCTGGGGCGCGACGTCCGGCCAGAAGGCAACGGTCATCTCACCGTACGATGTCTTGATCACGGCATGTTCGGCAGGGGCGGGCGGTTTGCTCATAGAAGACGCGAGCAAGACGCGGACGGCTGCTGCCGGCAAGCCGCAAGAAATCCGGCAGGCCCGACGGTGGGGATGGGACGCCGCCCGACCGGCGGCGAGTTCGCCTCCCGCTTGCCTCGGGGCGCCCGGTAGCGAACGTTGGGGCGTGCCGTATTTTGACCACAATGCGACGACGCCGCTGGCGCCGCGGGCCCGCGAAGCCTGGCTGCGCGCGTCGGAGGAGTCATGGCAGAACCCGTCGAGCCCGTATCGGGAGGCGGCGCGGGTGCGGGCCCGGCTGGAGCAGGCGCGGGAGCGGCTCGCGCTGCTGTTGGGCTGCCCGGCCGGGCACGTGGTCTTCAATTCCGGGGCGACCGAGGGCGCCAACGCCATCCTGGCCTACTGGGCGCGCACCCTGCCGCCGGACGGCGTCGTCGCCATCAATCCGACCGAGCATCCCTGCGTGCTCGCGGCCGCGCGCCAGGCGTTTTCGCCGGAGCGCCTGGTCGAAATCGGCATCGACGGCGACGGCGCGGTGAAGGTGGATGCGCTCGCGGCCCTGCTGGCGGCGGGTCCGGCCCATTCCGCCGGCCGGGTGGGTGCCGTCGTGGTCATGGCCGCGAACAACGAGACCGGCGTGGTCCAGCCCTGGCGCGAAATCGGCGCGTGGTGCCGTCATCATCGGGTGGCTTATTATTGCGACGCCGCGCAGTGGCTGGGCAAGGTGGCGGCCGGGGGGCTGGGCGAGGCGGGCTGGATCACCGCGTCGGCGCACAAATTCGGCGGGCCCAAGGGCGCGGGATTCCTGGTGTTTCCGGACCAGGCGGACGGCTTCCATTCCCAGCGGGGCGGTGAACAGGAGGGAGGCCGGCGGGCGGGCACGGAGGATTATCCGGCGGTCGCGGCCATGGTGGCCGCGCTGGCCGAGGCGGAGGGCGTCCACGTGTTGCGCGAAACCGAGCGCCAGCGGCACCGCGAGGCATTCCTGGCGCATCTGCGTGCGGCCCTGCCGGCGGCGCGGGTCGTGGGCGCCGGCGCGGAACGGCTGTGGAATACCGTGTCGCTGCTGCTGCCCCATTCCGAGAATCACCGCTGGGTCCTCAAGCTCGACCGGCGCGGCTTCCAGGTTTCGACCGGGTCGGCCTGCGCCACCGGCCGGGAGGGACCCTCCCACGTGCTGGCGGCGATGAAGGTGCCCCCGGACGAAGCCCGGCGCGTCATCCGCATCAGCGCCGGCTGGGACACCGCCGAGGCTGACTGGCGCGGGCTGGCGGCCGCGCTGGCTGCGACCGAGGCGGAACTGCGGATGGCGGCGTCGCCGGATGTCGTCACGGCCTCCTAGGCCGGCGGGGCCCGGCCACCCGTCCGCCGGCCGGAAACAGGCTCGTTTTTCGGCCGGGGATTCCGTGTAGTCCGTTGGCACCCTCCCATGCACCTGCGCAAGCTCACGGTTCAGCACTGGCGCAACATCGCGCTGGCGAGCCTCGCCTTCGACGGCCGGCAGCAGTTCCTCGTCGGCGCGAACGGCCAGGGGAAGACCAGCCTGCTCGAAGCGGCCGGCTTTCTCACGGCCTTGCGTTCGTTCCGGGCGGTGGATCCGCGGCTGCTCATCGCTCACGGACAGACGGAGGCGGCCGTCGCGTGCCAGGTGGAGCAGGAACGCGGGGCGGAAACGACGGTGACGATCCGGCTGGGGGGCGACGGCAAGGAGGTCTGGTGCGACCAGGAGCGCATCACGCGCCTGGCCGACTATGTCGGCCGGTTTCCCACGGTGGTGTTCTCGGCCCAGGATCATCTGCTCGTGCGCGGCACCCCCGCGGGCCGGCGGCGCTGGCTCGACCTGGCGCTGGCGGCGACCGATCCCGGCTACCTGGCCGCGCTGCAGTCGTATCACCGCGCGCTGGCCGACCGGAACAGCCTGCTCAAGGCGGGCCGGAACGGCGCGGAACTGGCGGCGTTCGAGAGCCAGCTCGTGCCCGCTGGCGTCCGGCTCATCGGCCGCCGGACCGAGAGTCTGGGCGTGCTGGCCGCGCACCTGCGGACGGCCTATGCGCGCATCGCCCCGGGGGCCGAGGCCGCCGGACTGGCCTACGCGCCCGATTTCGGCGAGGCGGACGCGGCGGGCTTCGCCGCGGTGCTGGCGGCGGGCCGGGCGCGCGACGAGCTGCTGAAGACGACGCAGCGGGGCCCGCACCGCGACGACTTTGAGTTCTCCCTCGACGGCCGGCCGGCCCGGGAGGTCGCGTCGGAAGGCCAGCAGCGCAGCCTCGTGCTGGCGCTGCGCCTGGCGCAGGTCGTGTTCTTCCACGAACGCACCGGCGTGGGGCCGGTGCTGCTGGCCGACGACGTGCTCGGGGAGCTCGATCCGGAGCGCCGCGCGCGCTTCTGGAACGCCCTGGATCCGGCCCTGCAGATCATCGCGACGGGCACGAGCCTGCCCGACGATGCCACGCTCGGCTGCTGGCAGGTCTTCCGGGTCGAGGCGGGGCGGGTCGCCGCCGCCGAATCAACGCGGACCCCGCCATGAGAGCTTTTTCCGATATCGCGCCGGATGAACTCGCGCGCCAGTTCGCCGCGTGGGGTTTCAAACCCTCCCACGCCGGGCGGCTGCTGCAAAGCTACTACGCGCACGGCGGCGAGGTGGCCTGGCCGGAAGTGAAGGCGCCCCGGGCGCTGCGGGAGCGGCTGGACGCGGAGGCGGCCCCGGCGGGCTCCCGCGTGGTGGTCCGCCGCGTGGCGGAAGACGGCACCGTCAAGCTGCTGCTGCGGCTGCCCGACGAGCGGACCGTCGAGTCCGTCCTCATGCCGGCCGACCGGTCCGACCGCGCGGCGGGCTGCCTGTCGTCGCAGGTCGGATGCGCGCTGGCGTGCGATTTTTGCGCAACGGCGCAGAGCGGCTTCGCGCGCAACCTCTCGGCGGGCGAGATGGTCGAGCAGTTCCTGCAGCTGCGGCGCGAGGCCCAGGGCCTCGGGCGGCGGCTGCAGACCGTCGTGTTCATGGGCATGGGCGAGCCGCTGCTGAACCTGGAGAACGTGCTGGTCGCGATCCGGCGGATGGCCGAGGGCGCCCTGGGCGGCCTGGGCTGGCGGCAGATCACGGTGTCCACCGTCGGGATCGTCCCGGGCATCGACGCGCTGGCGGCCGCGGCCCTGAACGTGAACCTCGCCGTGTCGCTGCACGCGCCGGACGACGCCACCCGGGCGCGCCTGATTCCATCCGGCCGCCGTTTCGGCGTGGAGGAGATCCTGGCGGCGGCGGACCGGTTCCAGGCGGGGAACAACGGCCGGCCGGTGTCGATCCAGTATTGCCTGCTCAAGGACGTGAACGACGCCCCGGCGCAGGCGCGCCAGCTGGCGGCCCGGCTTGCGGGCCGGCGGATGCACGTGAACCTGCTGCACTACAATCCGACGGGCCTCAGCCTGACCGGGCGCACCTACGCGCCGTCGCCGCCGGCGGCGGAGGACGCGTTCATGGACGAGTTGAAGGCGCACCGGATCGTGGCCCATTTCCGCCGCGCCCGCGGGCGCGACATCGACGCGGCCTGCGGCCAGCTGCGGCGGACGACGGCGACCGGGTAGGGCGCCCGGGGGCCAGTCCGGCCGATTGGCCGTGACACGCCGCGGGCATCGGTGCTTTAACCGCTCCCCGCGCATGCATCTTGAACCCTGGCAATGGGCGCTGGTCGGTCTCGGCGCGTTTCTGGTGGGGGTGTCGAAGACGGGCATCGCCGGATTCGGGATCCTGTTTGTGGCCATCTTTGCGAACGTCATTCCGGCCCGGCAGGCCACGGGCTTTGTGCTCCCGCTGCTGATCGTCGGCGATGTCATCGCCGTCGCGAGCTACCGGCAGCACACGGTCTGGCGCCATCTCTGGCGCCTGTTCCCCTGGACCGCGCTGGGCGTCGGGCTCGGCACGCTGGCGTTGGGCCAGCTGGACGACGGGGCGGTGCGCCGGCTCATCGGCGGCATCATCGTGGGGATGTTTGCGCTGCACGTGTGGCGGAAACGGCTGGTGGCGGCCCGGGCCGCGCCGGCGGCGGGCGCGTCCGGCGGGAGTCCCGACGACTGGGCGCCGCAGGCCCCGGGGTGGTTCGCCCCGGCCGCCGGCGTCGTCGCCGGGTTCACCACCCAGGTGGCCAACGCCGCCGGTCCCGTCATGATCCTCTATCTGCTCGCGATGGGTTTGCCGAAAATGGAGTTCATGGGCACGGGCGCGGTGTTCTTTCTCTGCCTGAACCTCTTCAAGGTGCCGTTCATGGCCGGCCTCGGCATGGTCACGGCGGCGAGTTTCCAGGCCAACCTGCTGCTCGCGCCGCTGGTCGTGGCCGGGGCGCTGGCGGGGCGCTGGGTCCTGCACCGGATCAACCAGCAGTGGTTCGAGTGGATCGCGCTGGTGCTGACCATGGCCGCCGGGGTGAAGCTGCTGGTCTGACCCGAGGCGGCCGCAGCTCCGCGCGGGCGCGCATTCGGATTGAACAGCGGGGAGCCCACCGGGTATGAGTACCGGTCACGATGGCGCGCATGTCGGTCAGGCGGATGTGGGCGGCGAAGCTGGCGGGCACGCTGGCGCCGCGCGGCTGGCCGGAGACATCCGACCGGCCGCGGCCGGTGTTCGCCGGCCAGGTGCTGGGCGTGGATCCGAGCCTGCGCGGCACCGGACTGGCCTTGATCGAGTTCGCCGCCGGGCGTCCGGCGGTGCTCCTGGGGGCGCGCACCGTGCGCGTGCCGGCGCGGCGCCCGATGCCCGACGCCCTGGCGGAGATTCATCGCGCCGTCATGGCGTTCCTCGACGAATTTGACGTGCGCCACGTGGCGCTCGAGCAGACGATCTATGTGCAGAATTTCCAGACGGCGCAGATCCTCGGGGCGGCGCGGGGCGCGGCGATTGCGGCGGCGGCGCTGCGCGGGCGGCCGGTTTTCGAATATCCCCCCCTGCGCGTGAAGCAGGCGGTCGTGGGCGTGGGCCGGGCCAGCAAGCAGCAGATGCAGCGGACGATCATGGCGCTCCTCGGACACGCCGCCCCGCTCGCCCCGGACGAGGCGGACGCCGCCGGCGTGGCCGTCTGTCACGCCCTCACCTGGCGCGAAAGCGCCTAACGCGCCGCTGCGGCCCGCTTGGCGATCTGCCGGTCCTGCCATTTCTTCGGCAGGTCGATGTTGAAGTAGACCTCCCGGACGTCGCCGGTCTTGATATTCCGGGCCGTGTGCACGTCGAACTCGGTGCCTCGGTGCACGACCGACCGCCGCTCCTCGGAGGTCAGCTGCAACGCCTGGAGCGTCGCGTCCTCCTCATCGATCGTGATCACGTGAAAGGCGGTGCTGTAGCTCAGCCCGTCGCCGCTGTCGATGATCGAATCCATCAGGCCGTACCAGAGCGCGCGCACCTCATCGGCCTTGGCCGGGTCGCCGGCGGCCCGGCAGGCGTTGGATTTCATCTTTAGAAGGAAGACGTTGTACGGGTCCCTGAGCAGGCCGCGATCGGCCAGTTCGATGACCTTGGCATAATCCTTCGCGAGCATCTGTTCGGCGCACTGGACGCGGAGATCGCTCACGACGTCGTCGTAGGGGTGGTAGGCGGCGGTGGCGGCGTAGTTGAGGCGCAGGGCCGCATATTCCTTCGCTTTCGCCGCCCGCTCGGCGGGCGTCGGGAGGTCTGCTCCCGACAGGGGAGCCAGCCCGAGGGAAAGGAACAGGACGATCAGGGGTAGTCGCGGGTTCATAGAAGGGAGGTCGGGGTCGGGTCTATCCAAACACGGTCTTCAGTACCCGCCCGAGGTCGGCGGTGCGATAGGGTTTGGTCAGGTAGCCGCAAAAACCCATGTTGAGGTATTGCTGCGCCATCTCCTCGTTGTCGTAGCCGCTGGAGATGATCACGCGCACGTCGCGGTCGAGTTCGCGCAGCCGCTTGAAGGTCTCCTCGCCGCCGAGGCCGCCGACGATGGTGAGGTCAACAACGACCGCGTCGTACGGCCGCCCGATGTTCAGGTAGCGGGTGTACAGGGCGATCGCCTCCTCGCCCTTGTGGGCGACGTCGAACTTGTATTCGAGCGTCTCGAGCATGCGGGCGGTGAGTTTGCAGATGTTCTCATCGTCGTCCATGAACAGGACGCGGCCGGTGCGGAAGCGCATCGTGGGCGCGCGCCGGGCCTCGACGTCCGCGGCCAGGCCGGCCTGGGGCAGGAAGAGGGTGAAGGTCGTGCCCGCGCCGGCCGTGGAGTCGACGCCGATCTGCCCGCCGTGGCGGCGCACGAGTTCGAGCGCGGTGGCGAGGCCCAGGCCGGTGCCGTGCTTCTTCGTGGTGAAATAGGCGTCGAAGACCTTCGGCAGGCTCTCGCGGGGAATGCCGATGCCGTCGTCCTTGACGTCGAATTGCACGTACGGACCGGCCGTCAGCGGCGGGATCTGGCCGCCGGCCAGCGTGACATCGGCGGCGCGCAGCCACACGTGGCCCGGGCGATCCGGCGGCACGGCCTCGATCGCATTCACGATCAGGTTCTGGAAGACCTGCAGGATCTGGGCCCGGTCGGCCTGGATGCCGGCGGTGCCGGGGGCCACCTCGACCTTGACTTCGACGCGGGCGCCGGCCGCGGCGATGCGCGCGGCCTCGGTGAGCACGGTTTCGGCCGCGAGCGTGGTCCGGGCGGCCCCGCCGCCGCCTTTCGCCAGGGCCAGGAGCTCCTTGGTCAGTCCGCGGGCGGCGAGCGCGGCATTCTCGCCGTCCTTGAGGATCGCCGCGTCGGGCGGGGTGCGGCCCGCGGCGACGCTGTTGAGGATCGTCGTGAGGAGGTTGTTGAGGTGGTCGGCGATCCCGCCGGCGAGCGCGCCGAGCAGCTCGCCCCGGTTGGCCTTGACCAGCTCGTCGGGGGTGAGCGGCAGCTCTTCGGGGTCCCGGAAGGCGAGGGCGGCTCCGATGACCCGGCCGGTGCCGTCCTGCACCGGGCGGGCGCTGAAGACAATGGCGCGCGGCTTGGCCCCGCCGGCGCGCGCCAGCAGGTGGTCCGTGTTGAAGGGGACGGCCTCGCCCGAGGCCAGGAGCCGCTCCTGCGGAAACTCGACCGGCTCGCCGCTGGCGCGGCTCAGCAACGGAAATACCTCGGCGAGGGCCCGGCCGCGCAGGGCTGCCGGGGCCGCCTCGAGCAGCTGCGCGGCCTTGTCGCTGGCGAAGATGATGCGGCCGCCCGCGTCCGTCAGCACCAGGCCCTCGCGCAATTCGGCCAGGGCGCCGATCAGGAGGGCGGGGGGGACCGCCGGTCCGTCGGCCAGCGGCAGCTCGGCCGGCACGACGCAATGGAAGCCGAGCACGCGGAGAAGCTCACGTTTGCGCGACAGGTGCCGGAATACGCCGCCGATCGCCCAGAGATAGTGGCCGTCCTTGTGGCGCAGGCGGCAAAGATCGAGGTAGGCGGCCTCGCCGGGATGCCGGCTCAGGAAATACTCCTTCAGCCCGTCGGGCGCCTCGTCCGGATGCAGGACGGTGGCGAGCGTGTCGACGCCGTCGATCAGGTCGTCCTCCTGATAGCCCAGCAGGCGCTTCCAGGCCGGCGAGAACCAGTGCCGCCCCCCGGCAAAATCCAGGTCGAAGGCGCCGAGCGGGCCGCGCTCGGTCAGCCCCTGGAAGCGCTCCTCGCGCTCGACGGCGGTCTCCTCGAATTCGCGGCGTTCCGAGATGTCGAGATGGACGCCCGCGACCCGCTCGATGTCGCCCTCCGGTCCGAACACCTGCAGGCCGGCGCCCAGGATCCATACATAGTGGCCGTCCTTGTGGCGCAGCCGGTATTCGAGGGAGAAACTGCGCGCCCCGCTGAACAGGCGCGTGTGCACGCGGTCGGGCGCGGCGGCGGAATCCTCCGGGTGGAGCAGGTTGCGCCAGGTGTCGACCGTATCGGCGAGTTCCGCCTCGGCATAGCCCATCTGCCGCTTCCAGGCGGGCGAGTAGTAATACGTGCCGCTTTTGAAGTTGAGGTCGAAGACGCCGACCGGACTGCGTCCCGCCAGGAAGGAAAGCAGGTCCGGCCCGGTCCCGGCCGGGGCGGCGGGCCGGACCGATGCCAGCCAGACCGGGCCGGTCGCGGCCGCCGCCTTTTCCAGCTTCACCTCCACGTCCACCCGCGCGCCGTCCTGCGGCTCGGCCACCAGGCGGAGGGGAGCGGCCGCCGCGGCCGCCAGCAGGACATCCCACTGCGCCTCGCGCCAACCGTTTTCCTTCGAGGTGACGTCGAACGCGAACAGGGTCGAGAAATGACCCCCGACGAGCTCCGTGCCGCCGGCCCGCCACAGGGCGCAGGCGGCCGCATCGGCCACCAGAATCTTTCCGCCGCCGTCGAGCACGAGCAGGGCGGCAGCCGCGCCACGGACGGTCGTGCCGGTGGCTCCAGTCGTTGGAATTTCCGACGCGTTGCCCATGAAAGCCTTGTACAGGGACGGGCGGCCGGAGCAACCGTTCTCGCCCCCGACGCGAGAACCGTGACGATTCCCGGCGCCATGTTAAGTCTAAAACGACCCGCCGCCCGGCTCCGACCGTTCGGGCCCGGTCAGGCGCCGACCCCGGCCGGCGCCGGCGCGGGGAGGTCCGGGGAGGCCGCCGGGACCAGCCACCGGCGCACCCGGCCGGCGAGAAAATCGATGTAGGGCGCCTGGTCGTTCAGGCAGGGGATGTGCTCGAACGACTCGCCGCCCGCTTCGAGGAAGGTCCGGCGTCCGGTGAGGCGGATCTCCTCCAGCGTCTCGAGGCAGTCCGCGACAAAGGCGGGGGTGATGACGAGCAGGCGCTTCCGGCCCGCCGCGGGCAGGCGCCGGAATTCGGCATCCGTGTACGGCTGGAGCCACGGCTCGCCCGCGAGGCGCGACTGGAACGAAATCGAGTACCGGGCGGGATCCAGCCCGGCGCGGCGGGCAAAAAGCTCGGTCGTGCGGATGATCTGGGCCCGGTAGCAGGTGGCGTGGGCCGGGCTGGCGGTCGTGCAGCAATCCCGCGCGAGCATGCAATGCGCGTGCGAGGAGTCTGCCTTGCGGAGGTGCCGGACGGGGAGGCCGTGATAGCTGAAAAGCAGATGGTCGTGCGGGTGGTCCAGCCAGGGCTGCGCGGTGGCGTGAAGTGCGTCGATGTAGTCGGCGTCGGCGTAGAAGGGCGGCACCACGTCCAGGCGCAGGCGCGGCGCCAGCCGGGCGGCCTCCTCCCGCACCTTGACGGCGAGCGTCTCCCAGCTCGACATCGCGTAGTGCGGGTACTGGGGGATGACGAGGAGCTGGTCGACTCCGCCGTCGGCCAGCTGCCGCATGACCGTTTCGATCGAGGGCCGCCCGCACCGCATGGCGAGGGCCACCGGCAGGTCAGGTCCCAGCGCGGTTGCCAGCCGCTGCTGCACCCGGCGGCTGGTGGCGATGAGCGGCGCGCCCTCCGGCGTCCAGGTGGTCGCATAGGCGTGGGCGGACTTCGGCGGCCGGGTGCGCAGAATGATGCCGTGGAGCAGCAGCCACCGCAGCGGCTGCGCCGGCCGGTCGAGGACCCGCTCGTCGCCCAGAAACTCGGCCAGGTAGCGCCGCACGTCCGCGGTCGACGGCGAATCGGGCGAGCCGAGGTTGACGAGGAGGACGGCGCGGGCGGACATGGGTGCCAGCTACTGGTCGGGAGAATCCCCGTGGTTGTCAAACGCCCTCGGGCGGCGGATTGGCGGCCCGCCGGACCGCCGGCGTCCGGGGGGTCAGGCCAGGCCGCGCGCCGCCTGGATCATGCGGATCAGCCGCTGCATGTTTTCCGGCGCGATGCGATCCGTGATGAGCGTGCGCGGGTGACCGGGCGCGACGTCGAGGCGCAGGCCGTCCTCGGATCCGGGGCGCACAAAATCCTCGACGAAATCCATGCCGCCGCACCGCCTGATCCAGCGGTAATAACGGTCCACCTCATCGGACTCGATCACGCAGTCGATCCGGAGGAAGACGCTGCAATAGAGCGTGAGGTCGCGGAACGAGGCGAACCAGGTGGGCGGATTCAGCAGGAGATCGCGAATGATGAGCGTCACGGCGTGGCCGGGTGCAAGCATGGACCTTACCAAGGCCGGGAACGGCGGCCCGGTCCGCCCGGATTTTGACGTTGCCGGTGGCGGAGCGCAACCGCATGAGTCATGGTTTGGCGGAGCGAACCGGCCCGCCCAGACATTTTTGCCATGAGTTCAAACCGCCGACCCGTGCTCCTCGTCGTCCGCGACGGCTGGGGCAAGAACCCGAATCCCGCGCACGACGCGTTCAACGCCGTGCATCTCGCCCGGAAGCCGTGTGACGACCGGCTGCACGCGGAATACCCCGTGACCCTGGTGAAGGCGTGCGGCCTGGACGTGGGCGTGCCCGACGGGGTGATGGGCAACAGCGAGGTCGGCCACCAGAACATCGGCGCCGGCCGCATCGTCGACCAGGAGATCGTGCGCATCACCAAGGCGATCGCCGACGGGGAGATCGCCCGCAACGCGGTGTGGCGCGCGGCGCTCGAGCGCGTCAAGACGCGCGGCACGAAGCTGCATTTCATGGGCCTGGCCTCGGATGCCGGCGTCCACAGCCTGCTCGAGCACCTGTACGGGCTGCTCGGCCTCGCCCGGGCGGCCGGCGTGACGAAGGACATCTATATCCACGCGTTCATGGACGGGCGCGACACGCCGCCGACGAGCGGGCTGGGTTTCATCAAGCAGCTGGAGGCAAAACTGGCCGCGGCCGGCGTCGGCCGGGTCGCGAGCGTCTGCGGGCGTTTCTACAGCATGGACCGCGACAACCGCTGGGACCGCGTCACGCGCGCCTACCAGATGCTGGTCGGACAGAAGGCGGATGCGACCGCCCCGAGCGCGACCGCCGCCGTGCAGCAGTACTATGACCAGCCGACGAACGATTCGCAGAAGGGCGACGAGTTCGTGGTGCCGACGTGGGTCGTGGGCGCGGACGGCCGACCCGTGGCGCCGATCGGCGACGGCGACAGCGTCATCTTCTTCAATTTCCGCGGCGACCGGCCGCGCGAACTCTGCCGCGCCTTCTGCGAGGACGGCTTCAAGGATTTCGACCGGGGACGGAAACGGGACCTCTATTTCGCGGGGCTGACCGAGTACAAGAAGGGCCTGCCGGTCGAGACCATTCTCCTCAAGCCGCCGAAGATGAAGAACATCCTCGGCGAGTATCTCACCGACCGCGGGCTCACGCAATTCCGCAGCGCCGAGACCGAGAAATACCCGCACGTGACGTTTTTCTTCAACGACTATCGCGAGGAGCCGTTTCCCGGCGAGGAACGCGCCGTGGTGGCCAGCCCGAAGGTGACGACCTACGACCTCGCCCCCGACATGTCGTCGATGGGCGTGACCGTGGCGGCGCGCCACGCGATCCTTTCGGGCCAGTTCGACCTGCTGGTCGTCAACTACGCCAATCCCGACATGGTCGGCCACAGCGGCTCGCTGCCGGCGGCGGTCCGGGCCGTCGAGGCGACCGACCTCGGCACCGGCGTGCTGGTCGACGCCGTGCTCAAGATGGGCGGGGCCGCGATCATCTGCGCCGACCACGGCAATTGCGAGCAGATGTGGGATCCGGTGCACAACGCGCCGCACACCTCGCACACGCTCAACCTGGTCGAGGTCTTCGTGGTCGGCGCGGGGTACGCGGCGGGGACGACGAAGCTGCGCGCCGGCGGCCGCCTCGCCGACCTCGCGCCAACGCTGCTCGAGCTCATGGGCGTGCCCGTGCCGCCCGAAATGACCGGCACGAGCCTGATCGTGCACTGACGGGGCGCCCGGGGCCCGCGTCCCGAGATGCGGGCTTGCGGTTTTCCCGTGCCTGCCAAGCATCGGGTCGCGCCTTTCCCCGTCGTGTCGGAAATCAGCTACGAGTTTAAGCAGCTCTTGATCGACGATGCGCATCTGCGCATCGCCCGCGCGTTGCTGGAGGAGGCCCGCAACGACCTGCTGACCCGGATCGGCGTGCTGGAAAAGACCCAGTCCTCCGTCGACCGGCTGATGGCGATGGCCGGCCGGCCGCGCGATGTTTCCCGCACGATCAAGTCCACGCAGGACGAGCTGACCCAGATCGAGAACGCGATGGAAAGCGTCGCCAAGGTCGCAGCCAAGGTGCTGCCGCGGGTGGAGGAGCAAACGGAGACCTATGTGCGGGTCGAGTCGCCCGAGTTCGTCAAGGGCCTGGCGACCGTGAAGGATTTTGCGGACTGGACGCGCTCGATCGAGCGGTTCCAGCGCAAGCTCGACGCGTACCTGCGCGCGCTGGGGACGGCGCGGAACATGGTGACGGCCGCCTACGATGCCGCGCAGAAACGGATCTCCCCGGTGGCGGAGGAGGCGCTGACGAAGGCGATCCTGGCGGCGGGGGAGCTGGAGGAGGAGACCGCCTTCATCAACCGGGTGGCCGACGCGCACCAGTCGGCGGCGAGCGACACGCCGCAGGCGCAGGCGGTGCTGCCGCGCCTGCCGGTGGCGCTGTTCCGGGAATGGACGGAGCGGATCCGGCAGCAGGGCGACATGACGGCGATCCAGGCCGAGTTCAACCGCATCCTCAGCATGTGCGAGCTGCTGCAGTCGACCGGCGTCATGGCGATCGACGAGGCGGTCAAGCGGACGGCCCAGGAGCACTCGCAACTCTCGCATGGCTACGTCCTGGAGTATCTCAACCGGCTGCGGGACTACGCGGACAAGCATTGGGTCAAGGCCGAGGAGATGACCCAGCGGGTGCGGCAGCTGGAGTCCGAGCTGCTCGGGGCCCCCAACTTTCCCTTCGAGATCGAGTTCTAGCGGGCCCGGGGGATCCGGGTGGGACAGTTTCTGTTTGCGCTCCGGCGGCGGCGTCCGCTTAGCTGACCGCCCTTCGTCTCCCTCTCCCTCCCATGAAGCGCACGCACCACTGTGGCCAGCTCACCGCGGCCGACCTCGGCACCACGGCCGCGCTGGCCGGCTGGGTGGACTCCATCCGCGACCACGGCGGCATCATCTTCGTCGACCTCCGCGACCGCGAGGGCATCACCCAGGTGAAGTTCGACCCGCAGGACGACGCGGAGGTCGGCGCGCGCGCAGCGGGGCTCAAGCCGGAATCGGTGATCGGCGTTTCGGGCAAGGTGGTCCGGCGGCCCGAGGGCACCGTCAATCCGAGCCTGCCGACCGGCGCGGTGGAGGTCGATGCGACCGCGCTGGAGATTCACAACCTCTCCGACACGCCCCCCTTTCCCCTCGACGATGCGGGCGGCGACCGGGTCAACGAGGACCTGCGACTGACGTACCGTTATCTCGACCTGCGCCGGCCCACCATGCGGCGCAACCTCGCGGTGCGCCACCGCGCGGTCAAGACGGTGCGCGATTTCTTTGACGCCCAGGGATTTATCGAGGTTGAGACGCCGATCCTGTTCAAGAGCACGCCGGAGGGCGCGCGGGAGTACCTGGTGCCCTCGCGCATCCACCCCGGCGAGTTCTACGCGCTCTCGCAGTCGCCGCAGCAGTTCAAGCAGATCCTGATGGTCGCGGGCGTGGAGCGCTATTTCCAGATCGCCCGCTGCTTCCGGGACGAGGATCTCCGCGCCGACCGCCAGATGGAGTTCACCCAGATCGATGTCGAGGTCTCGTTCATCGACCGCGAGGGCATCTACGCGCTGTGCGAGGGCATGTTGAAGCGGATCTGGCGCGACATCTTGGGGGTGGACCTGCCGACGCCCTTTCCGCGGCTGGCCTTCACCGAGGCGATGAACCGCTTCGGGGTGGACAAGCCCGACACGCGGTTCGGCCTCGAGCTCGTCGATTTCACCGACACGTTCAAGCAGTCCGCGTTCAAGGTCTTCGCGTCCGCCGCCGCCGGCGGCGGCGCGGTCAAGGCGCTCAATGCGAAGGGTCTGGCCGACGTGACGCAGGGCGAGCTGACGAGCCTGGAGGAGGCGGCCCGCTCCCTCGGAGCCAAGGGGCTCGCCTTCATCAAGGTCGAGGGCGGGGAGTGGAAATCGCCCATCGTGAAGTTCTTCAGCGAGGCCGAAAAGGCCGAGCTCACGCGGCGTCTCGGCATCGCGGACGGCGACATCATTTTTTTCGCGGCGGCGCCCTGGGAGAAGGCTTGCGCCATCCTCGGCCGCATCCGGCTCGACTGCGCGGCGCTGCTGCAGAAGCGCGGCAAGCTGGTCGTGCCGGCGGATCGGTGGAATTTCCTCTGGGTCGTCGATTTTCCGCTGATGACCTACGACGAGGAGGCCAAGCGCTTCGTGGCCACGCATCATCCGTTCACGGCGCCGGTGCCGGAGGACGTGGCGCTGCTCGACACCCATCCGCGGCAGGTGCGGGGCCAGCACTACGACGTCGTGCTCAATGGCATGGAACTCGGGGGCGGCTCGATCCGCATCCACCAGCCGGCGCTGCAGGAGAAGGTCTTCAAGGACGTGCTCAAGATCCCCGCGGACGTGGTGGAGAGCCGGTTCGGGTACCTGCTGCGCGCGTTCCGCTACGGCGCGCCCCCGCACGGCGGCATCGCCTTCGGCGTTGACCGGCTAGTGGCGCTGCTGTGCGGCACGACGAGCATCCGCGACGTCATCGCCTTCCCGAAGACCCAGAAGGCGCAGGACCTGATGACGCAGAGCCCGACGCCGGTGACGCCGAAGCAGCTGCGGGACCTGCATATCCAGACGGTGATTCCGCCGACGGCCTGAACGGCCGCGGAGGCGGCAACGAGGCGGTTGCGGGACGGGTCCGGCCAGGGCCGCCGCGTTATCCGGCAAATTGCCCGGCGGTTGGCATGGTGCGTGCTAAAAACGCCGTTCATCGGTGCCACCGCCACACTTGCCCGGATCCGGTCCGGCGGGCGGAGACGCCGATGCGTCGAATCCACCACCACGACGGGTCCTGGGGAGCCGTCTGTTCAATCCAAACCACCTCACCGCATCGCACCCGATGCGGGCAAACACCACGATGATTACGCGATATTCAGGCTTACGATGGCTGAGCGCGGCCCTATTGGGGTTCGCTCTCTGCAGCAGTCTGGCCACGCCCCGGGCGCTGGCGGATGACCCGAAACCAGATCCGGCTGGCACCGCCACGGGCTCTTCGGCCGACGTCCAGGATGCCGGCGGCACGCACTTCGTCGTCTCCGCACCCGCGGAGCTGACCCCGGACCAGCAGAAGGATCCCGCCCAAGTGAAGGCCTACCAGGAGGCGAAGAAGGCCTTCGACGACTACACGGCGCAAGCCAAGCTCGAGCCGCTCGCGGTGAAGCTCTCCGACGCGGTTGGCCACAATCGCGTGGCGATCAACTTCACCTGGACGCTGGTCACGGGCTTCCTCGTGATGTTCATGCAAGCCGGCTTCGCGCTGGTGGAAACCGGGCTGTGCCGGGCGAAGAACGCCGGCCACACCATGGCGATGAACTTCATGATCTATCCCATGGGCATGCTGGGTTTCTATCTCTGCGGCTTCGCCTTCATGTTCGGCGGCCTCGGCGCGATCGGCACCATGGGCGGGTACGCCGGCTTGAGCCACGAGATCACCTGGACGATCTTCGGCAAACCGTTCGGCATCCTCGGCTGGAACGGCTTCCTGCTGCAAGGCGCGGGCTATGACACCGCGGCCTTCGCCCTCTTCCTGTTCCAGATGGTGTTCATGGACACCACGGCGACGATCCCGACGGGTGCGGCCGCCGAGCGCTGGAAGTTCTCGGCCTTCATGATCTACGGCTGCTGCATCGGCACGATCATGTATCCGCTCTTCGGAAACTGGGTGTGGGGTGGCGGCTGGCTCGCCCAGCTTGGCACCAACTTCGGCCTCGGGCATGGCCACGTGGACTTCGCCGGGTCGTCCGTCGTGCACATGCAAGGCGGCGTGATCGCCCTGATCTTCGCGTGGTTGATCGGTCCGCGCTACGGCAAGTACGACAAGCACGGCAAGCTCGTCCATCCGATCACGCCGCACAACATCCCGTTTGTGATGCTGGGCACGTTCATCCTCGCGTTCGGCTGGTTCGGCTTCAATCCCGGCTCGAGCCTGGCGGCGACCGACCTGCGCATCGCCGTGGTCGCCGTGAACACCATGCTCGCCTCGGCCACCGGCGCCGTCGCCTCCACCCTGTGGATGTGGTGGGTGCGGACCAAGAAGCCTGATCCGTCCATGATGTGCAACGGCATGCTGGCCGGCCTCGTGGCGATCACCGCCCCCTGCGCGTTTGTCAGCGCGGGCGGCGCCGCCATCATCGGAATCGTCTCCGGCATTCTGGTGGTCGAGTCGGTCTTCTTCTGGGACAAGGTGGGCATCGACGACTGCGTCGGAGCCATTTCTGTCCACGGCGCCAATGGCGCCTGGGGGTGCCTGTCGATCGGACTGCTGGCCGATGGCACCTACGGCGACGGCTGGAACGGCGTCGCCGGCACGGTGCGGGGCCTGTTTTACGGCGGCGGCCTCAGCCAGTTCTGGGCCGAGCTCATCGGCGTGACCACGTGCTTCGTTACGCTGTCGATCGTTTCGTTCATCGTCTACTACCTGGCCGAGAAGCTCGTCGGCAACCGGGTGTCGCAGGATGTCGAGATCGAAGGCCTCGATGTGCCCGAGATGGGCGTGCCGGGTTACGCCGGCATGGTGATGGACAAGCAATCCGAAACCCCCATGCAACGCGCCTGAATGTCGCCAACCGCCCGGCGCGGAGTTCCTGCCCGCCGGGCCCGACGCGATCATCAGCCGCACACCAATCCATGGCCACAACTCTGATCGACATCCTTCGTTCGCTGCTCGGCCTGACGCTGGGGACCACCATCGGCCTCGGCTTCGGCCTGATCCAGGACGCTGCCCACCGCCGGCTGGCGAAACGCCAGGACAGCGGCCAGCTGAACAGCGGCTGGGCCGTCATGCCCGGCTCGATGCGCCGCGTGGCCTATCTGCTGGTGGCTTTGGCCGCCGTGCAGATCATCAGCCCCGCCCTGTTTGCCGGCGGCACCCAATGGTGGGTGTCGGCCGGGGTCGCGGGGGGCTATGGCGTGCTGCTGTTTTGGCAGTTGCGCCGGGAGCGGAGAACGCGTGGCATCTGACCATCAGTCCCCGCCGTGCTGCACCGTAACGATCGCACTATTGACAACCCAGTTGTTCCAACCTTCTAACTGCTGACTCTCTCCATCAATGAAGCTCATCATCGCCATCATCAAGCCCTTCAAGCTCGAGGAAGTTAAGGACGCCCTGTCCGGCATCGGCATCGAGGGCATGACGGTCACCGAGGTCAAGGGATTCGGTCGCCAGAAAGGCCACACCGAAATCTACCGCGGCAGCGAATACACCGTCGATTTCCTGCCCAAAGTGAAAATCGAGATCGCCCTGGGCGACGAACTCGTGGGCAAGACGGTCGAGACCATCGTCAAGGCCGCCAAGACGGGCAAGATCGGTGACGGCAAAGTGTTCGTCCTGGCCCTGGACGAGGTGGTCCGCATTCGCACCGAGGAACGGGGCGAATCCGCCATCTGACGGCGGGGCCCGGCGGCGCTCGCGGCCGCCCCAAGCTTTTGGATACAACAGGCCGGCCCGGCAGGGTCGGCCTGTTTTGTCGCCGCCGACCCCGGCGGGAGCGGGGTCGGCTCCGGGCCGGCCGGTGCTTCTGCGCAGATTTGCGCATATTCTGGATGAAATGCGCTCATGGCATCGATTCTGCTTATTACATGAGCATTTTTCACCATGAAGCTGCGCATGCCCAACCCCCTGCGCGCCACGCTGGCTTTGCTGGCTTTCGCGCTCTGCCTGCGGCCGGTCCTGGCCGCCGACGCCGCCCCCTCGCTTGACCAGCGCGTCGCCGCGCTCGAAGCCTACGTCACCAACGGCGACCCCGGCAAGGCTCTGACCGGGGTCCCGGGTCCCGGGCACAACGCCTGGATGATGACCTCGGCCGCGCTGGTGCTGTTCATGACCCTGCCCGGCCTGGCGCTCTTCTACGGCGGCCTGGTCCGCCGGAAGAACGTGCTGTCTGTGCTGGGCCAGTGTCTTGGCATCGCCGGACTGGTCACGATCCTTTGGTGGGCGGTGGGGTACAGCCTGGTGTTCGGCCGCAGCTTCAGCGGCGGCACGCTCGGCCGGTTCCTCGGCGGAACGGAATACTTCTTTCTCCGGGGCGTGACCTCCGCGCCCAACACCGACTACGCCTTCTGGGTGTCGCAGAACGTGTTCGCGATGTACCAGCTGATGTTCGCAATCATCACGCCGGCGCTGATCATCGGCGCGATTGCCGAGCGGATGAAGTTCTCAGCCATCCTGCTCTTCATGACGCTGTGGATGCTGGTGGTCTATTTTCCGCTCGCCCACATGATCTGGGGCGCAACGGGCCTGATGAACGGCGTGTGGAATCCGGACGCGGCGGTGGCGGCGATCGACTTCGCCGGCGGCACGGTGGTGCACATGTCCTCGGGATGGTCGGCGCTCATCCTCTGCCTCGTGCTGGGCCCTCGCGTCGGGTTCGGGAAGGAAAAGATGGCCCCGCACAGCATGGTGCTGTGCATGGTCGGCACCGGCATGCTCTGGGTCGGCTGGTACGGCTTCAACGCCGGCAGCGCGGTCGCCGCCGACGGCATCGCCGCCAACGCCTTCACCACGACCACGATTGCCACGGCCGTCGCCGCCTTCACCTGGGGCATGATCGAGAAGGTCCTGCGCGGCCAGCCGTCTATCCTCGGATTCTGCTCCGGCGCCGTCGCCGGCCTCGTCGTCATCACGCCCGCCACCGGCTTCGTGGACACCACCGGCGCGGTGATCATCGGCATCTGTGCCGCCGTCGTGCCCTACGTGAGCGTCAACAAGCTCAAGGCCTGGCTCGGGTACGACGACGCGCTCGACACCTTTGGCGTGCATGCCGTCGGGGGCACGCTGGGCGCCTTCCTCACCGGCCTGCTGGCCACCGGCGCCGTCAATGGCAACCTCACGAGCGGGGCCGCGCTCAAGAACGGTCTGGGCCGCCTCGTGACCGAGGGCGGCCTGTGGCATGAACAGCTCAAGGCGATCGGCGTCACGCTGCTGCTATCCGTGATTGCCACCTTCGTCCTCGCCCTTATCGTGAAGGCTGTCATCGGCCTCCGGCCTTCTCCCGAGGTAGAACTGCAAGGACTTGACCTCGCGGAACACGGCGAGGAGGGCTACATCCTTGACTGAACCGTCGCCCCGCCAATCCCGCACTTCTATGAAACTCATTGTCGCCATCATCAAACCGTTCCGGCTCGAGGAAGTGAAGGAGGCGCTCGGGCAGGTCGGCATCCAGGGCATGACGGTCACCGAGGTCAAGGGCTTCGGGCGTCAGAAGGGACACACCGAGATCTACCGCGGCAGCGAGTACACCGTGGATTTTCTGCCCAAAGTGAAGATCGAGGTGGCCGTCCCCGACGAAATCACCGCCAAGGTGGTCGCCAGCATCGTCCAGGCGGCGAAGACCGGCAAGATCGGCGACGGCAAGGTCTTCGTGCTGCCCGTGGAAGACGCGGTGCGCATCCGGACCGACGAACGCGGCGACGCGTCGCTCTGAGTCCGGTGGAGTCGGGGATCTGACCGGCAGTCCGGCGCGGGCGCGCCGGGCGGCGGTCGTCATTTTTTCCCGGCCGGGGCGCCGGCCGTGACCAACCACCCGGCCGTGCCTCGACCGCGGCGCTTCCGCGGCGGCGGCAGGCGGTGGCGGAGGGCGGGAATCACGCCCTGGAACCGGCGCGCCTTACAGAACTGTAAGGTTCCGGCAAGCAACCGGTCAGGCAGACGAGTTATGCTGCGCGCAGTCAATCAAGCATCCGCACCCGTTTCTGCTGATCGTTCCGTCCAAAAAAATGAATCAAAGCCATTATTTTCCCTCCCGTGGACTGCTGCTGGCAACGCTGGCCGTCCTGATCGGCGGCACGACCTGGGTCGTCGCCGAATCCAAGCACGACGAAAAACCGTCCGTCGAAGTCAAGATCGACTCCGTCCCGCTTCCCCGCGAAGGGGATACGGCGCTGTCATTCAATCCCATCGTCAAGCGGGTGACACCGAGCGTGGTGAAGGTGGTCACCCGCGAGCGCGCGAAGGAGATGGAGGTGGACGGCGGCCTGCCGTTTGACGACCCCACGTTCCGCCACTTCTTCGGGCCGCTGTTCGGCGAGCCGGGCGGCCGGCACCGCGTCATCCGGCAGCCGCCGGAGATGGGACTCGGGTCGGGCATCATCGTGAGTGCCGACGGATACATTCTGACCAACAACCACGTGGTGGACGACGCGGACAGCGTGAAGGTCACGCTGTCGGACGGCCGCATCCTGACGGCGAAGGTGGTCGGCACCGACCAGAAGACCGACGTGGCGGTGATCAAGGTCGACGCGCGGGACCTGCCGGCGATCACCTTTGCCAACAGCGACGACGTTCTGGTCGGCGACCGCGTGCTCGCGGTCGGCAATCCCCTGGGCATTGGCGAGACGGTCACGAGCGGCATCGTCAGCGGCACCGGGCGCTCGGGGGCCACCGGGCTGGAATACGAGGATTTCATCCAAACCGATGCCGCCATCAACCCGGGCAACTCGGGCGGCGCGCTCGTTGACATGAAGGGCCGCCTGATCGGCCTGAATACGGCGATCATCAGCCGCAACGGCGGATTCATGGGCATCGGCTTTGCCATCCCCTCCAACCTGGCCCGCCACATCATGGACAGTCTGGTGACCACGGGCAAAGTGGTGCGCGGCTTCCTGGGGGTGACCATCCAGGATGTCACTCCGGACCTGGCGGATCAGTTTCACTTCAAGACATCCCAGGGCGCCCTGATCAGCGACATCTCGCCCGACAGTCCCGCGGCCAAGGCCGGGCTGAAGAGCGGCGACGTCGTGCTGGAGCTGAACGGGCGGCCGGTGACCGACAGCCGCCGTCTGAAGTTTGCGGTGGCCGCGATGGCCCCCGGCAGCGAAGTGAAGCTGCATATCCTTCGCGGCGACAAGCCGGAGGACGTCACGGCGAAGATCGGCGATATGCCCGGCAGCCGGGAACTGGCCAGCGCCGCCAGTGCCGGCCCGGACAACGGGGTGCTCGACGGCGTGGAGGTGGCGGACCTCGATCCGGCGGCGCGCAACGAATTCGACGTGCCGGCCCGGGTCCATGGTGCGATCGTGACCAATGTTGATCCCTCGTCGGCTTCGGCCGAGGCCGGGCTTGCGCCGGGCGATGTGATCCAGGAGCTCAATCATCATCCGGTCGATTCGGCCGACGCCGCGGTGCGCCTGACCGAGCACGGCGACGGGCGCAAGACGCTGCTCAGGCTCTGGAGCCACGGCGGAACCCATTTTCTCGTGGTGGATGAAACTGGCCGCAAGCCATCCTCCTGACGGGGAATCCTGATCGGTTGTGCAACCCGCGCGCCCTTCGGGGCGCGCGATTTTCCTTTGGAGCCGTCCGGGCGCACTGCAGCGTCGACGCCGGGGCGGCAATCCCCTAACACCTAGACGTGCGCATTCTCGTCGTAGAAGACGATCCCAAGATCGCTTCCTTTGTCGCGGGCGGCCTGCGCCAGCACGGCTTTGCCGCCGACGCGGCGGCGGACGGCGACGAGGCGCTTGGCCTGACCGCCACCACGGCCTACGACGCGGCGGTCGTCGACGTCATGCTGCCGCGCCTCGACGGCCTGAGCCTGGTGCGGCGCCTGCGCGCGGCCGGCAACGCCCTGCCGGTGCTGTTTCTGAGCGCGCGCGGCCGGGTGGGGGACCGGATCGACGGGCTGCAAGCGGGCGGCGACGACTACCTCACGAAGCCGTTCGCCTTTTCCGAGCTGCTGGCCCGGGTCCAGGCGCTCATCCGGCGGGCCACCCGGGCGCCGGAGGCGACCCGGCTTTCCGCCGGTGACATTGTGCTGGATCTGGTCACGCGCGAGGTCCAGGTGGGCGGGCAGCCGGTCGAGCTCCAGCCCCGGGAGTTCACCCTCCTGGGCTTCCTCCTGCGGCACGCGGGGCGACCGGTGACGAAGACCATGATCTTGGAGCACGTGTGGGACTACAGTTTCGACCCGCAAACGAACGTGGTCGACGTGCTCGTGCACCGGCTGCGGGGCAAGATTGATCCGGACCACCGCCGGATCGAGACCATCCGGGGGGTCGGCTATGTCCTCAAGCCATAAGGGCGGACGGTTGAGCCAGTCGCTGGCGTTGCGCCTCGGCCTCTGGCACTCCGGGCTGTTCGGCCTGGGCGCCGCCGCCGTCCTGGCGGCGGTCTACCTGCTGCTGGCGCGGGCGCTGGACACCCGCGAACGCGAGGCGCTCGAGGTGCGCGCAGCGGAGTACGCGGACGCCTTTGAGACGGGCGGTGTGGCGGCCGTGCGCGCGCTGCTGGACCGCGAGGGTTCCGAGCCGCACGTGCGGTCGCTGTTGGTGCGCATCGTCGGACCGGGCGGGGACGTCACGTTCGCCAAGGTACCCGACAACTGGGTGGACGAGGACACCCAGGTTCTCGTGCCGGGCAACTTCGGGGCGCCGGAGGCGCGGCGGGTGCAGACGGTACGGGTGCCGCGCGACGAACAGCGCGACCTGGCTGTGGCCTCCCGCCAGCTTTCCGGCGGCGCCGTGCTGCAGATCGCCCGCAGCACCGACACGCGCGCCGCGGTGCTGGCGCCCCTGCGCCGGGTGATGTGGCTGGCCGGCACGGCCGCCGTCCTGCTGTCCGCCGGCGGGGACGCCTGGCTCGC